>Ga0302319_10002713_pt1 | contig 37710 bp, 38 predicted proteins | sample Bog_T0_2_FD_203319 | JGI IMG/M metagenome (GOLD analysis project Ga0302319, IMG submission 203319) | Peat permafrost microbial communities from Stordalen Mire near Abisko, Sweden - Bog_T0_2 | ecosystem: Environmental > Terrestrial > Soil > Wetlands > Peat | place: Sweden: Abisko, Stordalen Mire... | reverse complement strand
CGGCGGCTCCGGCGGCGCCGGTGGAGCCAGCGCTGTCGGCACCGGTGGTGCCGGCGGCCACGGCGGTGCCGCCAAACTCCTTGGCAACGGCGGCATAGGCGGTGCCGGCGGCGGCTCAGCGACCGGGGCCGGCGGGGCCGGCGGGGCCGGCGGCGGGGCCGGCCTGTTGTCTGGCAACGGCGGTGCCGGCGGCGGTGGCGGGGAGGGCGCACCAATCGGTGGTCACGGCGGCGCCGGCGGCTCCGGGGTGCTGATAGGCGACGGCGGCAATGCCGGTGTCGGTGGGACCGGCTCGACGCCGGGTAGCAACGGCACCGGCGGCACCGCCGGGCTGCTCTTGGGGCTAGACGGATTCAACGCTCCGGTGAGCACGTCGCCGCTGCACATCGTGCAACAAGAGGTGCTCAACGCGATCAACGCGCCCGTCCAGACGCTTACCGGGCGCCCACTGATCGGCAACGGCGCGCCCGGGCCAGCGGGCAGCGGGGCTCAGGGCGGGGCCGGCGGATGGTTGTTCGGCGACGGCGGGGCCGGCGGGTCGGGCACGCCGGGCACGGGCCACGGCGGTGGGGCTGGCGGTGCTGCCGGGCTATTGGGCACCGGCGGGTCCGGCGGCGCCGGCGGGAGCTCGGCGGCCGGTCACGCCGGGGCCGGCGGGGCCGGCGGGACCGGTGGATTGCTGTCCGGCAGCGGCGGCACCGGTGGGGTCGGCGGATCCGGCGGCACCGGCGGGACAGGCGGGGCCGGCGGGGCCGGCGGAGCTAGCTGGCTGTGGGGCACCGGTGGTGTCGGCGGGTCCGGCGGAGTCGGTGGGATCGGTGGGACCGGGGGGGCCGGGGGGATCGGAGGGCTGCTCGGCGGGCTGGCGGGCGGCGACGGCGGGGTCGGCGGGTTCGGCTCTGACGGCGCCGGGGGCGCCGGCGGGACCGGCGGCCACGGCGGCCTGCTCGCCGGCTCGGGCGGAGTCGGCGGGACCGGCGGAGCCGGTTTTGCCGGCGACGGGGGTGCCGGCGGGACCGGCGGCCAGGCTGGCCTCTTGTTTGGCAGCGGCGGCGGCGGCGGGTCCGGCGGGTCCGGCGGGTCTGCCGCAGCCCTCGGGAATGGCGGGTCTGGGGGCGCCGGGGGCGCCGCCGGCTTGTTCGCCGGCGCTGGGGGCGCCGGTGCGGCCGGCGGATTCGGGTTCGACGGCGATGGGGGTGCCGGCGGAGCCGGCGGCAATGTCAGCCTGCTCGCCGGCACCGGCAGCGCGGGCGGGGCCGGCGGGGACGGTGGGACGGGCGGGGGCTCCGGCGGGACCGGCGGCAAGGCCGGCCTGCTCTTCGGCGGCGGCGGCGCCGGCGGGGCCGGCGGGACCGGCGCGATATTGAGTCCGGGTGGCGACGGCGGGACCGGCGGTAACGCCGGACTGCTGTTCGGCAACGGGGGCTCGGGTGGGACCGGCGGATCCGCCTCACATGGCCCGGGCGGGGAAGGTGGGGCCGGCGGCAACGCCGGCCTGCGGGGTGACGGCGGGGCCGGCGGCGCCGGCGGAGATGGCACCGGTGGCCCAATTCCCGGCGGGGCCGGGGCCGTCGGCGGTCGCGGCGGGAATGCCTGGCTGATCGGCGACGGCGGCAACGGCGGCAACGCCGGTACCGGCGCGAAGCCCCACAGCGCCGGCTCCGGCGGCGCTGCCGGGCTGCTGTTAGGGCAAAGCGGGCTGAATGGGTTGACGTAGCCGCCAGGCACCCACGAATCTCCCTATGCTCGGGTTTGCGTGGCAGCGCGATCGTATTGATGCGCCTCGGGTTGATGGCTCACTGTGAGCGGGACGGGTTGCAGTAGCCCATTTGCGTTGCTAGACAACCGTGTCGATGCGGTGTGGCTCCCAGCGGATGCTCAACAGGCGGCAGCAACGGTGCCGGCGGCTACACCGTGCTCTTAGGCGAAAGGGGTTAGACGGCCTGCCGTAGGTCAGACGCCACACTGAGAAATCCAGCGGATGGCGACCGACCCCTCGACGGTCGACCTCCACGGATCTGCATCGCGACGCCCGCCTGCCGACGTGCTATCGCATAGCGCGACGAACGGCCGGACAACCACGAGCCACTCGCAGTCCCGACAACGGGGGCGCAATGGCAAAACTACCCGCCCCCCAGAGGGGAGCGCAAATCACCCACCGCACCAAACCCGAGATACGTTGCACCTGAACGGCCGTACTATCGGCTTTATGGCCCACGACTGGTTGCTCGTGGAGACGCTGGGGGACGAACCCGCCGTGGTGGCGGACGGGCTGCAACTCATAGACCTAGTCCCGATAACCACCTTCCTGCGCCGGCGTCCCCATCTCTCCGCGGTCCGCACGGCGATCGCCGAGTCGGTGCAGACCGGACAGAGCTTGAACAGCATCACGCCCAAGCGCGACCGCGTCATCCGCACCGAACCGGTGGTGATGTCCGACGGTCGCATGCACGGGGTGCATGTATGGATCGGTCCTGCTGGCGAAGAGCCACCCGAACGACCCACGCCGGGCCCGCTGAAGTGGGACCTGACCGTCGGTGCTGCCACCGACACCCGAGAGTCGCTGGCCAACAGCGGAAAGAACCCCGACGTCGACGTGGTCTTCGGCCAAGTGTTCGCCGAAGATCTTCCATCCCGCCAGCTCAATCCGAATGAAAGCAAGGTGCTGGCGATGGCGGCGCAGCTCGAGCCGGGCCGAACGTTATGTAGCACCTGGGATCTCACCGACTGGCAGGGAAACGCCATCCGGATCGGTTTCGTCGCACGCACCGGGCTGGAACGGGGACCCGACCGCCAGGACCATCTGATCGCGCGGGCGATGACCTGGCGCGCCGACCTGAATGGCCCGGTGATATCGGCGGACGATTTGGCGTACCGGATCCTCAACGGGCTGACCCAGGCCGGAGTCCACCGAGCGCTGGTCGACCTCAGCAACTGGCGTCTGCTGGAATGGCTCGACGAGCCCTGCCCGTTCTACGACTGGCGCGGTGGAGAAACGGATAGACCGCGGGTCCATCCCGACGACAAAGACGTTGTAGCCTCCATGGCAAAGGAATTCGTCGACGGAACGGCCAGCCGGGTAATGCGGATGCGTGGGTTCAACGACGATTGGGTACCGATGCATATGACCGTCAACCGGGTGGAAGTCGAACCGGAAACTTTCGTCGGCCTGGTCTCGCTGCGATTACCCACCGGTGACGAACTCGCCGAAGCTGGACTGCCGAAGGCGCCCGACGACAAGATCTGAGGTCCGGCCCGCGCGGCCGCTCGCGCCGCGCCCCCGATGAAGACCGCCACCTCGACGGTGACGACGACGTCCAGGTCGTCTACCTCGCATCGGGGGTCGGTCACTCGCATCTCGCGGGCCACCCGGGTCGCATCGGCACACGCCGCGGCGATTCCCGACGGCAGGCGTGCGGCGGCGGCCAGAGCGGCCAGATCGGCCGCCGACTGCGCGCGGTGCCTCGCAACCAGTACGGAGCCGAGATATGCACCTGCGCCCGTAACGCACAGCAGCACCGCGACCATCGCGACCGCCACGACGGTTGCCGAGCCGCGATCATCGCGGCTGCTCCGCCGCCGACACCGCCTTGGCGGCGATGTCCAGTCTGGGCAACAGCTTTGAATGCGCAACCACCGTGGCCACGAGAAGGTCGCCGTCCCGGTATACCTGGACCAGCGCGCCAGCGGGCGCGATCCGGCGCGCGGCATCCACGGCCGACCGTTCGTCACCGCGGGCGGCCAGGCGGGCCGCCTCGCGCGCCGCATCGACGCATCGCACCTGCATCGACAGCGCGGTGACACCGGCCAGACACAGCACCAGCACCACGACCAACGTAGCGATCCCCAGCGCCGCCTCAACGGTGCTCGCACCGGCGCTCCCACTGGCACCGCCGGCTAGACCTTGGTATTGAGCGCGCGACCGATGATGTTGGTCAGCGCCGACACGATGGAATCGCCGGTGACGACCGTGTAAAGGATCGCGCCGAAGGCCGCCGCCGCGACGGTCCCGATAGCGTATTCGACCGTAGACATGCCCGACTCGTCTGTCGCCAGCAACGTCACACGCGCGACGAGAAGGCGAAACATGTTGATCACCAATACATCCTCTCTTTTGTGCTCTCGCACGCTTCATAACAGACCCGACTGCAGGACATCGCCGGCCAGCCCGGCCACCACCGGAACAATGCCCAGACACACAAAAGCCGGCAGGAAGCACAGTCCGAGCGGTCCGGCGATCAGCACCCCGGCCCGCTCGGCGGCCGCCGTGGCTGCCTGTGCGGCGTCATGGCGGGACTGGTCGGCGAGCTCGGCGACGCCGTCGGCCAGTGCCGCACCCGATGACGCCGAGCGTCGCGCCAGTCGCAGCAGCGAATCAATCTGTGCGTCAACCGAATCAGTCTGCAGGTCGGGCGAAATCGACCACGCCACGCCGGGATCGGAGCCCAGCGCCAGCAGGTCGGCGGCCCGCCGCAACACCGCGCCGAGCTTCGGCGGCGCGGACGCCGCGGTCGCGGCCGCCGCCGTCGACACCGCCATACCCGCCCCCAGGCACACAGCCAGCACGTCCAGGCTCGACGCGACCGCCAACGGGTCCGGGCCACCCGCCGGCCCCAACCGCGGCAATCCAAACAGAACAGGTGAGTGGACCAATGTTCCTGCCCGCGCCCGCACCATCGACGGCCCTGGGCCGATCCACAACGCCACGGCCAGCAACAGCGCCGAGGTGCTCACGACGCGAGCCGGTCAGTGATCCGGTCCGACCACACCAGCCCGGCACAGGCCAGCATGGACCCGATCACCAACAGAGCGCCCCCCGCGTGCCCGCTGAGCAAGAAGCTCAGCGGTCTGGCCCCGATCAGTTGACCCAGTAGCAGGCCGAGCACCGGCAAACCCGCAAGTATCACCGCGGTGGCGCGGGCCCCGGCCATCCCCGCCGCCACCCGCGCCGAGAACCGTTGCCGCTCAGCGATGTCGCGCTGCGCCGCACGCATCAGGGTGGCAATCGCCAACCCGTGATCGCCGGCCAACTGCCAACACGCCGCGAGTCGGTTCCAGTGCGCCGGCAGAACCGAAGATCGGGCCGCGCTACGCAATCCGGTGATGACGTCACCGCCCAACGTCGCGCGTGCCGCCACCGCGCGCAACGACACGGCAACCGTGCCATCGGTCTCGTCGGCGGCGACGCGAAACGCGCGCACCGGATGAGAACCCGCGCGCAGTTCGCCCACCAGCACGTCGAGGGCTGTTTCCAGCGTCCGCCCCTCGCCGGCGGCGCGGCGGATACGACGGCTGCGACGGTGACGCCGGCCGGCAGTCGTGCCCATCATCGCCACTGCCAGCACCGTCGTCAGCGGCAACACCAGGACTGCGGCGACGCATGCGCAAGTGACGATCCAACCAATCCCGTTCGCGCCCGGCATCCGAACCCGCCGGCCGATGGATGCGGCTGGCGCGATCCGGCGCCGCGGGGATCCCGGAACGACGACCAGCGCGATCGAAAGCAGCAGCGCGGCGGAAATCGTGCCGCTCATACCCACATCCGGCTTCGCAACAAGCAGTGCAGATCGCCCGCGTCCTCTGTCATCCCGCTGTCCGCGTGCCATACGGTGACCGCCCGGACGCGCTCGTCAGTTCGGCGCAGCACCGCAATTTCATTCAACCTGCGACGGCCGCTCCGGTCCCGGGCGACGTGCAGCAGCACTTGCACCGCGGCGGCGAGTTGACTGTGCAGCGCTGCCCGATCAAGACCTCCGAGCGCGCCCAACGCTTCCATTCGGGCGGGAACCTCCCCCGGGTTGTTGGCATGCACCGTGCCCGCCCCGCCATCGTGGCCGGTGTTCAGCGCCGCCAGCAGATCAACGACCTCGGCACCCCTGACTTCGCCGACCACAATGCGGTCGGGTCGCATTCGCAAGGCCTGCCGGACAAGTTGGCGGAGCGGGACTTCTCCGACGCCTTCGACGTTCGCGCCTCGCGCCACCAGCTTGACCAGATGAGGATGCCGGGGCGCCAACTCGGCGGCATCCTCGACGCACACGATCCGCTCACGGGACGACACCGCACCGAGCATCGCGGCCAGCAAAGTCGTTTTGCCCGCACCGGTTCCACCGGATACCAGAAAGGCCAGCCGGGCGGCGATGATGTCGGTGACGAGTGCGGCACCCCGCGGATCGATCGCGCCCGCTGCGATCAGTGCGTCCAGGTCCTGTGTGGCGGGTCGCAACACACGCAGCGACAGGCAGGTCCCCTGGGGTGCCACCGGCGGTAACACGGCGTGCAGCCGCACCGTGAACCCGCCGGCACCGATGCCGGTCAGCTGGCCGTCCACCCAGGGTTGCGCGTCATCGAGGCGCCGGCCCGCGGCCAACGCCAGCCGCTGCGCCAATCGCCGCACCGCCGCCTCGTCGGAAAACCGAATCTGGCTGCGCCGCAAACTGTTTCCATCGTCAACCCACACCGCGTCGGGTGCGGTGACCAAAACGTCTGTCGTACCGCCCGCGCACAGCAACGGTTCCAGGATCCCGGCCCCAGTCAGTTCGGTCTGTAACACCCGGAGATTGGCCAGGACTTCGGTATCACCGAGCATCCCACCCGACTCGGCGCGGATCGCGGCCGCCACGACGGTGGGCCTTAAAGGAGATCCCAGCGGGGCGGATTCGGCTGCCAGCCGTTCGCGCACTCGTTCAATCAGTGGACCGTTCACGCGACCCTACCGTGCTGTACTGCCAACAGGGCAAGTACCTGTCGGGCCGCCGCCGCGAGCGCCGATCGCCGTCGTAATCGCAGCCCACCGCGTTCCAGTTGCTCGGCGAGTTGGGGCTCGGCCTTCATCGAGGCCAGCAGCGGCAGGGAAACGATATCGGCGACTTCCGCCGCCCGCAGCCCTCCCGGCGACGGCCCCCGGACCACGAGCCCCAGGTTGGGATTGATCGTTGCGAGCACCGGAGCAATCGACCCGGTGGCGGCGCATGCGCGCACATCGCAGGGGCTGACCAGAACGACAAGGTCGGCAGTATCCAGCGCGGCCTGGGTGGCATCAGTGAGCCGACGGGGAAGATCGCACACAACGATGGCTCCGCCGCGGCGGCCGGCATCGACGACGGCATCCACCGGCGCGGCATCCAACTCGTAACCGCGCCGGGTGCCCGACAGTAAGGTGATTTCCCGGTGTCGCGGGAGCGCCTCGCGCACGGCTGACCAGTTGAGCCGTCCGCCCTGTAGCGCAAGATCGGGCCAACGCAGACCGGGCGCCGTTTCGCCGCCCACTAGCAGATCGACGCCGCCGCCCCACGGATCCAGGTCCACCAACAGTGCTTCTGCCACCGAGTAAGCCGCCGAGTAAGCCAGGGCGACAGCGAGCAGTGAGGCACCCGCGCCGCCGCAGCCACCGATGACGGCGACGACCTCGCCGCGCGGTCCCTGATCGCGCGCCGATTCAGCCGCTTCGCCGAGCTCCTGGATCAATTCACGTTCCTGCGCGGGCAGCCTCAACACGTGCCGGGCACCAACGGCGATACCGGCCGCCCAGGTCGCGGTCGTGGGCTCGGCAGCAGTCAGGACGCTGACGTGACCGCGCCGCGGCAACGCAGACTCCCCGCACCGAACCGCCGCAGCCTGGTCGAGGACCACCGCGGCCGCAGCCGACCAGGTCCTCCTGCTCACCGACGACCCAACGCCTGCACGAACTATCCGAACTCCGACGGCCGCGGCCACCCGGTCCAGCTCGTTGAGTAACTCCGAATCGGTCAGCACCGCCAACACGCCTGTCATCCCCCTACCGTGCGGGCCCACACAGACGGGACGCCAGTCCCAAATCTGGATTTGTGGAGGGAGACGCAAGTGTGCACAAACACCCACACCGAAAGTTATGACCGAGTTTGGCGAATGAGTTCTCCGCAACGCGCGGGCAGACGGGCGAAATACCGTGCCGGCCGGAGATTTTTGCCCCACAAAAGGGACGACCCCCGCCAGGGGGGGAGGAGGCGAGGGTCGTCGTGTATCAGCCCCGGGGGGTCGGGCTGATACACCCTCGGCTCAGGCCGAGTAATGCTTACTATACACACGACAGTGCGGAGTAACGCAAGTGCTCGTCCAAATCCAAAAACAGCTTGAGCCGCAACAACGCCACCAGCCCCGTCGGCGACACCTGTCCAATTGCACCGCCGACCTATGCTGGGTCGGTGACCGTCTTCGACCCGGCCGCGCAGCAGCAAACCTCACTGCATGCCGTGGAAACCACCGGGCCCCACGCACGCACCGCCGCCTTTTTCGACCTCGACAAGACCATCATCGCCAAGTCCAGCACCCTGGCGTTCAGCAAACCATTCTTCGATCAGGGACTGCTCACCCGGCGCGCGGTGCTCAAGTCCAGCTACGCCCAGTTCATCTTCTTGCTGAACGGTGCCGATCATGACCAGATGGAACGGATGCGCGTCCACATGACCAACATGTGCGCCGGTTGGGACGTGGCACAGGTCCGCTCGATCGTCAACGAGACGCTGCACGACATCGTGACTCCACTGGTGTTCGCCGAAGCCGCCGACCTGATCGCCGCGCACAAGCTGCTCGGCCGAGACGTCGTGGTGGTCTCGGCGTCAGGAGAGGAGATCGTGGCGCCGATCGCGCGAGCGCTGGGCGCTACCCATGCGATGGCGACCCGAATGGTCGTCGAGGACGGCAAGTACACCGGCGACGTGGCGTTCTACTGCTACGGCGAAGGCAAGGTACAGGCCATCCACGAGCTGGCCGCCCGTGAGGGCTACCCGCTGGAATATTGCTACGCCTACTCCGACTCGGTCACCGATGTGCCGATGCTCGAGGCCGTCGGCCACCCCAGTGTGGTCAACCCCGACCGCGGCTTGCGCAAAGAAGCCGTCGAGCGTGGTTGGCCTGTATTGACGTTCTCCCGGCCGGTATCCCTGCGGGACCGTATTCCGGCGCCGTCGGGAGCTGCGATCGCGACGACCGCCGCGGTGGGCGTTACGGCGCTGGCCGCCGGCGCGGTCACCTACTCGCTGCTGCGCCGTTTCGCCCTTTAGCGCACGCAATACACTGCGCCTTCGCAATTTTCGCAGAATTGGGCCTTGCCGTGTTAAGGGTCTAGTAGTACAAAGGAGACACGGAAGCCCGTTAAGGCCAAGTTCGATCCGGAAGAGAAGGATCGTTCTCCCGATCCGGGCGCCCAGCACGGTTCCCGGCACCCACGCGGAGTCATAGCCGCGATAATGGCAGCAGTGTTGCGGGCCTGCGTAATTGCGAAAAGCAGAATGCATCGACGACCCTTTGGGTGGGGTTGCAGCTAAACGCGTCGCAAGATCGCCGAGGCCACCCACGCAACCCACAGATGCACGCTTGGTAACCGGGTTCCGTGCTAGCGGGCGGCGATTCGAATTCTTCGGATCGCCGCCCGCTTACATGGACTCTGCGATCGACACAGCCTCTTGCGCACCGGCCTGCATCGCCCGGCAACACACCACCAGCCAAGCCCCCACACCGTCCGGTGTTCCTTCGGCGAAGCCGCGTGCGGCATCTCGATATCTCGCGGACTGACGCATCCAATTCACTTCGGGCACACCCAGTCCATGCGGATCCAGCCCACTGGCGATGGTCACCAATCGCGCGACCGCCCGGGCGACCACACCGTCCGCGCTGCCGAACGGCCGCAGTGTCAACAGCTCACCGTGGGCAACCGCGGCAACCACCGGCGCCGACGCCCGCGTGCGTCCGGTCACCACATCTGCCAACAACTCCAGCCGCGGCCCAACCTCGGCGTCGGCGCGCGGACGGCCCAGCTGGTCATCATCGACCTGGTCGGCGGCGGCAAGCATGTGCAGCCGCGCGAGCGCCTGCAATGGCGCCCGCTGCCATATTCCGATCATCGGCCCCCCGCCGCCTTCCAGCGCCTGGGCTACCCGCAGCGCCCCGCCGAACACGGGATCGCTGACCACCGGACCGCCATCGAGCACCGACGAGGCCCGCGCCGCCCGCAGCGACGCCTCGGCAGCGGTCACCGGCCAGCCCCGCAGATTGGCCCGGTGCCGATGAACCCGGCCCAGCGCGTCGCGGGCGCGGTCGCTGGCTTCGGCCACGCCGGGCAGCTCCATCAGCGGAGCCAGCGGGTCAGGCGTCACACGTTGCAACCTATCTGGGCCCGCCCTGCGCGCCTGGAATGGCCTCCAACAACTGCCGGGTGTACTCGTGGCTGGGCCGGGTGAACACCTCTTCGGTGGTTGCGTGCTCCACCACCCGGCCTCCCCGCATCACCAGGACGTCGTCGGCGATCTGTCGGATCACCGCGAGGTCGTGGCTGATGAACAGGTAGCTCAACCCCAGCTCGGCCTGGAGATCGACCAGCAGGTCCAGGATCTGCGCCTGCACCAGGACGTCGAGCGCTGAGACCGCCTCGTCGCATACCAGCACCTCGGGCCGCAGCGCCAACGCCCGAGCGATCGCGACCCGCTGCCGCTGACCACCCGATAGCTCACGGGGCAGGCGGCCCAACACCGACGACGGCAGCGCCACCTGCTCGATCAGCTCGCGAACGGCTTGCGCGCGCCGCCTGCGGTCCCCGACCCGGTGAATCCGCAACGGCTCCTCGATGGCGCGAAACACCGAGTACCTGGGGTCCAGACTGCTGTAAGGGTTTTGGAATACCGGCTGTACCCGCCGGCGAAAAGCTAACGTTTTAGCCCGGTCCAGTGCGCCGTCGATCCGGGTGCCCTCGAAAACCACCGTCCCCGAGGTGGGTTCCAACAGACCGAGGACCATCCGCGCCAGGGTGGATTTCCCCGACCCCGACTCTCCGACGACTGCAAGCGTGCTCCCCCGTCGCAGCCGAAATGACACGGCGTCGACGGCACGGGACTCCGGCCGCCGGTACGTCTTCGTCAGCTCCGAGGCGACCAGCACGTCGTCGGCTTGGGTGGCGAGCTGCGGCCCCGCCTGGGCCCGACGCCCGACGCTGAGCGACGGCACCGCAGCCACCAGGCGTCTGGTGTAGTCGTGTTGTGGGTTTTGCAGAATCGACTGGGCAGGACCGGATTCCACCACCAATCCACGGTGGACAACGACCACGGACTCGGCCCGCTCGGCGGCCAGCGCCAGATCGTGGGTGATCAGCAGCAGGGCGGTGCCCAGTTCGTCGGTGAGCCGCTGCAGATGGTCGAGCACCTGTCGCTGAACGGTGACGTCCAGGGCGGACGTCGGTTCGTCGGCGATCAGCAGCTGTGGCCGGCCCGCCAACCCGATCGCGATCAGCGCTCGTTGACACATGCCGCCGGACAGCTGATGGGGGTATTTGCCGGCTTGCCTCGCCGCATCCGGCATGCCCGCCTCGGCGAGCAGCTGCACCGCTCGGCGTCGCACGCCGCGGCCATCGGTATTGGCGCGCAACGCCTCCCGAACCTGGAAGCCGACTTTCCAAACAGGGTTGAGGTTGGTCATCGGGTCCTGGGGCACGTAGCCGATGCAACGGCCCCTGATCGAGCGGAGCAATCGGCGGTCGGCTGATACGACACCACTCGTGATGTCGCGACCGTCGAAAAGGATGCGCCCGGCCGTGATTCGCCCTCCGGGCGCGAGCAGCCCGAGAATCGCGGCGGCCGTGGTGGATTTGCCCGACCCCGATTCGCCTACCACAGCAACGGTCTGGCCGCGCAGGACGGTCAGGTCCACGCCGCGGACCGCCGGAGCGTGGTTGCCGAATCTGACTTCCAGACCCTCGACCGACAACAGCGGCGGCGTGGCGGTCCCGGCGGCGTTCATGCTCGCCACTTCCGTGCCGCCGGATCCAGCGCATCGCGTAGTGCATCACCCATCAGCATGAACGCCAGCACCGTAATCGCCAGTGCGCCGGCAGGATAAAACAATATGGGCGAACCCGATCGCAGCCGCGTCTGCGCAAGGTTGATGTCGCCGCCCCAGGACACCACCGATGTCGGCAGTCCGACGCCGAGGTAGGACATCGTGGCCTCGGTGACGATGAACAGGCCTAGCGAAATGGTGGCCACCGCAATCACCGGGCCCAACGCATTGGGTAACGCATGCCGCAGCAGGATCTGAAATCTACTCAACCCCAGGGCCTTAGCTGCCAACACATAATCGCTGGCCCGCACCTCCAGCACCGCGCCGCGGGCGATCCTGGCGACTTGCGGCCAGCCGAACAAGGCCAGGATGGCAATCACCGTCCACACCGTGCGGTGGTGCATGACCTGCATGAGCACGATGGCGGCCAGCAGCAGCGGCAATCCGAAAAACACGTCGGTGACACGGGAGACCACCGCGTCGACCCAGCCACCGTAGAAGCCGGCGAGCGCGCCAAGCGCCCCGCCGACGATGAACACGACCAGGGTTGCTCCCAACCCCACGGTGACCGATGCCCGCGCACCGTAGACGGTGCGCGCGTAAATATCGTGGCCCTGTAGATCGGTGCCGAGCCAGTGCGCCGCCGACGGTCCGAGCAGGCTTTGGCCCGGGTCGGCATAGGTCGGGTCGGCGCCGCAGAACACCGCCGGAAAGGTGGCGACGACGACAATCAACAGAATCAGCATGGCGGCGACGACGAACTTCGGCCGCTTGAGCAGTTCAGCCATAACGGATCCGCGGGTCAAGGACCGCATACAGCAGGTCGACCAGCAGATTGCTGATCAGATAGATCAGCACCAGCACAGTCACGATCGACACCACCGTCGGTGCCTCTTGGCGGGTGACGGCCTGATAAAGCACGCCGCCGACGCCGTGGATGTTGAAGATGCCTTCGGTCACAATGGCTCCGCCCATCAACGACCCCAAATCAGCGCCCAGGAACGTCACCACCGGTATCAGGGAGTTACGCAAAATGTGCACCGTCACCACCCGCGGCCTCGATAGCCCTTTGGCGGTCGCGGTGCGCACATAGTCGGCGTGCGCATTCGCGGCCACCGCCGACCGGGTCAACCGCACCACGTAGGCGAATGACACTGAACCCAGCACAATCCCGGGCAGCAGCAGGCGCGCGAAAGTCGCCCTTGCGCCCACAGTCACGGACGCGATTCCCAACTGAACCCCGAACACGAATTGTGCCAAGAAGCCGAGAACGAATATCGGGATCGCGATGATGACCAGCCCGGCGATGAGCACCGTGGAATCGAAGATACCGCCTTGGCGCAGCCCGGCGACCACGCCTAATCCGATCCCGAGCACCGCCTCGACGGTCAACGCGATCAGCGCGAGTCTGAGGGTGACCGGAAATGCATGCGCCAGAACGTCACTGATGGGCAGCCCGGAATAAGAGCGACCCAGATCGCCATGTAGTACGCCACCCAGGTAGTGCAGGTACTGCAGGAAGAACGGATCGTCGAGGTGGTAACGCGCACGCAGTTGCGCGGCCACCGCGGGGGTCAGCGGCCGGTCCCCGGCCAGCGCGGCCAGTGGGTCACCGGGCAGCAGGAAGACCATGCCGTAGATGAGTAGCGTGGCACCGACGAAAACGGGCACCATGATGGCGACTCGGCGCGCGATGTACCAGCCCATCTCAGGCCTTCGTGATGTTCTCGTAGTCGGGCAGACCATTCCAGGTCACGGCGACCCTGCTGACCTCCGGCGACCATCCGACCACGCTGATGTTGTCCCACAGCGGCACAACAGGCAGGTCGTGCAGCAGGATTCGTTGTGCGTTATTCACCAGCTCATCGGCCTGCCGCAAATCGGGGGCAGCTTCGGCTGCCATCAGGGCGGCGTCGAACTCCCGGTTGGAGTAGCCCACGTCGTTGGAACCCGCCCCGGTGGCGAACAGGGGGGCAAGGAATTCGATCATTGACGGATAGTCGCCTTGCCATGCGGCCCGGAACGCGGTCGTGATGGCGCGGGTGGTGATCTGGGTGCGGAATCCGGCGAAAGTGGGCTGTGGCGCGCCGACCGCGTCGATTCCCAGGGCGTTCTTGATGCTGTTGGCCACCGCGTCCACCCACTCCTGATGTCCGGCGTCAGCGTTGTACGCGATCGGGTACTGGCCGTTCCACGACGAGATCGCGTTGGCCTGCGCCCAGAGTCGGCGGGCCCGCTCAGGATCGAAGTTCAACGCTTCGTTGCCCGGCAGGTTCGGGTCAAACCCGGGCAATGACAGCGCAGTGAAATCGCGCGCCGGACTTCGGGTGCCGACGAAGATTTGCCGGCAAATCTGTGGCCGGTTGATAGCGGCCGACAGCGCAAGCCGACGTAGTCGGCCTTCCTCGCCACCGAAGTGCGGCAACCGCAACGGGGTGTCGAGGCTGTGGTTGACCGCCACGGGGCCGCTTACCGCGTTACCGCCCAGGTCGCGTTTGTAGATCGGCAAGGCGCTTGGCGGAATCGCGTCCAGGACATCGAGATTTCCCGATAGCAGGTCGGCATAGGCGGTGTCCAGATTGGCGTAGAACTCGAACCGTAGGCCTCTGTTGCGCGGCATCCGGTTGCCGCGATAACCGGGGTTGGGTCTCAGATCGATCTTGACGTTGTGTTCCCACGCGGGACCGTCTGGGCCGTCAGTCAGCTGGTACGGGCCGTTGCCGATCGGGTGGCGGCCAAACGCCGTCATATCGCGAAATGCGGCGTCCGGCATCGGATAGAACGCACTATGGCCCAGTCGCAAAGTGAAGTCGATGGTCGGCGCTTTCAGCCGCACGCTGAATTCGAGATCACTGACCACGTGCAGCCCCGACATGGCGGGCTGGGCGGCCCGGGGACCGGAGACCTGGTCGAATCCCTCGATCGGGCTGAAAAAGTCCTGCTGCAGTTGGGCATTGGCACTCACAGCGCCGTAATTCCACGAGTCGACGAACGAGTGCGCCGTCACCGGCGAGCCGTCGGTGAATTTCCACCCCGGTTTCAAGGTGATGCGATAGTTGACGTTGTCGGCGGTCTCGATCGACTGGGCCACCTCGAGCGAGGGTTTTCCCGCGGCGTCATAGGACATCAGGCCGGCGAAAAGCCGATCGATGATCCGCCCGCCGAAACTGTCGTTGGTGCTGGTCGGGATCAGCGGGTTCGCCGGTTCCCCGCCGTTGACGAGCACGAGATCTGGGCTCAGCACGCCGCCGCCACAACCGACTGAGAAGCCGCCGGCAAGACACCCGACCAGGCCGAGCAAGGCCGCTTGGGCCAGTACGGCCCGCATCCGAGGCATGACAGCGACCCTAGAGCCTGCGTGCGCCGCACCCGGCTAGGCTCACAGACGGTTGACGAGCTGAAACCGCGATGAGGAGACAAGCCAGTGACCGAGACCAGTGCCGGAGCCCCGACCTCGTATCCGCCGGCGGCGCAGTTCGTCGAGCAGGCCAACGCCCGCGAGGAGCTCTACCAGGAGGCCGAGAAAGACCGCCTCGCTTTTTGGGCCAAACAGGCCGACCGGCTGTCGTGGGCGACACCGTTCAGCGAGGTGCTGGACTGGTCGGACGCGCCGTTTGCCAAGTGGTTCGTCGGCGGCAAGCTCAACGTCGCCTACAACTGCGTGGATCGCCACGTCGAAGCCGGTAACGGTGATCGGGTCGCCATCCACTGGGAGGGCGAGCCCGTCGGCGATAGCCGCAGCCTGACCTACTCCGATCTGCAGACCGAGGTGTGCAAAGCGGCCAATGCGCTGACGAGCCTGGGTCTGGTCGCCGGCGACCGGGTCGCCATCTACATGCCGTTGATCCCCGAGGCCGTGATCGCGATGCTGGCATGTGCCCGGCTCGGCCTCATGCACAGCGTCGTGTTCGCCGGTTTCGCCACGCACGCACTGCGAGCCCGCATCGCCGACGCCCAGGCCAAGCTGCTGATCACCACCGACGGACAGTTCCGGCGCGGCAAGCCGGCACCGCTCAAGGACGCCGCCGACGAGGCGGTCGAAGGGCCCGATAGTCCGGTCGAGCACGTTCTGGTGGTGCGGCGCACGGGAATTGACGTGTCGTGGAACGACGCTCGTGACGTGTGGTGGCACGACGTCGTCGACTCCGCGAGCCCCGAACACACCCCGGTGCCATTCGATGCCGAGCACCCGTTATTCCTGCTCTACACCTCGGGCACCACCGGCACGCCCAAGGGCATCATGCACACCAGCGGCGGCTATCTCACCCAGAGTTCCTACACGGTCCACGTCATCTTCGACGTCAAGCCGGCGAGCGACGTGTTCTGGTGCACCGCCGACATCGGCTGGGTCACCGGACACACCTACGGCGTATACGGTCCGTTGTCCAACGGCATCACCGAGGTTCTCTACGAGGGCACACCCGATACCCCAGACCGGAACCGGCATTTTCAGATCATCGAAAAGTACGGTGTCACCATCTATTACACCGCTCCCACGCTGATCCGGACATTCATGAAGTGGGGTCGCGAGATCCCCGACGCGCACGAGCTGTCCAGCCTGCGGCTAATTGGGTCGGTCGGCGAAACGATCAACCCCGAGGCCTGGCGCTGGTATCGCGAGGTCATCGGCGCGGGAAGTGTCCCGGTCGTGGATACCTGGTGGCAGACCGAGACCGGTTCGGCGATGATCTCGCCGCTGCCGGGAGTCGCTGCGGCCAAACCCGGTTCGGCGATGACACCGCTGCCGGGGATCTCGGCCAAGATCGTCGACGACCACGGCAATCCGCTGCAGCCGGACCCCGACAATGCCAAGAATGTCTCCGGATACCTGGTTCTGGACCAGCCATGGCCGTCGATGCTGCGCGGCATCTGGGGCGACCCCGAGCGATACCGAAAGACCTACTGGTCCAAATTCCCCGAGCAGGGCTTCTATTTCGCCGGGGACGGCGCCCGCTTCGATCCCGACGGGGCGATCTGGCTGCTGGGCCGCATCGACGATGTGATGAACGTGTCCGGACACCGGATCTCCACCGCCGAAGTGGAGTCGGCGCTCGTCGGTCACGCAGCCGTCGCCGAGGCGGCGGTGGTCGGAGTCACCGACGACACCACCGGTCAGGCCATTTGCGCGTTCGTCGTCTTACGCGCCAACTACACCGCGCACGACGGGACCGTCGACGAGCTGCGTGGCGAGGTGGCCCGCGAGATCTCGCCCATCGCGAAGCCACGCGAGGTCCATGTGGTGCCGGAGCTGCCCAAGACCCGCAGCGGCAAAATCATGCGCAGGCTGTTACGCGACATCGCCGAACACCGCGAGTTGGGCGACACGTCGACGCTGCTCGATCCCGGCGTGTTCGACGCGATCCAGGCCGCAAAGTAACCCAGGCTCAGGCCGGGATGGGGACGAAGCCCGCGCCCGGCCGGTTCTTGGCGTTGATGTCGGCCAGGATCGAGCTGAACGACATCACCACCGCTGGAGTGTGCAGCGGGATGTACTTGACGACGCAGTCCGGAAGGGCGTCGCTGAAGGCACCGTGAATCATGCCGACCAGCAGATTGTTCACCGTCACCGGCGCCCCGGAGTCACCTGGCCGTCCGCATACCTGCATGACGATGGTCCCCGGATTCTGACCCGCCCCCCAGGTGACGCCGCAGGAGTTCCCGGTGGTGCGGCCTTGCTTGCACGCGATCGCGCCGAACGTGGGATCCGGGGCGACGCCAGCGATCACAAAACCGTTGTAACTGGCCACCGGTATCACCTTGGCCAGATCGAACTTGATCACCGCATAGTCGAGGTTGTCGTTGCCCCCGACCATCACGCCGAGCGCCCCCCTGCTCGTGGCAGACTCGGCGGCGACCTGTGCGCCGGGACCCCCGCAGTGCGCGGAGGTGAAGCCGATCAACTCGCCGGCGGAATCGCCCCCGATTGTCGTGAGCGTGCACATCGTGTCCCCGTTGATCACGATGCCCGCACCGCCACCCATCGGGACCCTGTCGTCGGCGGCCCCGGTCTTGGCGGGTAAACCCACCCAAGCCACAAGTAAGGCCGACAGCACAACAACTATCGCCCCCGCAGAGCACCGATGGGCCGTCTGCAAAGCGGAACTCCCGTCGAACTGATCGAACGTCAGGGCACAGGTGCGCCAGTCTAAATGATCCCCGCGCCGGCTCCGTCGGCCTGACATCGCACCGCATGGCAACATGAACCGCGACGACAACCGAGAGGACCGTCTGTGAGCAAAGTCGATCGCACGAACGGCGTGCCCAGCACGCTGACCACGATTCCGTTGGCCGACCCCCATGCCGGGCCTGGTCAGCCGTCGATCGGTGATCTGATCAAAGACGCGACAACTCAGGTGTCCACGCTGGTGCGCGCCGAGGTCGAACTGGCCCGCGCCGAGATCACCCGGGACGTCAAGAAGGGCCTGACCGGCAGCGTTTTCTTCATCGCCGCGTTGGTGGTGCTGTTCTACTCCACATTCTTTTTCTTCTTTTTCCTCGCCGAGCTACTCGGCAACTGGCTGCCGCAATGGGCGGCGTATTTGATCGTGTTCGCGATCATGCTGCTGGTAGGGGCCGCGCTGGCGGTATTGGGTTTCCTGAAGGTTCGGCGCATCAAGGGACCGCGGCAGACGATCGAATCGGTCAAGGAAACGCGCACAGCGCTGACCCCTGGCCACGACAAAGCGGGGTCGCGCGCGATCACCCGCCCCGAAACCAAGCCCGACACCGCACCCACCGATCCCTCAGGTTGGTAGGTGGCGGCGCCAGATCCCGCGCTGACCCGAATCGACGGGCCCTGGCGCCATTTGGATGTGCACGCGAACGGCATCCGATTCCACGTCGTCGAGGCTTTACCAGTTAGCCACCCGGCTGGCACAGATGTGACCACACCGGCCACGGCGCGGCCACTGGTGATCCTGCTGCACGGTTTCGGATCTTTCTGGTGGTCCTGGCGTCATCAGCTGCGCGGATTGACCGGTGCGCGGGTGGTTGCGGTCGACCTGCGCGGCTACGGCGGCAGCGACAAGCCGCCCCGCGGCTACGACGGCTGGACGCTCGCCGGCGACACGGCCGGGCTCATCCGTGCGCTGGGGCACTCCTCGGCCACCTTGATCGGCCACGCGGACGGCGGGCTGGTCTGCTGGAGCACCGCGCTGCTGCACTCACGCCTGGTGCGCGCCATCGCGCTGATCAGCTCGCCGCACCCGGCCGCGTTGCGGCGATCCACGTTGACGCGACGCGACCAGGGCTACGCAGTGCTGCCGACGTTGCTGCGCTATCAGGTGCCGATCTGGCCGGAACACCTGCTGACCCGAGACAACGCGGCTGAGGTCGAGCGCCTTGTTCGTACCCGCAGTTCGGCCAAATGGGTTGCTTCCGAGGACTTCTCCGCGACCATCGGTTATCTGCGGATGGCGATCCAGATTCCGTCGGCTGCACATTGCGCATTGGAATACCAGCGCTGGGCGGTTCGCAGCCAGCTGCGCGACGAAGGCCGACGATTCATGGGATCGATCTCCCAACAACTCGGTATGCCTCTGCTGCACCTGCGCGGCGACGCCGACCCCTATGTGCTGGCCGATCCGGTAGACCGCACGCAGCGCTACGCGCCACACGGGCGCTACTTATCCATTGCCGGCGCAGGGCATTTCAGCCACGAAGAAGCACCGGAGGAAGTCAACCGGCACCTGACCAGGTTCCTCGAACAGGTGCACGGGCCCCGGGTCAGCTGACGCAGGCCCCGGTGGGCACCGGCTGGCTGTTGCCGATCCTGGAGAGCTGGCTGGCCACCTCGCCGGCCGTCAGCACAAATCCGGTGTCGGCATCGTCGACGGCGGCACCGAACACCACGCCCAGCACATGACCACTCAGGTCGATCAACGGCCCACCTGAATTACCTTGCTCCACATCGGCTCTGATCGTGTACACGTCGCGGGTAACCGGTGTCGGGTCCCGGTAGATATCGGGGCCGCTCAGCTTGATCGCCTCACGGATCCTGGCCGGGGTGGCGGTGAAATTCCCGCCGCCGGGGTAGCCCATCACCACAACACTGGCCCCGGATTTCGCGTCGGCCTCGGCGAAGGCCAGCGGCGGTGGCGGCAGGTTCGGGACAGCGATGATGGCGATGTCGACCGACGGATCGTAGGACACAACGGTCGCGTCGAGGGGATTGCCGCTGGCGAAGACCTGCACACTGTTGGACCCGGCCACCACGTGCGCGTTGGTCATAACCCGGTCAGGAGCTATCACGAATCCGCTGCCCTCCAACACTTTCTGGCAACTACGCGCCTCGCTGCGCACCTTGACGACGCTCGGCGCCGTGGAAGTCACCACCGGATTATTAGCCAGCGCGGGGTCCGGTGAAGCGACCGGAATCACCGGGGTGCGGCTGAACGGCTCCAGCACCGCGGGCAGTCCCGATGTGTTCAACAGCGCCGACAGCCGCTTGGGCACCGTCTTCAGCCAGGGCGGCGCGATCTCGTTGACCTGAGCGAGCACCCGTGAACCCTTGACCGCGGAGGCAAGTTCAGGCTGATCCTTCGACTGCGTCAACGGGGTGGCCAACAACCAGGCGGCGGTCAGCACGACGACAAGCTGGACCGCCACGCCGATGAGTGAGTCGACGTTTCGGATCGCGCGGCTGCGGATCGCGCCGCGAACCGCCCGTCCCAGCACCACACCGGCGACCTCACCGACAACGACCAGCGCGAGTATCAGGAAAAGCGCGGTGAAAAGTTTGGCGCGCGGAGCCGCGATGTGGCTGACGATGTGCGGTGCCAAGAGCACGCCCGCTATCGCTCCGAGCAGCACCCCGACAAACGACAGCAGGGAGCCCAACGCGCCCGAACGCCAGCCCGAGATGGCCGCGATGAAAGCGACGGCAAGGACGGCGACATCCAGCCACTGTGACGGGGTCATCGAGTTCATCGCCCGTCACCCTGGTGGCCAACCAGCGCCATCACCTCGTCGAGCTCGCGGATGTCGTCGGTGTCCCATGGCTTCGCCCAGCCGGCGACGTCGAGCACGGCGGAAATCACCTGGCCGGTGAATCCCCAAACCAGCATCTGGTTCAACAGGAACGCTGGACCAGCCCAACGGTTGCCGAGGTCGCCGCGGTAGACCATCAGCCGGTTGGCCGGATTGATAAAGGCGCGCAACGGAACCCGGGACACAACCGCGGTTTCGGTCTCGTTGACAACGGTAACCGGACCGGGATCCGGCGAATAAGCCAACACCGGGACGACGCTGAACTGCGACGGCGCAATGAACGCACGCTCCAACGTGGCAAGGGGATGGAGTCTGCCTAGGTCGATCGCGGTTTCTTCGTAGGCCTCGCGCAAGGCGGTGGCGACCGGACCGTCGTCGGTGGGATCGGATGCACCGCCGGGGAACGCAGCCTGGCCCGCGTGGTGACGCAGTGTCGAGGCCCGCACGGTCAGCAACAGGTCGGAGTCGGCGGGGACACTGCCGTCAGCCGGTCCGGACTCCGGGCCCGAGAACAACACCAGCACAGCAGCCTCGCGCTCGTCGCGACGCAGCGATGCGGTGGTTTCGGCCTCAGTCACCATGGCCAGCACGTCTGCCGGCAGCCGACGACGGTAAGCGTCAGGTATCTGGTCGACATTCTCGACCAGCGGGCGCAGCCAAGACGGGCAGACGTCGGGCGCCAGGTGCACCGTGCCCACCGCGCCTCCCTTTGTATCTGCCCGGCTCATCCCGCGTCGTTTCCGACCGCAGCGGCAATCTCATCGGCACTGGCGAAATCGCGCAGAAGTGTCTGCGCAACGCTACCGTCCGGCCGCAGCACCACCGTCGCGGGCACCACGTTTGCGACCCGCAGCGCTGCCGGGATCAAGCGCCGACCGTCCTGCAGAGTCGGCAGCCGAACGCCGAGTTCGGCCAACCGAAGTAACGCGGCCGTCTCGTTCTCGTCCTGGTGCACCGTCACCACCAACACGTCGGGCCCGACCCGTCGTTGATATTCGGCCATCGCGGGCAGTTCCGCTGCGCATGGCGCGCACCAATACGCCCACAAGTTGAGGACCACCCTGTGTCCCGCCAACGCGCTGGCGACGTCAACGGCAGAGCCGTCAGCGGCGCATTCCACCGTCACACCGCGCAGGGCGGCCGGGCCGGGCCCCTCAACACCGCCGGCGGCCGTGGGGCAGGACGGCAGCTTCGCGCGCTCCCGGGGCCCGGCCAGCGCAGCTGGCGTATCGGCGTCCCGATGTTCACGGCCGGCTGTTGTCTGGGTTGTCGCGGGCGTGGCGGGGTTGTCGCGCAGCTGCGCAACCAGCGCCACCGTCAACGCCGCCACCACTGCCAGGATCGCGATGGTCCAGCGGGCTTTCCCGGTCAACGTAGCTTTACTGCCCGGCCAGGGCCAGCAGGTGCTCGGCTTCCGGCCCCTGGACAAGTGCCGCCGCGAGCGGCGGTTCGGTGGGACCGAGGCCGAAGGAGGGGCAGTCCTTGGCGAGGAGGCAGACACCGCACGCCGGTTTGCGGGCGTGGCAGACCCTGCGGCCGTGGAAGATCACCCGGTGGCTCAGCATGGTCCATTCGCGGCGTTCGATCAGCTCGCCGACCGCATGCTCCACCTTGACGGGGTCCTCTTCGGCGGTCCACCGCCACCTGCGGACCAATCGGCCGAAATGAGTGTCGACGGTGATCCCGGGGACACCGAACGCGTTCCCCAGAATCACGTTCGCGGTCTTGCGCCCCACCCCGGGCAGCGTCACCAGCTCGGCCATCGTGGCTGGCACCTCGCCGTCGAAGCGCTCGATCAAGGCCTGCCCGAGGCCGATCAGCGACGACGCCTTGTTGCGGAAGAAACCAGTGGGATGAATGAGTTCCTCGAGTTCAGCGCGATCGGCTTGCGCGTACGCCAGTGCCGTCGGGTATCGAGCGAACACGGCCGGCGTCGTCAAATTCACCCGTTTGTCGGTGCTCTGCGCCGAGAGAATGGTGGCCACCGCCAATTCCAGCGGCGAGGTGAAATCGAGTTCGCAATGCGCTTCCGGAAACGCCAACGCCAAGGTCCGATTCATCCGTCGTGCCCGTCGTACTAAGCCGACTTGGGTTTCGGAAGACCAGCGTTTGGCGACTACGACGCCGGGCATGGCTGGCGTTGCCTTCGAGCGCCCCGACGACTTTGCCACTGTCACCTACGACAGAGTACTGATTTCGTGATCTCGCTGAGACCTTGACCATGTTTACTCTCCTTGTGTCATGGTTGCTGGTCGCGTGCGTACCGGGGCTGCTAATGCTTGCAGCGCTCGGTCTGGGGCGCCTGGAGAAGGAGCTTGCCCACGAGTCGGTCACCGCGACCGACGTGGCCGCGTTCCTCGAACAAGCAGAAGCCTTGGATATGCGCACACTGGCCCGGGAGGGCATGCCGGAGGCGCTCGAATACCTGCATCGACGCCAGGCCCTGCAAGTCGCCGGTCCCCCGTCGCCGGGGCCGCCCGCCGGCAGGCATCGCCCCGAGGCAGTTCTTGCCAGGGACTTCGCCATCCTCTACGAAGCGGGTTTGCCCACGCGATATACATACGCATTCGCGCGACAATCCACAATTTAAGGCGACCAGGCGTGCCTTGACGTGTCAATCCTGTGTAGCGTTGGCACGTTGGACACTTTGGCTTACCTTTAGTCTCGGATAGTTTCGGAACCCGAGCAAAGGGTTGGCCTGCCCATATCACTTCGTTGGAAAGCTGAAGAGGCAACGTGGACGAGATCCTGGCAAGGGCAGGAATCTTCCAAGGGGTTGAGCCTGGTGCAGTCGCCGCACTGACCAAGCAGCTGCAACCCGTCGACTTCCCCCGCGGACATACGGTTTTCTCCGAAGGGGAACCGGGCGATCGGCTGTACATAATCGTCTCCGGCAAGGTCAAGATCGGTCGCCGCTCGCCGGATGGCCGGGAGAATCTGCTGACGATCATGGGCCCTTCGGACATGTTCGGCGAGTTGTCGATCTTCGACCCGGGACCACGGACTTCGAGCGCGACCACGATCACCGAGGTCCGGGCGGTGTCGATGGACCGCGACGCGTTGCGGGCATGGATCGCCGATCGTCCGGAGATCGCCGAACAGCTGCTTCGAGTGCTGGCTCGACGGCTGCGCCGAACCAACAACAATCTCGCCGACCTCATCTTCACCGATGTGCCCGGCCGGGTGGCCAAGCAGTTGCTGCAGTTAGCCCAGCGTTTCGGCACTCAGGAGGGCGGCGCGATGCGGGTCACCCACGACCTGACTCAGGAGGAGATCGCCCAGCTGGTGGGTGCTTCTCGGGAGACCGTGAACAAGGCGCTGGCGGATTTCGCCCACCGCGGGTGGATTCGCCTGGAGGGAAAGAGCGTGCTGATCTCCGACTCCGAGAGACTGGCCCGCCGCGCACGTTAGAGCCCCGAGCGTAACGCCACGGCGCCAGTTCAGCCGCGCAGATAGTCGATTTGCGCCTGGACGGACCAATCGGCCGCATCCCAGAGCTTCTCGTCGACGTCAACGTAGACGTGTTCGACGATCTGGCGGGCAGTGGCGTCGCCGCCAAGTTCCGACAACGCGGAGCGCACCTGCTCCAGACGTTCTTGCCGGTGTAGTAAATATCCGTCCGCGACGGCTTCCAGATCCGCCAAGTTCGGGCCGTGTCCGGGTAAGACCGTCCGTCGGCCCAGGCCGCGTAGCCGCCGCAGCGATTCCAGGTAGTCGGCAAGGCTGCCGTCTTCCTTGTCTATGACCGTGGTGCCGCGGCCCAGCACGGTATCCGCGGTCAACACCGCGTCGTCGAGGACGAACGACAGCGAGTCCGCGGTGTGGCCGGGGGTCGCCATCACTTTGATCTTCAGGCCGGCCGCGTCGACCACCTCGCCGTCGACCAGCTCACCGCCGAGGCCGCGACAAAATCCGCTGCCCGCCGACCGCACCGTCGCCCCGGTCAGTTCGACCAGCTTGTCGATGCCGTCGGTGTGGTCGGCGTGCCGGTGGCTGATCAGAACCAATGCGATGCGGCCCAGCGAGGCAATCCGCGGGATGTGCTGGTCGTCATCGGGACCCGGGTCGACGATCACCAGCTCGTCGCTGCCCTGGCCGCGCAACACCCACGTGTTGGTGCCCTCCAGCGTCAATAAGCCGGGATTGTCGGCCAACAAAACCGACGCAGAGTCGGTGACCGCCCGCAGCCGGCCGTATGCGGGATGGGTCAGCGACTCAGTAGCCTCGGTCACGGCAGCTAGCTAATCTCCACGATCAACTCGACTTCGACGGGCGCGTCCAGTGGCAGCTCGGATACCCCGACGGCTGAACGCGCATGCACGCCTTTATCTCCGAACACCTCGGCGAGCAGCTCCGAGGCCCCGTTGACGACGCCTGGCTGGCCGTTGAATCCCGGGGCGGAGGCGACGAACCCGACGACCTTGACAACTTGTCTGACGGCATCGACACCTACCAGGGCATTCACCGCAGCCAGGGCGTTGAGCGCGCAGATCCGCGCCATCGCCTTGCCCTCCTCGGGGCTGACCTCGCCTCCGACTTTGCCGGTGCGCGCAAGCTTTCCGGCCTCCAGTGGGAGTTGGCCGGAGGTGTAAACCAGGTTGCCGGTACGCACCGCTGGAACATAAGCGGCAAGCGGCGCCGCCACCTGCGGAAGCACCACCCCAAGCTCCCCGAGCCGGACCGATGCGCTCATGGATGCCAACCCTTACGCTGGGCGCTTCAAGTATGCGACGTGCTGCTCGCCAGTGGGCCCGGGCAGCACCGCCACCAACTCCCAGCCATCGGCGCCCCATTGATCGAGGATCTGTTTGGTGGCGTGCGTCAACAGCGGGACCGTGGCGTACTCCCACGCGGTCGGTTGGCTCATGACGCGAGCTTATCGGTCGGCGGTGAACAGCTCTGGCCAGCCCGGCGTCGCACCCGGTTTGCGGGGGGCCCCAGGTGATCGGGCTAGCATGCGATGGTGGCAACCACATCTAGCGGCGGTAATCCCGTCGGCTGGCCGGCACGCTTGTCGAAGGCCCGCTTGCATTTTGTAACCGGCAAAGGCGGTACCGGTAAATCGACGGTCGCGGCGGCCCTGGCACTCACCCTCGCAGCGGGTGGCCGCAAGGTCCTCCTGGTCGAAGTTGAGGGGCGCCAAGGGATTGCGCAGCTTTTCGACGTCCCGCCACTGCCCTACCAAGAACTCAAGATCGCGACCGCCGAGCGCGGCGGCCAGGTCAACGCACTGGCAATCGACATCGAGGCCGCATTCCTGGAGTACCTCGACATGTTCTACAACCTCGGCATCGCGGGCCGGGCGATGCGTCGTATCGGCGCGATCGAGTTTGCGACGACGATCGCGCCCGGTCTTCGCGACGTGCTACTCACCGGCAAGATCAAAGAATCGGTGGTGCGTCTGAACAAGGGGGGCAAGAACCCGGTCTATGACGCCATAGTCGTCGACGCCCCTCCCACCGGCCGCATCGCGCGTTTCCTGGACGTCACCAAGGCGGTGTCTGATCTGGCTAAGGGCGGGCCGGTGCACTCGCAGAGTGACGGCGTGGTGAAGTTGCTGCACTCCGACCTGACTGCCATCCACCTGGTCACGCTGCTGGAAGCGCTGCCGGTGCAGGAAACGATCGAAGCCATCGAGGAGCTTGCGGAGATGGAGCTGCCGATCGGAAGTGTGATCGTGAATCGAAACATCCCGTCCTACCTCGAGCCCCGCGACCTGGCAAAGGCCGCCGAGGGTGATGTCGATGCGGACTCGGTGCGGGCCGGGTTGAAGCTCGCCGGAATCGAGCTCAGCGACTCCGATTTCGCGGGACTGCTGACCGAGACCATCGAGCACGCGACGCGAATCACCGCGCGCAGCGAGAGCGCACAGGAACTCGACGCACTACAAGTACCGCGGCTGGAACTACCGACGATCTCCGACGGTGTCGACCTCGGTAGCTTATATGAACTATCGGAATCGCTTGCACAGCAGGGAGTTCGATGAGTACTAAGCCGAAATTACTTGATATGGCAGCGATCCTGACCGATACCGCTAACCGGGTCGTGGTGTGCTGCGGCGCCGGTGGCGTCGGCAAGACCACCACCGCGGCGGCGATGGCGTTGCGGGCGGCCGAATATGGCCGCACCGTTGTTGTTTTGACGATCGACCCAGCCAAGCGGCTGGCACAAGCGTTGGGGGTCAACGACCTCGGCAACACTCCGCAGCGCGTACCGCTGGCGCCCGAAGTCTCCGGCGAGCTGCACGCGATGATGCTGGACATGCGGCGCACCTTCGACGAAATGGTGGTCCAATACTCGGGAACCGGTCGGGCACAAGCGATTCTGGATAACCAGTTCTACCAAACCGTGGCCACATCACTGGCAGGCACGCAAGAGTACATGGCGATGGAGAAGCTGGGTCAACTGCTGGCCGAAGACCGCTGGGACCTAGTGGTGGTGGACACCCCTCCGTCGCGCAACGCGCTGGATTTCCTCGACGCGCCGCAACGGCTGGGCAGCTTCATGGATAGCAGATTGTGGCGGCTGCTGCTCGCACCTGGCCGCGGCTTCGGGAAATTGGTCACCGGCGCAATGGGATTGGCAATGAAGGCACTGTCTACTGTGCTCGGTTCGCAAATGCTTGGCGACGCGGCAGCGTTCGTGCAATCGCTGGACGCCACCTTCGGTGGTTTCCGCGAGAAGGCGGATCGTACTTATGCATTGCTGAAGAGGCGTGGTACGCAATTCGTCGTGGTGTCGGCGGCCGAACCCGATGCACTGCGCGAGGCGTCCTTTTTCGTCGACCGGTTGTCGCAGGAAGGGATGCCGCTAGCGGGACTTCTGCTGAATCGGACCCACCCGATGATGTGCCCATTGCCGGGAGAGCGCGCGACCGACGCAAGCGAAGTGCTGGAGGCCGAAACGGATTCGGAACCCGCGGCGCTGGCCGCAGCGGTGCTGAAGATTCATGCCGACCGCGCTCAGACGTCCAAGCGGGAGATTCGGCTGCTTTCCCGATTCACCGGCGCCAACCCCGACGTGCCGATCATCGGAGTTCCGTCGCTACCGTTCGATGTCTCAGACCTTGATGCCCTGCGTACGCTAGCCGATCAGATCACGGCCCAGCAGTAACCAGAATGTAACTAGAGGGGAGGGGCCTTCCAGGGATTTCCGGTTATCGCCGGCCGTTATCCGGTGCCGCGGCCTCTGCGCTTGTCGAAGAAATCGCCCCACGACACGACGTCGGGGTGTTGCTTCAACAAGGCCCTGCGCTGGCGTTCGGTCATACCGCCCCAAACGCCGAACTCGACCTTGTTGTCCAGCGCGTCGGCCCCGCACTCCTGCATGACGGGGCAGTGACGGCAGATTACCGCGGCTTTACGCTGGGCGGCTCCCCGAACAAACAGTTCATCCGGGTCGGTGGTGCGGCAGAGCGCCCTCGATACCCAGGCAATCCGCTCCTCAACCTCGCCGACGCTTGGCGGCGTAGCCGGAACGGCCGATAGATGCGCTCTTCGCGCGGCAGGTTCTATTCCTGACACGAGCTGTTCCCTTCCTTCCGGCCGCTGGTTCGCGACCGCCCTCCTCAGGTGCAGATCTCTGCGCTGCGATCTACGCCACACTATGCAAATCGGTGTTACCTGAATCGCACTGTCTGTCCAAGTTAGGTGCTCAAGGGCCAATTGCGCAACAGTCTCATAACGCTTTTTTTGGGACGCGCGTGCCGTCTCGTTAAGAAGCGCAGGTCCGAGCCTAAGATTCATCACCGTTTTAGGGGGCTGACCAGTGACGCAAGAGTCAGATGTGGTTTAGCCCGACCTTAAGTTCGCGGGTTGGCGCCGGCCCAGTTTTTACCTAACTTGACGGGCGGAGAGAGGTCACCACGGGCGGCTAGGGTATTACGCATGTCGGAACGTCCCCCCGCCACCATCACACTGCTCAAGCTCGCTGGGTGCTGTCTGTTGGCCAGTGTGGTGGCCGCGGCTGTGATGTTTCCCCTGGCAGGTGGGCTGGGCCTGGTCTCCAATCGCGCGTCTGAAGTGGTCGCTAACGGATCGGCTCAGCTTCTGCAGGGCGAGGTACCCGCGGTATCGACGGTGCAAGATGCCAAAGGCAACGTCATCGCGTGGCTGTATTCACAGCGCAGGTTTGAGGTGCCCTCCGACAAGATCGCCAACACCATGAAGCTGGCGATCGTTTCGATCGAGGACAAGCGCTTCGCCGACCACAACGGGGTCGACTGGAAAGGCACCCTGACAGGACTGGCCGGCTACGCGTCCGGCGACGTCGGCACTCGCGGCGGTTCGACCATCGAGCAGCAGTACATAAAGAACTACCAACTGCTGGTAACCGCTCAAACAGACGCCGAAAAGCGCGCGGCCGTCGAAACCACTCCGGCTCGCAAGCTGCGTGAGATCCGGATGGCGCTCACTCTCGATAAAACCTTCACCAAACCCGAGATCCTGACTCGCTATCTGAACCTGGTCTCGTTCGGCAACAACTCGTTCGGCGTGCAGGACGCGGCGCAAACGTACTTCGGCATCAACGCCGCCGACCTGAACTGGCAGCAGGCGGCCCTGCTTGCGGGCATGGTTCAGTCGACCAGCACGCTCAACCCGTACACCAACCCCGATGGCGCGTTGACCCGGCGGAACTTGGTCCTGGACACCATGATCGAGAACTTGCCTCAGGAGGAAGACGCATTGCGCGCCGCCAAGGCCGCGCCGTTGGGGGTGCTTCCGCAGCCCAACGAGGTGCCGCGCGGCTGCATCGCGGCAGGCGACCGCGCATTCTTCTGCGATTACGTCCAGGAGTACCTGTCTCGTGCGGGGATTAATAAGGAGCAGGTGGCCAGGGGCGGCTACTTGATCAAAACGACGCTGGACCCCGACGTGCAGACCCCGGTCAAGGCCGCGATTGACAGGTTCGCCAGTCCGACGCTGGCCGGCATTTCCAGCGTGATGAGTGTGATCTTGCCGGGCAAGGATTCCCACCACGTGGTGGCGATGGCCAGCAACCGCAAGTATGGCCTGGACCTCAGTGCCGGCGAAACCATGCGGCCGCAGCCGTTCTCGCTGGTTGGCGATGGCGCGGGGTCCGTCTTCAAGATCTTCACCACCGCGGCCGCGCTGGATTTGGGTATGGGCATCAGCGCCACACTCGAAGCGCCGGCTCGGTTCCAGGCCAAGGGCCTGGGCAGCGGCGGGGCCAAGGGCTGCCCCAAAGACACCTGGTGCGTACTCAACGCCGGTAACTACCGGGGGTCGATGAATGTGACGGACGCGTTGGCCACGTCGCCCAACACAGCCTTCGCGAAGCTGATCTCGCAGATCGGGGTGACGCGCACGGTCGACATGGCTGTCAAACTGGGCCTGCGGTCCTACGCCGAGCCCGGGACCGCCCGCGACTACAACCCGGACAGCAACGAGAGCCTGGCCGACTTCGTCAAGCGGCAGAACCTCGGTTCGTTCACGCTCGGCCCGATCGAGGTGAATGCGCTGGAGCTGTCGAATGTCGCGGCCACTCTGGCCTCGGGCGGCGTGTGGTGCCCGCCGAGCCCGATCGACAAGGTGTTCGACCGCAAGGGAAATGAAATCGCGGTGCCCGCCGAGCCCTGCGATCAGGTGGTGCCCGAGGGGTTGGCGAACACTCTGGCCAACGCGATGAGCAAAGACGCAGTGGGCATGGGCACGGCCGCGGGTTCGGCCGGCGCGGCCGGCTGGGATCTGCCGGTGTCCGGCAAAACCGGCACTACCGAAGCTCACCGCTCCTCCGGATTTGTGGGTTTCACCAGCCACTACGCGGCGGCGAATTACATCTACGACGATTCAACGACGCCCACGGATTTGTGCTCGTCCCCGTTGCGCCACTGCGGCGAGGGTGACTTGTACGGCGGCAACGAGCCGGCGCGCACCTGGTTCACCGCGATGAAGCCGATCGCAACCAGCTTCGGTGACGTGAAGTTGCCGCCGACCGACCCGCGCTACGTCGACGGCTCACCCGCTTCACGGGTGCCGGCCGTGACCGGCCTGGATGTGGACGCGGCCCGCCAGCGCGTCAAGGAGGCGGGCTTCCAGGTCAACGACCAGACCAACTCGGTCAACAGCAGCGCAAAATATGGCGAGGTGGTCGGAACATCCCCCAGCGGCCAAACGATTCCGGGTTCGGTCGTCACAATCCAGATCAGCAACGGCATCCCACCGGCCCCGCCACCGCCCATGTTCCCGGAAGGTGGACCTGGTGGGCCGCCGCCGCCGGTCGGATCGCAGGTCATCGATATTCCCGGCCTGCCGCCGATCACCATTCCCCTGCTGGCGCCCCCGCCACCCGCGCAACCGCCTCCGTAGGCGATCGGGAGGGGCGCCTAGTTGCCCTCCTCAGTCCGCCACCGGCAGTAGGCTGGGCGGTATGGCCGACGTCCTGCCCGTCCTGTTACGCACCGGTGCCGTTGCGGTCGGCTCGACCGTCGCCGGCATCGGTTATGCGTCGATTGTCGAGCGCAACGCGTTCGCGCTGCGCGAGATAACCATGCCCGTCTTGTCGCCGGGCTCCTCACCGTTGCGGGTGCTGCATATCAGCGATCTCCATATGACGCCCAACCAGCGCCGCAAACAGGCCTGGCTTCGGGAGCTGGCCGGTTGGGAGCCTGATTTGGTGGTCAACACCGGAGATAACCTGGCGCACCCCAAGGCGGTGCCTGCCGTAGTCCAGCCTTTAGGCGACCTGCTGTCACGGCCGGGTGTCTTCGTATTCGGCAGCAACGACTACTTCGGGCCGCGGCTGAAGAACCCGATGAATTACCTGACCAAACCGACGCACCGGGTTCGCGGTGAGCCGTTGCCCTGGCAGGATCTGCGGGCAGCATTCACCGAGCGGGGCTGGCTCGACCTCACCCACACCCGCCGTGAGCTCGAGGTGGCCGGGCTGCGCATCGCCGCCGCGGGCGTAGACGACCCGCACATCGACCGGGACCGCTACGACGCGATCGCCGGGCCGGCCAACCCGGTCGCGGACCTGAGGCTGGGCCTGACGCACTCGCCGGAACCGCGGGTGCTGGATCGCTTCGCCGCCGACGGCTACCAGCTGGTGATGGCCGGCCACACGCACGGGGGGCAGCTATGTCTGCCGTTTTACGGGGCGCTGGTGACCAACTGCGGGCTGGACCGGTCGCGCGCCAAGGGACCGTCGCGCTGGGGCTCGAACATGCGGTTGCACGTCTCCGCAGGTGTCGGCACCTCGCCGTTTGCGCCAGTGCGGTTCTGCTGCCGACCCGAAGCAACGCTGCTGACGTTGATCGGCGCCCCGGTGGGTGGCCGAGATTCCACTAGCAAAGTGGGAAGCTCGCAGCCAAGCGTCTCGGTACGTTGAACCATCCGGCCCGGGTCGCGGCCCACGAGTTCGAACGCAATTGCCACTGGGCCCAGCCGGTGCGATACGCTGGCGTGGCTTCAGGCGGGGTGTGGCGCAGCTTGGTAGCGCGCTTCGTTCGGGACGAAGAGGCCGTGGGTTCAAATCCCGCCACCCCGACCATGTGACCTGTCAAGGCATCCCGGCCCGTTTGCAATGGTGACGGCCCGAATACCGCATTACACTTCGCGAGCATGACGTCTGTTGGGCCTACCAGCCCAGACAAGGTGCGGCGTGCAAGCCACGAACCGCCGCCCAATGCCGTCGGCCCCCCGGCAAAGATCGACTCCCCCGACCACCCAACCTTGCTGGAGATCGCGGCCCGGGAAAAGAAGATCGAGACATGGGACGCGTTAAATGTCGGCGGCTACCCGTGGGCTAAACCCGGCGCGATCGTCGGCTTCCTGGTCAGCGCCGTGATGATGGTGATCGCGCTAACGCCCATCCCACCGAACTGGCCATGGGACATCCCCCTGGTCATCCTGTCTGTCTTCACCTCGGTGGCCACGGTGGTCTGTGGCCTTTTATGGTTCGACAATCCGGACATCGGCGCCCGGCCCGAGTCGTTGGAGATCGTGCCGTTCTCCCGGGCAGAAAACCTGCGCCTCATGCAGGAGCAGGCGGTCGAGCCGTTCCAGGCGGCCTGCACCTGCCCTGGGTGTGGGCATGCCTCCACCCATCGGATCCGTGAGCCCGCCGACAACGAGCCCCACTGGGCGGCGGCTACCCGGCACTGCGCGGTGTGCAAACGGGAATGGGCGCAGGCCTAAACCGCATCAAGCGCAGTCGGCGCAAATCGGCTGCCCAGAACTAGGGCTGCGCAACCTGCTGCGGTGCTGTACCAGGAAGCAACTCGAGCAGGTGAACTCGTCGTCCTGCTGGGGAATCACCGTCACCGACAGTTCCTCGCCGGACAGGTCGGCACCAGGCAGCTCGAAAAAAGCCGCATCGTTGGGGTCATCATCGACAATCGCCGTGGAGGACCCGGGCAAAGAGGGCGCCAGCTCGCGCAGCGCTGACCTGTCCTGGGCGGCATCGGCGTCCGACACGCGGCGGGTGTCGTAATCGCTTACGGTCGTCATGAGTGTTCCTTCCTTATGGCTGGCGGTCTGATGCAATTCGCTGTAGTCATCCGTGGCTCAGGCGATACCCCGTTCGGGTCCCGGCCACACTGATCTAGTCGAAGAAATTACGCACGCGACAATTTGCGCGGGGCGCGCGGACAGCCAGTGGATTTTTCCTGCGGACGCAAACGCCACGATCGCCCAGATCAGACGGCCTGCGCAGCCGAAGTCACCGACATCGTCGGCTCTACCCGATCCGCGAGGAAACCAGATATTAACTTCGGGTGCGGATCAACAGCGGCACTATCAGCAAGCGGTGCTACCGGTTGACATTGCCGTCCCGCACGCCGGTCAGCGCTTCTTCCAGCGTGGGGTATAGCGGGAACGTCTTGTCCAAGCCGGTCAGGTGTATCGGCCTTCTGGTCGCCGGGCCGCGCGCGACCACCCCATATTCAGCGGTCTTGGCCAGTTTCTCGTAAGTCGCCGCCAGGATCTTCAGCCCTACCGAGCCGAGAAAGTCAACCGCGGACAAGTCGATGACCAGCGCCGTCGGACCCTCAGCGACCACCGCTCTGATCGCTTGCTCCAAGGCGGGAGCGGTTACCAAATCGATTTCGCCGCTCACACTGACTACGGACACCCCGTCGTGGTCGGCAACCAACGTGGTAATCGAATCAGGGGCTGACAATGGCGATCCTTTGTCCCGGGGGGCCTTAAGTGTGGTGCAAGCCTAACCTGCGTTGCGAACTGCGAGAAGAAGAAGACCTCAACACCTGCCCCGCGTCGAACCACGCTAGTCTCCCCCTAGGGCCTGCGCACAGCGGACCGCGACGCCTATTCGGGAGGCCCTGGGAGGCCACATGTCAGAATCGCTGTCGGATTTCAGCAGCACCACTACCGCGCAGACGGTTGGCATCTCGAGCGAGAGTTTGCTGCCGCAACTCGTCCAGCATCTGCGACAGAATCGGACAGTGTTGCGCGAGGAATGGGCGCGCAGGATCACCGAGGCCGAATTGCTCACCGCGATGACGCCTGAGGAGCTTTTCTCTGAAGCGACGGCGGTGTACGACAACTACGTCGAGGTGCTCGAAACCGGCAGCGTCGAAGCTTTGCAGGCCTACGCCCGCGACCTGTCCGAACGCATCATCCCGCGAGGAGTGGAGACAGACGAGGTCGTCGGCATCGTGCTCCTGCTGCGCGACGTGCTGGCGCGTTCCCTGTTCGAGAAATATCAGTCCGACTTCGACCTGCTCAACGTGGTGCTCGATGTCTACGAGCCGGCGGCCAACCGCATCGCGAACACCGTGGCTGTGAGCTTCGTGCAGGAACGCGAGCGCATCATCCGGCAGCAGCAGGAGGCGATCCGGGAGCTGTCGACGCCGGTGCTGCAGGTGCGCGAACAGCTGTTGATTCTGCCAATCATCGGCGTGCTTGACAGTCAGCGTGCCCGCCAAGTCACCGAACAACTCTTGAGAGCGATTCGGGCGAACCGCGCGAAAGTGGTGGTCATCGACATCACCGGTGTGCCCACCATCGACTCCACAGTGGCAAACCACCTGGTGCAGACGGTCGACGCCTCGGGTTTGATGGGCGCCAGCGTGATCATCACCGGCCTGTCCTCGGAGATCGCTCTGACCCTGGTGACGATCGGGCTGGATTTGTCCAAGATGAACGCCGTCGGCGACCTGCAGGGTGGTATCGAGGAAGCCGAGCGTCTGCTGGGCTACGAAGTTACCCGCACCGGCGAGCAGACCGGGTGAGCACCACAACGGCAGAGATGTCATGCCAGTACCAATCCTGAAACAGGGCTCTATCCTGATCGCTTCGGTGCAGGCCGCGCTCACCGACTCCGATACAGAACGCCTTCGGCTCGACCTGATGGAGCGGGTCAGCCGGTTTCGGGCGCAGGGGATCATTGTCGACGTCACCGCCATCGACGTGATGGATTCGTTCGCCGCCCGTTCGCTGCGGACGATCGCGCACATGACCCGGCTGCGCGGCGCCGCCACCGTGATCGTGGGTCTGCAGCCAGAGGTTGCCTTCGCGATGGTCCAACTGGGCCTGGCATTCGACGACATGCTCACCGCGCTGGATCTCGAAGAGGGCCTCGCACTGTTGAATCGGCAACTGGGGCTGCGGAGATCGACGATCGGGCGCGACGGTGACGGGTGAGATCGTCGTCGATATTCACAACCCCGACGACATCGTCGATGCCCGCAAAGCGGGACATCAGCTCGCGCTAGATCTCGGATTCTCACTGACCGACGTCACGATGATCGCCACGGCGATCTCCGAAATCGCACGCAATATCACCAGCTACGCAGGTCGCGGTGCGGTCCGGGTCGCGGTAGCCGACCGGGAGGGCCGCAAGGCGCTGGTGGTGTGCGCCGAGGACGAGGGCCCCGGCATCGCCGACATCGAACGTGCCATGGAGGACGGATATTCGACTGGACGCGGGCTCGGCCTCGGCTTACCCGGTGCGCGCCGCTTGATGGACCGATTGATAGTCGAGTCCACACTCGGCCGTGGAACGCGTATCGAAATGTGGAAATGGGTGCCGGCCCGTGCGTGACCGTGCATAGACGGGCATGACCATGCATGAGAATGGCCGACTGGGCCCGATTGAGTGGGCCACCGCAGGTCGCCAACTTCCAGGTGAGCACGTCTCCGGCGACCAGTCGATCGCGGTCGGGATCGACGTAGATGCCGCGCTGTTCGGTGTGATCGACGGACTCGGCCACGGCCCGGATGCCGCAACAGCCGCAATACGCGCTGTCGACGTGCTCAAGGACGCCCGTGACGAGCGGCTAGAGGTCTTGGTTCAGCTCTGCCACCGGGTCCTGGCCGGCAGTAGAGGGGCAGCTATCACCCTGGCGCGGGTGGATTTCGGGGCCGGCACGCTCACCTGGACCGGGGTCGGCAACGTCACCGGGCACCTGGTCGCCAAAGCTCCCACCGGCATCCACATCCGATCCAGCGCACGCCTTGCCGCAGGCATCGTCGGTTACCGCATACCCGAGATCAGACCGGCGCAGGTAGTAGGACTGCGCGCCGGCGACCTCATCGTCATCGCCACCGACGGCATCGCCGAAGATCATCTGGACCACATCGATTTCGCCGGCTCGGCCACTGTTATAGCCGACGAGATGCTGGGTAAACACGCGAAAGAGACCGACGACGCGTTGGTGCTCGCTGCGCGTCACCGAGGGGTTTCAACATGACCGGCGTCGACGATTTTCACGCCCAGTACATCGCTGCCCTGCACACTTACCTGGATGCGCGCGATGAAGACAGCCTGACCGTGGGTTATGAGCTTGGACGCCGCGCCCTGGAAGAAAAAATCAGCGTTCTCGATATCATCGAGCAGCACGCAAGAACCATCTTCGCGATCTCCGAAGACTCCCGAATCGACGCTCCCGTCGCACTCGAATTCCTGTTGCAGACGCTCGCTCCGCTCGATGTGGCAACCCGGGGGTTTCTCGACGGCACCAAGCGGTATGCGGAACAACGGGCTCGCGCCGAAGATCTCGCCGACCGCGACAAATTCCGTACCGCCCTGGTGAATTCCTTACAGGAGGGGTTCTTCGTCGCCGATCATGAGGGCGCGGTCATCGAGATGAACAACGCCTTCATCGAGCTACTCGGCTATCCCAACGAGGGTTTACCCTACCCATGGCCCCACCCGTGGTTGGTGGAAAAAAAGACGGCGGGTCAAAATCAATCCCTGGTTCGCAGCCGCGGCAGCGCTGAGTACGAGACACCGGTTCGGCTCCGGGACGGCCGCATCGCGTGGGTGATGGTGAGCATCAATGCGGTCAGCGGAGGCGGCACCGAACAGGACGTATATGTCGGCACGGTGCGTGACATCACCGCGGAACGGGCATTTGCCGCCCGGGAAAACGCGGTCTTGCGCCTCGCCACCGCGGTTGCCGTGGCCAAGAGTGTGGCGGAACTGCTGTCAATCACCCTTGAAGAGTGCCGGACGGCGATCGACGTGCGGCGCGTGGTCGCGGTCACGTGGCCGGTGGGCCCAGATCTCCAGGGCGAACCGACCGTGCAGGCGGCAGGTGAGCCCTCCGAATCGACTTGGCGCGGACTCGATCCCTGGCTGCGCGGCACCTTTCAGGATGCCCGCCACCAACTGCCGCTGACAGCCTCGACAGTCGACCGGCCAGACAATCCCGGCAAGGCACAAGGACTGGTCGCGGTGCTCACCGGCACCGGAGATCTCGCGTTGTGGCTGGAGCTCCGCACGCCACGCTGGGTCAGCGCGGAGGATCGGCTGCTGGTTACAGTGCTCACCGGCCACCTCAGTCTCGCCATGCAGCACGTCCGCCAGTTCGAGAGTGCGCGCGAGACGTCGCTGACGTTGCAGCGAGCGATGCTGCCGCTCGTAGAGCCGCCGCCGGGTTTTGTCGTGCGCTACGAACCCGCTGTCCCGCCGCTGGAGATCGGTGGCGACTGG
>Ga0302319_10002712_pt1 | contig 37767 bp, 35 predicted proteins | sample Bog_T0_2_FD_203319 | JGI IMG/M metagenome (GOLD analysis project Ga0302319, IMG submission 203319) | Peat permafrost microbial communities from Stordalen Mire near Abisko, Sweden - Bog_T0_2 | ecosystem: Environmental > Terrestrial > Soil > Wetlands > Peat | place: Sweden: Abisko, Stordalen Mire... | reverse complement strand
AACGTGTGCGACCACCGAGAGACCGACATGCGCTTTGGCGGCGCGCTGCTCTGGTGTTTGTAGCTGTAGCTTCAGAGTCTTCACCCGCAGAACGGTGGCAATTTTGTTGGTCAGCGCTACGTATTCACCGGCGGATACAGGGCGCTCACTGATATAGCCATCGAAGGGCGCACGGATGTATGTGTCAGCTAGTCCCTTTTCAGCCTGCGCGACCTGTGCACCAACGGCATCCAACGAAGCTTGCGACGAAGAAACGGCTTGATAGCTTTGCCTGGCGGCGTTGAGGGCTCCTTCATATTGCTGACGCGCTGCGTTCGCTTGCGCGTCGGCAGTTTCCTGTTGGGTGCGGGCTTTTTCAAAGGCACTGCGGGACACATCTCCCGAGCTCACAAGATTGGCATAGCGCTGGGCATCGGCGGCGGCAAGTTTGGCCTGGGCTTGCGCAGATTCATAATTGGCGCGTGCTGCGGCAACTTCGGGGACGTTAGTCTCTTCAAATTTTCCGGCTCCCAGACCGATTCGAACTTGCGCTTGTCGGACACCTGCCGTAGCTTCGGCCAACTGCGCTTTGGCTTGCTGAAGTTTCAATGCGGCGTCACGGTGGTCGAGTTCGCAGATCACTTGTCCGTCCCTGACGAGGGCACCCACATCAACCGGCGTCCGAATGACCCGTCCGGCGACGAGCGGCGCAATATCGGACGCTTCCTCCGCCACAAATGTGCCGGTCTCGTCGAAGCCAGCAGGGACTTCGCGAAGCACCGCTGCGGCAACAGTGACGTCAACTGGTTTCACGGTGGAAGCGACAACTGTTGAATCCGCTTTCTTGCTACCGCAGGAAGAGAGGATAAAGGCCAGCCCACAAAGTGCCAGCATAATTCTGAGTTTCATCGTTTTTTCGCTTTCCCTGGGGCACGTTTCGATTGTTTGAGCGAGAGTCCCTCTATGGCAATACGTGTGAAGCTATCCAACGCCTCGTCATCAGTAAGGCAGGCATCCTTAAAACCGTGGACGTATTTAGAGAGGGCATAGTTCTTCGCCATGCCGACGATGGCTGTCAAAGCAATATCAGGTGCCATGGCGCGCATGCGTCCGTTTTTCTGGCGGCGCTTGAAATAACGCCGAAAGACATCCACGATGCACGCGGTGACTTGCCGCATGTAGAGCAGAGCGATGTCGTTGCCCTCGAGTGCTGCATACAGCATCAAACGTTCGAACTTCGGATCGTTCTTGTGTGTTTCGATAATGGCGGCAATCAGCTGCCGCACCACCGCTTCATCATCGTCTTTGTCCATGGCGGCTTGAAGTCCGGCAATCCAGGCGGCGGCGTCAGAGGAGTTCAAACGCTGGTCAATGATGGCACGGTACAGATGCTCTTTGGTCTCAAAATGACGGAAAATGATGGCTTCGGTAACGCCGGCGGCCGCGGCAATTTCGCGCGTAGTTGTGCCCTTGAAACCCTTACGCGAGAAGAGATCCACCGCGATAGTCAGAAGCTGTTCGCGCCGTTCGGTGCCGCTCAGGCGAACGGCGGCGGAACTAGGAGAGGCAAGGCGACCCACCCCCGAATTGTAAGTAAGTGGTTACTGACTTGTCAATAACGATTTCCCCTATAGCGGCGCAAGCCGCCCGTGAACGGCGATTTAGCGCGTTGGCGCGAAAGCTTCTAAAGCAGCGGCGGTGGAAAACCGCCGGTGAAGTGATCCTTTTGAAGCCTCCCAGGTCCCACTTGGGCGGAGTTCTTTAAGGCGGCGCGGAATGTCTCCCCAAAGTAGCGATTAGTAATTCGTTCTTGATTATCAAGTTTCACATAATAGGGCAAATGGGTTTAATTTCGGTCATCGGGAACGCATTGCTCGGAAAGAGTTCTCTTAACTCGCGGCACAAGCGCGCAGAGATTAGGCCCAAACGCTCGTCTCTCGAGCTCTTGCTGCTCTTCGTAGTTGCTTCTAGCGCCCTGCGGGCCCAAGGGCCGCCGTTCCAAACTGACGATCCGGTCCCCGTCGATTTTCAGCATTACGAGTTCTACGTTTTTGGAAGTATGTCTGGCACCCCAGTGGAAATTGATTCCACTGGACCCGCCTTCGAGTTCAACTGGGGCGCCCTCCCTCGCCTGCAATTGCACATCATCGCGCCCTTCGGTTCCGTCAACCCATTCAATAAGCAGATTTATGCCCCCAGCGGCATCGGCCCTTCCGCTTTCGGCTACACCGATATGGAAGTCGGCGCAAAAATCGCCTTGCTCAAGGAGTCGAAGTACATTCCTCAAATCGGCACGTTCACGATGTTCGAAATCCCCACCGGCAGTTACGACAAGGGGCTCGGGGTGGGAAAGGTTTGGTATAAAGTTCCGCTTTGGCTGCAGAAGAATATCGGACACTGGCTGCTGGACGGCGGCGGCGGTGAGACGATTGTTCCGCAAACGCAGTACCGTAACTTCCCGTTCGGCGCCTTCTTGCTCAAATACGCTTTCGGCGATCGGCTGGAACTCGGCAGCGAAGTCTTTTCCCATGGACGCGAGGGCTTCGCCACGCCCCAAACCCAAGCTTCCACGATGATCGATTTTGGCGGCTACTATCATTTCAAGAATCACCCGGGAGAACAGTTTTTGTTTTGTTACGGCCATTCCGTCGCCGGCCAAACAGAACAGTACGCCTATATCGGCATGTACTGGACATGGGGAAAAGACAAAAAGAAACCGGACGCCGGCCACTTCGCCTTCCCAGAACCAATGAACACACTAGGCATTCGAGCGATGAACGAAATGGAACTTCAATGACCTGCCAGTCGAGTTCGAAGTCCCGCCTGATTCACTGCAAAAAAGAGGGTAAATGGAAATGACAACGCGCGCCCTATGGACTCTGGTCCATGGCATGGGATTCGGTACGCTCTACTTGCTGGCCTGTTCCGGTGGACTGCTGGGGCTCCACCGTTTTACCAGCGTTCATGCTCCGCTCGATTCCGCGCCCGGCCAGCGGCGCTTTGTCGGGTTCTACTTGGTTACCATGGCGCTGCTCTCTTGGGCTGCGGTATTGACCGGAGCGTATGTCATTTATCCGTGGTATCGAGCGGCTCCTCCAACTGGTACCGTTGACCTATCGATGTTTCCGCAACACCTGCTGATGTCCAGCCCCGCTACCAAGGGCTGGCATTCGCTCGGAATGGAATGGAAGGAACACGTTGCCTGGTTCGCCCCTATCTTGACCACCGCTGTCTCCTTTGTGTTCATCCGCTATGGCCGCAATCTTCGGAATCACCGGCCTCTTCGGTCAGCCGTACTCGTCTTCGCCGTAGTTGCATTTTTTGCTGCGGGAGTGGCAGGTTTCTTCGGCGCCATGCTCAATAAGTACGCGCCGGTTCAAGGCACAGATGCCGTCACGTTGAATCATGGAAAATAAAACGAACGCCAGCGGTGATACGCCAGTCCTGACGAATGGTTCCGCCGCGGCCGCGATCTTTTCAGCCGCTCTCGGTTGCTTTGTCTTGGCCATCTTAGCCCTTCTCGCTGACCATTCCGCTCTCATCAAGAGCTGCCTTGTCTTCTATCAACCAACGGGGCCTCTCTCAGGCGTGACCACCGTTGCTATCCTTCTGTGGCTTTTTACGTGGGCGCTCTTGCATGGGCGTTGGGGGAAAAAGATTGTCCCTATTGGTCGCATCAACGCCTTCGCTTTCGCGCTGCTGGCACTGAGCCTGTTATTGACATTTCCGCCAATTGGTGATCTATTCTGAAGTCGAAGTGTCGGCGTGCTAACTTGAGTCACAAAAGTTCAAAAAAATCTTAGCGTTGATTCCAAAAGACTTACTTCCATTTCCTCAAAATCCCCAAACAGCCCAAGCGTAAGCGCAAGTTACTTTTGATCAGGTCAAGCCGCTGTGCCTGACTTAAAATTTCGAGCACGCCTCCACGCATTCATTCCAAATCATCACAAGGAGCAAAATCTTTATGTCATCCCCGTCCGTCATTACCGAACTTCCCCAGAACGGTCCTTTCCACCTCTTGACCTTTGAAGACACCCCTGGGTTCGAAGCGTTAAAACGCGCTTTCCTCGACGAACACCGGCCCGTCACCGTGACCGAGGCCATCCTCGTCAACGCTATGCTGGAGTCGCACTGGCTGGCACAGCGTACGCGCGGCTTGCAAGACACCTGCATTGACGGCACCACCGGCGCCGTCACCAACGAAAAACATTACTCCTTATATATGCGCTGCCACTCCACCCACCTGCGCGCTTTCCATAAGTCGCTGACTGGTCTGCAAAAACTCCGCGCCGAAAAGCGTAAAGCCGACCTTGGGCTCGAAGCGCAAAAAGTCAAAAACGAGCAACACGAAATGAAAAAACAGAAGCACTACTGGGATGTAATGAAGAAAGATCTCGAGACTTGCCGCCAAATCAGCCTCAACACCATGCAGAACATCAAGGCACGCGCCGAAGTTCCTGGGTTCGAAGCGGAATATGACGCGCAACTCGCCAAACTTGGCCTGACAACAAAGGAGGACTCGAAGCACACCGCCGCGCAAGCAGCGTAGTGCCAAGTTGCAAAAACTTCGCGTACAGCCTTGGGGCGCTCGTAGTTCGCAGAGCCGTGCGCGTAGCCAAACTCGTACGATCAGCGCGCCGTTACGGCAGCTTCTCCAGCGGCGGCGGTCGAAAACCGCAAACCTTCAAGCGTAACCGGAAGACTAAAGAAGAACGTAGCTCCTTCGCCTTCTTTCGACTCCGCCCAAATGCGGCCACCGTGGCGTTCGACAATTCTACGCGAGATAGAAAGCCCCATCCCTGTCCCTTCCACTTCGCGGCCGTGCAGTCTCTGGAACAGTCCGAAGATGCGTTCGGCGAACTCCTGATCGAAGCCGCAGCCGTTGTCGCTGACTGAAAAAATCCAGTTGCCTCGATCGCGGCGGGCGAAGATGCGGATTAGCGGCGGCTCGGCCGACTTGTAGCGAATGGCGTTGGAAATTAGATTCTGGAAGACCTGCGAGAACTGAACGGGGTCAACCACGAGCTCCGGTAGAGTGCCGTGCTCAATTTTCGCGCCACTTTCGCGAATGGCGGCTTGCAAACTGATTTCCGCCTCTGCTAGCAATTTTTCCAAGGGCACGGCGGCGATCGGCTGCGTAGTTTTGCGCAGGCGCACCAGTTGCAGCAAGCCATTGATCAGATCGGTCATGCGGCGCGAAGACGAGACTATGTAGCCGATAAACTCGTCGGCATCGGCATCCAATTTTCCGCGATAGCGCGAGGCCAGCAATTGCGAAAAGCTGGTAATGGTGCGTAGCGGTTCTTGCAGATCGTGGCTGGCGACGTAGGCAAATTGTTGGAGTTCGGAATTCATCTCTTCCAGTTCGCGGGTGCGGTTGTCGATGCGGTTTTGCAGGTCGGCATTGACTTTTTCGAGTTGTTCGCGCGCATCGTCACGGGCGTAGAGATAAGACAGGAGTGCGTTATAAAGCCAAACCATCACAGCGATCATCACCATCGTTCCCGCCGAGAAGAAGATGAACGTCCAGCGGTTTAGATTGCGCTCGCGTTCCAGGTTGACTTGCTCGAGATTGCGAATTTGCGAGAGGAGCACGTTCACGGCGTTCTCCAGCTGATTCATGATGTGGTTCGGGTCGCCTGCTTTTTCCAGGTCGATGGCCGCATTGAATCCCTCTTTGCGCTGCGTGTCGCGAATGTTATCCGCTAACCCGATACGCTGTTGAACCAGACGGGCGACTTCCGCCACTTGGGAATCAAAGCCCGGGTGGCTCAGCGCAAACGCTTTGCAGACTTCAATGCGCGACGGGAGCAGATGCTCCGCCTCGTCGATGGGCAGCAGATAATCGCGGTCACCAGTAAGGAGAAAGCCGCGTTCGGCAGATTCGGTGTCTTTGGCAAGACGTTCCAGTTGAGATACGCTGTTCTGTAGGTTCTGAATTTCAAGCGAGTGAATCACCGCTCTTTCAGAAAGCAGCTCGACACCAAAAAAAGTGAGACTAAACGCGGCCGGTAGCGAGAAGAGAAAGGCCAAGCGGCGGCGGGTTTTTAAGGGGACGGGGAGCGGCATGGGTACTTATTTTTTAACGCCTAACAGCTAGGGTAGCCCAATCCACCTTGGCTGTGCGGCGTGCCAAAGCGTTTCAAACTTTCGCCGCCCCTTCCAGTCCTGCCGTCTTCAGGAAAGCACTATGCGATGCAGCCGGTCGAGAAGCGAGCGTTCGAAATTGTAATAGCAATCGCCATGCGGAAGATGGTATTGCGCACGCAAGATGTGGCCCGACGCTTGCTCAGATAACTTTCTGGCCACCAGATAGGCGGCGTGCGCTCGTTCGGCAAGCGAAGGCGGAAACAAAAGCGCAAACTTCACCTTCGCAAATTTGTGGAGGGCGGAAGGATGATCTTCGCGAAACAAGACATCGAAGCAGGCAGATTCAGCGAGCGCGCGATTGGCAGGGCGAGGTCCGCAGTGAACGCTGGCGGAAAGAGCGGCTTCATCCCAGGCGGATGCGAGTGAGATGTCTCCGGAATCGATGGCCCATTCAACCATGCGCTGCGCGACGATCAAGCGAGTATAAGGGCGGCCGGTAAAACTTGAAAGTTCGTGCAGCAGAGGTTGCGGAAAATCTCCCGGGCGAAGACCGCGCAGCGTCAATTCAATGGCTTGATGGCAGCGCAACACGTCTTGCGCATCGGCTGCATTTCGCCAGAGTGCCAGAAAAAAAGCAGCGTCGTTACGAACGGCGGCAGACCGGCTATTAGGGACCAGTCCCAAGATTGCCAGGAAAAAGTTAACTTCGGCGCAAGAACTCCAGAAGGATACGGGCGCGGTTTGATTCAGCGCGAGACATGCGGAAGCGAGTAGACACAAAAGCGAGACAATCGGGCCAGCGGCGATCACCGTGAGCATGCGGCCACGCCACGAATCGTCGAGCCCGCGCGGGATGGCGGAAACAGAGCAGCGGGTCCACTGCCCTGCTCTGAAGCAGACGATGAACTTGCTGTGCCAGACGTCCAGCTGAAAAGGTCCGAGGGCGGCGCCCATGAGCGTGAAATCTAAATACAGCGCCGCGCATAAGTGACCAAGTTCATGGGCCAGAATAGATGCAAGAAAGGCTAACAACAGGTTGAGTAGACCGGCTAGCGAATCGAGTCGAACAGCTTCAAAAATGGCGCGCAGCCAAGGGGGCCCGTCAACTTGCAACAGTGCGCCTATCAGCACGGCCGCCGTAAGCAGCAGCAAATGGAAGCGCAACTCTTCAGTCCTGGCAGTCTGAAAAGTTTCGGCCGGTGCAAGCGGCGGCTTGGATAAGGGAGCAACCGCCACACAATAAGTATGGTGAGAACGAGGCATTTGGGAAAGTCCGGTGAGTACTTTGGCCGGCGCTTGTTACCTGCGTTACGGAGTATTCGGTCTAGTAACCAAACCTGCCAAACCGCTTGCTAAACTTAGAACCGAACTCCTTATAAATGGCCATTCAAACGCTTTTTGGTTCCGTTGCCTCCGAACCGAACCTGCTCGACAAATTGAAGGCCGGCATTCAGAAGACGCGCTCGGGCTTGGTGGACAAGCTCGAAGAAGCTTTGTCCGGCAAGAAGGAAATCGACGCGGATCTGTTGGAGGAACTGGAATATACGCTGATCACCGCCGACATAGGCGTGAAGACAACGCAGGATATTCTAGAGCGCATTCGCCTGCGGGTCGACCGCAAACTGACCGGCGATGCGCACGAGATTCGCAATTTGATCCGCGAGCAGATTCTGCAAGTGCTGGCGGCTTCGGAGACGCCTATCCACACGGTGACCGCGCCGCCGGCGGTGGTGATGGTGGTGGGCATTAACGGTGCAGGCAAGACCACCACCATTGGCAAGCTGGCACACCGTTTTCTAGGTGAGAATCGCAAGGTGCTGCTGTGTGCGGCCGATACTTTTCGCGCGGCGGCGATTGAGCAGTTAGAAGTTTGGGCGGAGCGCGCGGGCGTGAAAATGGTCCGCCAAAAAACGGGTGCGGATCCAAGCGCGGTTATCTTTGACGGCCTGCAAGCGGCCAAGGCGCAGGGCGTTGACTACGTAATTGTGGATACCGCCGGGCGTTTGCATACCAAAGACAACTTGATGTTGGAGTTGGAAAAGATGCGGCGCACATGCCAGCGTGTGATTCCGGGGTCGCCGCATGAAGTGTGGCTCGTGATGGATGCAACCACCGGGCAGAACGGGCTCGAGCAGGCGCGCAAGTTTACCGAATCGGCCGGCGTCACCGGCATCGTATTAACGAAGCTGGATGGCACCGCAAAGGGCGGCGTGGTGGTAGCGATTGCGCGCGAATTGAACTTGCCCATTCGCTATATCGGGGTGGGGGAAAAGATTGAAGATCTGCTGCCGTTTGATCCTGAAAAATTCGTGGCGTCTCTCTTCGACTAGGCAAGGCATGGCGTCATGAGTGCTTACATACAGCAAGCGCTGGAACTAGCCAACAAAGGGCGTGGACGGACGAGTCCAAACCCGGCGGTGGGTGCCGTTGTCGTGCGCGACGGAGAAGTGGTGGGGCGCGGCTTTCACACGTGGGCCGGCAAAGATCATGCTGAGGTTGTGGCGCTGCGTGAAGCCGGCGATAAAGCGCGCGACGCTACGGTCTATGTCACGCTCGAGCCCTGTTCGCATACCGGTCGCACGGCTCCGTGTGTCGATGCTTTGATTGTCGCCGGTGTCAAGCGCGTCGAGGCCGCGATGCAAGATCCGAATCCGCTGGTAGCAGGTAAAGGGTTTGACAAATTGCGCCAGGCGGGGATTGAAGTTCTGGTCAATGCCGCGTTCACAGCGGCGGCGGAAAAGTTGAATGAGCCGTTCGCGCATTTCATGCGTACGGGCAAGCCCCTGGTGACGATCAAAGCGGCCTTAACGTTAGACGGGAAGATTGCGGCGCCCCAGGATAATTTTGGCTGGATCACCAGTGAAGTAGCGCGCGCGGATGTGCAACTGGTAAGGCACTATTCCGACGCTATCTTGACTGGCTTGGGAACAGTGTTGGAAGACGATTGCCTGTTGACTGACCGTTCAGGTATGGAGCGCAGTCGGCCGCTGTTGCGCATCTTGCTCGATTCGCAACTACGCGTACCGCTGACTGCGAAGATCATTACCAGCGCCAAGAACGATGTGTTAGTCGTGGGCACGTCGGTAGCACCGGCGGATCGCCGCAAGGCTTTAGAAACGGCGGGCATCCAGGTCTTGATTGCCGATGGGCAAGGTGGGCGAACGGACCCGACCAAAGTGATTGAGCATCTCGCGCAGCAACGCTATCTCTCGTTGATGGTAGAAGCGGGCAGCCACGTGAATTGGACGATGCTCGATTCGCAGATTGCCGATAAGGTGTTCTTCTATTACGCACCGAAGATTCTGGGTGGGATGAAGAGCATCCCGGTCGCCGGAGGCACCGGCAGACAGCGCAGGGTGGACGCCATCATGCTGGAACGCGTAACTGTGCATCCGGTTTCGACGGACGAGTTCGCAGTAGAAGCGTATGTTACGAAAGGCGCGGGCGCGGTGGCTTCCTGATGTTTACCGGAATTATTGAAGAGCTGGGTCGCGTGATTTCGCTAGACGCAGGAAGCGCGGGAGCCCGCCTGGTGATTGGTTGCAAAAGCACCCTGCAAGATGCGGCGATAGGCGCCAGCATTGCGGTGAATGGCACATGCTTGACCGCGGTGGAACTGGCCGAAGATCATTTTGCCGCTGACTTGGCGCCCGAGACTTTGGCACGAACGAATCTGGGTGCGTTACATGAGGGGTCTGCCGTCAATTTAGAACGCCCGTTGCGGGCCAATGCGCGTTTGGATGGGCATTTTGTGCTGGGGCATGTGGATGGCACGGCGGAGCTGGTTTCGTTAACGGCGCTAGGCAACGATAACTGGTGGCTGAAGATCCTCGTACCCGAAGAACTGACGCGTTACATCGTGGAAAAAGGTTCGCTCGCCGTGGATGGGATGAGCCTCACTGTCGCGGCCATTCAAGATCGCGAAGTGGGCTTCACGATTATTCCGCATACCTACAAGAACACGACTTTGCACGGTTATCAGGCTGGAGCGAACATCAACATCGAAGTGGATATTCTGGCGAAGCACTTAGAGAAGTTGACGCAGAAGTGTTAGTGAACCTAGGGCTATAGACAATCGCATACAGATAGAGTAACCTAGCATTAGCCCGTAGGATCGCCGTGGATTTCCACGGCGGCATCATCTTCGGTCAGCGCTGGTTCGGGCAGTTTCCCGGTCCAATTCGCCCAACCCCAGAAGATGGCCGTCGACGAACTGAACAGGCCCGAGATAGCGCCGATAAGTCGCGGGCTATGGTGTACCGACGCCAATCCAGCGGCCATCATGGAGAGCGTCATGGTGGACCAATTCATGGTTTCGATGGTAGAGAACACGCGGCCGCGGTAGCGATCATCGACGTGCTTGAGTAAGTTAGACCAGTTCAGCAGCGAACTTACTGCAACGGCAGCGCGCGAGAAACCCATAAAGAACAGCGCCCAACCCCAGTGCCGCATTTGGCTGAAAACGATGTAAGCGCCGCCATGCAGGACGTAACAAAAGAACACCGTCTTCTTGTATGCTTCAAAGCCGATGCGCTTACCGAGTTGGGTGCCGATGATGCCACCCACAATGAGGCCAACGCCGGCAGTGCCCCACAGAATGCCTAAACCCAGCGGGCCTCTGTTGAACACTTGTTGACTAAAGAGAGTGAACAGCACTTGCGCCGCGCCGCCGCCACTGGCCCAACCCACGGCAATGAGAGCAATGCCTAAAATGAGCGGCGCCTTCGACATGTAGCTTAAGCCTTCGCGGTATTCATGCCAAGGGCGCGCGACCTTGGTTTCGTTCAAGCCGCGGTCTTGTGCGCGGAAATGGCCTTTCTCGGTGCGCAAACGGAAGATGCAATACGCCGAGACGAAAAACGAGAGCGCGTTAAACACGAAGGCTACTTCATAACCAAGCTGGGCCACCGTGGTACCGCCGAAAAACGCGCCCACCGTGAGAGTGACCCAGCCCGTCATTTGCGTGAGCGAATTGGCCGTGTGCAATTCGTCTTCTGTAGCGATGCTGGGCAGAATGGCAGAACGTCCGCTGGTGAAAAAGGGGGAGGCCACGTTCAGAGCGGCACTTAGCAAATAGAGCAGCCAGACTTGATGATGGCTGATCGCATAGATAAAGCCGAAGGCAATCACGCCGCGGATCAGGTCGCTCGCAATCATGATGCGACGCCTGTCAAATCGGTCGAGCATGACACCGGCTAGCGGTCCGGCGAGGACGGCGGGAATCGCGCGGGAGAGCATCAGGCCGGCGACCGCAGCGCCGCTGTGAGTCTCGTCCATGGCCAGGCTCAGAACTGCGATGTTATTGAAGTGGTCGCCCACTTCGCTCACAATCTGGCCGCACCAAGTAAAGCGGTAGTTACGATTGCGAATGAGTAGCTCGCCAAAGCCAGCCATCAACCGCTCTGCCGTAGAAGTTTGGTGATGGTAATTGCTTGACCCAGGTGCCGCTGGGTGTGCTCGGCCAAATGAACAATGAGTCCGAGCACGGTGGTGGGCAGAGCGCGACGGCCGACCGCGCGCGCCCCATAAAGAGAGGCTGGGTCTATGCTCTGCAACTGACTCTGTGATTTATTCAAACTGTGTTCAACCAACTTAAGCAGTTCAGCCAACGTGCCAGGCGGTTGCGCTTCTTGTTTCAGAAACGCTAACTGCGCCGCATCAAGCGGCTGGCCCACCAGATAAGTAGTGATACGGTCAACACTGCCGGCGATATGTTTCAGTTGAAAGCCGAGCGAACTGTGGGCGACCGAGGTCCAAACCTGTTTGTCGGAAAGACCGGCAGTATGTTTCCGCAGGTCTTCCCGAACTTGCTCAAAGCTAAAGAATACGGGCATCACCAGCGGGTGAACGCCCGCCATGGGACCACGCAGCCAAGGTTCTTCGTTCACAACATTTAGCGCATGTTCCCGGTATGGCCAAGCGAGTAACGGCCAGGTTGCGGATACACACACAGCCCGTGCGGGCCGTCTCCTACTTTGATGCGCGCACGCAGTTTGCCGGTGGTGGTATCGAAGACATACACTTCGCTATGATACCGGCCGGACAGCCAGAGCGATTTACCGTCAGCGGAAACGCCTCCCATATCGGGGCTGCCACCACCGGGAATCATCCACTTCCGGTCGATCTTCAGCGTCGCCGTATCGATCAAAGTCACCGACCCTTCGCCACGATTCGAAACGTACGCATACTTTGAGTCACGGCTGAAATAAATGCCGTGCGCGCCTTTACCTGTCTTGATGAAATCTACTTGATGGAAGGGTTCGGCATCCACAACGTGTACGCCGTCGGCTTCCATGTTGGCGACGAGAAAATGCTTGCCGTCGGGAGTGAGGCGGCAATCCTGGGGCATGCCTTTCGGGGTGAGCGGGAGATGCGCCAGGACCTTCTTCGCGACAATGTCAATTTTGATGAGCTCGCTCGAAAACTCGCAAGTTGCGATCATGATACGGCCGTCAGGAGTGAAGTCGGCATGGTTCACGCCTTTACAGTTAACGGGCATCCGCGCCACTATTTTCATCGTCTCCGGGTCGCGGAAATCAATGCGCTGTTCACGCTCGGCCATGACCAAAACATATTTGCCGTCGGGCGTAGAGTACATGTTGTAAGGATCATCGACAGTGACGCTCTCGCCTTTTTTGCCGGTGGCGGGATCGATAGCGGTGAGTTGATCGCCCAAATCCTGAGCAACCCAAAGCTTTTTCAAATTCCAAGACGGGATGATGTGCTGCGGTTCCATCAGCTTGCCATTTTTCTTGGGCAGCGCGAAATGATCTACGATCTTGAACGTGTCCGGATTGATAACATCGACGGTATCGCTCTTGGTGTTGGGAACATAAACGAGTGACGGGAATCCGGCGACGGCGGGCGAAAATTTACCGGGGGCGGTCTCAGAATAGACATTCTTCGGATTCACGACAGGCGGCATGCCTGGGAGCGCGCCCTGCTGAGCGAACGAGAGTGCAACGACGCATGCACCGCAGACCAGGGCGGCGAAGACGTATCGAAAGTTTGTTTTCATAGCCTACTTAAGTACTGTAGCGCGCGGCTATATTTTCGACAGTGTTCTTAAACACGTAGGAGTTCAGTACAATTTTAGGTAGAAATGTCTTCAACCAGCGAAAACGAAACAGAGATCTTGCTTGGCAACAGGCATCTGCTGGCCATATTCTTTGTGCTAGCCGTTTTGCTAGGCATTGCCTTCACGGGCGGATACATGGTGGGCCGCAACGGAGCGGACAAGAAGCCAGCCGCGCTATCGGCGTCTACCGATCCAACGGCGAGCACGAGCACCGGATTGGAGACGCACGCGCTAACGCCAGCAGGCGACAACGGTGATTCAGCAGAACCCCCTTCGACAGGGCAGACGCACACTGTACAGCCACCACCTCCACCGGATGTTGTGACCGTCCCGGTTCCGGAACAAGCGCCGCTGGGGTCGCCGAAGAAAGACCACGCTGAGGAAGTTCAAGTTCCGCAAACACCAGCGGCGGCACCCAGACCCACTCCGCCGCCTAAACCCGTTGAACAGCCAGCCGCTGCAACTCACGGAAGAGATCGCTTTAGCGGTCCACAGAGCGGACAAACTTTCCTGCAAGTAGCAGCGGTGGGCCATACCGAAGCGAACGCGCTAGCGGACGTGCTGAGCAAGAAGGGCTTTCACGCGCACGCAGTGGCCAAACCGGGAGCGAACGACGTTTATCGAGTGTTGATTGGTCCGATGCGCGATACCAGCGATCTATCCACCACGCGCGATTCGTTGCGCAACGCGGGGTTCACGAAAATTTTTGTACAGAAGTACTAATCGAAAAGGACATCACTCGCTTGGGTGATGTCCTTTTTTTAAGAGCAGACGGGGCGCTAGGAGACTTCGCTAGTGCTACGCATGCGAGGTTCCTTGCGTGCGCTTTCGGAACTAGCGGGCTTCTTGGGAACGAGAAGCAAGCGCTTCGTATAGCGGACGAGGTTGGCAACCTCATTCGAACTTTTCTGAATGACCAAATCGGCGCCAGTGTTTTCAGACCGCATGCCTAGCGTTTCAGCAAAACCACTAAGCAAGATAATAGGCTTCTGAAAACCCCGTTTCCGTAGGTGTGCGATCAACTCCAGACCATCCATAGGGGACATGCGATAGTCGGTGATGACCAAATCGGGATTGCGTTCTTCGTGCAAACGAAGAGCGTCCACGCCGCAACAGGCGGTGACAACTTCATAACCCAACTCTTCTAAAACGGAGCGACGCGCGATAACACCATCGCGGTTGTCGTCCACTAAAAGAATCAGGGCACTGGAAGGAGCGCGTTGAGGAGAAACGGATCGCATCGAAAGACCTCATGAAGGTATCAGTCTTCCAAGGAAGTGTCAATCACCCGCTATCGACTTCAAAGCAAGACACATCTAGTTCTTGACAAGCAGTTTTTTTTAACGCCAAGAAGACTGCGTGCGCTATTCGACTTCGCGCGGCGCTTTGTAGCCCGACTTGGCGATCACGCGATACTTCATCGGCTTGTTTTTGGCGTCGATCACGCGCAGAGGTTCGTTCGTCGCCGGATCGACAAGTTCCACCTTGATTCGCCGAAACTTTCCATCTTTCGCCAAATTTGTAGGGTGATACGTCAAGGAATACTGCTGGCGCATGGCCGTTTCGATCATCCGGAAAACCTGCGGGTACTCGCCTGGAAAGCGCGGAAAGAAACTCATGCCGCCGGTTTCTTTCGAGAACGTCTTCATCTCGTTATCAGCTTGCAGAAAATCCATGTTCATCATCTGCGCGCCCATGCCACCGCGAGATTCGAGACCGATGCGGGCGATTTGCAGAATGCTCACGGTATAGATGGGCACGCCGGATTCTTGCAGAGACTTGCGTGCCTTATCAAAAGTAAGCTTGCTGAAAGTATCCAGCCCGGTGGCGATCAACAAAATAGCTTTGCGGCCCTCGATGGCAGTCATGCGGTCGGCCATGTCAGTCAACGCATCGAACACGTTCGACTCGCTGAATCCTGGAATGCGCAGGCGCGACATTGCTTCTTCGGCGTTGCGTTTATCCGGCGAAAAGTCTGAAAGAATGGTGGTGCGTAAATCGTACGTCACCACAGCCACGTTGTCATCGGGTTTCAACGTTTCTAAAAACCCATACGAAGCGCGGAGGGTTTCCGCCCAGCCTTGTGTCCAGTAGGCTTGGAAACGCCCGCTGAATTCAATCAGCATGCAAATGGTGATGGGAGCTTCGCTGGTGCCGAACTGGGTGATTTGCTGTGGCACGCCATCTTCGGAAATGCGGAAGGCGGCTTGCGGAATTCTGGGCAAGAAATTATCGCGGTCGTCCAAAACCGAAACGTCTACCACTACGGTGTTGGCGGTGGTGCGGAAGGTAGGTACGTCGCCAGCGGCGGCCGCATCTTTCGGCTTTTTGAATTCCGAGGGGATGGGCGCTTTGTCTGGGGAAGCGGGCGCTGGCGCATCGCTGGCGGCGGGCTTCTTTGGCTTGGCTACGGAATCGGTACCTTGCGTCTGATCTTGTCCACGCAAATACGCGGGGGAAGCGCTGAAAATGGCGAGGCTGAGAGCCCCAATGAGAAGTCGATGCCTCATAGTATTTCCTTTGACGGCGCAAACCGGCCGCAGGCTACGAGAATATCGCAGAGGACATGTCTCAGTTGACCCAGCGATCTGAACCGGAATCGCGTCTCTTTAAATAGACTTCAAATTTCTTGCGAGCACGTCGCAATTTCCAATCTTTATAACTAGCCAAGATGGGCTGGCGAATTTGGCCTTGCAGATTCTTGCCGCGCAAGAGCAGGTAGCCAGCCAACATGCCAACCAAAAGCGCTGTCTCGCCAACGGACGCGGGGAAAGTCTGAAAAAATACGATCGCCCCAATGATGAGTACGAAGTATTTTGATTTTAAGGGAATCAGGAAACCGAATAGCAAGGTCGCGTCCGGGAAAACGATGGCATACGCGGCGAGCAAGCCGTAAATGCATCCACTGGAACCAAAGACCATGGCGTGCTGTTGGCCGAAGGCATAAGTCAAAATAATGGCAGCTCCGCCGGCAATCACCCCGCAGAGGAGATAATAACGGACGAATTTTTGCGTGCCCCAAGTCCGTTCCAATTCCGCGCCGAACATCCAAAGAGCGAGCATGTTCCACACCAGCGACCAAACGGAAGGGTGCAAGAACATGTACGTAAAGACTTGCCAGATTCGCAGACCCATCAGCGCCTGCGCTGGAAACAAGGCAAGCTGCCGAAGATAGTCACTCATCGGTGACCCAAGCCAGAATAGAAAAAAGATGATTACATTGGCAATCAACAACCACTTAACCCCAGCGGGGAAACGGTTGGAAGGCGTATACCGATTCACGTAAGAACGCGAACTGAGTGACATTTTAGAATTACTCTAGAGTTTCCTTGTTTAGAAACGCACGCATGATGGGCAGGGTCTCAACTGAATAGTTTGGGGACGGCATCAGCGCCATTTGCAATTTTGAGGATAACAAAGAAAAACGGCACGCCGTAGCCGACGTGCCGCTATTCCAAAATTAATTTGCTCCGCTACTCTTGATCCGTCCGCGAACGCTTCCGCAAAATGTTCGCAGCCAAACTCACCAAAACCGCAATGCCCATCCAGATCATCCAATTGGATAAAGGTCCGGTCTTAAAAACAAACGTATCGGTCCAACCTAAATTTGCGGCCAAGCTCCAGGCCGCAACTGCATACACGGACAACACCGCTGGTCCCATCAAGGCAGCCACCATGGCACCAAATTGTTGTGCAGTATCGGCTGCCCATACGCCAACGCGCTCTAAAACAAACACACTACCTTGTAGTACTACTGTGGGCCAGGAACGCGAGTTCTCTGCCCTTATCGCAACCGCAGTAGATCTTGGCTCAACACTCATTCGAGATTAACCTTCTGACAGCTAGATGCATGTCAGGGGCCAAAAGTTGTTCCAGAGAGGAATCTTTCGGCCTGTCTAGAGTTTACCAAAATCGGAGGCAGGTATTTTCGATGAGAATTCATAAGCGAATATGGATAACCGGATGCCGACCGTAGTACAAATTGTGTCTACCACCGTTGTAATCGGCATCACCACTAGGACTCACATTACCTTTAGTACTTTTTGAAATATTCTTGCCGCTTAGGAGTCCGTTTCCCCCACGCATTGTGCCAGCAGGCGCGAGACGAGAAGAAGAACAACGGAGGCGATGAGCCAGCTTTGCCAGTGCGAAAAGAATCCTTGCGAAACGAAAAAACCGGACGTCCAGCGCAGGTCGGCAGCCACGCACCAGCAGGTGAGCGTAAAGGCAACGAGCGCGCAGGGAGCCAGCAAGGAAGAGGCCGCCAACGCGAGATTTTGCTGGGCCGCCGTTACCCGTTGCGGTCTCCACTCAATGCGTATTCGTTTGCCGTGAAAGACCAGCGTCAACTGAAGATCCCTTTGGCATTTAGTTTAGCCTTATGAACAACACGCGCAAGACTGTCGCGGTATCGAACTCGCCGCGCGATGGTGGCGCGAGCTGGTTTCCTGGATCGCGGCGCATGTCCGCGCCCTTTGCGCTAGCAAGAAATTGCTTCGCATATACTAACTTTCGGAACCAATACGAATGAAGAAGATTAAGACAGCAATCGTGGGCACTGGCTTCATGGGCAAAGTGCATACCGAAAATGTGCGCCGCCTGGGAAATGTGGAAGTTGCCGCGGTAGTAGGCAGCCGCCCGGAAACGGCGCAGAAGTTCGCCGATAGCAACTACATTCCGTTTGCCACTGCGAACCTTAAAGATGTTCTCGACAACAAGGAGATAGCGGCGGTGCATATTTGCACGCCCAACGTTGACCATTGCCCTATGTCGCTAGCGGCGATTGAAGCAGGAAAAGCGGTGCTTTGCGAGAAGCCACTGACGATGACGTCGGATGAGGCGCGTCAGTTGGTAGCCGCAGCGAAAGCGAAAAATGCCGTGAATTGCGTGCAGCACAATCTGCGCTATTACCCGGTAGTGCAGCAGATACGTCAGATGATTGCGCACGGCGATTTGGGCGAGATCTTGGTGGTGCAAGGAACGTATTCGCAAGACTGGCTGCTGTACGACACGGATTGGAACTGGCGCTTAGATCCCAAATTTAACGGCAAGCTGCGGGTGATGGGCGATATCGGTTCGCACTGGATGGATATGATCCAGCATTTGACCGCGCTGGACATTACCGAGGTTTGCGCCGATTTGATGATCTTCCACAAAACTCGCAAGAAGCCGAAAGGGTCGGTGGAAACATTTTCGGGCAAGAAATTGGCGCCTGCCGATTATGAGACTTTCCCCATCAACACTGAGGATTTCGGCATGGTGATGCTGCATTTGGGCGAGCGGGCGCGCGGCGCGTACACCGTGAGCCAGGTTTCGGCAGGATCGAAGAATCATTTTGCGTTTGAGATTTTCGGCACCAAGGCCGGTGTGGCTTGGAATCAGGAGCAGCCCGACACGTTGTGGGTAGGACATCGCAACGAGCCGAATCAAATTATTTTGAAGGATGCGTCGCTGTTTTATCCAGAAGCGGCGGGTTTCGCGGATCTACCGGGGGGACATAGCGAGGGCTATGACGATTCGCATAAACAGATTTTCAAACGCTTTTATGCGAAGGTGGCTGATCCGTCCGCGCCGGTAGATTATCCGACGTTTGAAGATGGGTTGAAGGGCATGATTTTGTTGGAGAAGGTGAGTGAGAGTAATGATAAACGGGCTTGGGTGAAGGTCTAGGTTTCGGTTAAATCTTTCGTGAATGGGCGATTTCGGAAACCGGGTCGCCTGAATTTCAACCAAACAACTCGGCCACTCCTTCTATCACCCCGTGTCAATGAGCGATACTCGCAGTTTAGTGACGTTAAGTGACACATCACCGAAACTGAGCGAGGTCTATTTCCAGCGACTCGCGGCGATGACACCTTCCGAACGCTTACGCATTGGTGCTGCGCTTGGGAGACGGTACACACTCTTTAGTAGTGGGCCGCGATTCGCCGCTCGTGTCCAGACGCCGACGACGCCGAAATTGCTTTTGAAATTGCGGTAACGCGTTTTGGAATGCGACTGGCGCGAGCGGCCTATCGCCGCCTCCCAGTTGGACATTCGCGATCTGTTATATCAATCAATCGGGCCGGCCTGACGAAGCTCCGCCTAGCCACTCATCAACCCGGAAGTTGTTCCGATAAACCCGAGCCAAGCACGGGAGTATGTGGGCTAGACAAACTCGGTCTTGTATTTGGGAGCCAGCGATCGCGCCTTCGCTTTGAACAATTCCGCCGTCGCTGCGTCTGGCTTTGGAGCCGCGGTTGTTCTACTTGGCACCTCTACGCCGAGTTCCCTGAACATTCCCTCCTGCCCCGCGGGCGAACAAATACACAAGAGGCGCGCCGGCTGCGCAGAGTTGTTCCGGAATTGATGTGGTGCATTGGCCGGAATCTGAATCACCTGCCCAGCTCTCACCGTCACCTTCTCGCCGCGAAACGTTGCTTCAATTTCGCCTTCCAGCACGGTAAACGACTCTTCACAATCGTGCCGGTGTGCAGGCGGCCCACCACCGGGCGGCACATACATATCAATAAGCGAATAGCGACCTGCCGTGTCCTCGCTGCTTACCAGAATGGTGTACGTGTTTCCCACCAAACTGAGATGCACTGCGTTGGGGTCGTCCGCAGACGCCACTATCAAATTTCGACTCAGGTCATCGTTTGGAATACTCATTGTTTCTTCTCCTGCTAATAACTTGGTTTACTAACGACTCACACAATCAGAAAAGCGAAAGCTATGGTGAGGAGGACAACACGCCAGCGGTGAAGCAAGTCCCATCTGCTCCGAAATGTCTTCCAATCGGCAGCTGGGGCGGCCTTTTCCCACGAGGCAATCCGGTTGTTGATCGGCACCAAAGCAGCAATCGAATACACAGTCGCCAACGCCCATAAAATGGCCGCTGTAAGAATCCAGATCGGTGCGCGGCCGGATTGACGCCATTGGAGGTAACCGTCGGCTAAGGTAAGCAAGAACACTAGACTATACCAAAAAGGCATGAATCTGCCAAAAACACGAGCCAGTGCGGTTGCCGCCGGGAGATGAACATGATCGGGAAGCCGATCAAGAGTTGGGTGCACAAAGGCGGCAATGGCGAGTTCACTCCCAACCATCAAGCCAGCGACAATAATCGTAACGACATTGAGAATTTCCATTCCAGACATACTTCAGGCGGCCTTCCTTCTCAAAAGAAACGCGGCAACAATCGCCATATAAAGTGCAGTTCCCCAGTGAATATAGATAGGCGGCGCAAAGCCAAGATGGCTTAGAATGACCAGCCCGTCGCAGACCGGAATGAAAATAGCAATGGCGTACAGGATGGCGGTGGTTCGCCGGTCGCCTTTCAATAGGAACGTCAGGATGACAAGACCCGAGAAGATGTCGCGAATTCCCTTGACCCACATAAAGGGAAAGGCCGCCGGGTCGTGGATCGGAATGCCGTAACCGGTTGAGGCGCCAACCGGGTTGAGTATGAAGTTGATGCCGATCCCGATGATGGCTGCCGGCGCCAAGAGAGTAAACCAAAACAGCAGCGAATTTCTTTTCAAAGTAGAGCTATCTGAGTTATCAGTCGTGTTCATTCGTTTTTCCTTCTCTATCGGTTGCCTTGCTAGAAAATCTAGCAACACTATACCAGATGAGAAGCCGTTGGAAAAGTTTCAACATTTGCCCGATCCTAGCAGCGCTATACTTTCTATCAATGGCAAAAAACCTGGCCGCTAACCGGATTGCGGAACGAAAACTACGCGACAACGAGGCGCGTCGGACGCAGATTATCGCCGCCGCAAGGCGAATCGCGGAGCTTGAAGGGTGGCCCAACGTAACCGTGAGGCGATTATCCGAGGAGATCGCATACAGCCAACCCGTCTTGTACTCTCATTTTGAAAGCCGCGAAGGAATACTGGCAGCGGTTGCGATCGAAGGTTTTCAGGAAATAGGTCTGGCTCTCGAGAAGGCGCGGAAACGGGTTAAGAGTGGCGCTGCTGTTGAATCTGTGGCGGCCGCCTACTTGCAGTTCGCCGAGTCTTCACCTGCTCTCTATGAAGTGATGTTTTCGCTCGGCCTGAGCGTGCCATTCGATGACGCGGCTACCCCTCCGGAACTTCGATTCGCGTTTTTCCAACTACGGGAATTGTTTCACGAGCAGGGCTCGAAGTCAGACGTCATTTCGGAACTCTTTTGGGCGAGCCTTCACGGTATCGCCGAACTCACAAGAACCAAGCGATTTCCGCGCAAACGTCAGAAAGAGCGCGTACGGACGCTCGTTGAACTCTTCACGTTCCCGAGATGACGCGAGCGAGAATTATCTCGATCGGTTACGGAACGGGGTCGCCTGTTTTTTCTCTGGCCAAAGTTATGATCAGCCAAAGAGCCGCGGTTAGAGATAAACAGAGAAGCACCAACGTGTCTTTATGCACAAATCCTTCTGGTAGCAAGCCGTTTGGATACGGCACGCGCGTGAGCGGATCGTTAATCAAGAAACTCACGCCAGCCTGAAACACGACCATCCCGAAGGCCAGCCGCGGAGAGATCGCCCAAAAGGACAACACGCCCGCGGCCAGCGACAAAAGCATGGTAGCGTAGGCACCCTGATGGATACTGGTCGTAGAAGGGCCGAACATCAACACGCACCAAACGCTCATGGAGACAAGGGTAAAAATCCAAAATACGCAAGCCGTCTTCCATTCAATAGTGCGAAAGCGTTTGACGAAGCCGGCGAGAAGAGCCCAGGGCGCGAGAATGAACAGTTGCAAACACGGGGCGGGATGAAAGAACATGTGCTCGCGCAATTGAAGGCCGTGCGCCGCTGCCTCGCGCAAACCGCCAGGAGTTACGAGCGCCCTGAGCAACAAAGCAGTCCGCTGTAAACCGAGAAACCCTTCAGTGAACGCAAAATCGAAATTCTGTTTTTTGTTGGCGACGATTTGGTCCCAGCTCAAAGAACCGTAAGCGTACTTTAGTATCTCGGTAAAGGTGCGCTTGTCTACTTGCTCCACACCGGCCAGATGCATTTTCAATAGGTGATTGCCGGGCGGATCATAAAACTTTTGATAGAGCATCCACGGTGAGTAGAAGAGCAGACTCAATAGCATGACCGCCAGCATTCTCTTCCATGGCACTGGGCGTCGCCAAAGTAAGAGCAGCGGAATGGCAGGCAACAGCGCAAACACAGCGCCGCCGTGCGCCAACAAACTAAACGCGAACAAAGCGGCCGGAAGCAACCAGGTGAATAGGCGTGAACTCTCAGGGCGGGGTTTCATAACGAACGTTGCGAGAAAGCCCATCGTATAAGCAGCGGCCAACATCTTCGGCCATACGAAAAGCGTGTTTAGAAAAGCAAAACCAGAGAAGGTGCACGCTGCCAAAATCAGCGCGACGGCGCGCGGGTTGAGCTCGAATGAAGTTAGCAAAAGCCACAATCCGAAGATCCACAGGCTCTGAGCCAATACGCAGGTGGCGGTGTAATCCTGCTCGAGTATCCGGCGAAAGAACGGATATTCAGCCAACACCATTCCACTTTGTAAAGGCGGCCGGTCACTCGATAGCCATTCCCCTTGCAAGGGACTTGGCACATGCGGCAGCAGAGCGCCTTTTGCTAAGAGCAGCGGCAATTCGTTATCGGGTGGAAGGCGGGGCAGAAAACGGCCGCGCGCTTTATTCATGGGATCGTTGAGGCCGCCGTAAAGAAATCCCGAGGAGAGCACCATCAAGGCGACAGCGCCGGTCAGAAGCAGAGGCGCGCCGAGACTTTTCAAAACATTGCGACCGTTTCCGTCGAGTCTTCGAAGGAAGACCACTAAGGTGACGAGTCCAGCGACCAGGAATGTGATGGCGTAAGCATGGCTCAGACTAGGCGTCAGAACCGTGAGCCAAAAGATGCAGTAGCCGGGTAAGGCAGTTGCTGCCAAGATAACGAGACCGGCTTGGATTCGATCGCGCACACCACAGTAAACGGCAAGGGTCGTCGCTGCTAATGCAAACAGCATGAGCCCGGCATAGTGCAGCGCCGTCAGATAAAGTATCCGCTTCGCATCGCCCAGCTTTACTACGCCATCGGCCTCAACCGGTTCGCTAAAGGCTCGCCATAAGCCACGCGGAGGCGCACCTTCCGCCACCAGCCTTACCTGCTTCCCTTGCCAGTCTTGAGGCAAAACAAAATCGCTCCGCGACCAGCGATAAAGATCCTCGTCCCAAGGAACGATGACAAACTTCATTCCGTCGGAGATTCGTTCCAGCGAAAGCGTGGGTGATTTGGTCCAACCGATGGTATAAATGCGCAGGATTTTGGGAGCAACGAATGGAGTGGTTTTCGCCAACGCGGTCGTCTTATAGTCCGCATGACAGAAGCCACCCCAAATGTGAAGATTCGGCGGGTCCCCGAGAGAGGGCACGAGCTTATACAAAGAACCGTCTGCACAGAGGCCTTCGTTTACTTCCAGTGAAATGCGCGGCGAAACCGGCTCGTGGTCGGCGGCCGAACTAACGCTGCGGGCGAGCAAAATGAGCGCGAGCAGTCGAGCGAGGTTCATCGATTCGAGTTGTCATGATAACAAGTAAGGTCCAAATAGCGAGGCCGGCCTGGAGATTCGCCTTTTGTGCGTCAGAGTGCTATCTCTATGGCCTGCAATCATTTAGTGTTCTTAGGGGGAAGGCCATTTGCTCCTACCCCGTCCCATCAGGTATCCTGAAATAGTAAATTTACACAGTTCAGGTACAAATCAGGTAAATGGCAAATACAGTCTCTTCGTTGAAGCGTGTCCGAATCGCAGAACGCCGCACCGCTGTCAACCGTCTCCGTAAGACCCGGCTCCGCCACCAGATCCGCGCCATGCGCCGTCTGTTGGATAAGAAAGATGCCGAAGGTGCAAGCAAAGTTGTCCCCGCCACATTCTCGCTCGTTGATCGCGCGGCCAAATGGGGCATCATCAAGAAAAATACGGCGGCCCGTTACAAAAGCCGTTTAACGCTGCGCTTACGTTCCATTAGCACGGCCAAGTAGCTCACATAGTCCCGGCACATCGTGGCAATCATTCGGGCTGTTAGACTGGCATTCATGCGTCGTCTTCGGCTTGCTACGTCACTGGTGTGTTCATTTTTGCTGCCTCCGTTTTCTTACGCGAAGGAACCTGTGCGCGCGCAGCACGGGATGGTTGTTGCGCAGGAACCTCTGGCGGCGGACGTTGGCTTGGAAGTTCTCAAAAAGGGCGGCAACGCAGTGGATGCAGCCGTCGCGATTGGCTTCGCTTTGGCGGTTACGCATCCGTCTGTCGGAAATATCGGCGGCGGCGGTTTCATGCTGATCCGCTTGGCCAACGGTAAAACGGTGTTCATCGATTTCCGGGAGGCCGCGCCGCAGAAGGCGAGTCGGGATATGTATCTCGACGACAAAGGGAATCCCACCAAAGACAGCATTTTCGGATGGCGAGCGTCCGGCGTTCCTGGCTCGGTCGCAGGCTTTGCCCTGGCTCACAAAAAATTCGGCACACAGAAGTGGCAGGAGTTAGTTGACCCGGCTGTGAAGCTAGCGGCGGAAGGTTTCGTGGTGAGCCCCACCATGGTGCATTCTCTCGCCAGCGAGAATACTTCGCTATCGACTGATCCCGAGTCAAAGCGAATTTTCTTGCGCGATGCCAATCCCTACAAAGCTGGAGAGACCCTTAAACAGCCTGAACTGGCTGAAACGCTCGAACGCATTGAAAAACTAGGTGCCAAAGGTTTTTACGAGGGTGTTACCGCCAAGGAATTCGCCGCGCAGATGCAGGCGCATGGCGGACTGATTACCGAAGCGGATCTCAAAGCGTATAAAGCGATTGAGCGCACGCCGCTTGAGAGCGACTACAAAGACTTTCACATCATCACGGCCCCACCGCCGAGTGCGGGTGGCGTGGGTCTGCTGCAGATGCTCGGCATTCTCTCCGGCACAGGTTATGAAAGCGACGGTCCGGATTCAGCGAAGGCGGTCCATTATGAAGCCGAGGCGATGCGCCGATTTTACGCCGACCGCAGCGAGTATCTGGGTGATCCCGATTTTTACAACGTTCCCGTAAAGGCTCTGTTGGCCAAAGAGTATGTGGAGTGGCGACGCAAGTCGATCGATCCAAATCATGCCACGCCGAGCGAAATGATTGCGCCCGGTCTTCCTAAGGTGCAGGCGGCCCACGTTTCGCAATTCGAGAATAGCGAAACGACTCATTACAATGTGGTGGATAGTAACGGCAACGCGGTGGCCGTGACTTACACACTGAACAATTTATATGGCAGCGGTGTGACGGTTCCGAAACTCGGCTTTCTTTTGAACGACGAGATGGATGATTTTGCGGCTAAGCCAGGGGTACCGAATATGTTCGGCGTAGTGGGCGGTGATGCTAACGCGATTGAGCCCGGCAAGCGGCCGCTTTCGTCCATGACGCCGACCATTATTACTAAGGGCGGTAAACTCTTTATGGTGGCTGGTGCACCTGGTGGCTCGCGCATCACCACCGGAGTTATGGAAGTAATTCTCGATGTTCTCGACTTTCATATGAACCCGCAAGAGGCCGTGGATCTGCCCAGATTCCATGAGCAATGGAAGCCCGATGTGCTCTACTTGCAGAACGGTTTCCCTCCGCAAGCAGCGGAGACTTTGCGCTCGATGGGCTATGAAATCAAACCCATAGGCGGCGTGGCGATAGTGGAGGCTATTGTGGTGAACAATGGCACTCTGGAGGGCGGCACGGAATCACGCCGTAACGGGAAGGTGGCTGGTTACTAAACCCGGCTGAGCCAAGCCTCAAACAATAAAAATGCAGAAGTTACTTTCTACACACCTTTTTGCCGGGCAGCGACTAACCACGGCCGGGCTCGAGCGTATTCGCAATGCCGGCTTCGATGGGATCGAAATTTTTTGTGCCCGCCAGCATGTCGACTACGAGGACGGGGCGCAGATTGCGGAACTCGGCCATTGGTTTCGCGACTCCCCGCTGAAGCTGCATTCCGTCCATTCGCCGATGCACAATGACGATGTAGGCGGCCGCAGCGGACCGCAGGCGATCCTCGATATCACTGAGACGCTTAAGGCGAAGCGCATCGCGATTGTCGATCAAATTAAGCGGGCGATTGAGATCGCAGAGAAGGTTCCTTTTCGTTATTTAATACAACATTTGGGCGTGCCCGATCAGGATTTCGATCCGCGGCGGATTGATTCCGCTTTTTCGTCTCTGGATGAGCTTCGCGTTTTTGCCGGGCAGCGCGGCGTGGAGGTGTTGTTGGAGAATATTCCGAACGCCTTTTCTTCCGGCGAAAAACTGAACGAATTTCTGGCCAGCACTCATCTCAACCTTAATTATTGCTTCGACATCGGCCATGCCAACCTGATGAACGGCGTGACGGCCGAGTTTGAGGCGATGAAGGAGCGCATTCGCTCCACCCACATTCACGACAACGATGGTAAAACTGACTCGCACCTATTTCCTGGCCAAGGCATCATTAACTGGAAACAAGCGATGACGATGCTGCGTTCGAGACAAGACCAATATCCATTGCTATTGGAACTTAAGGCTGTGGCCGCACTTGAACATCCAGCGGAAGACGCGCAACGCGCTGCCGACGATCTGGATAAGCTTGAGGATTATGAGTAGCAATGAGGCCACGGCGCCCAAAACGATAAAGATTGCCGACGCGCACGCGCATGCCGGCGAACGCGTGACGATTCATGGCTGGCTTTACAACCTCCGCAAATCAGGCAAGATCGTTTTTCCGGTGATCCGCGATGGCAGCGGCATGATGCAATGTGTCGCCGTAAAGGCCAATGTGGCCGAGCCCGTTTTCGAAGCGCTCAAAGCGCTCACGCAAGAAAGTTCGTTGATCGTGACCGGAACAGTTCGCGAGGAAGCACGCGCACAAGGCGGTTTCGAACTCGATGTTGACGATGCGCATATTGTGCAGCGTGTACCCGAAGAGCATCCTTATCCGATCACACCGAAGGATCACGGCGTCGATTTCTTGATGGATCATCGCCACCTTTGGCTGCGTAGCCGCCGCCAGCATGCCGCTATTCGCGTGCGCCATGAAGTGGTGAAAGGCATTCGCGATTATTTTGATTCGCACGGCTTTACGTTAGTGGATACGCCGATTTTCACTCCGGCGGCGTGTGAAGGCACCAGCACGTTGTTTGAAGTGGATTACTTCGAAGATGAAAAGGTTTATCTCACGCAATCGGGCCAGTTGTACAACGAAGCGAATGCCATGGCGTTTGGCAATGTTTACTGCTTCGGGCCCACCTTTCGCGCGGAGAAATCTAAAACGCGCCGGCACTTAACGGAATTTTGGATGGTCGAGCCGGAAATGGCATACGCCGATTTGGAAGACGTGAAACGCGTGGCGGAGGATCTGGTTGTTTGGCTGGTTGGGCGAGTGCTTGAAAATCGCCAGGAAGAGTTGAAAGTGCTCGAGCGCGATCTGAGCAAGCTGGAAGCGATCAAGAAGCCGTTTCCGCGCATGAGTTACGACGATGCCGTGAAGGTGCTGGCGGGAAAAGGTAGTGAAATTCAATGGGGCGGCGATTTCGGCAATACCGATGAAACGCTGCTGACTGAAGGCAGCGACTTGCCGATTATGGTTGACCGCTATCCTACCGAAATCAAGGCGTTTTATTTCCAACCAGACGAGCACCGGCCGGAACTCGCCTTGGGCGTGGACGTGATTGCTCCGGAGGGTTACGGCGAAATCATCGGCGGCGGCCAGCGTATTCACGACCTGGCGCTACTCGAGAAACGTTTAGAAGAGCACAAGTTGCCACGCGAAGCTTTTGAGTGGTATTTGGATGTGCGGCGCTTTGGATCTGTGCCGCACGGTGGTTTCGGTATGGGCGTAGAGCGCTTTGTGGCGTGGATGTGCGGCGTCGAACACCTGCGCGAGACGATTCCTTATCCGCGTATGCTTTACCGCACGCGACCGTAATAGCTCATGAGCCGTTCCACGCAAATTGCGATTCTCGGCGCTCCACTCGACTTTGGAGCGGGACGCCGGGGTGTTGACATGGGTCCGTCGGCACTCCGGTTGGGCGGGCTCAACGCCAAGCTGCAGTCGATGGGTTATCAAGTGCGCGATTTAGGCAACGTGCCCGTGGCGCAGCAGGAGACGATTGAACCCGGATCGGAGAGCGCGAAATACTTAGCGCCCATTGCGGAATGTTGTTCGGAACTAGCGCGCACGGTGAGCGATGTGGTCGAGAAAGGGCAATTTCCATTAGTGCTCGGCGGCGACCATTCGGTGGGCGCAGGCAGTGTGGCTGGAGTGTCGAACGCGCTCCGCAAACGCGGCCAAAAAATTGGCGTGATTTGGATTGATGCGCATGCGGACATGAACACGCCCGAGATCAGTCCAAGTGGTAACGTTCACGGAATGCCGCTGGCCAGTTGTCTCGGACGGGGACCGCACGAACTGACGGATATTTTTGGGTACGCGCCCAAGATGGATGGCCGCAATACCGTGCTGATTGGGTTGCGCGACGTTGATGAACGCGAGCGCGAAGTCGTGCGCGAGCTGGGCGTGGTGGCTTACACGATGCGCGATATCGACGAACTGGGTCTGCGCAAAGTAATGGAACAAGCGATTACCGCCGCGACCGACGGCACCGCTGGTTTTCACCTATCGCTCGATATGGATGCGGTTGATCCGGATGAGGCGCCCGGCGTTGGAACTCCAGTGCGTGGCGGCATGAGCTATCGGGAAGCGCATCTATCGATGGAAATGATTTGCGATTCGGGCAAGATGCTTTCCATGGAAGTGGTGGAAGTGAATCCAGTATTGGACACGGCGAATCGGACGGCCTTGCTTGGGATCGAACTGGTGATGTCTGCCATGGGGAAGAAAATCCTATGACGATTTTCAATGGCCTGTTGAAATTCTACGCCTACGTTTTCCACTTGGCGGTAAGCACATTTTTGATCGGTCTGGCGATTCTGGCGACAACCGGGCACGAAGCGCTGCATCTTGAGATGTTGCCGTTTAATCAGGAACGGCTCGTTTCGCGCGTGAGCATGATGGCGCTGGTTGGCTTCATCTGTATTTTTCTGGCGCTGGTGAGAATTTTCGAGATCGTTTTCCCGCTGTGGAGTTTGGGTCTGCTGGTGTTGATGGTGTGGGGATTCTTTTTCACGCCGTATTCGTTCCACGGGGCGATTGGACTCAAGGGTGCGCTATTCCTGGTTTTGGCAACGCTGCTGGCGCTTTACGGATCGCTAATGGTTCTTATGCCACAACGCCGTAATCGCTGGTAACTTCCTTCTCGATATCGGTCAATACTTTGCGAAGTTCGTCTAGTTGTAACGGCTTGGTAAGGTAGCCGTTCATGCCGATTGCCATGCATTTCTCGCGATCGCCTGTCATGGCGTGCGCTGTCATAGCGTAGATTCGTTGGGAGGCGAGATGAGGGCGGCGGCGGATTTCCTCGGTGGCGCTGAGTCCGTCCATTTCGGGCATTTGCAGGTCCATGAAGACAACGTCGAATTTTTCGTTCTCCAGGTAGTCGATCGCTTTCCGGCCGTTATCGGCGATGGTTACTTTATGGCCGATCTTTTCCAGAACCTTGCAAGCGAGTTTTTGATTGACCAGGTTATCTTCAGCGACAAGAATTTTGAGTGCAAACTGCGATTTACTCAAAGCGACGGAATAGCTTTGGCGGTGTCGCGCACGCGACAGCGATGGCACCATGCAGGCGCAGCTGGCGACGATGGCCTCGAACAAATCATGACTAGTAACTGGTTTGATCAGACAGCGGGAGATTTTCAACTGCTCCAATTTTTCGGAGACAGTGAGCAGATCCGCTGAAGTCAGCATGATGATTCTTAGCCGGTCAAACGCGGGGATGCCCCGTATTTGTTCAGTCATCGTCAAGCCGTCCGTATCGGGCATCTGCCCGTCGAGAAGCAACAGATCAAACGGACACCCCTGCTGTGACGCTTCGATAAGAAGTTGCATCCCGATGGCTGCTGAAGGGGACGCCTGCGATCCTATACTCCAATTGGCGAGCATTCGGCTTAGAATTCGGACGTTCGTTTGATTATCATCGACTACCAGAGTTCGCAATGTTTTGAGAGCGGTGATCATCGGCGATCGATGATTGGCATTCGCCGGTAGTTTGAGCCGCATGGTTACGGTGAAAGTGCTGCCGATCCCAGGCTCACTTTGCGCCATGACTCTTCCGCCGAGGAGGGTCGCCAAATTGGTGCTAATGGCTAAGCCAAGACCTGAGCCCCCGTAGCGTCTACGCGCGGATCCATCAACTTGCACAAAAGGATCAAACACCGACGCAAGCTGTTCCTTGGGGATACCAATGCCGGTGTCGCGCACAGCAAATGCCAACATGCATTCATCCGAACTTCGGCTCAACAACGAGACCGTCAGTTCTACCTCGCCTTGCTCAGTAAACTTAATGGCATTGCCCAACAAGTTCAACAGAACCTGGGACAAGCGCAGGCCGTCGCCGAAGACATTCTCCGGAACATCATCTTCAACATCGAGCAAGAGCTCGATCCCTTTTTGATGGCAACGGAGCGCGAGCGTTTTGGCGACCTTAGCGACTTCCTTACGCAGGTTGAAATCGGACGGCACGAGCGTCATTTTGCCCGCCTCGATTTTCGAAAAATCGAGGATATCGTTGATAATGGCTAGCAACGACTGAGCGGAGCTTTTCACCAGGGAGAGACATTCGCGCTGTTCGGGCGTCAGGGTCGTGTCGAGAATCAATTCCGTCATTCCCATGACGCCGTTCATGGGGGTCCGAATCTCGTGGCTCATATTCGCCAGAAACTCGCTCTTCGTTCGACTCGCCAGAAGAGCTTGCTCCTTGGCTTCCAGTAGCTTCGTTTCTACCGAAAGTTCGTTGCGAATGTCCCGAAAGACGACGACGGAAAGGCCAGACGCTGTAGCCGCTTCAAGAAAGGTCCGGTTATAGGAAATCGGAATGATCTCGCCCGAGAGAGTGTGCAGTTTACCGCGCTTCATTCCGGCAAGGGGAAGACTGAGTTGAATACGCTCTAAGAGATTAAAGTCGACCGGAATATCCCCACTGATTTGCAGCATTTTTTTAGCGGCCGGATTTGCCCAAGTCAGTAAACCCTCGGCTGTGAGGGAGCAGACGGCATCGCCAATAGCCGCGAGTAGAGCATCTAACTGATTGCGGTCTTTTTTGAGTTGCTCGTTCAAATCCTTCATTTCGAAGGAGGATAGATCGATCGATCTTTCGAGTAGATACCTGTCAAAATCGGCGCTCGTATAGGCGCTGCTGACTCTGCGAACCAGGTCGGCAAAGCGTGCGGAGTCTACCGGCAGGCCGCGGTCTGTTATGCCGGCCTTACGAAGTTGCCGGGCTAAGACGGGATGAATCGAATTGACGGGCTCATCCTTCATAAAACCGGGTAATCGTCATGGTTTGGTTATGGAACTGGCAGGGGCTACCACCGCCATTCGGCGCCAGTTCTCCGTAGGAATAAAAACCAGTTTGCTGAGTGCCAGGGTGCATCATGACCTAGGAGGCGTCCAATTCGTCTTCGAGAAGGCTTTGCCAGCACGCTCGCGAAGCTGTCTCCAAACTTCCGCTTTGTTGCCGAAGGACTGATCGGCGAAGACGAACACGATCGTGTCTCCAAAGCAATCAGATGGGATAGTGCTCCAGCCACTTGCAGGCGTATGGGAGATTTGCGTGACTTTCATGTGCCGCGATCCACTTTGCTTATCGGCGGTTGAGGACTACAGCATAAGGAGGGATGCGAGATAATAGCTCGTTGTTATGACTCCGAACTAGTCAGTCCGTTGTGTATTACTGCTTACTCTTTAAGTTGTCAGGGCTGAAGATGTCGCGTACGGAAAAGGCTTGGATTTCTATGCGTTTGGCGAGCCGGTGGGCATTGTCTTTGAGATTCGAAAGTACCAAAAACACTAGGCTTCGCGTTCGGTGACGAGATTAACGATGTCGCGTAAGGCGCGTTGGGCTGGGCTTTCGGGAAAGGCGCCGATGAGCGAATGGGCCTTTTCGGTAAAGCCTTTGGCACGTTCGTAAGCGCGTTGGATGGACTTGTGATGCTCGAGCATCTTCACTACTTGCATGAACGGAACGTTTTCGTAAGTGCTATCCGCAAGAATCGTTTCGATGGTTTGGCGTTCAACGGGTGAAGCGTCTTGCAGGGCGTAAATGAGCGGCAGGGTAACTTTGCCTTCGCGTAGGTCGTTGCCGGAAGGTTTGCCTAGGATCTTTTCGGTGGAGGTGAAATCGAGGATATCGTCTACCAATTGGAAGGCCATGCCTAGGTTCCAGGCGAAATCGGCCAATTGGTTTTCGTGCGCTTCGCTGGCCCCGATGGCAATTGCTCCGAGGCGGGCGCAGGCCGAGAAGAGACTAGCGGTTTTGCGGTCGACCAGTTCCATGTAGTCGGCTTCACTGATGTCAATCTTGTGCAGGCGTTCCAGTTGAAGAAGTTCACCTTCGACCATCATTTGGGTGAGCGAAATGAGCACATCGAGCAAATGATAATTGCGCTCGCGCAACGCCACCTGAAAGGCCTGCATGTATAGCCAATCGCCGGCGAGGACGGCCATGTGGTTGCCCCAGATCACGTTGGTAGATGGGCGGCCGCGGCGTTTGCTAGCTAAGTCGATGACATCGTCATGCACAAGCGTGGCGGTGTGAATCATCTCCACGACTGCGGCTAAACGTCGTGCGCACGCGTTGGGCGGACCGAAGAGACGTGTACACAACAGCAGCAATGCAGGGCGTAGACGTTTGCCGCCACCCGCCTGCAGATATTGATTGATGGTGGTGATGGCTTCTACTGAGGCGATCGATTCGACACCAATTTCCTGCTCGACTTCCTTCAAGTCTGCCTGGACTAATGCAAAGGCGTCGCGGGCTGAAATATTCTGCCGAATTTTAGAGAACATAGGTCGTTAGCGGTTAGACCTTCCAGTTTAACTGGTGAAGCCAAAAAGCCTTTCAAAATTAGACGTCGTCTCGGCGGCTAGTTGTTCAATGTCTTCCTGACGCGCTATCGCAAGCGCGCGGGCGGTATGCGCCACGAAGGCGGGCTCGTTGCGTTTGCCGCGATGGGGCACGGGCGCGAGGTACGGTGCGTCCGTTTCCAGAAGCAAACGATCGGCCGGGACGATGTGTGCGGCGTCACGAACCGCCTCCGCTTTGGGATAACTTGTCACACCTCCAAAGGCTAAGTAGAAACCCATATCGAGGCACTCGCGGGCTTGGGCGGCGTCGCCAGTGAAGCAGTGCATTATGCCGGGCAGGCCGCGAGGCGCCCAGTGGGTACGCAGAACATCTAGCGTGTCGGGCCAGGCGTCGCGTGTATGAATGATGATCGGCATCTTCGCTGCCGCGGCGATTTCGAGCTGCTGAAGGAACACCGGCAACTGGACGTCTTTGGGTACGCCCCAGTGGTAGTCCAGACCGATCTCGCCGATCGCCTTGACCTTTGGATGTCGCAATAGGCCTTCGAGATTTTGGAAAGTGTCGTCTTTCACTTTGGCGGCATCATTTGGGTGGACGCCGAGGGTAGCAAAGACAAAATCGTGTTGATCGGCTTGACGAATGGCGACGGAAAGATCGGGCGGCCCATCGCCTGTTCCGATGGACAAAATATATTTCAGTCCTGCTTCACGGGCGCGTTGGATGACGGCGGCGCGATCAGGGTTGAACTGCTCGTCATCCAGGTGACAGTGGGAATCTACGAGTTGCACCTTACTTGAGCCGTGCTCCGACCGGGACGCTTTCTAAGAAGGATGCGAGAGCGGGCGAGCCGCCTTCGAGACTGGCGGCGACAATCATGCCTTGCGAGGTGAGGCCGCGGAGTTTGCGCGGTTCGAGATTGGCAACAATGACAACTTTGCGGCCTACTAGTTGTTCGGGTTGATAGGCGAGAGCGATGCCGGCGACGATGGTGCGCGGTTCGGGTTCGCCGATATCGACCTTAAGGTGAAGAAGCTTATCGGCACCTTTTACCTTTTCGGCTGACTTCACCTGGCCTACGCGGAGATCGACTTTGGTGAAATCGTCGATGGTGATGGTTGGAGCGATGGGCGCAATGGGAACGGCAGGCTCGTCGGCTTTGGGAGCTTGGCCGAGCAAGGTGGCTTGACGGGCCTTCTCAACTTCTTCGAGATCTTGCATCTTCTGGACAGTGGCTTGCGCTTCAAGGCGCGGGAAGACGGCACCGATTTCGCCGATGTTGGCAGGGAGTTTGGCAGCGGCCCACTGGAACTCTTCGATGGTATGGGTAGCCACTTTATCGGTGTAACCCAACTGTTCCCAAATGCGCTGGGCGGAATGAGGCAGAACCGGTGAGACGAGGCCGGTGATGATGCGCAGGCTTTCGAGTGCGGTATAGAGAATGCGGTCTAGACTTTGTTGCGCTTCGGGGCTTGGGTCTTTGGCGAGCTTCCAAGGCGCAACAGTGACGATGAGCTTATCGATCTTCGTGATGAGCGTCCAGATGCGTTCGAGAGCTTTTGAGAACTCAAAGGCTTCGTAATTGGCGATAACGTCCTTATGGATTGCGGCGATATCGGCCGCGAGTTCGGCATCGGCGAAGCTCGCTGGAACTGCGCCTTGGCGGAACTGCGAGAGCATGGTGAGCGAGCGGCTGGAGAGATTGCCGAGACCGTTGGCCAGATCGGAATTGTAGCGGTTAACGAGCGCATCGAAGCTGAAGTTGCCGTCGGAGCCGAAGACGATTTCGCGAAGAAGAAAATAGCGAAGGGCATCGACGCCCATGGTGTCGGCGATGGGCAGAGGCCGGACAATGTTGCCGCGGGTTTTACTCATCTTGCTTTCTTCGAAGAGAAGCCAGCCGTGCGCGAACACTTGCTTGGGGAGATCCCAACCGGCGGCCATGAGAAACGCCGGCCAGAAGACGGTGTGGAAGCGCAGAATTTCTTTGCCGATGAGATGCAGATCGGCCGGCCAGCGGTTTTCGCCGTCAACGGCACTTACATAAGTTGTAAGTGCGTCGAACCATACATAGAACACGTGCGCGGGATCTGATTCAACGGGGACACCCCACTTGATGCTGGTGCGAGTGATGGATATGTCAGCCAGACCCTGCTTTACGAAGGCTAGAATCTCGTTACGGCGAATTTCAGGAAGCATGAAACTCGGATTGTTTTCGTAGAATTCGAGCAGACGGTCGGTAAACGCAGACAGCTTGAAGAAATAATTTTCTTCGGTGATTTCCTCGTAAGGCTTACCGCTATCGGGGTCGATGTCGCCGGGCTTGGCGTCGTTAACAAACGCTTCACTTACCACTGAATACATGCCGGTGTAAGTTCCTTTGTAAATGAAACCGTTTTGTTTACAAGCCTCAAACAGCGAATTTACTAGCCTTGCATGGTTGGCATTGGTGGTGCGCTGGAAGCGGTCCATTTGCAGGTCGAGCTTCTGCCAGGTTTGACGGAAATCGTTCGAAATGAGTTCGACAAATTCTTCCGGAGATTTGCCCTGCGCCTTAGCCGAGCGTTCGACTTTCGTGCCGTGTTCGTCGGTACCGGTGGTTAGAACAACGTCGAAACCCTGCATGCGTTTGAAGCGCGCGATGGCTTCCGCAGCGATAGACGTGTAGGCATGCCCGATGTGCGGCGCGGCGTTGACGTAATAGATAGGAGTGGTGAGGTAATACTTGCCTTTACTCATGTAATTTCCGTTGAATGCTGAAGCGCTGATTGGCTTCGGCAATGACTGTGCGTAACGGCACGCCATGAGCGGCGGCGGCTTGGCGACAGTCTTCGTATTCTGGAGCGAAATTCCCCTGTTCGTTAAATTTGATGCGCACTTTGCCGAAAGAGGTTTCGACCTCGGCAATTTGGCGCGCGAGTACGCGGCGTTCCGCTTGATGAATGCGCAGGCCCAGCGTGCTGGTTTCGGCGAAGAGAACGGCGGCGAGCGGATCTGTTAGTTGAGGCGTGGTGATGACCGAGAGCATGGTGGCCGGGCGGTTCTTCTTCATATAGATGGGCGTGAGTGTCACATCGAGCGCGCCCGCGGCGAGGAGACGTTCCATGGCATAGGCGAGAACTTGCGGCGTGGAATCGTCGATATTGGCTTCGATCACGGAGACCGAAGTGGCTTCGATGGCAGAGGAGCGTTCGCCGATGAGGACGCGCAAGAGATTGGCTTGGCCCGGAAAGTCTTTGTCGCCCGCGCCGAAACCTTGCGACTTCAAATTCATGGGAGGCATTGCGCCGAACGATAACGATAGTGTGGCCAGAATGGCTGCGCCGGTGGGCGTGGTGAGTTCGGTTTGTGGACCGGCACTATATATAGGATGGCCTTGGAGGAGCGCCGACGTGGCGGGTGCGGGAACGGGCAGCGTGCCATGTTGCGTTTCAACGGTTCCGCCGCCGACGTTGATGCGGGAGCAGTGAACTTCTGAAACGTTCAGTAGATCAAGCGCGACGCAAGCGCCGACGATATCGCAGATGGAATCGACAGCACCGACCTCGTGAAAGTGGACCTTCTCGATAGGCACATCGTGCGCCTTGGCTTCGGCTTGTGCGAGGCGTTGAAAGATGGCGAGGGCATTGGTTCTTGCGCGAGCCGACAGTTCCCCGCCCTGAATGATTTTTTCGATGTGAGGCAGGTGGCGATGTTTCTTTTGTTCGGTGAAATCGACTGCGAATTTTGAACCGGCCATGCCCTTGCGTTTGGTTTTGAAGAGACGAAATTCGGCTTCGAGTTGCAGGCTTTTGAGAGCCGCTTCGAGGGTTTGCCAATCGGCGCCGGCATCGAGCAGAGCGCCGACGGTCATGTCGCCGCTGATGCCGGAAAAGACGTCGAAATAGCAGATTGTCATGGAATTACCAGTGTAGCGAGGAGGATGAGTTAGCCGGCACAAGGTTTGTGCTCGTCGGCTTTCGGAAAAGGCGGATTAGCAATCCGCCGCAGGTTGGCAACCTGCCCTACATACTTGCGTTTTTGCGGTGCGATTAGGCGGCTTTGGCCTCCTTTGCAGTGGAGCGGATGGCGGCGATGAGCGTTTCGCTGTTCAAAAATTCGCCGGAGAGGCGGAAGTGGGTGGCTTGGCGGGTTTGGAATTGGGCGAATTCGGAAGTGCTAAGAACGAACCCAAAATCGGCGGGGTCGAAGGGGAGGTTCGTGGCGGCGGCTTGGTCGGCGATCTTGAGAATGCGGGCGACCTGGCGGAAATTTTCGGCGGTGGCTTCTTGCACGTCGCGCAGCGGCTTTTCTTTGCGCTCGGTTTGGATGTTTTTGAGGCGGGCGAGGTCTTCCGATAGCTGTTTGCGGATGCGGCGTTCGTGCAAGCGGAGATTGTGAAGGCGCTTCTCGACAGCGGCGGCGATGGACGCTTCGATGAGAGCGGCACGGCGGGCGGGATTCTTTTCGTCGGCGAAGAGGTTGGGGTCGGACTGGGAGCGGCCGTATTCGATGATGGCTTGCTCTTCGGGGGTGACTTTGAGAAGACGCCAGGAATTGTTGGCGATGATTTGGACGAGTTCGCTTTCTTCGTCAGTAGCGGGGGCGCGACGGGCGAAATGGCTGGCGACGAAGTCTTCGTAGGCTTGGGCGTTATCGCTGGGGAGGAGCGCTTTCATTGAGCACATGCCGTGGCGGAGAGCGTTCATGGAAGAAGCGGCGTGGCGTTCGG
>Ga0302319_10002711_pt1 | contig 37782 bp, 37 predicted proteins | sample Bog_T0_2_FD_203319 | JGI IMG/M metagenome (GOLD analysis project Ga0302319, IMG submission 203319) | Peat permafrost microbial communities from Stordalen Mire near Abisko, Sweden - Bog_T0_2 | ecosystem: Environmental > Terrestrial > Soil > Wetlands > Peat | place: Sweden: Abisko, Stordalen Mire... | reverse complement strand
TTAGGGAGGGGGCCACCCATATCGCCCGAACGACGTGTGCGGCCCCCTCCCTAAACCCCGACTAAACTGAAGTGGGTCCGGGGGATCATCGCCCGGCGGGGAGCCAGGGGGCAGAGCCCCCCGACCTTACTTCCCTTTCGTCCGCCGCCGCCCCATCCTGTCCACCATGCCTGCGATTGAAGTTGCTGCCGCGGCTGACGGCACCATGACCTATTTGATTCATGACTCGCCCCAGGGCTTGCCGCCGGTCCGTTTGCGCGATTTGGCCGCGGCGTGGGATGGCGCGCGGGAAGCGGCGTTGCGGCATGATTGGGGGCCGTTGCGGGCGTTCCGGTTCGCGTTGCCGAACGGTGGCACGGTGGATCTGGCGCTAGCGGATCGCGATGCCAGCGTGTGGGCTGGCGCGGTTGACCGCATGCTGGGCATTGCCAGCCCGTATGGGCTTTCGGTGTGCCTAAGGTTGCTGGCGCTGGTGGATTTGCTGGCGGCGCCCTGGGCGCGCGGCTTGTTCACGCTGCGGCGGGACGGCGCGGAGCTGCATCCCGGCCTGTTACGGCTTGCGGCGGAAGCCAAGCTGACCGAAGAGGGCCGCTTCGATGGCGCGGCGTTTCGCGCCAGGCTGCACACGCCTCCCGGGCCGACACTCGGTCCGGCTTACCCGGCAAAGGATTTAGCATGATCGCCCTGTTCAGGCTGTTGCCCGCCGCCACCGTGTTGGCCACGCTGGCCGGCTGCGGCGCGTTCTATCACCCGGTTTCGTCCGAGGACCGCGAGGCCGTGGCGACCTGCCGCGCCGATGCAGACCGTGTCTTCGCGGCGCAGAACCGCTACATGATATCGGAGCGCGACCAATCCGCGGCGCCGTTTGGCGGCAACCAGTTGCCGCCGAATCCGAGCACTGGCTTGTCCGACCAGTATCAGCAGGACCAGATGGTGGATAAATGCCTGGCGCGCAGCGCGGCCAGTGCGCCCTCCGACACCCCGCCGGTCAAGCCATAGGCCGCAAGGCGATCCATGCTGCTAGTTACATATATAAGGAGCCCATTCCGATGAGCCGTATTCTGCGTACCGAGCCGAGCCAGGTATTTTCCAAGGCTGTGGAGTATCACGGTTTTGTTTACACGCAGGGCCTGGTGCCCACCAATCCGGACGCGGACATCCGCGCCCAGGTCGCCAACGTGCTTGGCCAGATCGACGAAGTTCTGGAGCTGCATGGCACCGACACGACGCGGCTATTGCAGGCGCAAATCTGGCTCGCGGATATTAGCGACAGGGCTGCGCTGAACGAAATCTGGTCGGCCTGGCTACCCGAGGGCCAGGCGCCGGCGCGCGCTTTGGTGCAGGCCGTGCTGGCCGACCCGCGCTGGCGGGTGGAGATTATGGTCACAGCCTGTAAGTAAAGATGGAATAAAGTTGCAGTATTGTTCGTGTCACACAAGTCACAGCGTGGCTAATTCAACACGAGCTTCGGCCACACGGATGCGTGACCGCATTAAACGCCATTTTTAGGACAATGTTCCTCAAAGCGGCGTTTACTCACAGGCGGTTTCCGCCGAATTGCTCAATGTGCAGGTCTGTTTCGATCAAATGAGTTGCCAGACTTGAGCACGCGTTGTTACCGAGTTTGTCAGAACCACTGCGAACGAGGGTAACGGATGTTACGAATCGGGCGAAAGTCTAGCTTTTACGCTCTCTTTATTGCACTTTCGGCCAATACAGCACCGTTAACCGCTGTTGCTAAAAGTATACATTCGTACAAGTCGCACTATTATCACGACACCCGCCCCGGCCACCGCCATTTCGCCTACGGCTATGGCGGCCATGTGATCCAGTGCGTGGCCTTCGCCAAGCAGGATGCGGGCATTGAAATCGCCGGCAACGCCCGCGACTGGTGGAACAACGCGCAGGGCGTCTACGAACGCGGCCGCCGCCCCGAGGCCGGCAGCGTGCTGAGCTTCATGGCCAATGGCCGCATGCCGCTGGGCCACGTGGCCGTTGTCTCGGACGTCGCCGACAGCCGCACCATCCATATCGACCAGGCCCATTGGGCCGGTGGCGGCATCAGCCGCGACATCGAGGTGGTGGACGTCTCCGAGAATAACGACTGGTCGGCGGTGCGCGTGCAACTCGGCCATGGCGGCACGTTCGGCAGCATCTACCCCACGCACGGCTTCATCTACCCGCGCGCCGATAGAGGCGTGATTGTCGAAGCCAGCGACCGCGCGCCGATGCCGGTACTGGACAAGGCGCCGGCTGATCTGCGCCACGTTGGGCGGCATCGCTTCGCCGCCAATGTCGAAGTGGCCGAGGTGCCGCAGGAAAAGCACCGCGGGCTGGATTTGAGCCTGGATGGACTGGCTACGGACGCGCCGGATCGGGCATTTCAGTGAAGCCAGCGGTTCTTTTTTGAAAAAAAGAACCAAAAAACTTTTGCGCCTTGTTCACCGGTGGCGGGCGCGGCGCCGGCGCCGCATCTAATCGGCTCCTTTATCCGTATCCAGGGTGGCAAGAACGCTCTTGTGGGATACATGACGGGCCGATGCGACACAGCGAACCCTCCGCGTGACCGACGCCGCCCTGGACCCGCCATCGGAGGCGTTGCTGGATCAATGCGCTCAGGGCGACCGCGCGGCGTTCCGGCTGCTCTATGACCGCCACGCGCCCCTGCTCTACGCCGTGGCGCTGCGCATTACGCGGCACGGCAACCTGGCCGCCGACACGGTGCAGGAAGCGTTCATCCAGGTTTGGCAGAACGCCAGGCAGTTCGATCGTGCACGCGGCAATGCGCAGGCCTGGATGATCGGCCTGACCCGCTACCGGGCGCTGGACCTGGTGCGGCGCGCCGGCCCCGCCCTGCTGCCACTGGGCGACGAGCCCGACACCACCGCCCTGGACCAGCTGGACCGCCTGGATACCAGCGCCGATGGCCGCGCCCTGCGCCAGTGCCTGGAGCGGCTGGAGCCGAACCGGCGCCGCCTGGTGCTAATGGCCTTCGTGGAAGGCTTTTCCCACGGCGAGCTCGCGGCGCAGTTCGTGATACCGCTCGGCACGATCAAATCGACGATCCGCCGGGCCCTGGCCAGCCTGAAGGACTGCCTGGACGGATGAGCGGCAGTTCCCCTCAGGACGACCGCGCCGGCCTGTACGTGCTGGGCGCCCTGAACGCCGAGGAAATGCGCATCGTGCGCCTGGCCGCGGGCCGCGACGACGTGCTCGCGGCCGAAATCGCGGAATGGGAGCGCCGCCTGACGCCGCTGAGCGCACTGATCGACCCGGTGGCGCCGCCGGCTACGCTGTGGTCGCAGCTGGAAGGGCGCCTGGCGCGCATTACCGGCGCCCCCGACCCGATCGGCGAGATCTATCACCCGCCGACGCAAGGGCTGCGGTCGCGCCGGCGCCACAGGTCTTCGTCCGGCGCATCGCCGTGGTGGCGGGTGACAGCGATCGGCGCGATGGCGGTGGCGGCCGGGCTGGCGGTGGCGCTGCTGATGCGGCCGGTGCCGAAGTCGGTGGGCCAGGTGGCGATGCTGCTGCCGGCCAGGCCGGGCGAGGGCGGGTGGGTGCTGCAGCTACAGGCCAATGGCGACATACGCGCCGAGGCGCAGGGCGCGTTGCCGGCGACGTTGCAGCAATCCTACGAGCTTTGGGCGCTGCCCGAGAACGGTATGCGGCCGCTGCCGATGGGATTGCTGCCCGTCACCGCCGCCGGAATTATCAAGCCGCCCGGCCTGCCGAAACAGAAATTCCAGTTCCTGGTTAGCCTGGAGCAGAAAGGCGGCTCGCCGACCGGGCTGCCGACCGGGCAGGTGCTGTTCTCGAGCGATTACGTTCAGCGCTAGTTGTTAAGATCCTGCGATTGGTGTCGTAAGCTGGAGGGCAAGCGCGACTTTTTGAAAAAGCAGCAAACACCTTTCCGCGCTGTCGCACGCGACATCCAGCCACACGCACCATAACAGCAAGAGTTTTTTGGTTCTTTTTTTCAATAAAGAACATTCGTACTGCGCTTCGCTCTGTCACGTCCGCAGAGCCCCTGCGCCCATCGGTAGGAGTTTCACAACCAGCGCGGCGCTTCACGCAATATCAATCACCGCGCAACTAGGTTTCTCACCGAAAGTGGTGGGGGCTTTGCGGCATGCTGAGTTTGAGAGACCTGCGGATCGGCGGCAAACTAGCCGCGGGCTTCGTGGCGCTTACGTTATTGACCCTTGGTATCGGTGGTTACGCGCTGCACGGCTTGGCCGGCATGGAGGCGGCGGCGGCGCTGGTGGGAGATAATTACCTGCCGAGCGTGGAGCAGGTTGGCCGCATCGCGCAAACGCTGGAACGTATGCGCGTGCAGGAAAATCGCGTTTTGCTCAGCGCCGGCTCGCCAAAGGAAAACAATGCGATCGCGTTGTTGCATGCAGCACTGGCGACTGCCCAGCAGGCGCGCGCGGAGTACGAATCCCGCATCGACGCCGGCTGGGAGCGCGACAACATCACCGCGTTCGACAAGGGATACGCCGATTATCTAGGGAGCGTCGATGGGCCTGTCGCGGATGCCGCGGCGAAGGGCAATGCGGCGTCGGGGATGGCGCTGCTGTTGGGCGATGGCCTGGATAAATTTAACCGCTTGCGCGATTTAGTTGCTGCCGATGTGGAGTACAACAGGAAAAACGGGCAGGCCGCCGTGCAGGCCAGCGCCTCTACCTACAGCCGCGTGCACGGCTTCATCATTGCTACACTGATCGGCGCGGTGACGCTGTCGGCCATCATCTCGCTGTTGTTGATGCGCAACATAGCCGCCCCGCTGAAGGCGATGGGTGGCGCCATGGGCGAACTGGCCAGGGGCAATTTGCGCATCGATATACCGGGCGCCGGCCGCCACGACGAAATCGGCGGCATGGCGCAGGCGGTTTCCATATTCAAAGCCGGGCTCGAGGAAAATACACGCCTGGCTACGCAACAGGCCGCTGAAGGCCAGGCGCGCGCCAAACGCGTGGAACGGATCGATGCGCTGGTTGCCGGCTTCCAGGCCCAGGCCAGCGCCGCCGCTACCGCATTCACCAGCGCTGTCTCGGACCTAGGCAGCACGGCGCGGCAAATGACCGAAAATGCCGACGCGACCAATCAGCGCGCAGGTGCTGCCGCCAGCGCCGCGGCGCAGGCCGGCGCCGGCGTGCAAAGCGTGGCCGCGGGCGCCGAGGAACTGGCCGCGTCCGTGGCCGAAATTAGCCGGCAGGTGGCGCAATCCACGCAGGCCACGACGGACGCGGTGCAAGAAGCGCAGCGTACCGGCGAAATCGTGCGCGCCTTGTCCGAGGGTGCGCAGCGCATCGGGCAGGTGGTGGATTTGATTAACGGCATCGCCGGCCAAACCAATTTGCTGGCGCTGAACGCCACTATCGAAGCGGCCCGCGCCGGCGATGCCGGCCGCGGCTTTGCCGTGGTGGCCAGCGAAGTAAAAGCCCTGGCCGGCCAAACCGCGAAAGCCACCGGCGACATCAGCGCGCAGATCAGTCAAATTCAAACCGCGACATCGCAGGCCGTTGATGCGATTCAGGGCATTACGCAACGCGTGCAATCGATCAGCACGATCGCCGCCACAATCGCCGCGGCCGTGGAAGAGCAAGGCGTGGCCACGGCCGAAATCGCCCGCAACGTGCAGCAAACGGCGCAGGGCGCGCAAATCGTTGCCGCCAACATGGACGAGGTGCGCGAAGCTGCGCATGAAACGGGCGGTGCCGCCGGGCGCGTGCTGACGGCTTCCAGCGGTTTGGGCGCGCAATCGGCGACGTTGACGCGGCAGATCGATACTTTCCTGGTGGATGTCAGGGCAGCTTAAGTAAGAAAGCGCTTCTTTTTGAAAAAAGAAGCAAAAACTCTTGCGCGGCTGTCGCCAACTAGTCCGCGACAGCCGCGCAACGGTTTTTTGATTCTTTTTTTCAAAAAAGAACCCTTACTTGCTCGTCCAACGCTTCAACCACCCCAACACCGTATCGTGCCAAAGCACCGAGTTCTGCGGCTTCAGCACCCAATGGCTTTCATCCGGAAACGTCAGGAACTCGCTGGGAATTCCCTTGCGCTGCAGCGCCGTGAACGCGGCCAGGCCTTGTTCCAACGGAATGCGGTAATCATGCGCGCTGTGAATTACCAGCATCGGCACGCGCCAATCCGCCACATGGTTCACGGCATTGAAACGCTCATAACTCTCCGGCTTTTCCCATGGTGTGGCGTGGCCGTTCTCCCATTCCGAGAACCAAAGCTCCTCGGTGGAATAACCCATCATGCGGTTATCGAAAACGCCGTCATGATCGACCAGGCATTTCCACGGCGCATTCCACACGCCTGCCATCCAGTAAACCATATATCCGCCATAGGAAGCGCCCAGCGCGCAGGCGCGGTTGCCGTCCAGGAAAGGATATTTCGCAAGTGCGGTTTTCCAGCCCGCCTGTAGATCCTCCAGCGGCCGATCGCCCCAATGCGAGCTGATCGAATCGGTAAACGCCTGGCCGTAGCCGCTGGAACCGTGGAAATCGATGAACACCACGCCGAACCCGGCGCCGGCATAGGTTTGCGGATTCCAGCGATAGCTCCAGCCATCGCCGAAACTGCTTTGCGGGCCGCCATGCACGATGAACGCTACCGGATATTTCCGGCCCGCCACCATGCCCGCCGGCTGCATGACGTAGCCATGCACCGTTTCGTTGTTCCAGCCGGCAAAGCCGAACTGTTCGTACGGTGCGAATTCCACACCGGCCAACTTCGCCGCATCCACATGCGTGATTTGTCGCGCGCCGCCTTGCGCCCGCAGCATATAGACATCGTCCGGCCCGCCTAGACTATCGCGGGTGAAAACAACCTGCCCCGCCACCGCATCGAAATCGCTAACGTGCCCATCCTGCGTTAGCGGTGTCGCCGCGCCGGTGGCGGCGTCGATGCCAAACAGGCTGTCATGGCCCAAATCCTCGGCCGTCGCGTAAATCGTCTTGCCGTCGGCGCTCCATTGAATCGCCTCGGCCGACCGGTCAAAGCGCGGCGAAACCTCGCGCGTGGCGCCGGTTTTCATATCGCGCAGCATGATCGCGAACCGGTCCGCCTCGAACCCCGGCCGCGTGGTCGCGCGGTATGCCAATTTCGACCCATCGGGTGAAAACGCCGGCGACCCGTCCCACGCCTTGTTCTGCGCCGTCAGATCCACGGGCGCGCCGGTGCCGTCCAGGCTGACCTGATACAGATCGAAATTCGTGCTCCACGGTTCGCTGCTACCCGCCAGCCGCGCGGAAAACACCAGTGTTTTCGAGTCGGGGCTGATGGTGAAATCCTCGGTACCGCCGAACGGTTTGGTTGGCGTATCGCCATCGAAATGCGGCATCAACGCCACCGGATTACCGCTGGCCACGCCGTGCGCATCGAGCTTCAGCGCGAACAAATGGTTGCGTGTACCATCTTCCCACTCATCCCAATGCCGCACGAACAGATGATCGTATAGCGTGCCTGTGGTTTTCTGCTTCTTCTGCGCGTCCTGCCGCGCCCGCGTGCAGGCAGGCGTTTCGCAATCCGGGAACACCGCCTGCGATACCACGATCGTCGTGCCATCCGGTGTCACGCGGAAGGCGCCGACATCAAGCGGCAGTTTCGTCACCTGCACCGGCGCGCCACCCGCCACACCCACGCGCCACACCTGCGCGGAGCCGGAGTGCGGCGACAGGAAATACACCGCGTGCCCATCGGGCGCCCAGGCCGGGGAATTGGCTGGCGCCTGCAACAGCTTCGGCGCCGGCGCGGCGCAATCGGCGCAGACTAGCCAGATGCTGTGCACGCCCTTGTTGGCGTCCCAGTCCGTGGCTCGCTGATCGAATACGATAGTCTTCCCATCGGGCGACAGGCGGGGGCCGGCCACCCGGTCCAGCGTGGCCAGGTCGCGCGGCGTGAATGGCCGCGCCTGGGCCTGGACGGCGCCGAGGGCGAGCAACGAAACGGCAAGGGCAAGGCGGGGGTGGGTCAATGAACGATCTCCGGTGCAAACGGGCTGGCGTAAAATGTACGGAACAGTAAACTTACGCCATGGTACGCGATCCTGTTCTTGTCACCGTCCCGATCAAGGACCTGCGCCCGACGCAGATCACGGTCGGCTTCCACGAAGTGGCCGAAAAGCGCCGGCACTGGTCATCCCTGCCCGCGGACAAGCGCGACCGCTTTGTCGCCAGCCACATGGTGCCCGTACTGCTGGGCCCGAAAGGCCGGCGCTACGTGACCGACCACCACCATCTGGTGCTGGCGCTGCACCGCGAAGGCGCCAAGGACGTGGCCGTGACGGTGATCAAGGATTTGAGCACGCTCGATAAGAGCGCGTTCTGGGTGTTCATCGACAACCGCGCTTTGTGCCACCCGTATAACGCCGAAGGCAAACGCGTGGATTTCGCCAACATTCCAAAATCCATCGATGGGCTAATTGACGATCCGTTCCGCAGCCTGGCCGGCGCGCTGCGCCGTAATGGCGGTTACGCCAAGGACACCACGCCGTTCAGCGAATTCCTGTGGGCCGATTTTTTGCGCCGCCGCATCAAGCCGAAAGCGGTGGAAAACGATTTCGCCGCTGCCACGGTGGAAGCCCTGAGCCTGGCCAAAAGCCCGGCTGCGAAGTTTTTGCCAGGGTGGTGCGGGGCGAGCGCTGACGACTAGCAACGCCTGGGTCATTTGTAAGCTTTCAGTCCTCAGGCTGCCGGGGGAGCTACATGGCGACTGAAAGCTGACAACTGGCAACCGATCCCAGCCTTGCTACGCCTCAACCCCGCTTGCTACCCTCCGTGCGCAATGCGCGGGGCAGGTAATGGGCGGACGTGATCACAAGCTGGGCATGGACCGCCCCATTCAGCGCCGGGACGTTCTGCACGGCGCGTTTCTGACCGGCGCGGCGCTGGCGGCCGGTATGCCTGGCGCGCAGGCGGCATCGCCCGCGGTCGCCGGGCCGGCGCCGCAGGACAAGCCGGGCTATTATCCGCCGCTTTTGCGCGGCCTGCGCGGCAGCCATCCCGGCAGTTTCGAAGCGGCACATGAATTGCGCGATGGTGATTTCTGGGCCGCCGCCGGCCGCGCGCCGGAAGCGCGCGAGGAATACGATCTGGTGGTGGTGGGCGGCGGCATCAGCGGCCTTTCCGCCGCGTATTTTTACCGCCAGCAAAAGCCGAACGCGCGCATTTTGATACTGGAGAATCATGACGATTTCGGCGGTCACGCCAAGCGTAACGAGTACGCTTTCGGCAAGCGCCTTAGCCTGATGAACGGCGGCACGCTGGAAATTGATTCGCCTCACCCCTACAGCAAGGTGGCCAACGGCCTGATCCAAACGCTGGGCATCGACCCACCGGCGCTCCAGAAGAAATGCGCCGACGAAGACTTTTACGCGTCGCACGGCCTCGGCACCGGCGTGTTCTTCGACAAGGAGACTTTCGGCGAGGACAAGCTTGTAACGGGGCTTTTGCAAAAGCCGTGGCCGGAGTTTCTGCGCGATGCCCCGCTGAGTGAGCGCGTGAAGCTTGATGTGGCACGGGTATTCTCCGGCAAGGGTGCTTCGATGCCGGGCCTGACCGATGCGCAGAAAAAAGACAAGTTGTCCCGCATCAGCTACCAGCAATACATGCTGGATATTCTGAAGGTGGATCCCGGCACAATAAAGGTGTTTCAGCAATTCACCCACGATGAATGGGGGGTGGGCCCCGATGCCATACCGGCGTTGGACGCCTGGGGCTTCGGCTTTCCCGGCTTCGAGGATTTGCAGTTGAAGCCCGGTTCCGCGCCGCGCATGGGTTTTACCGGCGGCGGCTACGCCGATGGCGGATCCTACAAGTTTCACTTCCCGGACGGCAACGCCACCATCGCGCGGTTATTGGTGCGTGCCCTGATTCCGGCCGCGATGCCGGGCCATGATGCGACCGATGTGGTGGTGGCGCGCGCCGATTATGCGCAGCTTGATAAGCCAGGCAATCAGGTGCGTATTCGCCTGTCCAGCATCGTGGTCGGCGCCCGCAATATCGGCACGCCGGCACAATCGCAAGGCGTGGATCTGGTCTATACACGCCTTGGCCACCTGCATCAGGTGCGCGCCAAGCAATGCGTGCTGGCGTGCTACAACATGATGATCCCGTATCTGGTGCCGGAACTGCCGGCGGCGCAGAAGGAAGCGCTGCATTATCTGGTGAAAACGCCGCTGATCTATAACAGCGTGGCGGTACGCAACTGGCGTGCTTTCAAAAACTTGGGCATTTCGGCGGCGTATTTCCCGGGCTCGTATTTCTGCACCATGCGCCTGAATCCGGTCACCAATATTGGTGGCTATCACAGCGTGGCCGGCGTAGACGATCCGGTGTTGCTGTTTATGGTGCGCACGCCCTGCCAGCCGGGCCTGGACGAACGGGCGCAGAACCGTGCCGGCCGCGCCGATATCATGGCGACATCGTTCGAAACCTTTGAACGCAATATCCGCGATCAGTTGGCGCGCAGCCTGGGCCCGGGCGGGTTCGATCCGGCGGAGGATATCACAGCCATTACGGTGAACCGCTGGCCGCACGGCTACGCCTACGAATTTAATTCGTTGTTCGATCCGGACTGGGCGCCGGGTCAGGCGCCGAACGAAATCGGCCGCCAGCGTTTTGGCCGTATCGCCATCGCCAATTCCGATTCGGGCGCCGGCGCCTATACAAATGTCGCAATCGATCAAGCCTATCGCGCGGTGCATGATCTATTGAGCGCATAACGGAATCCCATGAGGACATAATGCCAGACGGAATGTTGATTGGCGGCAGGTTTGTTGCGGGCGAAGGCGAGCCTGAAATCCTGATCAACCCGCGCACCGCCGCGGCCATGGAAACGGTGGCTTCGGCCTCTGTGGCGCAGGTGCATGCGGCCGTGCTGGCGGCAACCGAGGCGTTCGAAACCTGGAGCCGCACTACGCCCGGTGAACGTTCTTCGCTGTTGCTACGCCTGGCCGATGCGGTGGAAGCAGATTCGGCGGCGCTGGGCGCATTGGAAGCACGCAATACGGGCAAGCCGCTGCAGGCCGTGCTGCGCGACGAAATCCCCGCAGTGGCCGACGTGTTCCGTTTTTTCGCCGCCGCCGTGCGCTGTTTGCACGGCCAGGCCACGGGCGAATATATTCCCGGCCACACCAGCATGTTGCGGCGCGATCCGGTGGGCGTGGTGGGCAGCATAGCGCCGTGGAACTATCCGCTGATGATGGCGGCCTGGAAGCTTGGGCCGGCGCTTGCGGGCGGCAACACGGTGGTGATCAAGCCATCGGAAAACACGCCGCTGACGCTGCTGGCATTATCGCAGCATATCGCGGCGATTTTTCCGCCCGGCGTGGTGAACGTGGTGCTTGGCCGTGGAGCGAGCATCGGCCAGCATATCATTGATCATCCTGGCATCGACATGGTGTCATTGACTGGCGACGTCGGAACCGGCCGCAAGGTGATTGCTGCCGCCGCCGCCTCCTTGAAGCGCACCCATCTGGAGCTTGGCGGCAAGGCGCCCGTGCTGGTGTTCGACGATGCGGATCTTGGCTCTGTCGTGGAAGGCCTGCGCAATTTCAGTTTTTATAACGCCGGCCAGGATTGTACCGCGGCCTGCCGCATTTATGCCGGGCCTAAGGTCTATGAGAACCTGGTGGCCGATTTGTCCGCCGCGGCCGCCAGCCTGCAATGGGGGCATGAGGACGACGCGCAGAACGAAATCCCGCCGCTGATTTCGGCGCGGCAGCAGGCGCGCGTCGCCGGATTTGTGGAGCGCGCGGCCAAGTTATCGCATGTGAGCGTGGCAACGGGCGGAAGGATGGGCGCCAACGGTTTTTATTATGAACCCACCGTGCTTGCCGGCGCCGTGCAGGACGATGAAATCGTTCGCAAGGAAGTATTCGGGCCCGTTGTTTCTATCACACGATTTACCGATGTTGATCAGGCTCTAACCTGGGCCAACGATTCGCCGTACGGCCTCGCCTCGTCGATCTGGTCGCAGGATATCGGCCGCGCCATGGCCACTGCCGCGCGGCTGCGCTATGGCTGCACGTGGATCAACTGCCATTTCATGACGGTCAGTGAAATGCCGCATGGCGGCCTGAAAACCTCCGGCTATGGCAAAGATCTTTCGATCCTTTCGCTCGAGGATTACACCGTGGCGCGGCATGTCATGGTCAAGCTGAGATGAGCGAAGCGATCGTTCGCCTGCGCGGCGTGCGAAAAACCTACGGCGCCGCGGTGGCGCTGGAGGGGCTCGATCTGTCGATCGAGCGCGGCACGTTCTTTACCATGCTGGGCCCTTCGGGTTCCGGAAAGACAACCACGTTGCGGCTGATCGCCGGCTTCGAGTTTCCCGATCGCGGTGAAATCGAGTTGAACGGCGCAGATGTGGCCGGGCTGCCGCCGAACAGGCGCAATGTGAACACGGTGTTTCAAGATTACGCGCTATTCCCGCACATGTCGTTGCTGCAGAACGTGGCGTATGGTCTGCTGGCGCGTCGCGTGCCGAAAGCGGAGGCGCTGAAGCGTGCCGAGGCGGCATTGGCACAGGTGCGCCTGGCCGATTATGCGGCGCGGCGGCCGGGTCAATTATCCGGCGGACAGCGACAGCGTGTGGCGTTGGCGCGTGCTGTCGTGAACCGCCCTGCCGTGCTGCTGCTGGATGAGCCGCTGGGCGCACTGGATTTGAAATTGCGCCACCAGATGCAAGTGGAATTGAAGGCGCTGCAAACCGAAACCGGCATCACGTTTGTTTATGTCACGCACGACCAGGAGGAGGCGCTGACGATGAGCGACCGCGTAGCGGTTTTTCGCCAGGGGACGATCGAGCAGGAGGGTACGCCGCGCCAGATTTACGAGCGGCCGGCGACGGCGTTCGTTGCCGATTTTGTCGGTAGTTCCACGCTGCTGCGGCGTGGCGCGGGCACGCTGATGCTGCGGCCGGAAAAGGTGCGGCTGTATCCGGCCGGCACCACGGCGCCCGCCGATGAATTCAGCGAAACCGGCACCGTGTGCGAAACGCAGTATTTGGGCATGGCGACGCGGGTTACGGTGGCGCTGGCGGATGGCACGAAATTGCTGGCTACCTGGCATAACTCGCATGCCGATGCCGTGGCGGCGGCGCCGGAGCAAGGTGCGGCTGTACTGGCCGTTTGGAAGCGTGCTGATGCATACGCTTTACCCTCCCATGATTGATAGGCAGATCGGGGTCTGGGGCCGTCACGCGCCAGCGTGCTCCGCACGACGGCCCCAGCGGGTCCAGGGCAGAGCTCAGGCCTTACTTTCTCGAGGTTGCCTATGAAAAGAACGTTCGCGATTTTTGTGCTCGGCTGCTCGACCGTTTGTGCCGCGCAAACGCCGACTGCCATCGGCCTCGGCGAAGGCGCGTTGAACGTCGTGGCGTGGGAGGGTTACGCGCAGGACGATTGGGTAAAACCGTTCGAGCAGCAGACCGGCTGCAAGGTGCACCACAAATACGCCGGCAGCTCCGATGAAATGGTGGCGCTGATGCGCCAGGGCGGCGGCGGCCTGTACGATGTGGTGTCCGCCTCGGGCGACGCCTCGCTACGACTGATTTTCGGCCACAACGTGGCGCCGCTGAATATATTGCTCATCCCGGCCTGGAAGGATTTCATCCCCGATCTGCAATCCCCCGCCTTCAACACGGTGAAGGACCAACATTACGGCGTTTCCTACGAATGGGGCCCGAATATCCTGCTCTACAACACACAGAAAATCACGCCGGCGCCCACGAGTTGGGCCGCGATTTACGATCCGGCGCATAGCGGCCAGATCACGGTGCCCGATAACGCCATCCAGATTGCCGACGCGGCGCTGTATCTGTCCAAGGCCAAGCCGGCGATTGGCATTACCGACCCGTTTGAGCTCACCCAGCCGCAAATGGACGCGGTGGTGGATTTGCTGAAGCAGCAGAAGCCGCTGCTGAAAAAATACTGGTCGCTGGCCTCGGACGCGGTGGATTTGTTCCGCAATGGCGACGCCTCCATCGGCGCTGCCTGGCCGTATATGACCAACACGCTGCGAGAAACCGGCGCACCGGTCGCCGAAACCATCCCGCAGGAGGGGGCGACCGGCTGGGCCGATAGCTGGATGATTTCGGCGCACGCGCCGCATCCGAATTGCGCCTATGAATGGATCAATTTCGTCACCACGCCGCGCGTGCAGGCGCAGCAGGCGCTTTCATTCGGCGAAACGCCGGCCAATACGCAAGCCTGTGCGGAGATGAACAAAATTACGCCCGGCAGCTGCACGAAATACCATGCCGACGCACCGGCCGCCTATTTCAAGCGTATCAGCTTCTGGAAAACCCCGGTGCGCGCCTGCGGCAATGGCGCGACAAACTGTCTCGATTACAGCGCCTGGCAGCAAGCCTGGCAGTTGATCAAGGGCTGACCACTTTTGTTGCCAAAAGCAAGCGCCTTCCTCTGGCGCCGTCCATATCTCACCACGGCGGCCGAGCTTTCGCTGCCAGCGATCTGGTTCATCGTTTTCTATCTGGCAGCACTCGTGCTGCTCTTCGTCTCCGCCTTCTGGTCGGTGGATTCCATGACCGGCGAAATCCAGCACAGTTGGACGCTGGATAATTTCCGCCAGCTCATCACCGAGCCCACCTACCGCCACGTCGCGTTCCGCACCATTTTCATGGCGGCCGCGGTGACGCTCACCGATGCCGTGCTGGCCTGGCCGTTCGCGCTTTACATCGTGCGCTACGCCAGCCCGCGCATTAAAACCGCACTGATGGCGGCCGTGATGGTGCCGCTCTGGTGCAGCTACCTGGCGCGCGTTTACGCCTGGCGCCTGATCCTGTCGCATGACGGCGCGCTGAACTGGGCACTGCATTTGCTGCATCTACCAGACCAAAACATCGCCTACAGCAATTGGGCCATCTGGTTGGTATTTTCCTATCTCTGGCTACCTTTCATGATCCTCCCTGTGGCAGCAGCGCTCGAACGCATCCCCGTCTCGCTGATCGAAGCCTCGGCCGATCTCGGCGCCGGCGCCTTCACAACATTGCGCCGCGTGCTGCTGCCCATGGCGTTGCCTGGCCTTGTCGCCGGCTCAATCTTCACCTTCTCGCTCACGCTTGGCGATTTCATTACGCCCATGCTGGTTGGCGGCGCTGGCTCCGATTTCATCGGTAACGTCGTTTACGCCAGCGTCGGTGTGGCCAACAACGTGCCGTTCGCCGCGGCTTTCTCCACGCTGCCTCTGCTCGTCATGGCGGCGTACCTCCTGATCGTGCGCCGCATGGGCGCGTTCGAAGCGCTATGAAACCCCGCGCTCCCTGGCTGCTGCGCGCATCAGTTCTGGCCATCCTGGCCTTCCTGTTCTTGCCCATCCTGATCATCATGGCCTACGCGTTCGCCGCCTCCAACGTGCAAAGCTGGCCCATCGGCGCATTCTCCCTCCGCTGGTTTCACGCAGCGTGGATCGACGATGAAATCCGCGCCGCCTTCATCCTTTCGTTGCAAGTAGCATCGCTCGCCACGCTCATTGCCACTGTGCTCGGCACACTCGCCGCCATGTCCGTCAACCGCATGCAATCCGGCGCGCGCGACGCCGTATCCTTCGCGCTCGTGCTGCCCATCGCCCTGCCCGGCATCCTCACCGGCATGGCGCTGAACGCCTATTTCACCGTCGCGCAAATGCCGCTCGATTTCGCCACGATCGTGATCGGCCATGCCACGTTCTGCATCGTGATCGTCTACAACAACGTGCTCGCCCGTCTGCGCCGCCTGCCACGCTCGCTCACCGAAGCCTCCGCCGACCTCGGCGCCTCCGCGTTCACCACCTTCCGCCGCATCACCCTGCCCATGACAGCCAGCGCCATCGGCGCCGGCGCCCTGCTGGCGTTCGCGTTGTCGTTCGATGAAGTGATCGTCACCACCTTCACCGCCGGCGTGCAAACCACGCTGCCCCTGTGGATCCTCGGCGCTATCAGGCTGGGCCAGCATTTGCCCGAAGTGAACGTGGTGGTGTTCGCGGTGATCGTGCTGACGGTTATCCCGGTTATGGTAGCACAACGACTTACCGGCGAGGCAGGGACGTTGCATAAGTAAGCGGTTCTTTTTTTAAAAAAAGAACCAAAAAACTTTTATCCTATGGCGTCCGCTATACGTTCCAAGCCTGCACGGGTCGTCGAAACATCCCCACCCAACCCAATCCGGATATACTCAGGCTGCCCAAAAAACCGCCCCGGCACCACACTCGTCTCGAACTTCTCCCGCAGCAACGCAGCAAACGCATCCCCATCCCCGCCAACCAACCGGGGAAATACGGTCGTTCCCTGATCGAACACGTGCTGCTCTAAACTCGGATGCGCCCCCAATATCTCCCGATAAGCCGCCCGGTTAGCATCCAGCATTGCATTGGCCCGCGCCCGAAACTCACTCAGTTTATCGAACGCCACCACGCTCATCCGCTCCGCCACATGCGGCGGCTGCACCGCGTATAAATCGTTCAACCGCCGCATCCGCTCCGCCAACCCCGCCGGCGCCAATATCCACCCGCAGCGCAACCCGCTCAGCCCATAAGCCTTCGTCAGGCTGCTCGTCACTACAATATTCCCATCGGCCACGAACGACGTAAAGGCAGCGCCAGACCGGAACATCAGCTCCAGATAAACCTCATCCACTAGCACCAGCGCACCCACGCGCGCCGCCGCCGCGGCCACCTCCGCCACCACCTCCGGCGCCGCCAAAGCGCTCGATGGATTATGCAAATTGGTCAAAACCACTAGCCGCGTCCGCGGCGTCATCAGCGCCGCAGTCTCCTCCGCATCGAGCCGCCACGCAGACCCCGGCCGCCGCGAGAACCGCACCACGCGCGCCTGCAAATACCCCAGCGTGGAAATCAGCAATTCATAGGTCGGGTCTTCAACCAGGACCTCGTCGCCCGGCGCCACCAGCGCCGCCATCGCCAAATGATTGGCGAACGACGTGCCCCCCGCGGTCACCACGGACTCCGCCGAAACCCCAAACCGCACCGCGATCCGCTCCAGCAGCGGCACATACCCGTACGGATTATCGCTATGGAGTTCCAGATCTCTCAGCGCCAACCCCAAATCGGCCAACGAGCAATTCGCCACCCCACTACTGGCCAGGTTGAACCGCGCCCCCGTGGAGAGCTTGGCAAAATACATATACTCGGACTGCAGCGTCCGCTCTGCCATGCTCATTCCACGACCCCCGCCGAGGACTCCCGGCGCCGCCAGAACAAATACAGCGGCACACCCAGAATCAAGATCGCATACCCCACCAGGCTATTCACCGGATACGCCCAGAATGAGCACACCACGATCGCCGCGCACGCCAGAATAAACAGCCCAGTGCTCCAAGGATGCAACGGCGCGCGATAAATATCCTCCCGCACGCCTGCCTTCCGCTCCCGCTGGCGCAACACAAACAGGCACGAAGCGCTGATGCCGAAAAACAGGAAATTCATCGCAATCACGTAGCTCAAAATCTGCTCGTAACTGCCGCTCAGCGCCAGCACCAGCGTCCATGCCGCCTGCAAAACAATGGCGGCCGCCGGCACACGGCTCACCGCGCCCACGCGCGCCATGCGACGGAAAAACACCCCATCGCGCGCCATGGCGAAAATCACGCGCGGCCCGGTCAACATGCCCTGGCTCAAAAACGCCAGCGCCGAAACCGCGATCGCCGCCGCGGCCAACCGCGCGCCCAACGGGCCCACCGCCAGCAGCAACACATCCGAAGCCGGCGTAAGTGTCCGGCCCAAAGACCCGACGCCCAGGGCATGCAAACAGGCAATATTGACCAGCACATAAAGTGAAATCACCGCCACGACACCCACCAGCAGCGCCCGCGCCAGATTGCGCCGCGGATTTTTCATCTCACCGGCCACGTAATTCGCCGTTTGCCAGCCACCATAGCTGAACACGACGGGAATCATCGCCGCGCCAAACGCCTTGAACCCGTCCAGCCCCGCAACAGGCACATCAACTGCCCGCGCCGGCGCCATCGTCAAACCAACCGCAATCAACACGCCAATAATCGCCAGCTTCAACGCCCCCAGCCCAGCCTGCACGCCATTACCCGAATTTACGCCCAGACAATTCACGCCCGCCAACCCGGCCAGCACGGCCACCACAATGCCGCGCTCCGGCAAACCACCGCCCACCACAACATCGATATTTTTCGCGAACACGATCGCCACCGCCGCCTGCCCGCCACACTGCACCACCAGCAGCGTCGCCCAGCCGAACAGAAACGCCACCAGCTTGCCGTACGTATCGCGCAAATAAACATATTCGCCGCCGGTCGCCGGAATCCGCGCCGCTAGTTCAGCGTAAACAAACGCCCCCAGCATCGCGATCACGCCACCCAGCGCCCAGGCCGAAAGCACCAGCTCCGGTGTATGCAAACTGCGCGCAACCACGGCGGGATTGACGAAAATCCCCACGCCGACAATGCCGCCAATCACCAGCATCACTGCGCCAGGAAACCCGATCGCGATCCTTAGGCCGTCGGTATTAGTCTCGCCGTGCTGCATTACCTCGAAACTTTCGACGTCGGTTAGGAAACCGGCACAACAGGTACGGATGACTATGCCGCCAAGATGCCGCCCCGCCTTACTGGCACGCTAGAGAAACTGACGACCGATTTGCAAGCCCGGCCCAGTTTCGTGCGTTCCACCGACAAAAGCGTTTTGCTTATTTTTTTCAAAAAAGAAGCGCTTCCTTTCTTCCGCAAGCACGCCCCCTCACAGCCGCGCCGCACGCAGCCGCAACGCATTAGCAATGACGGACACTGAACTTAACGACATTGCCAGTGCTGCCACCACCGGGCTGAGCACGATTCCAAAGTTAGGGTAAAGCACCCCCGCGGCCACCGGAATGCCGATAGCGTTATACGCAAAAGCGAACACCAGATTCTGCCGGATGTTGCGCATGGTCATGCGGCTGAGCGCCCGGGCGCGGGCGATGCCGGAGAGGTCGCCTTTGACCAGGGTTATACCCGCGCTTTGAATGGCCACTTCCGTGCCGGTGCCCATGGCAATGCCAACATCGGCCTCGGCAAGGGCGGGCGCGTCGTTCACGCCGTCGCCTGCCATGGCGACGATTTTCCCGTCCGCCCGCAGATTTTTGACGATGCGGTTCTTATCGGCGGGAAGCACATCGGCCTCGAGATCATCGATGCCAAGCTGCTTTGCGACAGCCTGCGCGGTAGTTGTGTTGTCACCGGTCAACATAACGACGTGAATGCCATCGGCCCGCAGGCTGTCCAACGCGTCGCGTGTGGTGCCCTTGATCGGGTCGGCGATGGCGATTACGCCAGCCGCCTTGCCGTCCACGGCGACGAACAGCGCGGTGGCGCCGCCGGCGCGGAGTTCCTCCGCCGTTTTGGCGAGAACGCCGAAGTCAATGTGCTGATCTGCCATCAGCCTGGCGTTACCCAGCGCCACGGCGCGGCCGCCCACTTTCCCGGTCACGCCCTTTCCGGTGACCGATGCGAAATCGGCTGGCTCCTCCGCCGAAATATGTCTGGCCAGCGCGGCTGCGACGATGGCGGCGGCAAGCGGGTGCTCGCTGGAGCGCTCCAGGCTGGCGGCGAGCCCTACGAGGTCGTCTTCGGCCATGCCCTCGGCCGGGACGATGGCGGTAACACGGGGCTTACCCTCGGTCAGCGTGCCGGTTTTGTCGACAACCAGCGTATCGACCTTTTCCATGCGCTCCAGCGCTTCGGCCGACTTGATCAGCACGCCGGCGCCGGCGCCTTTGCCGACACCGACCATGATGGACATCGGCGTGGCCAGGCCCAACGCGCACGGGCAGGCGATGATCACCACTGAAACGGCCGCGATTAGCGCATAGGCCAAGGCTGGTGCCGGGGCGAAATAAGCCCAGGCGGCGAACGCGGCAATGGCAATCGCCAGCACAGCGGGCACGAAATAGCCCGCTACCGTATCGGCCAGCTTCTGGATCGGCGCGCGGCTGCGCTGTGCCTCGCTGACCATGCTGACGATATGAGCCAACATACTGTCGGCACCGAGTTTTTCCGCGGTGATGACAAGCGCGCCGGTGCCGTTCACCGTGCCGCCAATCACCTTGTCCGCCGGCCCTTTCGCCGTCGACATGGACTCGCCGGTCACCATCGACTCATCGACTGCGCTTTTGCCGTCCACGACCGTTCCATCTACCGGAATGGCGTCGCCAGGCCGCACGCGGAGCCGGTCGCCGACACGGACGTCGCTGACCTGAATTTCCTCGTCCTGGCCGCTGTTATTAAGCCGGATTGCGGTCTTGGGCGCGAGATTGAGCAATGCCCGAATAGCGCCGCCGGTCCGATCGCGGGCGCGCAATTCCAGCATTTGGCCGAGCAGGACGAGCACGGTAATAACCGCGGCGGCCTCGTAATAGACGGGCACGCCGCCCCCCATCATGCGGAACCCGGCCGGAAATTCATTCGGCGCGAATGTCGCGGCAACGCTGTAAAGGTAGGCGGCTCCGGTCCCAAGCGCGATGAGCGTGAACATGTTCAACTGGAAGCTGCGCAACGATGCAGCCGCGCGCTGGAAAAACGGCCACCCAGCCCAAAGCACCACGGGCGTGCTGAGCGCGAATTGCACCCACGTTGAAATCCCGTCAGGCACCAGTTCATGCAGTCGTAGCGCCGGGATGTGGCCGCCCATTTCCAGAACAAAGACAGGCAGCGTGAGCACGAGCCCGATCCAGAACCGCAGGCTCATATCAGCAAGTTCGTGGTTCGGCACAGCTTCCGCGGTCACTTCCAGCGGTTCCAGGGCCATTCCGCAAATGGCGCAATTGCCCGGCCCGGGATGGCGGATCTGCGGATGCATCGGGCAGGTGAACATGACGCCCGCTTGCGCGGACGCCGCAACCTTATCGTTTGATTTGAGGTAGGTTTCGGGCGCCCCCGCGAATTTCGCGCGGCAACCCTCGCCACAAAAATACGTCGTGACCCCATTATGCGCAAAGCTGTGCCTGGAGGTCGCTGGATTGACCTTCATCCCGCATACCGGGTCGGTGTCGAGTGTTTCCGATGCACCGGAGGTGGCGGGGCGCTGCTGGGCTACCGGCTGGTCCATGATATGCTCCGGGCGTTTGGCTGGGCTAAACGGCTGCGCATCGCTCCGGAGTCGGGTATTCCCATGGGGGCAAGGTCAGCACCTCGGCGGCAGCAACGCGCATTCTTAACGCGGTGGGCGCGTGGCGGTTTGGCTAACAGGGACGGAAACTACGTAAGGGCCCGCTGGCGCCGCGCCGCGCCGTTCACCACAAACACCGCAACGGAGCTGGCGCGCCCTGGTGGATTCGAACCACCGACCCATAGCTTAGAAGGCTATTGCTCTATCCAACTGAGCTAAGGGCGCGCATTTCCCAGAACCTTCCCTGGCGGCCATCTGCGTGTTCGTTGCGCTCCGGTGCTCACGGCCACAACAGGCCGCTCCGCTCCGGCGCTCCCGAACACACCCTATATGACTCGCCATGAAAGGTTCTGACACAGACACTTAGTGCGTCCAGTTCTCCAACCGGCCAAACTTGAAATTGTCGGCATACACCTTCGGCTTGTGCACCCGCGGGCTCGGCAGCTCCAGATCGAACGCCAAGCCATTCCGCTCGGCATACGCCACCGCCTCGTCCTTCGACGCAAACAACAGCCGCACCTGGCTCTGCGTGCTCGCCCCGCCATTCCAGCCCATCAACGGGTCCTGGTGCTGCCGGTCCGTCGGCTCAAAGTCCAACACCCACTCGTCGGTGCCGGCCGTGCCAGACTGCATGGCGGTCTTCGGCTGCTGAAAAATCCGTGCGCGCATGTGCTGCCCTTACCATCTGGTCGGGGCGAGAGGATTCGAACCTCCGGCCCCCTGCTCCCAAAGCAGGTGCTCTACCAGGCTGAGCTACGCCCCGAACCGCCGCCCCTTTACGGCAAGCCGGAGTGGGACGCCAGGGGAGGGAAGAAAGGCCAGGGGGCTTTGCCCCCCTGGACCCCCACCAGGGCGTGCCGCCCTGGACCGTCATTTTACTTAGCCAGTGTTCAGGGAGGGGGCATGGCGCGTGGTCGAAACAGCCTGCAGGTTCCGCCCCTCCCTGAACACCGGCCAAACAGATGGTGGGCTGGGGCCTCAGGCCCCAGCGGGGTCCAGGGGCAGAGCCCCTGGCCTTATTTCCTCCACTGGCACCCCACCCCGGCTTACACGTTAAAGCGGAACAGCAGCACGTCGCCGTCTTTGACGACGTATTCCTTGCCTTCCACGCGCATTTTGCCGGCTTCCTTGGCGCCGTGTTCGCCTTTGCAGGCCACGTAATCGTCGTAGGCGATGGTTTCGCAGGCGATGAAGCCGCGTTCGAAATCGTTATGGATCACCGCGGCCGCCTGCGGCGCCTTGGTGCCGCGCGTGATCGTCCATGCGCGGGTTTCCTTGGGGCCGCAGGTGAAATACGTCACCAGGCCCAGCAGCCCGTAGCCGGCGCGGATCACGCGATCCAGGCCGCTATCGTGCAGCCCCAGCCCTTCCAGGAACTCGCCGCGGTCGGCTTCCGGCAACTGACTTACCTCGGCTTCGATGGCGGCGGAGACCACCACAAAGGCGGCGCCTTCGGCCTTGGCGCGTTCCGCCACGCGGGCCGAGAACGCGTTGCCGGAGGCGGCGGATGCCTCCTCCACGTTGCACACGTAGAGCACGGGCTTGCTGGTAATCAGCTGCAGTTTGGCCACCGCATCGGCCTCGCCAGGCGGGATCGCGGTGCGTGCCGGCCGGCCTTCTTGCAGCGCCGCGATCAGCGGTTCCATCAGCGCCACCGTTGCCGCGCTCTCCCGGTCGCCACCGCGCGCCTTCTTCTGCAGGCCGGTAAACCGCCGCTCCAGGCTGTCGAGGTCCGACAGCATCAGCTCGGTCTCAACCGTTTCGGCGTCGCGGATGGGGTCCACGCTGCCTTCCACGTGCGTCACGTCGCCATCCTCGAAGCAGCGCAGCACGTGAATGATCGCGTCGGTTTCGCGGATGTTGGCCAGGAACTGGTTGCCCAAGCCTTCGCCCCGGCTGGCGCCGCGCACCAGGCCGGCGATGTCCACGAACTCCAGGCTCGTCGGCACGATTTTTTGCGATTTGCCGATCGTCGACAGCACGCCCAGCCTCGGATCCGGCACGCCCACGCGGCCGACATTCGGCTCGATCGTGCAGAACGGATAATTCGCCGCCTGCGCCGCGGCGGTGGCGGTCAAAGCATTGAAAAGTGTTGATTTACCGACGTTCGGCAGGCCTACGATGCCGCAATTGAAACCCATCACGATCCCCAAAAACAAAAAGGCCAGGGCTCTGCCCTGGACCCGCTGGGGGGTGACCCCCCAGACCCACTTAACTTTTTTGCACCACCAGCGCGACTTTCGTCATGAACGCCTCAGCCTGCCGCGCCACCAAAAAGGCCGCCGCGTCGGCAACAGCATCCAGCAACGAAGGCACCCATTCCTGGTCAGCCTTGGAAAAATCGCCAAGCACATGACCCGTCACGCGCTCCTTCACGCCCGGATGCCCGATGCCGATCCGTACGCGCCAGTAATCGGGGCTTCCCAGCATGCGATCCATGCTGCGCAGGCCGTTATGGCCGGCAGCGCCGCCGCCGCGCTTCACCCGCACCTTGCCCGGCGCCAGATCCAGCTCGTCGTAGAACACGGTAATGGCGTCCACCGGCAGCTTGTAGAACGCCAGCGCCGGCTGCACGCTTTCGCCAGAGCAGTTCATGTAGGTCAGCGGCTTTAGCGCAATCACCCGCTCGCCGCCCACTTGGCCCTCGGCCACCACGCCGCGGAAACGCTGGCGCCACGGGCTGAACCCGTGGCGCTTCGCGATGCGGTCGATCGCCATGAACCCGACATTATGCCTGTTGCGGGCCATGCCGGGCTCAGGATTGCCCAACCCAACCCACAACAGCATGGCGGATTACTTCTTCTTCGCGGGCGCCTTGGCAGCGGCCGGCGCCGGAGCGGCGCCTTTCGCGGGCGCCTTGCCCTTGGTGGGCGCGGCAGCCGGAGCGGCGGCAGCAGCCTCGGCGGCCGGCACCTCAGCGGATTTCGTCGGCGGCGCGATTGTTGCCACCACGAAATCATGCTCTTTGGCTGTCGGGCGCACGCCGTCGGTGCCCTTCAGATCGTGCCAGCGGATGTTCGCCGCGATGTCCAGCGTGCCGAGATCGGCTTCGAAGAACGTCGGCACGTGATCCGGATCCGCCCACACTTCGACAGTGTGGCGCACCACGTTCAGCACGCCGCCCTTTTTCAGGCCCGGGCTGGTGGTGTCGTTCAGGTAGTGAACCGCCACGGCCACGCGAATGAACTCGCCCGGCGCCAGGCGCTGGAAGTCCACGTGTTCCGGGGCGTCGGTCACCGGGTGAAACTGCACGTCGCGCATCAGCGCGCGGTGGCTTTCGCCCGCCAGCTTCAGCTCGAACAGCCGGCTGCGCCAGCCGCCTTTCTGCAATTCCTTCAGCACAGCGCGGGGTTCCAGCGCGATAAGGGTGGGCTCTTGCTTAGCCCCGTAGATTACTGCAGGCACTTTGCCTGCACGCCGTGTCGCACGCGCCGCCCCCTTACCGGCTCGCGCACGCGCCTCGGCCTCGATCGTGACGTAATTGGCCATGGTCATGCTCCAACAGAAAACGCCGGCCTCCAGGGGTGCCGGCGAACCGCGCGCCTCTACACGGTCGCTGCCTTTGGAGCAAGCACAGGCAAGCAGAAGCGGTTCTTTTTTGCAAAAAAGAACCAAAAAACTCTTGCTTATTGAAGCCGTAAGGCCCGTTCAACGCGTCTGCCAGAGAGCAAAAGTTTTTGCTTCTTTTTTCAAAAAGAAGCGCTTCCCTAAGCTTCCTCCGCGATCCGCGGCGCCTGCATAGCCTCCGGCACCAGCACCGTTCGTCGTGCCACGGCCCCCGTTGGCATAGCCGCATAGGCGTCCTTCACCGCCTCGATCAGCGTAACGCCGGCCAGCTTCTGTGCCACCGCGTGGCCCACTTGCTCCCACACCGGCCAGCCGCGGAGCACCATCTTGATGTTCACCGGCGGCACGAACAAAGCCGCGTCGCGGCGCTCGGCGCGGAACATGGCGGCGGAGAGCAGCGTGGCCAGTTGCCGCGCGCTATAGGGCTGGCCGTGGCCGAACGGCGTGCTTTCCACGTGTGCCCACACGCCGTTGCGGTTCGGCGCGACCACCAGGATGCGCCCGTCATCCTTTAGCACGCGCCACACCTCGCGTAGCAGTCGGCGCGCATCGTCGGCCGCGTCCACAGCATGCACCAGCAGTATGCGGTCGAAGGACAAGTCAGGGAATGGCAGCCGGTCCTCGGCCACCAGGCAGGCGTGATGATCCAGCGCCGGCGCCAGCGCCGCCGGAATGGCCGCGAGGCAGCGATAGGCGGACTCCCGCCAGAGCGGCAGGAATGGCTCGGGAAACCCGACGCCCAGCACCGACATGCCGCGTAATTCGGGCCAGAACGCCACCATGCGGTCGCGCAGCACGGCCGCCGCGGCCGCCCCGCGCGGCGTGCCATAAAACGCGGCGGCCGATCCGGCGGGCGGGGTGATCTGGACAGTGCCGTGCATGGTGCCGCCCGAATGGAGGATGCTAGGGAAAGCTGACCCCCAGCGCTCAAGGAGTTAGGGACCATGACCGTGACAGTCCAGCCCGTGCCGATCCTTTCCGATAACTACGCGTGGCTGCTGCGCGACACCGACACGGGCGCCGTGGCCATCGTGGACCCGGCCGACGCCACCGGCGTGTCTCCCGCCCTCGAAGCCGCCGGCCGGCTGGACCTGATTCTACTCACCCACCACCACCCGGATCACACCGCCGGCACCGACGAGGTGCGCGCGCGCTACAACTGCCCCGTGGTGGGCGCCGCCGCCGACGCGCACCGACTGCCGAAGCTCGATATCGCCGTGGCCGAGGGCGATGAGGTGAAGTTCGGCGCCACCTCGGCCGTGGTGATCGCCACGCCCGGCCACACCATTGGCCACATTGCCTATTTTTTCCCCAAGGGCGCGGTTCTGTTGAGCGGTGACACACTGTTCTCGGTCGGCTGCGGCAAGCTGCTGGAGGGCACGGCGGAGCAGATGTTCGCCTCTTTGAGGAAGCTGTCTGCCCTGCCGGACGAGACGCTGGTCGCCTGCGGCCACGAATATACGGAGAGCAATGTGCGCTTCGCCCTGACCCAGGAGCCAGACAACATGGCGCTGTTCGCCCGTGCGCTGGAGGTCAAGCAATTGCGCTCCGCCGGCCAGCCCACGGTGCCATCCATGCTGGCGCAGGAACGCGCTACCAACCCATTTCTGCGCGCCGAAACCGCCAAGCGCCTGGGCGAAATCCGCACGGCGAAAGACAATTTCTGATGGAGGGCCTGCCCACCGACCCGGCCTGGGCCGCGCTGGAAGACCGCATCCGCAACCACATCCAGCGACAGGGTTTTTCGGCCCATGTCGGTGCCGAGGTGGAACTGTTGTCGCCGGGCGCCTGCACCACCAGCGTCACGCGGCGGCCGGAGCTGCTGCAGAACATGGGCTATTTCCATGGCGGCCTGATCGCCTACCTGGTGGATAACGCCGCCGCCATCGCCGCTTCCACGCTGCTGCGGCCCGGGCAGCTGGTACTGACCTCCGAGTTCAAGCTGAACTACCTGGCGCCGGCCCGCGGTGACAAATTGCTGTGCCGCGCGCGGGTGCTGAAGCCGGGCCGCAGCATGACCGTGGTGAGCGCCGACGTGTATTCGCTGGAGGACGGCGTGGAACGGCATGCCGCTACCGCGCTGGCTACTATCGCGGTGGTGACCAGGCCGGGGTAAGACAGGACGCACTTCTTTTTGAAAAAATAAGCAAAAACATTTGCGACTTGGCGTACGTACTGAACCGGCCCTACGCGCTTAATAAGCAAGAGTTTTTTGGTTCTTCTTTGCAGAAAAGAACAGCTTTCTTGCTTGCCTCCGCGCACCCACGCCCCCGATAGTTCCTACTCACGGATTATTGATTTTCCTGAATAAATTTACCTTTTGCCTTGTTTCAGCGTATCCGCGCCCTCATCTAGGCAGCCTGCATCGAAGCCTTGCCGCCTCACAACCCGCGTGCAGCTGGGGCAAAAATCAACATGACAGACGTGACCAGCCCGGCCGGCGCACCGCGCCCGATTTGCGATGGCAACCGCATTCTGTTCGACATTTTCGACGGCGATGAGGTGATTGCCTGCGCCATTTCGCGCGCGGCGCTGGAGGACATTAGCGAAACGCGTTGCTTTAAGCCGGCGCAGATGCTGGCCAGTTTCGCCGGCGCGCGCGCGACAATCGAAGCCGTGGCGTTGGCCAAGCGGCAGGCTCGGCCCGGCCCCCTGGAAGGCCGCCTGAATATCTGGGCGGACGACATGGAAATCCTGTCGGACGAAGACGAAGCGCCGCCGCAAGCCGCGCCCGATTTGCGGAAGAGCGCCTGAACGACCCCCCGAAAGGGGCAAACAACAAGGAAAATAAACCGTGGCCAAGGGTCAGAAAAAAGGCAACCGCGAAGCTAAGAAGCCTAAGGGCACCAAGAAGCCCGGCGCTGCCGCCGCGGCCAAGAATCAGCTCACAGCCGCGTTCGCCACATTGAAGGCGGCGAAGTAACCGCCTTCCGTCACACGAGAAAGAAAACCAAATGAAATTTCGTCCCCTGCAAGACCGGGTGGTGCTGCGCCGTATTACGCCGGTGGAAAAAACCGCCGGCGGCATTATCATTCCCGATACCGTCAAGGAAAAGCCACAAGAAGGTGAAGTGCTTGCAGTAGGCCCCGGCGCCCGTAACGAACAGGGCGCTATCGTGCCGCTGGATGTGAAGGCCGGCGACCATGTGCTGTTCGGCAAATGGTCCGGCACTGAAGTGAAGTTGGATGGCGAGGATTTGCTGATCATGAAGGAGAGCGATTTGCTCGGGATTCTTGATACGCCAGTCGCGCAGAAGAAAGCAGCGTAAGCAAGGCCTGGGGCGTCGTGCGAAGCACGTTATTCGCGTGACGCCCCTGGACCAAGCTGGGGCCGAGAGGCCCCAGACCCCATGACTTGAAGACTACCGAAACAGATCGGGGTCTGGGGCCCCGGCCCCAGCGGGTCCAGGGCAGAGCCCTGGCCTTGCTTTTTTTGAAAGTTAGTGAAAATGACAGCCAAAGACGTAAGATTCGGCGCCGACGCCCGCAGCCGCCTGCTCCGCGGTGTGGACACACTGGCCGACGCGGTGCGCGTAACGCTCGGCCCGAAGGGCCGCAACGTCCTGATCGACAAAAGCTACGGCGCCCCCCGCATCACCAAGGATGGCGTGACCGTCGCCAAGGAAATCGAGATTTCCGACAAGTCGGAAAACATGGGCGCGCAATTGCTGCGTGAAGTCGCCTCCAAAACCAACGATCTCGCCGGCGATGGCACCACCACCGCCATCGTGCTGGCGCAGGCCATCGTCCACGAAGGCGGCCGCGCTGTTGCCGCCGGCCTGGCGCCGGTTGAACTGCGCCGTGGCATCGACAAGGCCGTCACCGCGCTGGTTGCCGAACTCGCCGCCCGCAGCAAGAAGATCACCACCGAGGCCGAAACCGCCCAGGTCGGCACGATCAGCGCCAACGGCGAGGTCGAAATCGGCCGCATGATCGCCGAAGCGATGCAGAAAGTCGGCAACGAAGGCATCATCACGGTCGAAGAAGCCAAGGGTATGGACACCGAATTGAAGGTTGTCGATGGCATGCAGTTCGACCGCGGCTATCTGAGCCCGTATTTCATCACTAACGCCGAAAAAATGACTGTGGAGCTCGCCGATCCCTACGTCCTGATTTTCGAAAAGAAGCTGTCCGGCCTGCAGCCTTTGCTGCCGCTACTGGAAAGCGTGGTGCAATCCGGCGCACCGCTGCTGATCGTGGCCGAGGATATCGAAGGCGAAAGCCTGGCCACGCTGGTGGTGAACAAGCTGCGCGGCGGCCTGAAAGTGGCGGCCGTGAAAGCCCCTGGATTCGGCGATCGCCGCAAGGCGATGCTGGAAGATATCGCAGTGCTCACCGGTGGCCAGGTGATCTCCGAAGACCTCGGCATCAAGCTTGAAACCGTAACGCTGGCCATGCTGGGCCGCGCCAAGCGCGTGCTGATCGAAAAGGAAAACACCACGATCATCGAAGGCGCCGGCGTGGCCGACGACATCAAGGGCCGCTGCAACCAGATCCGCGCGCAGATCGAGGAAACCACCTCGGACTACGACCGCGAGAAGCTGCAGGAACGTCTGGCCAAGCTGGCCGGCGGCGTGGCCGTGATCCGCGTTGGCGGCAGCAGCGAGGTTGAGGTCAAGGAGCGCAAGGATCGCGTTGACGACGCGCTGCACGCCACCCGCGCGGCCGTGGAAGAAGGCATCGTGCCGGGCGGCGGCGTGGCCCTGGCCCGTGCCTCGCTGGTGCTGGCGAAGCTGAAACCGGAGAACGAGACGCAGAAATTCGGCATCGAAATCGTTCGTAAGGCGGTGCAGACGCCGTTGCGACGAATCGCCGAAAATGCCGGCGAGGATGGCGCCGTCATTTCCGGCAAGGTGCTCGAAAACGATACCTATAATTTTGGTTTCGACGCCCAGCTCAACGAGTACAAGGACATGGTCGCCGCTGGGATCATCGATCCCACCAAGGTCGTTCGCATCGCGTTGCAGAACGCTGCCTCGGTCGCCGGGCTGCTGATCACCACTGAAGCCATGGTTTCCGAGCATGTCGATAAATCCGGCGGCGGTGGCGGCGGTGGCGGCATGCCGGGCGGCGGCATGGGTGGTATGGGCGGTATGGATTTCTAACCCAAAACCGCTTTTCTGGCCTATAACATCAGCCAGCCCGGTCTCCGGTCTGGCTGATGCCGCTTTTGGCCGCCAGCTTTTGGCCACATGAGTTCGAAGGGATATTGCGATGAGTAAGGCATCCAGCGCGGCAAACGCGCTCGATCCAAATTTGCTGAATTTCGAGATCCGCCACGGCATGCACCGCATCCGCTGCGGCGTGCTCGATGACGCGCTGGACGCTGTTTCCGGTCAGACAGCGCCGTCCAACCCCACGCTGCGCCGCCGGTCGTTCGACCGTTTCCGTACGCTGATCAACGCCGCGGCCTCGGTGAAGCTGGCCACCATGCCGCCGGAGTTCGCCGGCCCACTGGTGCTGACGCGTGACGATCTGCGCCGTGTGCCGACGCAGCCTGGCGCACCATCGTTCGGCAGCGCCCCGCGGGTGCAAAACCGCCCGCCTGCCCCCGCGACAACCGCCGATGCGCCCGAAACGGCGCCCACGCTACCCGCCGTTTAAATGACCGAAGCCATGCCGCCATTCGCCCGCACGCCCGCCGGCGATGCGCTACGCCAGGCCGCAATCCGCCGGAGCGCCACGCCCAACGCCGGTGGATCGTCCGTGGCGTTGGAGGCGAGCCTGGCGGAGATTTCGGCAGAAGTTACGGCCGAGGCCGCGGCGCGGGTGGCGCGGGAAGGCACGTAAGCAAGCGCGTCTTTTTGAAAAAAGAAGCAAAAATTTTTGCAATGCTGTCGCGGACTCATTGGCGAGCCTGCGATAGCATTCGGATCGTTTTTTTAAAAAGAATTACTTGCTAACACCCCGCCTGGGCCCGCGCCACCTGCACGCGCAAAGCTTCCAACCGCCGCTGCAAATACCCCTCTGGCGTGTTCGAATCATCAGCTTGCGCCAACGCCGCCGCAGCCGAAACCGCATCGCCCGCCGCCATTTCCACCAGCGCATGCACGCGCAATATCTCCGGCGTTGTATGTTTGGCCAGGACATCCGCTATCAATTTTCGCGCCCGCTCAACGCGGCCGCCATGTTCCAACAGGAACAATGCAAGGCGCATCCGCGCGCTCCAATCCATTTGGTGGGTCCGCGCATATTCGTTGGCCGCTTCCCGCGAAGCTGCGGGATCGCGCGCCGCGCCAACCTTGCGGACGATCACGCAGCCGCCGAATATCGTCACGCTATCCACGTCCGCGACGGCGGATGACGGCCCCGCGCTGTGTCCGTTGCCGCCCCGCGCCACGCGCGCAAGCGCCAATTGCATGAAATAGCCTGGCGCATCGTAAATCCGCTCAGTCTGCCAATTTCGCGCGCCCTCACCGAAATGGGCGTTCAGGTCTTCAACAACGTAGAGTCCGCCCGGCGCAACCAGCGGAAACACCGTTTCGAATGTCGTGACGATATGCTCCGCCATGTGCGACCCGTCGTCGATCACGATCGTTGGCGGATATTGCGCGCACACGGCTTTGAGAAACGCGCCGTCGGCCTGCGAGCCGATCAGCACGTCCACGCGCTCCTCGCGAAACCTCAGGCAGCGCGTTTCGATATCGATGCCGACGATATGCGCGCGCGGAAAATACCATTTCCACAGTTTGAGCGAATTGCCACCCATCACGCCGATTTCGATCAGGTTTATCGCGCGGTCGCGATAATCGGCGAAGAAAAACTCGTAGTGGCGCAGGTAATCATGTCCGTTGCCGACCGAGGCGGATTTGTCCGTCCCGGTCACTGCCCCCACGGCGTCGAGTGCAACGCGTTTGTCCATGCCAGCGCTCCTGTAAACCGTCGGGGCCACGCACAGCGGGAGACTGTGCGTGGCCCCGTCCGGCGCTGGGACGCCTAGAAGCAGCCCGTCACATCCCCCACCAGCAATCCGCCAGCCGAAGCCAATTGCCGCCCGAAGCACGCCTTGCCCGGTCCCGTTTTAAGATAGCTTGCCGTGCTGGACTGCTTCTTGTTGCCGGTGATCTGAAAAGCGCTGTTGAACAGCAGTGTATCGCCGGTGGTGATACTATCGGCGTAGGTCGTTTGCGCCGTTAGCAACCCATTCGTCAGCAGCGAATCTGAATCGTCGAAGGTCTGCGTAATCTTCGTCGCCTGCAAGCCATTACCCTTGGCGTTGAACGCTTGATAAAGCGAAACAACCAATGGCGTGGTGTGGTTGGCGATATCCACCGTCGTGCCGCTCGGTGCTGCTGTCGTCGTGGTCGTCACGGTCACGGTCTTCTGCACGATGTCCTGCAAATAGGTCGCCGCGGTCAGCTTGAAGTGCTGCTTATTGGAGAAATCCGTCGTCTGCTGCACGGTGTAATTGATCGTCCCGCCGGTGCCGGTCACGCTGCCGGCAATGGTGTATTTGCGCTTCTCTGACGTATCGACATTGCCGGACGTAACCGACCCGTTGGTGGCAATCGTATTGGTCGTGGTCACCACCGGCTGTGCCGTCAGCGTATTGGTCGTAACGCTGCCCGTCACCGTCGTGCTGTTCGGATCCAGGTACAGGAACAGCGCGCCGGCCACCGAGAAATAACTATTGGCGCCGAACACCGACAGGCTGATGCTATGCGGCGCGCCGTTGCTCAGATAGCCGGCGAACGGCGACAGCTGCACGCGGAACGGTTTGAAATCCAGCGTTTGCACGCCAGGGATCGGAGTCCAGAGATACGGATCGATGCCGCCGGTAAAAATCCACGGTGAAACCGGTGCGGTGCCGGCCGGCGTGCCATCGATGCTGATTTCGCCTTCGCGCGTCGTGCCGCCACCGCAGCTTTCCAGCTCACTGGAAAGCGAATCCGGAACGCAGGTGTACCAGAACTCGTCGCCGCTCTGGCCCTGCAGGTAAACGTCCAGCGCCGCCGCCTGAATATTGGTCGGCAGCGTTGGCGTTATCGTCAGCAGGCTGGCGCCGTTGTCCAGCGCCACCGTGCCGCCGCCGGGTGCGGCCAGCGGAATCACGATATCCGGCACCCGCGGCGCCGGGTTGTTTTGCGTGGCCGGATAGAACAGCAGCCGTGCGCTGGAGGTGATGATGCTGGTATCTTGCGAGTTGGTGTAATTGGCGATCAGCGCGTAGCCGGTCTGCGCGCTGGCCAGCAGCGCCGTATAATCGGTCACGTCACGCTCGAAATGCCACGACGGCGCCTGGTTCGGCGATGGCTCGGACGTGGTGCCGAACCACAGCGGCACGCTACCCACCCAGATCGTGCCGGTGCGGTCGTATTGGATGCCCGCGTTCAATGACACATCCACCGCCAGCACGATCGTGGCGTATGGCCCCGGGCAGCCGGCAGGCGGCGCGTAGTTGAAATCCGCGTTATTCGCCCCGAACGTCGCGTTTTTATATAGGCTCACCACGCATGGCGCCTCGTCCGGATGCCAAACCGGCGGCTCGATCACCGCCACGTTGCCGGAGCCCAGCGTCAGCGGCGGCGCCGCGGCGCTGGCCAGTGGAATGGTGGCCGGCCAAAGTGCCGCCGCACCCAGCAAAATCGATTTGAACCCCATAGCGCGGAATGCCCCCGTCCGTTATTTGAACGGTTGCAACCTGATACGGCCTCGCGCCGCCGTCAAAGCCGAAAACCCGGTTCAGGCCGGTGTCACAAAAAACTGTGCCAAAAGTGATATTACGGCGCCCGGAATACCGCCCTTGCCCAGCCCGCTCTCCGCCGAACTGATCGCCGTTGTCACCGCCGTCACCGGCGGCCAGCCGCGCGTGCTCACCATCGGCAACGGCGCCGGCCTGCCCAGCGGCAGTTTCGAAAGCGGCCACCGCTCGCTGCAATCCGGCCTGCGCGGCTGGGTGGAGCGCCAGACCCACCAGCCGCTGGGCTACGTCGAACAACTCTACACCTTCGCCGATTCCGACCGCGCCGATTCCGGCGGCCGCGTCATCTCGGTCAGCTACCTGGCCCTGGCCCGCGAAACCCGCGTCTCCGGCCAAGGCGCCGGCTGGCAAAGCTGGTACCGCTACTTTCCATGGGAGGATCACCGCGCCGGCATCCCCGATTGCCTGCCCGCCACGATCCTGCCCGCTTTGGCCGCCTGGGCCGACACCCCCAGCCGGCGCCAGCGCGCCGCCATCACGTTCGGGCTCGACGATCGCCCCTGGAACGAGGATTTTTCCCTGCAGCGCTACGAGTTGCTGTACGAAGCCGGCTTGGTGCCGGAATGGCTACGCGACCACCAGGGCGCCGCCGGCCCCGCCTTGCCCGGCGAGACCATGATGCTGGACCACCGCCGCATCCTGGCCACCGGCATCGCCCGCCTGCGCGCCAAGATAAAATACCGCCCGGTGTTCTTCGAACTGATGCCGCAGACGTTTACGTTGTTGCAACTGCAACAAACCGTCGAGGCGCTCGCCGGCCGCCGGCTGCACAAACAGAATTTCCGCCGCTTGATCGATGCGCAGGCTTTGGTCGAGGAAACCGGGGATATGGCGCAGGATACCGGCGGGCGGCCGGCAAAATTGTTCCGGTATCGGCGCGATGTTCAAACCGAGCGCGCCATTGCGGCGACGCGGTTGCCGCTGGCGCGAAGTTAAGAAAGCAGTTCTTTTTTGAAAAAACCAAAAAACTTTGCCCCATGGATGAGGCGACACAGCCGAAATCCAGGGCCTGCGCGTCGCCTGTTGGCACGTCCTGGCCGGAGAACGAACCCGCTGCGCTGCGAAGCTTTCTGGGAACTTGCTTGCCAAAGCACGAGGACGTGTCCGCCCCGCCGCCAAGCTAAAAACGCCTCTGAATTCCCTGTCTCGTCTGAGGCCCGCGGGTTCGTTCTTCGGAGACTTTCGTACGCCAAGAGGCGTCCGAAGCTCTTCACGAAAGCGGAGCGTCCGCTTTGCGGCGAACAAGGCCGATAGTGGCCAAGGGTGGGCACGATCCGACGCCAGCCGTCCTGCCTTGGGCTGCCACCCAAGGCAGGGCGCCCCTTTCGGGACGGCGCATTTATATCAGCTTCACCGAGATTGGAACCGGCAACGGTGGGCTGAAGCCCACCATAGTTGCTTTTGGAGTAGACATGCGGATAGCGATTTCGATCGCTTGCAAGCCAAGCGCGAGCGCCTCGGCGTTGATGGCGCGCTCTGTATCCGGGTTGCTGCAATCCAATACTTGCGAAAGGGTTGTGCCGCTATCGATCGGCGGTGTACGCGATGTAGCGAATGATCCGCCATTGGCCGTCTGTACTGCGCCGAAACACGTCGAGCCCCGGTTCCTCGTCAGTTGATGTCCGTCCGTTGGCGGTAACCGTCGAGATCCACGTCAGCCGTACCACTGCGAGGTCGGAGGACACAAAAACCTCTTTGATCCGGAGACCATATCGGAATGTTGGGCCAGTGCCGGATAGCGCACGGTGCAGGCGCTCGCACAGCAACGTGAAGTTTTGCTCCGGCAATCCCCGGAAATCATAGATTAGCTCCGGTGAGAACAGGTCACAAATCCCGTCTGCCTTGCGGGCGTTGAAGTCGAGTCGCCACCGTTCCAACGCGGTGCGGATGGCCGACTCCGGATCGCCTTGTTCGGCGCTGGCCGGCACGGCAAGGCTCCACGCCAACAACAGACAGCAAAGTAGCGTACGCGTCATGCCACGTCCTCCGCGCTTTGGCGCATTCTACAGGAAAAACAGCACGCGTCAGCGAGCGAACAAGCCGCTTCCGGCCAAGGCCGGTTGAGGACGGGACCTATCCCGTTCAGTATATACTCTCGTCACAGTTAGGCGGCTTACCACCCAACCTGGCCATTTGCCGCATCGGCCGTGAACGACTGCTCGAGAGAAGCGGCGCCGCTCGCCTGAATGGCGACGATGGGCGCAAATCGGCCTCCCGCCCCCTACGGCGGCGTGACGTTGGTGGCGCCGCCATCATGCTTCCATGTGGCCGGGAACGGGTAGGCAGCTTGGCGTGTGGTGACACCGTTAAGCTGATATCCAGTGGCCTCGCGTCACTCGTGAAGCGCCATATTCTCCTCGACGCCAATCATCCCCCAGGGTCTATGCCGGTGCCGACTTGAACCTATCATGCAATAGTCCACCTGCTACGCAACGCAATGTTGACAATCACGTTTATGTTGGCTGACCTAATGCCGAGTGTTCGGCTTTTCATGTGGGATTAAGTCGCTTGTGGAGAAGAATGGGGTGAACGCTGAAATCGTCATGATAAGGCAGGATGACGTGGCTCGTGGCACTCCCCTTGGCGAAAAACTATTAACGCTGAATAATGCGCACGCTGGATCGCTGTCTTGGCTTGAGCCGGAAAGGCTATGTCATCTTGTGAACGCGGCGTTCTTCGCAGGGAGAGTTGGCGAGGTCGATGGCCTGCTGATCGCGTTCGACCAGGATGCCGATTATGACAGCCCAAATTTTCTGTGGTTTCAGGCCCGTTTTCCCCGATTCGTTTACGTAGACCGCGTCGCTGTCGCGGCCGAGGCGCAAGGGCGCGGCATTGCCCGGCGTCTGTACTTTAAGTTGTTCAGCCTGGCAGTGCACGCGGCGCACGATAAGATTGTTTGTGAGATCAACATGAATCCACCGAATCCTGAATCGGACGCATTCCATGCCGCGCTCGGATTCACGGAGGTCGGTTATGGGTTGATTCATGGTGGCCAGAAAACGGTTCGTTACATGGCGCGCCAACTTGATTCTGCGGCGTGATAAACTCTGATAACTGTGGACTGCTAAGCGCAACCCACGGCCATCGCGAAACGGAGGAAGCGCCTCTTTTTGGAAAAAGCGGCGAAAACTTGGGCATTAATATACTTGACGCACTTACAGCTACATATAGTCTCCAAGAGCTTCTCGGGAACTATATGTTGACTCGATAATCTGTCCACTGTATGTTCCTACCCGTAGCATCGGGATGTGCCGATTCGATAGGGAGCTTTGGGATGATCGGCGTGGCGAAGTGTCACTGTGGAAATGCATCAACAAAGCTGGTGGAAATCTCGCCACTTGATTCAAAGTTTAAGTTGCAAGCGATTTGCTGCACGAAGTGTAGTTCTATTTTGGGTGTTACTGACTTTTTCGACACCCATAGCGCGCTCATCAAGCTTGAAAAGAAGATAGATGCGATTTCGGAAGAGGTTAGTCAAATCAGGCGGCGCTAAGTCACGATAAGTCTCTGCTTTGAGGGATACGCAAATGCCACAGTTTATAGTGTGCTACGAAATCGATACACTAGACAGAGACGCGCAAGGGATTGTTTCCCACCAAGATGACGCCTTGCAAAATGAGTGCTACAGCGTAATTTACGACTTCCGGGACAGCGGCGGATATAATGCAGTAAGCACTTCGACCTTTGTTGGTCCCTATAATGGAACATCGGCTGAATTACGGAACGCTATTTTGGTGCAACTGCACCAGAAACTCGACCGCGCCTTTAGCCGACTAAAAATCACACTTTTTGTGGCGCAACTTGGTCTTGATGTTGCAACGCATCCAGCCCCCCTTTTTTGAGGAACATTTCGAAGCTTTCTCTCGCCTCTTTCTTCCTCCGCTCTTGTAGCTGAAAGTTGTGTAGCAGGCGATCATAATCTCTTTTCAAATCAGTATAGAGAGCTTGATAGTTTGGTTCGTTCATTAGCTGCTCCTTTTTAATGGTAATTGTATTTATCAAGTCGAAATGGAGGTTTTGGTGATACCATTTTCGGTTTCCGACTTAATCAAGTTGCTTGATGAGTTACCGATATGGCGAGCGGTTGCGGGGCTTCCGAAGCGGCTGGCCGAACTTGAACGCAAGGTTACTGAATTAGAGGCGGCTGTTACGTCCAAACCAGCAACGCCAGCTATTCCAGAGGGGCGAATTTGTCCAATATGCGGCAGCGAGATGAAGGTGCTGTCGGAACACGCTCACCCAACGTTCGACTTCGCTGGGGTCAAGGTTCATCACATGAAGTGTGTTTCGTGCGGCAATGAAGCGCACAGGGACTACAACCCCGGAAAAGGGTATCGGTAGGTTGCGGCCCAACCGCATCCGTTCAGTAAA
>Ga0302319_10002707_pt1 | contig 37814 bp, 33 predicted proteins | sample Bog_T0_2_FD_203319 | JGI IMG/M metagenome (GOLD analysis project Ga0302319, IMG submission 203319) | Peat permafrost microbial communities from Stordalen Mire near Abisko, Sweden - Bog_T0_2 | ecosystem: Environmental > Terrestrial > Soil > Wetlands > Peat | place: Sweden: Abisko, Stordalen Mire... | reverse complement strand
AGTCTCATCACGCCGCCGGTAGCCAGCGAGCCGAAGCTTGGGCCGCTCGGTTGGAACATGCCGTTGAGCTGAGCGATGGGCACCATACCGCTGTCGTACAGGGAAGTCTTGGTGGCATCGTTGAAGAACTGCATTTCGCCCGAGAGGGTGACCGCTTGGTTGCCGGTCTGCGTTCCGCTAACCTTTGCCGGGTTGGCAAAGCCTGCGAGCTGGAGGGAGAGAGTCTCGTTGTGGTAGAAGCGGATCGAGTTGACCTCGGAGTCCTGACCGACTCCCCAACCGTCTACGACCCAGTTCGCGCTGAGGTTGCCCGTGATGTAGAGGTACGGATCGACGGTGACGTTCGTGACTGACTTGAGAGTCACGCTGCCGGCTGTCGAGTAGTCGTTGTTCTGAGCGTCAGAAGCGGTGTAGGTGAAGGATCGTCCTGTAACAGGAGCGGATTGTGCGCATGCAACGCTGGCGATTCCAGCAAGAGCGACGATGGCGAGCGATGTTCGTAGTTTCATGGTTGTTTGTTCCTTTTTCTGATTGACCCGGTGCTCTTTTCGTTCACCGCGCCTTACTCCTAAAGTGTGCGTCCAACGCAAACAACTCACAAGCCACACCTTTTCTTCCCCTCCTACCTGGGCGTCATAAATGGTGACGGGAAACCTGGTAACGGAAACTGGCGACTATATGGCGGCGTCAAGGGTTGGGCATAGGCGGACTATGCGACCTCGACTCACCAGTCGTAGAGGACCTGGACGACATGAACCTCCTTTCGGTGGAATGCGCCAGGTGGACCCGAATCACTCTAAATGTCTATGACGGAGCCGTCGGAATTTCACGGAAACAAGTCAAATAGCCGCTGATGTTGCCTTGAGAACTAACGACGATGAAGTCGCTTTCTACTTTTCGGCCATCAACGAATTTCAAAGGGTTGCCCTTAAGCGTCTCATTGCGCATTTTGAGGTCAGTCAATTGGTCTAGGAACTTGTCTTGATCGAGCAATCGACATTCACATCGCTCCATTTGCTCTCTCAGGGAGTTGCCGACCGAATTGTCAAGCGCCAAAGGGGCATGAAACATATCTAGGAAAGTCCGGTTGGCGAATTCAATGGTTTGGTCAACTCCTTCAAAAACGAGCCCGATCGGAATCTGATCCACCAAATTGTGGACGAATGTCTCAACATCGTCTGCTTTTTCCAAGACACTCTGTTGATTCGCCTCGTGTTGCGAGTACCGGGCGACACATTCGGTCCGACTCGACGCTTGGAATTTGAGGAGTATTCGTCTCCAGTAACTTGAAACTGTATCCTTGGAAATACTTAGATTTGCGCCGATCTCCCGGTCCGTGAATCCGCTGGCAGCTGCGCTCAGGAGTTGCTGTTCCCGCTCGGTTAGTTTCAATACGATCATGTTCAATAAGAAGTGATGGAGCAAACCGCTCGAATCTCTTGTCATCATTTTCTATGACGCCGATCGAAAATTGGGGCCAAAGTCCAAGAGGATGCCTACCCAAACGCTCCCTGAGCACGTCGACAAGCGAGCGGTCGACTTCTTGGCATTCGATCGGGAAGCTTAAAATGCCGTGCTGTCAAAGATATATCGCCCGCTTGGAACCGCTACCGATTCGTACCCACCTACCGGTTTCTTGCTGACAAAAACTCCAAGGCTCTTGGTGGCAGGATATGCCATTCGAATGGTGGCGCCGAGTTTCGCTGGCACCCAAACGGTTGCGGTTGTGTTGGCGGGAATCTCGACCTCCATATGAAACGATTTGCCTGTGAGATGCCACGAGCAGGAGATTCTGCCCCGAACTGAGTCGTATGAACCTTTTGCCCACTCGACCTCGGGTACAAGCCGAGGTTTGATGATCGACTTTGAGAACGCGGATCCAGTTAGGTCAGGTTGAATGCCAACGAGTTCGCCATAGAACCACTCCATGATGTGGCCAAGCATAAAGTGGTTATACGAGATCGGTCGCGCGTCCCACGACTCAGCGAGAGTGGTGAGCCCCTTCTTGAGTTGATAGCCATATCCTGGCCGCTCAGTCTGCAAGTGAATTCTCGAAACGAGATCGGCATGTCCAAAGCGTGTTAAAACACGGAGGAGCGATGGGTGTCCCACTTCACCACACGACACCGTATAGTTCTGCTCCTTGACGTCGGAGAGCAACTGCGAAAAGGCCTTTGCCTCATCTTCCGGGTCGATCAGGCCAAGGTCCAATGCAGTGGCTTGGGCTGATTGAGACCCCTCCCCGACTTTGCCTGTCGCTGGATCGAAGTACGTTTGGTAAAAACTGCGCTTAATCTGTGACGCCAGCTGTGCATACCTTTTGACGTCCTCTGCCTTTCCGGAGCCAGCGGCAAACGTTCTCAACGTATCTACGAGCTTGTAGTAGTAAGCGGTATCCGTAATGCCAACAGGCGTGCGAGGGTCATTGCCGTAACCGTTCCAATCCCCTAGGCCGTTCGATAGGATAAAGTCCTTCGTTCGCGAACCGAGGTAATCGACGTAGCGCTTCATCGTGGAATAGTGGTCTTCGATCAACTCTTGGTTTCCGTACCAATCTCGCACCATCTCTGGCACGAGCAAGTAGGCGCCGCCCCATTCGACCGAGTCCCGAAATCCGCCATCGTAGTGGAAATACTCGGGAGCCATGGTAGGCACCATTCCATCCTTTTGCTGAGTGTCCCTCATGTCCTCGACAATCTTGCGAAACATCGTGGTCATATCGAATGCGTACATCAGGCCCCGACCCATCAAATGATCCTCTTCCAGCCAACCGCTCTTTTCCCGGTGAGGGCAGTCCGAAATCACACTGGCGAAGTTGCTGCACGTCGCCCACCAAATCAAATCGTGGATCTTATTAAATAGAGTGTTCGAGCACGAAAAAGCGCCTGCCGGGCGGATTGCGGCATGTACCATCAAACCCTCAAAACTGATCAAGACTGATTGGGGATCGATGGATTTTCCATCGGAGTTAAAGGCCTCCACTTGCCAAAACTGGGAACCCACATACCAAAACGACGGGTGCCAAGATTCAATTCCGTTGCCACTCAAAATATAGCTGGCATACTTTCCAGCCCTCATGGTCTCTTGGTCGACCGTTCCATCGCGATTCAGAAGTTCGGCTGGGAGTAGTTTGACGGTCGTGCCTGTAGGACCATGCACTAAAATTCTCGGAACGTAAGGTGAATTCTGCCCTAAGTCAAAGACAAGCACGTTCTTCTTTGGGATGGTAATCCTGACCGGATTGCGAGTCTCAATAAGTCGTAGTGGCGGCGCGGCGTGAGTTAGCCCCTTGAGAACACCTCCGGGCCCATTTAGAACAGCCACATGCCTCCATGCGCGATCATCGAAGTTGGGTAGTTTCCAGCCATTCTCTTCCAACCTGTTGTCCCAATCCTCCCCACCAAAGACTCCTGAATACGATTCAGGACTTGGAGACCACTTCCAAGTATCGTCAGAGAGGATCTTCTGCCGTGAACCGTCGTTGAACTCCAGTAAGATCTGACAGATCGCTTTCTTTGGCCCGAGAGAATTCTGTTGTTGCCCTCCCCTGGAATCGCCGGACATGTCATACATGCCGTTACCGAGGTGTATTGCAATTGAATTGGTTCCGATTCTGACGAGAGAAGTCATATCGTAAGAATCCGCAACCACTGTTTTGGCATATTGGGTCCAACTCGGAGTCAACCAGTCACTTCCAACTCGTTTTCCGTTGATCCACATTTCGTACTGACCCAGCCCGCTGACAAAGCAGGTAGCCCGCCTTAACGCCCTCCGAGTTTGAAATTGGGAGCGTAGATATACAGTTGCGCTGGGTCTCATATTGGGCGTAGGAGAGGCGCCAATCCAGTGAGCATTCCAATCCTCCTGACTCAAAAGCCCCATCGTCCATGAATTAACCGAACTCCATGCCGTTGCATTGCCATACGCGCCCCAAATCCGAAGCTTCCAAAAAACCCTTTCGGTGCTCGCGAGAGAGTGACCTGAATAGAGGATATTGAGCGTGTTGGCTGAACGCACTCGTCCGGAATCCCAGAGATCCCCATTATCGTCGGCAAGCTTGGCGGGGCTCGTGGCAACAAGGACCTGATAGGCAGTCTGTCTTTGTCCATCCTCGTCCGACGACACTATCCATGAAAGTTGTGGCCTCCTGATGTCGACATTCATCGGATTGACCGCGGACTCACACGTTAGATTAAGGACTGACAAGGAGTGTCCCGCGAACAACAGAGCAACCGATAGGATCATGTTCTCCGAATTGTTCCACACAAAGCCATGGTCTAGCGCTCGGAATTCCTTCACGATCCGGTCCACTTAGAGCGAATGCGCATCTGATTTTGATATTAGGGCAGTTCTGGGGTGCAGCAGGAAGCCGTTCATTCGCGGTGTGCATTGGGGAGGGAGTGTTCGGGTAGGGACATGAGGCACAAGACCCAGTAATTCGATGGACGGGTTAAGACCAACCGATTCCAGCCCGAAAACCAAAACAGAGTAGCGCAAATCAGTGACCCTAAAGTTGCGACTTGTCTGCACTTGCTTTGGAGAGGAAAATCTTAATCATGAAGAACAGCATTCGAACTAGCCGCAACCGAAAGGGTTTCACCCTCATCGAACTCCTCGTCGTCGTCCTGATCCTGGGCATCCTTACCGCCATCGCTCTCCCGTCCTACCTGAGCTCGGTTCAGACTTCGCGACAAGGTGCAGCGAACACGAACGCAAGAGCACTTGCCACTGCTGTTCAGGCTCACGCCATCGCTTCCGGGTCCTATGACACGACTCTCGCCGACTTCGCGACGGATATGGGCGGAAACATTCCTAACAACCCTTGCACGGCGAGCACGACCGGTTATACAATCACTAACCCGACGACCACGACCGCAACCGTTGCCGCAGGAACTGGCTCCAACTGCGGAACTTGGACTCCGACAACTTTCTCGCTCACCCTCTAAATTCGAGTTCAACGAGCCTAGTCAGCAAAAACCCTTGGCCCCCTGTTCAATCGCTATGCGAGGAATAGGGGGTCCTTTTTCGTGTCAACCCTTGGGGAGTCGCATCCTCCCGATCGTCTGGCCGGTTTTTCGCGGAGTCCTTAGGTCATTTGGTGGTCAAACTTACGCCGATGTCCCTCTGAGATCCGATATCTCCGCCGTCATCCGATAGGTTGGCGCCTACGCTATAAGCAATCTCCCTATGAGCGTTGAAGAGCATATGGGATCCACTAAAGGGATCTCTCGGAACTGCCGGAAGATAGGTCGGAACCAAATCGCTAAGATTCGAGGGAAGGGAACCAGAATGCGCGTCTTGATAAAGTCGGCTCGCCAGCAGGATTCGATCCGCCTCCAACTGGGCTCGAATCGCGCACGAGGCTTCTAATGCATGCTGGTTAGCCGGCAGGGCTGCCATCAAGACCCGTCCCAAGGAATTGGGAGTGTTATTCATCAAGAAACGATATGCGAGTGTCTCGAACGGTGACGCTTTGGCTCTATCCGCAAAACGCCCTTGGGGTGGCAGGAATTCAACGTCTCTCCCGACACGCTCCAACGGCCGGTTGTCCATCTGCCCAAAGGCAAGTCCCGTATTCTGCATGGCGTGAATCACAGCTGCTCCGGCTTCCTTCGCCGTCTCAATAGCATCGAAGTTACCAACGAATGGAGTCGTCGGGTCGTTGACGCTGCCCCTAGGCGCCCCCAAGAAGAGTTGGATTCAAGAGTCGCGGCAGAGTGTAATTCTGAAAATCTGAGCACATCGCATAATTCAGCGCACCGTCTGCTACGGGCGAAGGGGGCAGAGCCCGTAGCAGTTGACCGCAGTCTTGGATAGGAATCGATTTAGACTGTGCGAGTTCCTGAATGGCATTCAGGACTTTGTGCTGAAGGCCGTATCCAAGTAGATAGTCGATGAGGCGACCACGTGCTTGGATGATCGCCGAACTAAACTTGTAGCACAGCGCGAGGCAATCGGAGGCCGATTTAAAGTCTCCGCCACCTGCCAGTTGCCGACTACATGCGATCAAACCGGTAACTGTCTCGTGAAAGGTAACGAACGTGTTTAGGCGATGGCGCTCTACATCGCTTCGAAGGTTCTCCAATTTGCCTGCATCCAGAGTATTGGAGAGGTGCTTGAGAATAAGTTGCTGACCGTCCCATATCTTCTTCGCGGCGGCTAGTCCTTCCGGGCTCGTTTCTTTCGATTCAATCTTGAGGATTGGCGCGAGGTTGAGTAATTCACATGTTCTTACGACCATTTTGAGGCGGTTCTGACCGGCGGGATCTACCTCCAGGCTATGAAATAGATCTTTGGGAAGGATCGCTTTGATTTCGTCCATCGTGGCGGTCCTGATCGTGGGCTGCATGGCCCGGTTTCCCTCGATTAACGCGCATGCGAAGACAACGATGAAACAAAGGAGCACCTTTCCCCAACCGCTGCTCAGCAATCCACTCATGTGTCTATGCTACGGCTGGTATCAATTACCGCGGGTTAGAACCCTATAGCGTTAGAGTCTTCATACCAAATAATGACATTTGAGACAGTTCCATCAGTTGCCCTCCACATTAGTCGTGGCTATGCTTTAGTAGAAGTAAAATTCACCTAAGGCAGTCGTCTCCGGCTATTCGTGGTTCCCGAGCCCCATCCGAATCCGCCGTTGCTGATAGTGTCGGTAAGTCCCTGAGTTATGGGTTTGACGACGAATCGCAGCGACAAACCCAAGTCCTTGTTGGAATAAGACCGTCCGTCTATGTCGCCCTTATCGTCATGGAGGTCCTCGCCAACACTCCACACTTTCTCGTCTCGGGCGCTGTACCGCATCTCATGGCCGTCATATGGATCCAAGGGTATGGACTGAAGTAATTCTGGCGTCAACGCGGACAATTCAGTAGGTAATCGTGCTTGATGGCTGCGCCTGTAGAGAGCGGTCGCTATCAAAATGCGAGTGGCTTCATTGAGGGCTCTCCAGTGATAAGACGTTCGGATCGATGACTTGATTGCAGCCCCTCCTACAAATGCGATAAGCGCCCTTCCGATCGAGTTTTTGGAATTAGACATCAAATACCGAAATCGGATTCTCTCGAATGTTCCGCGCCTGCCCCTTTCCTCGGGTAGCCCTTTTGCTTGTTCTGAGACCAATCGATCAGGCTCCGGGTCGTATTGGCTCAGTGGTCGAAGCGTATTTGCCTTTTCTAACTGGACGAGCTTTGCAGCAAGTCTTGCGGTAGGGATCGGATCAAAGGTTCCAAGGCCGACATAATCCTCCTCCGGTGGCTCGAATGGGCTGTCAAAATCGAGGGTTCCCATTCCATGCCGTATAAGATCTCTGACAAAAAGAGTCGGGTCTGACAGTCTTGGCACCGTGTACTCCTGAAACTCAGTCTGAATCGAACGCGCTAACAGCGGATCGGAAATCGATGTCGTCGGAAGACGCGCGAGCCACTCTCGGCATAAAGACGCCGGACAGGTAGGTAAGCGTACTATCTGCTGAATCGCAAGCTCGGTCACGGAAACGATGGCAGCTAGATTGATGTACTCCTTAAATCCACCGTTTGCCTGAGAAAATCGATCGATCATCGTGATGTCGATGCTAATCGCCCGCTTGCAGGTGGCGAAGTCGCCTTCAATCGCGCTGGACGTGCCGATCAGAGCCAAGATTTTTGCAAGGTTTCGAATCGACTGAAACGAGAGCGAATCCATCTCTGGGTCCGACTCCGATTTGTATTCCAGTGGTCCGCTTTTGAGGAGCCGGTCAATTTGGTCGAACGCGGCAAGTTGCTCCTGCCAAACAAGGTGGGCAATCGGATTGAGCTCTCCTCGCGATTGCTCATCCTTGCTTAGAAGAATCACGTTTGAGTTCCTGGAGATCTTTGCCAAGGCAAATAGCCTCATCATTCTGAAAATGGCGTCAGTGTCGCGAACGTGTTTTTCCCAAGAGCCATTGGGAAGTGCCGACTCGATCTCCCTGAGTGTCGCATGAGACAGCTTAGGTCTCAATAGCTGCCAACGACCAAAGGTAACGAGACCTGCCACCAATAACAGGGCGGCGCCAATCCTCATTACTTTCTTCCCGAACGAAGGCGCACCTGAATTGTCCATACCGTGCACCGTCCAGCTTTACTCCGCGGCTACAATGACAGCTCTTCTTCGGCTTCCTCTTCGTCTTCAACAATGGAAGCCAGATTGGGTAGTCCTGGTCGACTTCTGGGTCTGGGTCGTTCTACATAGGTTCCGTCGGCCGCCTTTTCCTCTAGTCGGAGCTTCTTTGCGCGTTCTTCTGCTCCCGGCGAGAGTGGCCACACCGTGCCTTCAACCCAATAGCTTGTTAAGAATTCGCTCCAAACCCTGTTGTAAACGTCGATCGTCTGATCCGCAAGTAAAGACCAGTCAAACTCTTTCTTCAAACGGATTTTGGCGCGCACGGACATTTCGTCCGCTCGCTTGGGATCTCGCAGGACTCTCAGGACTGCCCATCCAAGAGATTCCGGGTTATCGGCATAGCAAAGGGTTCCAGTTTGGTCATGCAGCACAACTTCCTTTAGCCCGCCTGCATCTGAAGAAACCACGTGAGCTCCCGCTGCCATTCCTTCCAGCGCAACAATGCCAAAAGGCTCATAGAGGGAAGGGAATACCGCAACATCCGCGACTCGATAGAGTTGATGCAAAGACCGATTGGCCATAAAGCCGGTAAAAAGGACCTTGTCTTGCAACCCTGCCCAATGGACGAATTTTTCGAATCTTTCGCGATTGCCACCGCCCACGATCAGGAACTTAGTGTTCGGCTCCTGTGCGAGGATGACGCTTGCCGCGTTCAGCAGAACGTGAATCCCCTTTTCACGAACGAATCGACCGACGTACATGACGATCTTCTCTTCTGGAAGCGCCAGTTTGGCCCGATGTTCGATACGTGCTTCCTCACTCCAGTCGAATTCGAATTTCTCCGCATCGACGCCGTTATAGATGACATCGACCTTGTCCTTCGGACAGTTGAATAGCCTCTCGACCTCATTTTTCATGAATTCAGAGCAAACGATGATTCGCCATGCCTCATACGTCAACCAATACTCTTGCTCGTGTATGTAACGAGAAGTGTCGTTAAATATTCCGCCATGTCGCCCCGATTCGGTTGCGTGAACGGTGGCTACCATTGGGAGCTTGTACTCATACTTCAGCTCGCGAGCCGAGTCAAGGCTCAGCCAGTCGTGAGCATGCAAGATCGTCGGCTGTCCCCCTGGGCGCCAATCTTCCAAAAGTTGACGCACTCGACGATCAGTGGCTTGATTTAGCAACTGGATCTCATGGAGGAAATCGTTCGGCTGATCTGTGAGATGCACACGGTGGATTTGGACTCCACTAGGCTCAATCTCCTCGTCGGGAGCAAGGGGAGTGTGCTTCGTGACCACATGCACTTCAATCCCTTTGGCCTGCAGCTTCTGAGATAAGTCTCTTACATGCGGACTAATCCCTCCCACGATCCTCGGTGGGTATTCCCATGACAGCATCATCACTCGCATCGTTGTCAAATTATGCGCGAACCGACATGGCGCCAGTCCGAAATAAGTCAATTCCATGCGTCTACCAAAGTGCAGGGAGTTGATTTCTTCGGCTCATTAAACGGCGTATTTGGATAGTCGCCCAAGTCGGAGTACCGATGCTACTCGTTGCTACCCAACTCGCCCAGGCTGCGCCGGCTCTTGCTTCGTCAGTCGACTCGCTGAACCTGAATGCCCGCCCCGAATCGAACCCTGCTGCTCTGTCTCACGATAACGGTCGGCCTCGTTTCCTTGCCTGATACGCTTAGACCGCTTACTCTAATGCCAGATACGTCGTCAACCACGACCGATGGTCGATAATCTGATGCTTCCAACGTGAACGACAGTCCGGAGAACTTGATGTCCTTCACGTGCCGAACATATAGACCCCATGCCGGCAACTCTCCAAACATGGTGAACTCAGGGTAGTCCGTTGGACGTTCTGGAACGGAACCCAATCGCGTAGTCGGAACATGGGCGATTGCCTGAGTTCCTCCACCGGCGAATCGGATCCTTATATTTTCCAAGGTGACGTCCTCAATGGGCGCTTGGGAGTGTCCGACAATCGATGCCGGAGCCAGATTGTGTGGCTCGCTGAATTGTGGACCGTGAAACGGATAGCCAAAATCGGGCCGTCCAGCGGGGACTTCCACATCAAAATCTCGAAGAACAACGTGCCGGACTCGGCCTGGCGGGACCTTCGTATTGCGATGCCCGAGACGAATAAAGAACGCATTTCCGGTGTGAACCGCTCGGATGTTCTCAACCAAGACATCCTCCAAGTCTCCGCCGTCGACTGATTCGAGCGCAACCGCGGACCGGAAGGTGTTGCGAATCTGAATTCCGCGCACGAGTATTCGTCGGAACCCGCCTCCGCTTGTCGTCCCAAATTTGATCGCGCTTGCGCTGCTGCGGACCCTGCAGTTCTTGACCACAATATCTTCGCATGCATCCTTCGGGCCAACTGACTTCAGGCATATCCCGTCGTCGTTCGAGTCGATATCACAGTCCGAGATGACGACTCGCTGACAATCTACGACGTCGATTCCGTCATTATTCCAATAGGTCTTGCTGTCAACGTGGATTCCCTTGATCGTCAACTCAGAGCAGTTCCGGTACGTTTGAACCCAACACGTGGAGTTCTTTAAGGTCACTCCTTCAACGCGCACTCCATGGCATCGCGTGAATTCGATGATCTCGGGGCGATCAACTTCTGATGGTCGCCAACCTTTTGGCGGGATTTTAAGCTCTCCGATGCTCACCAGACGCAGAACATCTTGAGCTACCAATGCTCCCTGTCCATCCACGACGCCGGAGCCGGTGACCGCGATATCCTTCACGTCTGCCGCCATCAACAGCGAGTACCAGACTCCGTGGTCGTAGTCGTGTCGTCGAGGACTGCCAAGTAGAACCGCATCTTTATCCAAGCGGATCTCGACGTGCGATTTCAGGTGGATCGTCCCGGACAGGTAATGGCCTGCTGGAATGAGCACCACACCCGACCCAGATGCTGCCGCTTTATCCACCGCCAACTGAATCGACTTGGTGCAAATTGTAGAGGCATCGCCTACCGCACCAAAGTCACGAATATCGATCGGTGCGGACGACAATAATGCGAGCGAGACCAAAGCGTTTAGCATAGCAACAGGATAAGCATAACGGCTTCCACCGGATACACGGGATACCTTGTCGCTTAATCCTGGAATTCGTTGGGTCAAGCTCTCAAAACGAAAGATGCTCGATCGGTCCGACCATGGTTAGCCGGAGGAGTCTCGACTTGCAGAGTCAAAATACGTTTCATCCTCCTTTGCAACGGTGATGTCTATTCCGTCGATTGCCGATCGCCCGACGTCACGAGCTTGGACCTAAGAGATGAGGATTCTAGGTTCGGTTGCGAGTTCCATTGCTGATGTCTCCATCAAGCTGCCAAACCGATGAGCGTAGATATAAACGAGTTCAGCACCGAAGAAATACAACTGGGCGCAGTAATAGATCCACAACAGAATCACCACCACTGCGCCTGCCGGCCCATAGACTGTATCGATTCCAGAGTTGGCAAAGTATAAGCTCAAAAAGTACTTTGCACAGCTAATTGAAAAGGATGCGAACAAAGCGCCGGGCCAAACATCGGACCAGGCCAGTTTGATCCCCGCTGGTCTCTTCATCGAGATAAAACACAGCGCGGTTAACACGATGATCGTTGAGAGGAAGCTCATAAGCCGCTCTAATCGTAAGTTTGTCGCCTCCTTGGCCAGGTAAGCCATCCTTGAGTCGAGGTAAAGCCATGTAATGAGGCTGATTCCGACGGCGATAACCGATCCAAACGCCGCCAAGCGGCTTTTGACGAAGAGTTTGACAAGTGATCCGGTCTGCTTGACTCCCCATATCGTCCGAACGGAATCGTCGAATTGGAGGAACAGGTTCGATGCACTAAAGAACATGATGAGAAAGCTGATCGAAGATGCGACGACCCCCGCCGTATGACGCTCTTGGGCGTTTCGCACGATACGCTCCAACAGCATTCCAGCTTGTGCACCGAATGTTTCCCTGGCCTGGCCGATAAGGCTGATGCGGCTTTCTGGCCGCATATCGAGCCAATAGACTGCTACGACCGTAGCAATAATCAGAAAGGGCGCGAGAGACAGGGCCGCATAGAAGCTGACCGCAGCACAGATACGCGGAACGTTGTCTTGCGACCATTTGGCGCTGGTCTCCAACACCAGATCCTTAAGGACGGATCGGCTTAAATTGTCCTTGATTTTGCCGATTACATTCATCGTTCTTTCATTGCACTACGTTACAATGTGCGACGCCGTGTCTCCAGTCAACTGCTTTGGACCCAAATTGGGGTCAAGAGTGTTCCTTAGATCGTGTAGAACATGAGAGTGGGTGAGTTGATAACCATAACCAAGGCGGGGCTCTACTGCCCAAGTGGAGATTTTTACATCGATCCGAATCGATCTGTCGAGCGGGCGGTTGTGACCCATGCCCACTCCGATCATGCAAGGCCCGGAATGAGGCGATACCTGTGTTCAGTTGAGTCGGAGAGGGTATTGCGATTGCGAGTCGGGCAAAAAGCACACATCGATACGCTTGAATACGGTCACACCATGAATCTCTTTGGGACCGCGGTCAGCCTTTACCCAGCTGGACACATCATCGGGTCCTCTCAAATTCGAATTGAAAGGGACGGGGAAGTGGTCGTTATTTCGGGTGACTATAAGACCGCGCCAGACCGAACCTGCACACCTTACGAGCCGGTCAAATGCCACACATTCGTTACCGAGTCGACATTCGGCCTTCCAATTTATCGTTGGCCCACCGATGAAAGCCTCTTTAGAGAGATCAACGATTGGTGGAGGTCAAACCAACGTAAAGGGATGGCCTCCGTTCTTCTGGGCTATTCCTTAGGAAAGACTCAGAGAGCACTGTCTGGCTTGGATCCGAGTATCGGTCCGATTCTTACCCACGAAGCCGTCCGTTCCTATACGGAGGCCTATCGACTGGGAGGCGTTGAGCTTCCCCCAACCTTGGACTTAGAAGACGCGCCTTCTGATTTTAAGTGGTCGAACGCAATGATACTGGCGACTCCAAACGCCACCAGCGCTTCTTGGATATCGTGTCTGGGAGAATTCTCTGCCGCATTCATGTCCGGCTGGATGGCTGTCAGAACGACTCGTGGTCGAAATTCGATCGATCACGGCTTTGTCCTAAGCGATCATGTGGACTGGCCGTCCCTTCTAGACGCTGTGGCCGCTACGGAGGCTGAGAGAGTTTATGTGACCCATGGTTACACTCGTCAAGTCGTACGGTATCTGTCAGAACAAGGTCTGGACGCCAAGGAACTGCCGACCTACAAATCATCGACCGAGGAGGCATCCCCCGAACTGCAATTTCTCTAATCGCAAGGTCTTCCGACCTGGCGATTCACTCCGCCCCAATTTAGAATAAGAGCCGCTCACCCAACCCAACCCGCCACTGATGTACCCATTCTCAACCCTTTATCTGGCTATAACCGAAGCCAAAACACCGAGCGATCAGATCGCAGCGATGGCGCGTTACTTCCGGGACGCACCTTTGGATGATGCCGCTTGGGCTATCTACTTTCTAACTGGTCGACGAGTGAAGAGAATCATGCATGCCAAGTCGTTCGAGTTGCTTGCCGTCGAAGCCTCCGGTCTTCCGGACTGGCTATTCAACGAGTCGCGACAGGTGGTACGTGACCTTGCCGAAACTGCCGCCCTGATACTCCCGTCTCCGCTGCATGACTTTCACGAAAGCCACGTCAATCAGAATGCCCCAACGGACCCGTTTTATCCAAGCGTTGAAGATGGCGGGGCGCCGCCTAATGGTTCACTCTCATGGTGGATTGAGGAGAACATTCTTCCCCTACAAGATTTGGCCGATGACGAGAAGGCCCGTCGGATCAAGCAGTTCTGGATGCTCTTGAATACTAGCGAACGACTGATATTCAATAAGCTCGTTCTTGGCTCCTTCCGACTGAAGGTGAAGATAGACATCCTCCTCCGAGCCTTAGAACAAACAACTGGCATATCGACCAATGCGCTCACCCATCGGCTTTCTGGCACTTGGATTCCGACAAGATCCGCCTTTGAAGATCTGATCAAACCGGAATCTTTTGAGACAAATGCCAGTAAGCCCCATTCGCTCTGTTACCCGGCGCCTTTGGAAACTCCATTGGAGTCGCTTGGAGACATCGCAGAATGGCAGATCGAGCGGAAATGGAATGGCCTTCGAACTCAACTGATTCGGAGGAATGGAATGTCATTCATATGGTCCAACTCACGGCTTCTTACTAGGGATCAAACCCCTGATCTCGCCGAAATAATCGACGGTCTGCCTGATGGGTGCGTGCTTGACGGAGAACTGGTCGCCTGGAAAAATGGAGCGCCACAGGGAATTTACGATCTCGATAATCTGCTTGCCCGAACCTCTCAAACTGCCAAAAACCGGCACGAAACGTCGATTGCTTTCATTACATTCGATGTCATTGAACTTGATGGCAAAGACATGCGGCGGACACCCTTACGCGAACGACGGACGTTCCTTGAAGACCTTGCCCACAAGGTCGCACCGGCGGGACTAATCGCCCCCGATGCGCTTTCAAGCCAATCAGGGCTCATTGCGACTCAGTCTGGACTTCTGCTGAGCGCACCTTTGTCGGTCGCATCCTGGGACATGCTAAAGAGCTTATTGGCAAGGTCGCGTGACCTGCTGGCGGAGGGTTTCGTGCTAAAGCGGTTGGATTCAACTTATGAGGCAGGTGCACCGAGCAATGCTTGGGTGAAATGGGTGATCGAGCCGATGGTCGTTGACGCCGTACTTATCTATGCTCAACGGGGAAGTGGTCGCGATCCCTCTTTGTATGCTGAATACACTCTGGGGCTCTGGTCCGAGGACATTCTGGTGCCAATTGCCAAGGTGAACTCCACGTTGCCAGATGAAGAAATCTTTGAGATCGATCAGTTTATTAGAGCAAACACCTTGGAAAAATTCGGCCCAGTCCGAACTGTGAAGCCGACCTTACTGATGCGATTGGCCTTTGATGAAGTCCACGCGTCTACCCGACGAAAATCTGGTCTATCGCTTAAGTCTCCACGGCTCCTGCACTGGCAACGACATGGTCAACCGGAAGACGCAGCAAACATCGATGCCCTAAAGAGTCTTGTTCGTTAGGGTAAGTCCCGATTCAAGCCCGGCGAACGGAAGCAATGGCTCAATCGATCATTCCGGGAATCAATTTGACTGTCATGGTTCCGGCCTCTAAGTCCACGTCCTTGACAAATTCGAGCACGGCTGGAATAAGCAGTTCACCGATCTTGATGACATCGTGGGCCGGCATCGCGACGACGTCGTCAATTTTCCCGAGTTCGATCCCATCGACGGTGCTGACCCTTAGTCCGATCAGGTCCTCAGTGAGAAATTCATCGTCGTCCAATTCAGGCCGCTCCGGTACAGGTACTTCGAGATAAGCCCACTGGAGCTTCTCGGCTGACGCGATGTCATTAATGCCCCGAAACTTGATAAGCGGTCGTTCCTTATGAATGGAGAACGTCTCGACTTCTACCCAACCTTCGTTGAGACGTAAGCGGGCGCCCTTTTGGAATCGTTCCAGAAAGTCTGTCATTGGCAGCACTTTGACCTGCCCCTTCAATCCAAACGCCCCCACAATTTGGCCCACCCGAAGAAATTCACTCACGCCCGGATTATGGACCTTTGTGCGACCGCGATGGTGTCAGCAGATGGCGACCTGCGAACTGACCGTTACACTTCGCCAGTTCGATTTAGGGAAATCCGCATTCAAACGCTAATAGGTTGGCTACTCTGCCAACTTCGCAGCATCCGCTTAAATATCCGCGACGTCAACTTGTTGATCAACAAGAGGTATTTCAGATATACGACCTCAAATACGTCGCCTGGGCTGGTTTCGATCACTCGTGGAAGTACCTTGATGGCTCCTTAGACAAGGGGCAAAACATGCTCGATCAATTCTTTTTCGCTCCCACATTGGGATCGAATCGCTTTCTGTTCCTCTTTCGAGACTTTCTTCCGTATGACTGAAATGGTTGAGTTCTTCGCGAACATAACGTGTTATCCAATGGGAGCTACGAACCGACCCACGTGACCGGCAAAGAAGGGACCGGTTTCCCCAATAGAATTCCATGGATACGATTCTTCAGTTCGGCCGAACGCCGGAGAATAAGACATGTCACTGCATATGCCCGTTCACTGAATAACCATTTGCCAGTGCTCAAAAAGGGAGAAAACGAGTTAAGACGCTCTCTATGAGGGAAAAGTCGCACGTTTTTAGCGGATTATCTGATACTTCTCACCATTTCTACACCCATTTCGATGTCTAGGAATCTAAAATAGGACTTCATCGTGAAACGAGAAAAGGGTGGGAACGAAAACGTGAACGGACAAAGCGCAGTTATTAAGGTTATCGGCGTCGGTGGTGGCGGGTCAAACGCCGTACACAGGATGATCCAAAGCGGAATAAAGGGAGTCGAGTTCATTGCGATGAATACGGACATCCAAGTGCTCGACCTAAGTCCGGCAGCTAAGAAGGTTCAGCTTGGAGCCGCCCTTACCCGAGGCCTCGGCGCCGGTGGCGACCCAGAGATCGGAAAGAGCGCGGCGGAGGAATCGAAGGCGGAGATTCGCAAAGCGCTTGAGGGCGCCGATATGGTTTTTGTAACTGCCGGAATGGGTGGTGGCACGGGAACCGGAGCCGCGCCTGTGATTGCTGACCTAGCCAGAGAAATTGGTGCGCTGACGGTGGCTGTTGTGACTCGCCCTTTCACATTCGAAGGCCCCCGCCGGTCCCGTTTGGCAGAGCAGGGAGTTACGTCGTTGATGGGGCGCGTCGACACGATCATCACGATTCCCAACGATAAACTTCTCAGTGTCGTTGAGAAGAAAACGACCCTTGTAGATGCTTTTCGTGTTGCTGACGACGTGCTGCGACAGGGCGTCCAAGGCATTTCCGACATCATCACGATCCCGGGCCAAATTAACGTCGACTTCGCGGATGTGCGCGCGGTGATGGAGAGCGCTGGACCTGCCCTAATGGGTATCGGTTATGGAGTTGGCGATCAGCGAGCCCTGCAGGCCGCCAAATCGGCCACGAATTCCACACTCCTGGAGCAGACGATCCACGGAGCCAAAGGCTTGCTTGTCAACGTGACAAGTTCAGAGGACCTGACCCTGGCCGAGGCAAACGAAGCAATGCAATACATTCAGAACCTCTGCGACGCCGACGAAGCCAATATCTTCTTCGGAACCGTCGTCGATCCAGAAATGGACGGCACCGTTAGGGTAACCGTGTTGGCAACGGGGTTTAACCCTTTCTCGCGGGAGGGCAAGAAGGCCGCTGAAGCAACCTTCTCTGTCAGTACTCCGGCCCCGCAACCTGCTCCCCAGGCGCCAACCGTCCAGCAACCTGTTTCGACGGCCGACGTGATTGCGGCGGCAAGAGAGCGGATTAACATGACCAACCGAGCAGCCGTGCCCGACGCCAGCGCAATATTCGACGAATCGGACCTTGATATACCTGCCTTCATTCGCGAGCATCGCCAACGATGAAGTGGGTTTGGTCACGGTATAGGACGCCTTGAGGACATGTTCCCACAGGTGTTGAGGCGTCCTTAATCGAATCGTGATCTGAGCGAACTGGGTCTTAATTCTATATTCCGACGCGGTAACATGGACCCAACGAGGGGGTTACTGGGAATACCGTCTGTAAGCTAAAATAGTGAGCCAAAGACAGGGTTTCAATCGTCTTTCTAACCGAAATGCCCTTACCGCTTCTGTTTATTTTGCTCGTTGCGCAGGGCCAAGCGCCCGAGTCGTTGGTGCTGGGTTCGACTCAGAATATTAGCCCGCAAACGGCTCAAACGCAAACCACGGCAGCAACCCAACCGTTCTCCAGTTCATTCAACATTGCTGAGCCGAATCGGATTGCGCTCACTCCCAAAATTGATGGGAACTTGGATGTTGAGGAGTGGGATCCGCTCTCTACGTCTCCCGATATGAAGAGCTACTTCCAATGGGAACCGTCCAAGCTGCATATTGCGGCTCAGGTTCCAACTGGGCATGATCTGATCGCCAGCTTCGATCTCCATGCCAACGGCTGGTTGATTGGTAAGGACAACTTGGAAGTGCGCCTTAGCAATGCAAATTCTACGGTGACTATTGCTTGTCGCATTATGGATGGCACCGGAATTGCGGGACCCAAGTGGATTGATGTGCCTGGAATGGTGCTCTCCTCAACTGCTGCGGCAATTACGAATGGGCCAACAACCACCTTTGAGGCCACAATCGTGGACCCAGGACTCGGAATTCTTCCCAGTGAGGCCGGAGTCAAGATGCTCATGCGGATGGATGACCCAATGAGTACCGATCCTCCTGCGCCTGCATACCTGCCGAGAAGCCTCAGCCCTGTGACCTTGGTCTATCAGCGTTCCGCTGCGTTACCCCCCGGGCTTCATTTCAATGCCGAGGGGCTAGCCCGTTCATCGGTGGCCGGGGAGACCATGAAGTTGCGGCTGACCTTTAACGGCAACAACTCGATGAAACTCCAGAGACTTGAAATGGAATCGGAGGGGTTCGCAAAAAACGAGACAAATGGTCTTAAGTCTCTATTCCCCAAGTTTGATGACAAGGGCCGCGCGTATGTCGACTATACGACTCCCATCGCGGACACCAGCCCGGTTGGATATCGGTTACTCAGAGCGACTCTCTTCACCGCCGACAATATCAACGCGGTTATGGAAGCTTCCTATCGGATTGGACCAGTCGTTGACTTTGATATCCCCCTGCAAATTATGGCGGTGGCGCCTCTGGATCGGTCCGTTCGGTTTTCATTCTATGCGAAGTCGAACTCTGTGAAGCAAGCGAAAGGAGATGTGACGATCTCGATCCAAGACCCGCTGCGCGTGTTGAACGGGGCGGATCACAAGATAAGCATCTCGTCCAATCGTGGAAACGATCGGCAGACCTTTGAACTCTTCTTACCGCCAAACACGTCGGGCACATTCCCGGTTAAGTTTTCGTCCGTGATTAACGGTAAGAAGATGGAACAGGTTCGATATATTACGATTGGTGGACTCTAACGATTCTTGTCTTGTTGGTCAGGCTAGTCTCATTGGCAGTCCAGCGTTGGCCATTGCCTGTTTAATATCCTTGATCGAGTAGAGCCCGTCGTGGACGATACTAGCGAGCAACACGGCGTCCGCTCTACCCTTTCGAATGGCATCCACAAGGTGCTGAGGCTCGCCCGCTCCTCCGCTGGCGATGACGGGAATCTGTACCGACTCGCTGACCGCGCGGGTAAGTTCCAGGTCGTACCCTGCCTGCGTACCGTCTCCGTCCATGCTGGTCAGCAATATTTCGCCTGCTCCCAAGCGCGCTACTTCAACTGCCCATTCGACGGCATCCAGGTTTGCCGGCTTTCGGCCTCCGTGTGTATACACTTCCCATCGCGGCTCAGGCATCGAAAGGGAAGTCGATCCTATCATTCCGCTGGCTGAATCGAGCAGCTCAACGTCGCTCGGAATATTGGTGTCTGGTCCATAAACCTGGCGAGCATCGATGGCGACAACTACGCATTGCGATCCAAACCTCAATGCCGCTTCTGATATCAGATTTGGATTTTGAATCGCCGCCGTGTTAAGACTAACTTTGTCGGCGCCTGCAAGGAGAGCGCCCCGAATGTCGTCCAACGTGCGTATCCCGCCTCCGACTGTAAATGGGATAAAGACCTGTTCGGCAACACGTTCAGCCAATTTGATGACGGGTGCGCGCTCTTCATGAGTCGCTGTAATATCGAGAAACACAAGTTCATCGGCGCCTTCAGCGTCGTAGAATTTGGCGAGTTCGACCGGATCGCCTGCGTCTCTGAGGCCCACAAAGTGAACCCCTTTGACCACTCTGCCATCCTTGATGTCCAAGCAGGGGATAAGGCGAATGGAAGTCATATCTCCTGAACCCTTAGAATTTTTACCGGAGTCACTTTGTCTTTCATCTTCTCAAACTGCAATCTAAATGTATCTCCAAAGGCTGCAACCTCAACCGCCTCGGGCAGGGCTCCTTTGTCCCAGATGCAACGTACCGCTTCCGTCAGCACGCTTACGGCGATGACCTGTTGGTCGGGTTCAAGGTCTCCCGTCTGCAACTCGTGGACGCCAATCTTGGTGAGGCCGCGAGTCTCTGCGCGTCCAGTGCGCAAAGTCTGCTTCCAAACGACATCGGTGTGGATTTCGGGGCCGGTGGCATCAAAGTTCTCTCGAAGGATTTTCTGGACCTGAATCCGCGATAGGAGCAACTCGGCCTTCAGGTCAAATAGGACGGTTGCCTTGGCCACTTCCGCAACCGCGTCCGCAGCATGCAACAGAAACTGAAGGTGCCTTTTGTCCTTAAGCGGGATGTCGCTGGCAAAACGAATCTTGACCAAAGCAACGGACTGTTTAAGTGCGTCGACCAGTTCCTTGGCCGGTCGAATATGGTCGTCAAATTGATCGGGACGAAACACATGAGGGTTCTTGGATCTGAGAACCAGCGCCATATGAAGGCGGACATCGGAAAACAGAATCCCCTCTGCGGGGCCGATCGGGGACACTCCCCGACGATGATAAGGATTGTCCCGAACCATCAGGGTCATGATTTCGTCTTGGCTTGGCATTTTGTTGGACGGAATATAGACCCAATACTCCGCGATTGCCAAATAGTCCGACTTGTGCCGACGACTGACCGCGGTGTAGCCGATCACCAGACCTAAACAAATGACAACGAGGCAAAGGGCCGCTGTCAAGGGCCTACACCGGACAGCCACAAGCTGGCAAGGCGAAACTCCTCCCCATCGAGTCCAGAGTAGCAAATGTCACAGAGACCACAGCTATTCACGCCTCGACGCCTGCAAAGCAGGCAGATATCGACCTTCCTAGCCTCAAGAACCTGCCTCTTGTCCTTAAGGGCGATTGTCAACCGAGATCTAAGAATCCCCTCCGAGTTCAATCGCTCCACGAAGAGAAGTTTACTTCAGTCTGGTCGGGTCGCGAGATGCAGCTTCAACGGATGAAAGCACAGTCGGAACCGTAACGCAATAAGCCGATCCTCTCCTTGCCTTGGGGCTCCTTGAAACTTCAAATTTAACAATTCAGCCCCTTGCCGCGAGCGCCGAGCACCGTGTCAATTGGAGTAGTCTCTTAGCCATGAAGGCTGGTCCGATTTCCATCGCCTTGGGTCTTGTAGCCGTCGCGGTTGCCGGTGCAACGCTAACTCTCAGGCGTCAGGGAGACGAGTCGACAAGGCTCGTAACCGGAAAATTCATCACGCCGACCGGGGAACAGGTAGAGGTTGGAAGTTTTCCCGTCAACATGAAGCTCAGCCCTGACGGGAAATTCATCGTCGTGACAAACTGCGGGTTTCGAGAGCAGCTTTCGGTTCTGGATGCCAAGTCCGGTCAACTTCTGAGCAAGCGGGAGTTTGTTGGCTCACGACGAGCCCAGAGTGGTCTGTACTACGGTCTGGCTTTTGGAACCGCTCAAGAAAGTGAAACTCTTTACGTTTCGCGAGGCGCCCAAGACATGATCTCGACCTATTCGATTTCCCCCCAAGGGGAGCTCACTGAGGTCGGCTCGATCAAAGACGTCGCACCCAAAAATCCGTCGCGGATGCCTCATAACGTAGCCGGTATTGCGGTGAGCGGACAGAGCGTTTATGCCGTCAATAACCAAACTCACGCATTTAACGGCATGCACGGCTCAGTCTCCCTCCTGGATGCTGCCGGAAACACGAAAAAAGAATATGCGGTCGGAGGGTATCCAATCGACGTTGCCTTGGCTAACTCGGTCGGTGCAAGTGGGAAGCTTTACGTCAGCAACGAACGAGACGGAACGGTCTCTTCAATCGATTTGGGCGCCGGTATTGTCAACACGATCAAGACGGGTGCGAATCCGGTATCCCTACTTTTGAATAAGAACCAATCGAAGCTTTTTGTAAGCAACTCTTGTGGAGACACCGTAAGTGTGATAGACACTTCGAACGATCGCGTCGATCAGACGGTACTCCTCAGAATTGGCGATCTTGGTGGCTTGCCTGGAGCGACTCCGCTCGGCCTTGCTCTTTCGGCAGACGAGCAGACCCTATTCGTCGCAATGTCCGACCTGAATGCGGTTGCAGTTGTCGACCTGGTAAAAAATCGCCTCAACGGGTTCATTCCCGTCGGTTGGGGCCCTACCTCGGTCATCGTCTCGCCGGACGGTCAGCACCTTTTCGTAGCCAATGCAAAGGGCGTTCAGACCAAGAATCCCAATGATAAGACGGTTAGAAACTGGAACCAATATGCCCCGAATATTTTAGAGGGCACCGTTTCGATCATCGATCTTCCCGCTGCCATAAAGGGGTTGGACGCTTCCACAAAGGTAGTCCTAGCGGACAATATGGCGGTTGGAGGAGTTGAGAAGCAAATCCGTCGAGAATTCGTCAATCCGGGCATCGATCATGTGGTGTACATCATCAAGGAAAATCGGACCTACGATCAAATTCTCGGTGACGATAAACACGGCAACGGAGATGCAAGCATCTGCCTATTTCCCGAAAAAGTGACCCCAAATCAGCACGCGCTTGCAGACCGCTTCGTTTTACTGGACAACTTCTATGTATGCGCTGAGGTGTCCTACGATGGCTGGACATGGTCGACCCAAGGAATGGCAAATCCGTATGTTGAGCGAAACGTAGTTTACAACTACAGTGGCCGAGGCCGCAGCTATGACACGGAAGGTGAGAACAGTGGTGTGCCAGTCGACCTTCGTGGTTTCAAGGATGTAGCCCGAGCGCCTAATGGATATATTTGGGATCAATGCGCCAAACAGAATGTCTCCTACCGAAACTATGGTTTCTTCTTGAGCTCGGGAGATAAGGAGAAGGACCCTGTAACCGGGAAGCCGATTTCTGAGGCGAATGCTCCATCGAAAAAGGAATTACAAGGCCATAGCGACCTAGATTTTCTTCAATTCGATACATCTTACGCCGACAGTGAGGCATGGGTGAAATACAAGCTTGCGCCTGCGCCGGATCAAATGGCCACTTACGGATCCAAGAAGGACCCGAGCCGGGTCTCCTCCTGGCTGCGGGAGTTCAACGAGTTTGTCAAGAACAACAACTTGCCCCGGTTTTCGATGGTCCGTTTAATGAGAGACCATACCGCCGGCACCAGACCGGGCCAGTCCTCGCCGAGCGCGATGGTCGCCGACAATGACTATTCAGTTGGTCAGGTGGTTGATGCAATCAGTCACAGTCCCTACTGGAAACGGACCGTCATCTGTGTGCTAGAGGACGATGCGCAAGCGGGATTCGATCATGTGGATTGTCACCGTTCCCCCGCTTATGTCATCAGTCCGTGGATTGAGAAAGCGAAACTGGATAGCCACTTCTACAACACAGACAGCATGCTGCGAACCATGGAACTTGTCCTTGGTCTGAAACCTCTCAATCAGTACGACGCTGTTGCCTCGCCGATTAACGTCTTCAGTAAGGATGCCAAGAACGAGGAGCCTTACGATGCGATCCTCCCCGAGAAGAAGGTCATCTCTGAAGTCAACGAGGAGTCGGCTTATCGCGCCAAAGACAGTGCCAAATTGATCGCGAGAACTCGGGAGGACTCAGCGCCCGATATTGAACTCAATGACATCCTTTGGGGAGCCATCAAAGGGGCGAAGACACCACGTCCTGTCCTAAAAGGAGCTCTGTATCATGCCGTTGATCGCGACTAGGCAACCTGGCATAGGGATCGGGGACGAAGGCAGTTGAGGTGAAAAAGTCGCCAAAATGTCCCCTAAACGTTACGCCCGTGTGAGCTCAAACCAAGACCTGCAACCAAATGTACACTTATTCGATTCTCGAACCCCGAAACCAAAATGCAACAAACCTGGACCCAAGTTGACGACTTCTTCAATGGACACCTTGTCCCACAACAAGATAGCTTGAAAGCTGCCCTCGAAGCGTGCCAGTCTGCTGGGTTGCCGGCCATTCAGGTCGCACCAAATCAAGGCAAGCTGCTCCAGTTACTGGCGCTTACCCAAGGAGCACGGAATATCCTTGAAATTGGAACTCTCGGCGGCTATAGCACGATCTGGCTGGCAGGGGCGTTGCCTTTGGGTGGTCGGTTAATAACGCTCGAATTCGATCCGCGCCACGCCGAAGTTGCCACCGAGAACATTCAGCGCGCTGGCTACGGTGCTTTAGTCGAAGTGATTGTGGGACGAGCTGCCGACTCTCTTCCCAAGCTTGCCGAGCGTGATCTTGAGCCGTTTGACTTGGTATTCGTCGACGCGGACAAGTTTAGCAACCCCATATACTTCGATTGGGCGCTAAGGTTGACTCGACCGGGAAGCCTCATCATCATCGATAACGTCGTGCGAAACGGCAGCGTGGCCAACGACGAGACGACGGATCCCGACGATCTGGGAGTGAGAAAATTCGCTGAGCTTGCAGCCAACGAACCACGCGTAAGTGGCACCGTAATCCAAACCGTGGGCAGTAAAGGCTACGACGGTTTAGCTATCCTGCGCGTAAAATGAAAGTCGGAGTGCGAACTTCAGTCCGCAAGATTTTGCGGCAAACATTCTCTGCGCAGCTGAATACGATCCAAGCATAGCGCCCGCGTGGGGTTTGCGCCGAATTCCGACGCGTTCTCACCCGAATCTTGCGCAGAATGCCGTTGGCTAGTCTGACCGGCCATTTTCGCACGGATCTTGGTTCTTGGGCTATTCCCTCCTAAGAACGTCACTCGTGTTCTTCTTCTCCTGCAGGTTCCGCCGAACACAACGAGTTACAGGCGTACCAAGAGAATTACCTTGACGCAACCCTCTGCCCTGGAAATAGTCCTTGAGCCTGGTTAATGTCACGTTTTCGGCATCTGGGGTTGGCCGCAGACAAAGGATATCGGCTATGAGATAGGCCTTAGACCTCAATCAGAAATAGCAGCTAGAGCTTCTGTCTATATCATCAATAAAAACCGCTTGCCCAAAGCCTAGAGCAGGCCAGGGCAAGCGAGTGTAGCAACTTATAACAGCCGGGCGCTTACGCCGCAGCTTCCTCTTTCGCTCGAATCTTCCCTAAGAATGCCTCCCGAATTCGCATCCTGTCCTTATCGGACGTGCTTACATAAGACGCGCCCTCCTGAGCCAAATGGGCATGTCGAATAAGAGATTCTGCGTGCTGCACGATGAAATCGAGGTCCAATTCCGGTTCTCTTAAATGTCGCTGTACGGCCACACACTCTTCGAGAATATGTTGTAGGGGCATGTAGGAATTGTGTGATCAGAAGCGCAAAGAATCTAGTCCCACATTTGCGTGACGCCGCCATGAACGGCCATCTCTCATCCCCTGTCGTCACCATTTTGTGCCATCGAGTTTTCGACACTGTCTCACCAAAACTAGTACTACAATGCCCCACGCTTACCTCGGCGAAGAGCTCCTTTATGCACAGTCGTGAACACGTGATTCTCATCCGATTGAGGCGGCAGCAGTCATAACTGAATCCTCTAAAGTACGTGATCCACGTTGAAAATCAATGGTTTATCGAAGATTTGAATAGCCCTCGGATAGGTAGCGGACGAACCTAAGCTCCTTCTCCGGGCTTGACCTCTGGGAACACGGTCGCTCCCACGGTGGATGTTGCGCCTGTGAGCGTAACAGATCCGGTTGAATTATTACCGCCTCAAGCAGATGATTGGCTCAAGCTCAGTCCCATGACGTTCGATGGATTAATCGTTGAAGTAAAGAGGGCCAAGATTGAGGAAAGGTATTCGTGGGGTTTTGAGAAAGTGGAGAATTCCTGGAAGGAATCCTGCGGGGGCAACGAGGGTCTGTCTGGGCTCCTCGACCACCCCATGGGCCTGTTCCTTCCGACGGAAAGGACTCCCGTAGTTAGAAGGACTGCCCGTAGTCTTTATGGGATGCGTTCGATCAAAACTCAAAGCGAGAATTCAACTTTCCCCTCTTGGGCATATGCAGATTGACCCAAATATCCCGTCTAGCTATTGCACAGTCAGGCATCAACCGAATTACGAAGCATCGGCTGCGTTTCGGTCCCCTGGTGAATTTCATGAAACACAAAGCCTTTACATTACTTGAGCTCCTTGTCGTCATCGCGATCATCGCCATTCTGGCCGCAATCCTGTTTCCAGTATTCGCGCAGGCAAAAGCCGCCGCAAAGAAGACCAACGACTTGAGCCACCAAAAGCAGCTCAGTCTTGCGAACGTGATGTATCTTGACGACTATAACGGAACATTCAATCCGGTGGCCTATTATCCGGACAATACAATCGATAACGGTCCATTCTGGACGGATCGGTTGCAGCCTTATGTAAAGAGTCAGGGCCTATTCAGCGATCCATCGGACCAAGACCAGCTCTATCAAATGAGCGGCTATTGGGAGCCCGGTGGGACGAGCCTAACGGATACAAACACGAGTCATTTTTATCGGGTGACCTACGCATTCAACGACTTGCTTGCTCACTCGGATGATTTCCCGTGGACCGGTGCGGTGGCAAATGAATCGACCATCTCTCAGCCAGCCGATACTGTCCTGTTAGGGCCTAATCAAGCTTGGTTCTCCTATCCGACATGTCGAATCAACGGGAACGTGGCGGATCTTGTTTGGGATGTCTCAGCCGTCGGCTGGGGTTACGAATTGTGGGGCGGGGATGTGCCGAACGGAGGTTATACCAGTGGAGCTAACTTCTCCTACACGGATGGTCATGCAAAGTACGCGAAACTCGTACCGGGAATCGACCCCGTTCTCGGCAGCGACGGCGGAGCCTTTCTTGGTTCTTTCCCATCGGCAAAGATGAGGCCAAGCGCGGCTACCAATGGCCAATGCCCAGCCGACTCAAGCAGTTGGAGTTCAGGGTTTTGACGATGAAATGCTTTGTAGGCCTTTTGTTTTGTATCGTCGAATGCGGAGTGCTTTGCGGGTGCTCGACGGGCTCGGATAAAAATGAGCCCATCAAGCCCGGAGACTACACCACCAAGCCTCAGCAAGGAAGGTTGCCCTCAACTCAGGCACCCGGGTCCAAAGCCAAACTTTCCGCTCCTCCATAGAGCAGTTGGTTTCATCCGCCGATAGAGGGCAATCGAAAGGGGCAAGATGGTCTCGGCCACGGTTCTGATTCATGGGTGCGATGTCAGCCCGAAACTTGGGCCGTCGTCGCACCGGCCACTGTCCGTTCGTTCCTATCGTTTTACGGCGAATTTGCTGAATCGCCCGTAATGGCTCCATTCGGACACCAAGATATTCCCTGAACGGTCAAACGAGATTCCATGGGGCGAATTGAAGATGCCGTCTGTCCACGCCGTTGGAGCCAAGTCGTAGTTGGCTCGTTGACCGGTATTAGGGTTGTCGCCAAGCTGGGCCACGATCTCGTTATTCTTGCCAAGCACTGTCACGCGTCCTTGTAATTCCGCAATTGCAACGTAGTCTCCCCTGATTTGGACCGCAGCCGGCATTCGCAAGTCGCGAACCAAGACCTTCACGAAGTTGCCGTCGAGGTCCCAGTACTCAACCCGTCCACTCTCGCGATTGCATACGAACAACAGCGGTTTCGGTCCTCGCGTATCGACCGTAAGTCCGTGGCATGTATTGAACTTGCCTTCCTCCGCGGGCGTGATCGTACCCGGGCCACCGAACGACTTAATGTAATTGAGGTTCGCGTCGTACTTATGAATCCAGTGCTTGCCATAACCGTCGGCTACAAAAATGGAGCCGTCTGGAGCGGCAACGACGTTGGTCGGGTGGAATTCTCCTGCATTGGCATAAATTCCGGACTTCTCTGGAAATCCTAGTTTCCAAACCACGGTGCCATCGAGCTTTAGTTTCTCGACCTCGTTGAAGTTCGGGCACGCACAGTATAGGAACTCTCCACTTCGCTCACGGTTGAGGAACAGGCCATGGATTTGGGTAGGTCCAATCGACTTAACGAAATTCCCCTTTGACCCAAAAACCAGAATTCCCCGTTCCGTATCGGTGGATATGTATACGTTGCCCGCGTGATCGACTGCAACTCCCCCGTGGGCGGCGCCAATGGGCTGCCCACCAGGTTGGGCGGGGAAGTAGTTGGGAACGAATTCGAATTTTGCCGAACCCTGCGCGAGGCCAAGCAATGGGAACATCGCAAGTGACGCGCCAATGACCAAAAATCGTGGGACAGAAGTTGCGTTCATGAGTATAACCTGCGAGCATTATGCGCCATCGAATGAACGCCATGCGACCAAACTATGCACACGCTTCCTCATCGTCCTATGGAGTGCTCCAGGGGAGTTGGCATATAATCAAACGATGAAGCAAGTTCGTCTGTTGGGGTTCATGCTGGGTTCACTTGTTTGCATGAGTAGTGTGGGTGGGTCGGTTCGCACCCATTTACCTCAGGCACAAAAGGCTGAAACCGGGCTGTCCATTTCTGGAGACATTCCGGCTTCGATTCTGTTGAAGGCCAAAGACCTGGATGCCATGCCTCAAGTGAGTGCCCCTGTTGTTCAGGAGGATGGCAGCACATCAACTTACAGCGGGGTCTTGCTTCGCGCCATTCTTGAGAAGGTTGGCGCACCAATCGGCAAGCTGCTGCGCGGCAAGTCCATGGCAAGTTATGTCCTCGCTAGAGCCAGAGACGGCTACGAGGTAATGTTTACATTGCCGGAACTCGACGCGAGCTTTGGCAACGAACGCGTCCTTCTGGTGTACAAACAAGATGGCAAGCCGTTGTTTGGATATGAGGGCCCGTTCCGAATACTGTGTCCAGACGATAAGGCAGGTGCACGCTCAATCCGTATGCTCGCCTCTCTTGAAATCGTTCGCTTGCGCAAGTGACAAATAAGGGACTGATGCGACTTACGTATTCGGGTTCGGCTCTCCTTTCGATCGCAGTCTTCGGTCTCGCGATCGCCAGTGGCACGCCATTGAGGCAACCGGTCGGTCAGGAAGAATACTCATGGCGCCTTCCAAAGGGCTTTCCCGAGCCCTATGTGCCGTCCGACAATCCCATGACAAACTCAAAGGTAGAGCTTGGGCGGCGCCTGTTCTATGACACTCGGATGTCGGCCAATGGAAAGGAGGCTTGTTCAACGTGCCACCAGCAAGAACTCGCCTTCACCGATGGTCGAGCCGTAAGTGCCGGTACCACCGGTGAACTTCATCCGAGAAACTCCATGAGCTTGGTCAACGTGGCTTACGGCGGCGTACTCACCTGGGGTAATCCAGGGATGACCAAACTGGAAGACCAGGCATTGGTTCCCATGTTTGGTACCCATCCGGTCGAACTTGGTTTGCGGAAGGGCGATCGGTTTCTATCCACATTGCGCGCGGTCCGAACCTATCAAACTCTGTTTCCACGGGCGTTTCCAGGGCAAGCTGATCCATTCACGATTGAGAACGTGACCAAAGCAATCGCGTGCTTTGAAAGGAGCATCATCTCCGCCAGATCGCCCTATGACCGCTACCATTTTGATCGCGACGACAATGCAGTATCAGCTTCTGCCAAGAAGGGTGAGGAGTTGTTCTTCAGCGAACGCTGTGCCTGTTTTCATTGCCACTGTGGGTTCAATTTTAGCGACACGACGGTAACCAGGCGAACAGGCTTGAGGCCGATTGAATTTCACAATAACGGACTCTACAACATCTCCGGACAATTTTCGTACCCGTCCTCAAGTCTCGGGATATACGAAAGCACGAAGCTACTCTCCGACGTGGGCAAGTTCAAGGCCCCAACCCTGAGGAATATCGCCCTCACCGCACCTTACATGCACGATGGCAGCATAAAGACCTTGGGCGAAGTCCTCGACCATTACGCCTGCGGCGGTCGAACGATTCCATCAGGCCCGCTAGCTGGTGCAGGAAGTAAAAACCCCAACAAAGATTCTCGCGTCGGTGGCTTTCCGATGACCAAGGAAGATCGCTCCAATTTATTAGCATTCCTCCAGTCGCTTACCGATACCGAAATACTAACCGATCCCCGCTTCGGAAACCCTTGGCTGAGCAAGAAACAGAGTCAGAAATCGGAAGCGACCATGCCGCTAGGACAGGGCAATCAACCGGTCGTAACGGTAGGTTGGCATCGGACGCCCTGGACTAAGGCAGCGCCAGGCTAAGGTGGTCGTGTGGATTCTTCCGTCGGTCGAGAGAGCCAGGACTTCCTGGACGATTGCCTCAACAGTCTCGGGCGGCATTTCAACCCGTGCATTAAGAGTTAATCGGCAGTTCGTTCCCACAAGAGTCGATCCACGAACACTGACGGTTTCCTTGCGACCCGTTAGGTTGCCGACAATGTTCTGACCGTCCGCATCGATGATCAGCTTCACGTGCCCCACCGATGCATTCGCAGTGTCAAATCGCTTACTCAAGCCATTGAGGAACTCCTCCGCGAAGGAAAGCCAATTCACTTCGGCGCCACGCAAAGCAAAGGTAGCATTCAGCCAACCAAGTACGGCTTCACCTTCGGCGTATATATCATAGTCAACTTCTGCCAACTGCCTGCCTGCATCCGTTCGTGCCATCACTTCTGCGAGCCAAACTTCCAGCCCGTCGCCCGTCTTTGCGCTGATGCAAAAAACGCTTGCCAGAGGCAGCTCTTTCGCTACGCGCGCCTTGAGGTCTTCCAATTGGGCAGGCTCAATCAGATCGGACTTGCTAATAACCAAGATATCGGCCTCTTCCATTTGCTTCCGGAAGATATAAGCCGCGCTTGGATGGAGTCCGCCGAGACCTCCGTCGAGGATGTCTTGCAACCGATTTGGGTCCGTTAGAACCGATAGCGGAGCAACATCGACTTCTCCTCGATGTAATTCTCTTAGAGGCTGAATGATCGTAGCTGAAAGATCCGTACAACTGCCGACCGGTTCCGCAATAAGTACGTCGGCTTTGGCTTCCGAACGAAGCTTCGACATCGCGCTGAGCAAACCCGGGAAATTGCAGCAAAAACAGCTTCCACTCACTTCCTGAACGCTTGCTTCGCCTGTCGAGAGGAACACCGTATCCACTAATTCCGGCGCCTGGTCGTTTGTTATGAGTCCAACCCGCTGTCCACGCGCCGCAAGTTCTCGTGCCGCCTCCGCAAGCAACGTTGTCTTTCCTGCGCCGAGAAAGCCGCCCACTAGGATAAGTCTTGTTTTCATTGAGTTGTGTCGTCCAAGTACGTCTCGAACCCAAGGTCGACTTCATTGCCAGAATAGTCGTCATCCCCGGGCCGAAGGTTCGAACCAATTATATCGCGATCATGTACAGTCAGAAGTCGGCATCTACGCTAACTTAGGGATTTCCCGATGTCCCCAAGAACCAGATCCAGTTGGTCTGGCTTCTCCATTGATGTCCATGTTCTTCACTCGAAGACTTCTACTCGAAATTCGAATGGGAACGGTTCATGCTAAGATCCGGCAATGGCTCTCGTGGATCGGTGCCGTTCGCTCGGGAGGATCCTGTTGCTCGCGGCATTTAGCGCGAATACAGGCTGTTCTCGTCGTTTAGAGCCGCAACCCGATATACGCCTTGCGTCTATCGCGCAGCTCAGAGCAATCGTTCCAAACGAACTGAAGGTTGCCTCTCAAGAGGACGAGGCAGCGGAAGCGCGGTACAAGGCTTTAATCAACCTTGGTAGAACGTTGAATGAAAAGGACGTTGTAAGCCTCTCCATGAATTCTTTCGAACTCTCGTCCGTGTATGCGGGGCATTCGCAGAAGGGCAAAGTCTCCAAAGCCGACCAGCAAGCGCTTGTAACTCGAATCTGGAGAGCACATCCTCAATTCTTAACGGACCTGGCGGCGATTCTCCGATCTGGACCGCTGGCATTTCCGTCTGGAGAGACCGTGGGGCGCTATGATGATCTCGCGCTTGTAAATGTAACTCGGTTGCTGGCCTTTAGCGCCGTCAGTTACGGCGCATTTGGCAATTTTAAGCTTGCCACGAACATGATCGTCCTGTCATACAAGCTAGATGATCGCTTGATTGCGGCCACTGGCGGCATAACGGACTAATTTAGGGCTTTCATTTTCGGCGGAATAACAACGGCTGCAACCGACATCTTTAGCAAGCCCGAATTCTCGGCGTTTGACTGTGCGGCGATTCTCAGAGTTGCTACTCCAGCACCACAAGCGGATGATTATGCAGCGTCGGCGATCCAATTTGACTTCGAGCGCTACGACCTTCCTGAACTCGCCAAGGATCTACCTAGACTGACTGGCGCTGGATCTTACGACGCGATCGAAACGGCCAAAGCGATGTCGAAGGCCGCGCTCATCGCGATGCTCAATGTTCGGAAGCCGTTCAATAAGGTCGATAACTCTTACTTTGGCCAGTTGCAGCGGGATGCAAACGAAATTCTCAAGCAGGCTCTGCAGCGTGATTACCAAGGGCCTTACAAGGAACTTGAACTAAGAACGGTATGGAGCAGAACTTTAGACCAAGTCAACCCCTCGAACACGCCGACCGCCAATTCTGCGTCGTTGCGGTCAAGTTTAAAAAACATACACAATTGCCTGGGGCGCATGCAGTTAGGAGAGTTGCCATACGACACACTTCCATCCATTAGCAGTAGTTGGCGTGTGACACGCGACCTCACCAGAATCCTCCTAGCGTCGCGCATCTACCGAGCCGCACACAGAGGCAAACTCCCCGACTCGACCTTAGGTTTTGTTCCGATCCTCGGCGGCTGGCCGATCGACGCTTATAACGGCAAGCCCTTTATCTACTTGCCCAAGCAAGAAAAAGTGTACGGAGTCGGGCAAGACTTGGTCGACCACGGAGGCGATGTTCACAACAATAATCCATATGGCAAGGACGCGGGTATTTCGTTGAAAATGGCGAACTAGCGCATCTCGCCAGTGCAACCGACTGAACATCGGAGATCTTCAGCTTCTTGAAATCGGTGCTCAAGTCGTTTCGGCATGCTTCCAGAAGTTAGACGGAGTCTGTCAATCGGTCTGTGTGTTTGCGAACCTCTGGAACTCCGGTTCAAATCGAATTAGGATCCGCACCTAGCAAACCAACCTTTTTACCAGCTTGACGTAACAATACCGTCGCCTTTCCGCTGAGCGAAAGAAGCACGATCAGCGACACGCAGGGTATGAACATGAGAATCGCGTACAGCACCAGGGACAGTTTCAGTGCTTTCGAAAGCCTAAAAACCGAGAGGACCATGAAGATCAGCAGTCACAGTGCAAGAACTAGATCCAAGATCGAAAGCGCTTTTATTTTTCCTGACCTTGCGATGTCGTTTAGGATCGCCACCCCAACCTGGCCAAGAATGCAATACATGATGCATTATTGGTAAATTGCAACTTCTCTGAGCACCTGGCGATCTCCCGCCAAATTTGGCCGATGGTAGTTACAGGGGTCTACGCCTCCGGTCCAACAAACTCCCGAGCCGGGACGATCATAAGTTCTCAGCCAGTCGTTTCAATATCGGCCCAGCTCAGCCTTATGACTTGACCGCCCTTCGTTAACTCCGCAGTCGGGCATACGACATGCGGTTCTAAACGAGTCAGTCTTCTCTAGGAAAAGCGACTTCTTCGTTCAAAGGGTATCAGGAGTGAAGGCGGTCGCAATTCGATTGCGTCCCGAAAGCAGACAGGAGGATTCACGAGCGCTTGGCCACCTTCCAAGGCCACGCGTCGAAATTGCTTACTGGGTAGGCTTTGGTGCTGGATCCAGATTGAGAGGAAGCAAGAAAGCGACTACACAGAGAAGAGCCTGCAACAGCGATAGGAGTAGGAAAGCCGCGGTAAATGCATGAATAGCGACCTCGCTCTTTAGCTTCCACGCAAGAAAAGTTGCACACGCCGTGGTCAGAGACGGCGCGCCAACCCGTTGGACGATGTTGAGGGAAGTTGTTGCCATGGGCAACTCGTCCTTCTTGATCGAAGCGTACGCAGCGGTCACGCAAGGTACGGATATGGCGCCAAGACCCGCGCCGCGAACGAAAAGTGAAGCGTCTAGCAGAGGGGCAACCATCCCGTACTGAGACATATACACGAAGGGAACGGTGCCGATCAGGGCAAGGCAAGCCCCACCGCCAGAGACCTTGCGAATGCCAAATCTCTCAGTCAAGAAGCCCATGAGGGGCAAAGCGAAGAACATCCCCAGCCCCAGGGGGGCCAGCATCCATCCGGCGCCAGTTGGAGATAACCCACAACTTCGGATAAGGTAGTAGGGAACCAGCAACTGCCCGGCATACATCACTCCGTTCGAGAGAAACTGGGTGCCGGCTGCCACGGAAAACACTCGACTATTAAATAACTCCAGGTCAATCAGCGCCCGGTGTCCCTTGCGAATCGCCACGAAGATAAAGCTCACGAGGAAGATAAGTGAAAGAACCAAAAGCGCCTTGCCAAGGCGTTCCCCCACGTGGTCGAGGGCGTATAGGACCAGGGCCAAACCGGGGGACAGCAGAGCGAAGCCTAGAAAGTCGAAGTCCCGGCGTTTCGTCTCCTCCCGCTCGTTGGGAAGAAATGTCCAGGCCAGGAAAATGGCAACCACGCCAACCGGCACGTTTAGAAAGAACAGCCAGTTCCACGATGCGTGCTGCAGAATTTCGCCGGCTAAGACGGGCCCTAAGATTGGACCAAGCAGTATGGGCAGAGTGGCGTATCCCATCACTCGAGCCATATGCCTACCTGCAGCCCGCGCAATCATCATTTGCGCTAAAGGAGCAAGCAGCCCTCCACTCATTCCCTGTAGTATTCGGAAAGCGATCAGCGAACCGGTGGACCAGGCAAACCCACATAGGGCTGAGGAAAGCGTGAACGCGACGAAACACCAGAGGTAAAGCGCCTTGGCTCCGATCCGGTCGACCAGCCAGCCGCTTAAGGGAAGCATGAGGGCGAGAGCTAAAAGGTAGCCGCTGGTCACCCACTGGATTCTGTTGAGAGTACTGTGGAGCGCCCCCGCCAGGCTAGAAAGCGAGACATTGACAATTGTCGCATCCAGGTTGGACATAAAGGAGCCGATCACCGCAACAGCGGTGATCTTCCAGATCAGGGGATGCAATCCGTCGGCTCGCTCAGAGGCTTTAGGCAAGAGGGGCGATCACCAAGCCTTCGCTGGCTCGAAAGCCTTGCGCCAAGGTTCTGGCACATCGTATATCTTGCGAAGCGGGGTTCGAGGCGGTCGGCATGCCAACGACAAGGTCCGGTATATCGATGAGGGCGTCCTGTTTAGAACCAAACTGAAGCGGATTCATAGTCTTCAAGACCCTCTCATTCTAGGGCAGGTAACCGAACTCAACGTCATTAATCGTTGCGGAGGTCGAAACTCGATTATCTCGTTCGAATTACCGTCTTACCCTAATGTGAGTATCTGGTCGTTTCCAGTACGAGGCTGAGTACCGGGTTTTCTGACATAGTTCCGTGATAGACCCAAAGAAGTCGCTTCAGTTCGAGGACGTCTTTGTTCGAAACATCAAGGATCTGGGCTTCGCGAGAAGGCCGAATTGGGATAATGCCGCTTGTCGACGTGGATCACGAGGGCGACTTGATGATCCCGATGGTGACCAGTACGAGGCCAACCAGAAGGCTGAGCACTGCTGGCAGTTTGAATATCTGTTGGGGGTATTCAAAGCACTCCGCAAACGTATCATAAATCAACCGATTATAACGCGGCACCAAGGAGGCCGCGCAGACTGCCCAGGCCAAGAACACGACTGCGCTGATGCTCAAGAACACTAGCCCCGTTCTCCACAACATTTCAGGTCGCTTCACGCTATTTTGTTTAGTCTATCAAGCTGGTGGCCGAATCAGGGCGTCAAAGCCTCGCCATGCATTGAACCACGACTAGGTTTCGTAATGGAAAGGGCAGATCCTCACATTAACAAGCTTGAACTGCCGCTCGCGCTTGGGGCATGACCTGAATAAACAGTGTGACGGTAACCCCATTCGATTCTTGCTTCGTCCTATCGAGTTTCGCTCCCTCTGCCGCCATAAATCTTGACTGCCCCAGTCAAGTAGCCGGCCGAGGCTATTGTCAATGCGTTGAATAGTTAACCAACTAGTCTGAACAAGCCTTGTCCGTTATTACGAAGCCGGGCATCGATTATTCGGTGGATTGGTCCCGGCAAAACCATTTGAGGGCGCACTTCCGCCGCCATCACACCCAAAATACATGCCGTATGAGCGAATAACAAAGGCCATCATAAAATGATGCATCTTAGATAGATGCATCGGCGTATAATGGGTTTATGAGACTGCAAACTGATACGAAGGCGCTCGTGCTCTCAGTGCTCGCCAATGGAGAGAAGCACGGGTACGGTATTGCGAAGGCGATTCGGGAGACCTCATGCGGCGTGTTGAAACTCGGGGAGGGTCAACTTTATCCGGCCTTGCACGCACTTGAGGAGGCCGGTTGGGTGACGGCGGAATGGGAGGCGGCGGGCGAGCAACCTCGCAGGATCTACGCGATAACAGCAGAAGGCAAAGCCGAACTGGGGCGCCGTGTCGCTCGGTGGAGTGCATTTGCCGACGGCGTCGCGAAGGTGCTTCCAAGTGCGCTGCCGACTTCGGAGGTGGGATGATGGAACCCAATGAGCAGTACTTGATGGCCCTGGACCGATATCTGGAACGACACCTGAAGCCTGAGGTTAGGGTGCTTCGAGTGCAGGAGATTCGCACCCATCTGACAATGGACCAGGGAGATCGCCAGGCGCAAGGACTGGATGCCGATACGGCCGCGCGCGAGGCACGGAGGGCGCTAGGTTCGCCAGAGGTTCTCGCTCGTCAGATGGTGAGGCAAGCCCGGGGTTACGACTCGGCTCCGGCATGGCATCTCACCCTCGCATGTGGGATTGCATTAACGCTGGTTATGTTCGCAAATTACTGGGTCAGTCCGTTGAACCCGTACCTACCGGCGTGGATCCTCGGTGGACTGCATTGGCTGCAACCCTTGGCGTTGATCTACTTCGGTTTCTTGGTCGTCCGAACGCAGCGTTGGCTGGTATGGCCGATGGCAGGATGGATGGTTGTGGCGGCTCTCTGTTTGGGCACTTTGAACCTCATTCGGCTAACTCCCTTGGAGCCCTCTCGAGACACTGATCGAGCGGCGTTAGTTGTGAACGCTCGCATGGTCGTGGCGGAGCAGGGAACAGTGAACGATTGGCGGTTAGGCCACGCCCCTTCGGATGTGGCGCCAGTCGCCATCCAGGAACCCGTGATGAGGCGGTATTTACCATTAATTCCCATCCCCTATTCTGACCCGAGGACAGGCTATACGTTAGAGCACGTTGGCGCTGCGAACGTTACGCGGTTGTGGAAGGCAAACGGAGAGGGGTACGAGGCATCCCTTCAGGAGAGACTCAATAACATTCAATTGGGTCTGGCGGAGACAGAGCACCCAAATCAACCATGGCGCGCGTTTCTGCCGACCATTTTCTGGTTGTCATTCATTGGCACGGTTGAGCGGGTGGCCGTTTTTGCCGCCGTGAATGGAATCCTCCTTTTGCTAACCTGGGTCCGGCTTCGGCGAAGAACGCGTTTCGATCCCCTCCTTGCGTAACTTGGAATTGCACGGTTGGCATTGTGCTCAAACTGTCGGTCGTGTCTTGTGTTGACACGACCGTGGACCTACTGGATCGACCTAGGGCGGCTTAATATGTTGGATTCTTGCCGTGCAAGCTCCCTAGTGTAGTGTCTCGTAAATCTCCCGGCATCGGTTGACCTTCTCAATAATGGACTCAGCCGATGCTGTCCACCTAAACGGCTTGGGTTGAGCGTTGTTGCACTTGAGGTAGTTCTCAATGGTTT
>Ga0302319_10002704_pt1 | contig 37826 bp, 26 predicted proteins | sample Bog_T0_2_FD_203319 | JGI IMG/M metagenome (GOLD analysis project Ga0302319, IMG submission 203319) | Peat permafrost microbial communities from Stordalen Mire near Abisko, Sweden - Bog_T0_2 | ecosystem: Environmental > Terrestrial > Soil > Wetlands > Peat | place: Sweden: Abisko, Stordalen Mire... | reverse complement strand
CTCGTAGCCGCCGAGCAGAAAATCCTTGGCCGAGGCGGGCGCCTTGTAGACGCGTTCGCCATAGTTGAAAGCGAACGTGAGATCACCGCGCCGGCGCAGTCTGACGCCGTCGGACACCGCCGCGATCGGCAGGTTCGCGCGGTTGGCCAAGGCTTTGAGCACGTTGCCGAGCAATTCGGCGTCGGGCCAACCGGCGAGATAGAAATAGCGGCCGGCGCGCACGAGCGCGGGTTCCGCGTTGTCAAAATGGGCATCGATCTCCACCGCGCCCGTCGCCTCGATCCGCTCGCGCCAACGCTGTACGGCGCCGCCGACCTCGCCGCTGACGATCTCGACGAGGCCGGGGCGCAACGAGGCGACCTCGATCACCCGAATCGGGACCAGTGAAGCGAGCGGCCCCGGCGGCAGATTGTCGGGAATGGCCAATTGACGGGTCTTGGATCCGCTGCGCGGCCCGAACAGCACTTGCCCGCGCGCTTTTGCGAAAGCCGCGGCCGCCGCTTCGCTGACATGGGGCAGGGTGGGGACGAGCACGAGCGCATAGCCGGCCAAGTCCGCGCCGGGCGGCAGAATGTCGATGTCGAGGCCGAGCCGGCGCGCCGCCTCGTACCAACGAAAGACGAGTTCGTGATAAAGGAAGTCGCGACCCTGTGGCTGAATGCGGGTGATCCACGAAGCCTCGTAATCGAACACCAGCGCGACGGGCGCGCGTCGCGTCGCGGGCAGCGGGCCGAGTTCCGCGAGTTCCGCGCCGACCCGCGTCGCCTCGCGGCCTCCCGGGCTGAGGCCGCCGTCGTTGGGCAGGTTGAGGCCCGCGTGCATTTGCTCCTGCGCGAAGGGCGCCTGCCGCCAACGAAAATAAGAGACGACCTCGGCGCCGTGCGCGATCGCCTCCCAGGTGAACAGGCGGATCTGGCCGGGCCGCGGAATCGCGTTCCAGGGCGCCCAGTTCACCGGCCCCGGCTGCTGCTCCATCACCCAGAACCGCCCGCGTCCGACGCCGCGATAGAGATCGTGGTTGAACGGCGCGATGTCGGGATGCGAGGTGCGCGCCCAGCGAACGCGTTCCTCCTCGGAGAACGGAAAGCCTTCGACCGCGCCGAGCGGATAGGAATCCCAGCTCGCGAAGTCGAGATGCTCGCCGAGCGCGAAATGATCGAAATCCTGAAAGAAGCCCATGAAATTATGGGTGACGAAACGCCCCGGCGAATGCGCGCGGATGATCGCGACCTGCGCGAGGTCAAAGGAAGCGACCTGTTCCGAGGCGAAACGCCAGAAGTCGAGGCGCGCGGCCGGGTTGGTCTCGGTGACGGCAAAAGCTGGGAGGGTCACGTCGTCGAACGACGCGACCTCCATCGACCAGAATACATTGCCCCAGGCTTCGTTGAGCATTTCGGGCGTTTGATATCGCGCGCGCAGCCAGTTTTGGAACGCCTGTAGATCGACCTCGCCCCAGGACAGCACCGTGTCGTGGCAGCCGTACTCGTTGTCGGTCTGCCAGCCCGCGACGGCGTCATGAGCCCCGAATTCACACGCGAGAATTTCGACGATGCGCGCGCTCTCGCGGCGGTAAACCTCGGAGGAAAAGCTGTAGTGTCGGCGCGAGCCGAAGCCGCGCCTTTTGCCGTCGGGATCGACCGGCGCGATGTCGGGATGTTTGTCCATCAACCATTTCGGCGGCGTCGCGGTCGGCGTGCCGAGCACGACCTTCAGCCCCGCCGCGCCGAGGATATCGATCGCGCGGCGCAGCCAATCCAGCTCGAGGCGGCCCGGCTCCGGCTCCAATCGGCTCCAGGCGAATTCGCCGATTCGGACGTAGACGATCCCCATCGCGCGCATCCGCCGCGCGTCGTCCTCCCACAGGCTCTCGGGCCAGTGTTCGGGATAATAGCAGACGCCGAGCATGGGCTATTTGCCCCGCGCCCACGCAGGCAGCCATTCGCCATGCGCGGCTATGAGATCGTCGACCAGCGCCCAGATCTGATCGAGGTCCAGCTCCGCCGACGTGTGCGGGTCCATCATCGCGGCGTGATAAATATGCTCGCGATTTTCGCTCATCAGCGCGCGCACCGTGAGTTCCTGCACGTTGACGTTGGTGCGGATCAGCGCGGTCAGTTGCGGCGGCAGCGCGCCGACGCGGGACGGCTGAATGCCGGAAGTGTCCACCAAACAAGGAACCTCGACCGCGCAATCGTCGGGTAGCGACGAGATCGCCCCGTTGTTGCGCACGTTGCCGTAGATGACCGAGGGTTCGCCGGTCCAGACGGAGTTGACGATGCGTGAGGCATATTCCTGGCTCGGCTTGACCTCGATCGTGTCGGCGGTGCGGTAGTCTTGCGCGAGCTTCTTCCAGTGCTCGATCTGCCAGACGCAGCGCAGCGGATATTCGTCGAGCGGAATGCCGTATTTGGCGATCAGATCCTCGCGCCCCTTCTTGATGAACCAGGGCGTATATTCCGCGAAATGCTCGGAGCTTTCGGTGACGAAATAACCGAGACGCTTCAGCATCTCGTAGCGCACCATGTTGGCGCAACGAATCTCGCCGGGCTTCAGTTTCGGCAGCCGCCCCTCGCGATAACCGGCTTGCAGGTCGGGGTAGATATCGCGATAGCTTCCATTGGGTTGGCGGCGCTCGAAGGCGAGATAGAACGCCATGTGATTGATGCCCGCGGCGCGATAACGAATCTCGCCGATGGGAATGTCGAGATCATGCGCGAGCTCCTCGGCGGTGCCCTGCACGGAATGGCAGAGCCCGACCTGCCGGATGGTCGGATATTTCGCCGAAATCGCCCAGGTGTTGATCGCCATCGGGTTGACGTATTGCAGCAGGATCGCGTTCGGGCAGACTTGCAGCATGTCCTCGCAGACCGACCACAGATGCGGGACCGTGCGCAGGCCGCGCATGATTCCGCCGACGCCGAGCGTGTCGGCGATCGTGTGGCGCAGGCCGTATTTCTTCGGCGTCTCGAAATCGATGATCGTGCATGGATCGTAGCCGCCGATCTGGAACGCGACGACGACGAAATCGGCGCCCGCGAGCGCGCGGCGCTGATCGGAGTGCGTTTCGATTTTCGCGGCTGCGCCCAGGGTCGCGGCGAGCTTGCGGGCGACGACCTCGCTGTCGTCCAGGCGCTCCGCGTCGCTGTCCATCAGGGCGATGGTCGCGCCGCTCAGCGCCGGCCTTTGCAAGATGTCGCCGACGATGTTCTTCATGAACACCGTCGAGCCGGCGCCGATGAAGGCGATTTTCGGAAAACTCATGGCGCTCGCTCCTTCGGGCCCGAGTCTAGAGGACCCGAGCGATCAGGGCCAGCGCACCAGCGGCGGCATCGAGGAAAGAATCGAATCGACGTTCCCGCCCGTCTTCAGGCCGAAGATCGTGCCGCGATCATATAACAGGTTGAATTCGACGTAGCGGCCACGGCGCATGAGTTGTTCGTCGCGATCGGCTTGCGTCCATGGGGTCGTAAAATTCTTGCGCACGATATCGGCGTAGGCGGCGATGAAGCTTGTTCCGACGTCGCGCGTGAACGCGAAGTCGGCGTCCCAGGCGGAATTGTCCGTATCGCCCGCGCTATTGAGATAGTCATAAAAGATGCCGCCGATGCCGCGCGGCTCGTTGCGATGTTTGAGGAAGAAATATTCGTCGCACCACGCTTTGTATTTGTCATAAGACGCGACGCCCGCGTGGCGTTCGCAGGGCCCGCGCATCGCGGCGTGGAACGCGACCGAATCGGGGTCCTCCTGCGTGCGCCGGCGCGCGAGCACCGGCGTCAGATCGCCGCCGCCACCGAACCATGCTTTCGAGGTGACGACGAAACGGGTGTTCATATGCACGGTGGGCACATTGGGATTCCAGGGATGCGCGATCACCGAGACTCCCGAAGCCCAGAACCGCGGGTCGGCGTCGGCGCCGGGAATCTGTTTGGCGAATTCGGGCGCGAAGGTCCCGTGAACGGTGGAGGCGTGCGCGCCCATCTTCTCGAACACGCGGCCGTGCAGCAGCGCCATGCGGCCGCCGCCGCCCGGCGCGCCGGAATGGTCGTTGCGCGTCCACGGCGTCAGTTCGAAACGCCCGGGGCCGGCCGCGTCGGCGTCGAACGGGCCGGGGCATTCGCGCTCCAGTTCCTCGATCACGCCAATCAGCCGCGTTTGCAGCGATTCGAACCAGGCGCGCGCCGCGGTCTTGCGTTGCTCGATCGTGGCCTCGTTCATGGCGTCCTCAAGCTTCCCGCGCGGTCGCGAAGCGAACGCCGTCGAGTGTAAATATGAGATGACATAGTTGGTGTAAAGTCGTAGTTACATAGCACGGAGAACGACATAGGTTCCCGTTCAATTTCCTCCCCCGAGGGATCGAGGAGGCGCCGAGCCGGCGCCCTCGCGGGACCCGGGGATATGCTCGGGTCGTGTCTTTATGGGGTCTCCTTTTCCGTTCTCCGCGATCGTCGGTCAAGACGATATGAAGCTGGCCTTCGTGATCGCGGCCATCGATCCGACCATCGGCGGCGTGCTCGTCTTCGGCGACCGCGGCACGGGCAAATCCACCGCCGTGCGCGCGCTGGCGGCGCTGCTGCCCAAAACCCGCGTCGTCGTCGGCTGCGCTTACAATTGCGATCCGGAAAAACCCGCCGGCCTTTGTGGGAATTGCCATGGTCACCACAAGCTCAAGACCGAATTGAAGAGCGCGCTGCGCCCGGTTCCCGTGGTCGATCTGCCGCTCGGCGCGACCGAGGACCGCGTGGTCGGCGCGCTGAACCTCGAACGCGCGCTCTCGCACGGCGAGAAACGCTTCGAGCCCGGGCTCCTCGCGCAGGCCAATCGCGGCTTCCTCTATATCGACGAGGCGAACCTGCTCGAGGATCATCTCGTCGACTTGCTGCTCGACGTCGCCGCCTCGGGCGAGAACGTCATCGAGCGCGAGGGCCTCAGCATCCGCCATCCCGCCCGCTTCGTGCTGATCGGCAGCGGCAATCCCGAAGAGGGCGAGTTGCGGCCGCAATTGCTCGATCGCTTCGGCCTCGCGATCGACGTCAAGACTCCGACCGACATTCCCGCGCGCATCGAGGTGGTGAAACGCCGCGACCGCTTCGAGCGCGATCCCGAAGCCTTCACCAAGAAATGGGCGACCGAGGACACGAAGCTGCGCAAGCGCATCGTCGGCGCGCGCGAGTCCCTGGGCGACGTGACGACGCCGGACGCGGCGCTGGAGCGCGCGGCGCGGCTCTGCATCGCGCTCGGCACCGACGGCCTGCGCGGCGAACTCACGCTCATTCGCGCCGCCCGCGCGCTCGCGGCTTATGACGGCGACAAGCACATCGAGGACAAGCATCTTCGTCGCGTCGCGCCGATGGCGCTCAGCCATCGTCTGCGCCGCAACCCGCTCGACGATTCCGGTTCGACGACACGAGTCAATCGCGCCGTGGTCGAATTGTTCGGACCATGAGTGGCGCGCCCGAGCTCAGCTCGGCCTGGGGCCGGGCCTGTCACGCGCGGGCGTTGTTCGCGATCGATCCGCTGCTGTCGGGCGTCGCGCTTCACGCCGGCGCCGGGCCGGTGCGCGACGCGTGGCTCGCGGGCCTGCGCGAGGAATTGGCCCCGACAATCCGCTGGCGGCGCGCGCCGCTCGGCATCACCGACGATCGGCTGCTCGGCGGCCTCGATCTCGCCGCGACCTTGCGCACCGGCAAACCCATCGCGCAGAGCGGCCTGCTCGCCGAGGCCGACGGCGGCGTGCTGGCGCTGGCGATGGCGGAGCGCATCGCGCCGGGAGCCGCCGCGCGCATCGTCGCGGCGATGGATTCCGGCATGGCGACCGCCGAGCGCGAAGGGTTTTCGTTCAGCGCGTCGGCGAAGTTCGGCGTGGTCGCGCTCGACGAGGGGCAGGGCGAGGACGAGCGACCGCCCGCCGCGCTGCTGGATCGCCTCGCGTTCTGGCTGGACCTGACGCGCGTGAGCGCGCGCGAGATCAACGAACTGCCGGTGACGCCGGAGGAGGTCGCCGCCGCCCGCGCCCGTCTGCCGGAGGTCGTCTCCGACGACGACGCCATCACCTCGCTGGTCGAGGTCGCGGATCAACTCGGCATCGCCTCGCTGCGCGCGCCGCTGCTCGCTTTGCGCGTCGCGCGCGCCGCCTGCGCCCTGCGCGGCGGGACGAAGGTCGAGGAGGAAGACATCAGCGTCGCGGCGGGGCTCGTGCTCGCGCCGCGGGCGACGCGTATGCCCGCGCCGGAAGAGCAGCAAAATCCCGAGGAGGAGCCGCCGCCCGAACCGCCGGAACCGCCAGACGCGCCCGCCGACGAGGCGCCGCAGGAGATCACCGCCGAGGACCTCGCGGATATGGTGCTCGCCGCCGCGCTCGCCTCGATCCCGCCGAATCTGCTGCGGCAGCTCGAACTCGGCAGGCCGCAGCGCTCGTCGGCGCAGAGCGCCGGCAAGGCGGGCGCCAACATGCCCTCGAAGCTGCGCGGCCGCCCGATCGGCGCGCGCCCCGGCCAGTTGCGCGAGGGGCGGCTCGGCCTCGTCGACACGCTGCGCGCTGCGGCGCCTTGGCAGAAGCTGCGCCGCACCGCCGCCGATCCGAGCCGCGTGCAGGTGCGCGCCGAGGATTTCCGCATCAAGCGCTTCCGCCAGCGCCGCGGCACGACCGCGATCTTCGTCGTCGACGCCTCCGGCTCCTCGGCGATGCAGCGGCTCGCCGAGGTCAAGGGTGCGATCGAATTGCTGCTCGTCGATTGCTATGTCCGGCGCGACAGCGTCGCGATGGTCGCGTTCCGCGGCAAGGGCGCCGAACTCATTCTGCCGCCGACCCGCTCGCTCGCGCGCGCCAAGCGCACGCTCGCGGGTCTGCCGGGCGGCGGCGGCACGCCGATCGCCAGCGGGTTGGAGGCGGCGCTCGATCTTGCCGAGAAAATCCGCCGACAGGGCCAGTCGCCGCTGCTTGTGCTGATGACCGACGGGCGCGCCAATGTCGCGCGCGATGGGGGCCCGGGACGCGCGCACGCGCTGGAGGACGCCCTGCGCGCGGGCCGGCAAGTGCGCGCTCTCGGCGTCGCCGCGCTCGCGATCGACACCGCGCCGGCGACGCGCGGCGCCGGCGAGGCGCCGACGGCGAAGATCGCCGAGGCGATGAGCGCGCGTTACCTTCCCTTGCCGAACGCCGATTCCTCGCGCGTCAACGCGGCGGTGCGCGCCGCCTCGGCGTCGTGACGCGCCGGCCGTCCGGGGAGGAAGGCTGGTTGCGAATCGATCGCGACGGCAAGGACTGGCCGCTGCGTGATCGCAGCCGCTTCGTCGAAGCGGGCGGGCTGCGCTGGCACGTGCAGATTCTCGGGCAGGGCCCGACGCTGCTGCTGCTGCATGGCACGGGCGCCTCGACCCATTCGTGGCGCGACCTCGCGCCGCTGCTCGCCCAACGCTATCGTGTCGTGATGCCCGACCTCCCCGGCCACGGCTTCACCGATCCGTTGAAACCGCGCGATCTTTCGCTGCCCGGCATGGCGCGCGCGCTCGGCCAACTCATCCGCGCCTGCGAGCCCTTGCCGGAGGTCGTCGTCGGCCATTCCGCGGGCGCCGCGATTCTCGCCAAGCTCTGCATCGACGGCGTCATCGCGCCGCGGCTGCTGGTGAGCCTCAACGGCGCCTGGTTGCCGTTCGAGGGGCTGGCGGGTCAATTGTTTCCGCCGATCGCCAGGCTGTTGTTCCTCAATCCGTTCGTGCCGCGCTTGTTCGCCTGGTCGGCGGACCGTAGCGCGACGTCCCGACTCATTCGCGGCACGGGATCGACGATCGATCCGCGCGGCCTGGATCTCTACGCGCGCCTGTTCGCCAATCCCGGCCATGTCGCGGGCGCGCTCGGCATGATGGCCAATTGGGATCTGGAAGCATTTCGACGTGAATGGCCGAAGCTGACGACCCGGGTCGCGCTCGTCGTCGCCGATGGCGACAAGGCGGTGCCCCCTTCGGCCGCGACGACGGTCGCGGCGGCGCTGCCGAACGCCACGATTCATTCCCTGAAGGGGCTTGGTCATCTCGCGCACGAGGAGCGGCCCGTTTTGGTGGCGGAACTGATTGAAAAATTGGCAAAGTGATGAATCTATATGCTTCAAATGCATCAGAATCCGTTTGCTTTCACGCAATGCAACAATAATATGTCGCAATGCGCAAAAGTTCCTCAGCCGAGGAATTATAGCGTTCTCCACCTGAGGGAGACGTTGATGCGAAAAGGGCAAAGAATTCGACTCAGGCATCCCTCGCTCGCCGCGCGGGAATGGGGCTTGCCGCTGGACGCCGAGGGCGTCGTGATCTGTGAATACCGCTTGCTGGCGGATCGGTCAGGCGCTTGTGATCGCGTCGATGTTCGCTTCAACGCGAAAACGATCGTCTGGGGAGCGCCCGCGAGGGAATTCGAGCCGATCGGGGAGAGCGCCTAGACATAATTGTCATGGCGAGCCCCGGGGAATTTTTCGCATTTCCCTCGGCGAAGCCAACCAGACAAGGCTTCCGTACCGTCGCTGAGTCTGGATTGCTTCGTCGCTTCGCTCCTCGCAATGACGAGAGTTATCGACCGGCAGGCGCGTAACTCGCCGGGTCCAGCGACGCCGGCCGCCCTTCCAACGCAAGCTCCGTTCGCCTCGCCGGCGTCCGCGCGATAACCTTTCCGCGCCGAATCACGGCGAGCCGCGCCGGCCGCATCCGCACCGCCTCGATGGGGTCGACGGCTTGCAGCACCACCAAATCCGCGTTGGCCCCGACCTCGAGGCCGTAGCCTTCCAGCCCCATCACCTCGGCCGGCAGTTTCGTCACCGCCTCGAAGCTCCAGGCGATCGCCTCGCGGCCAGTCATCGGCTGCGCGTGAACCGCCATATGCGCGACATCGAGCATGTCGGCTTGGCCGAGGCCGTACCAAGGGTCCATCACGCAATCCTGGCCGAGCGCGACGCGCACGCCATGCGCGCGCAATTCAGGGATGCGGGTCATGCCGCGGCGGCGCGGATAGGTGTCGTGCCGGCCTTGCAAGGTGATGTTGATCAGCGGGTTGGCGACGACGTTGATCGCTGATTCCGCGATCAGCGGCAGCAGCTTCGAGACGTAGTAATTGTCCATCGAATGCATCGAGGTCAGATGCGATCCGGTCGCACGCGCGCCGAGCCCCAGCCGTGTCGCCTCGCGCACGAGCGTCTCGACATGGCGCGACATCGGATCGTCGCTCTCGTCGCAATGCAGATCGATCGGCAGCCCGCGCCGCGCCGCGATTTCGCACAACGCCGTAACGGACGCCGCGCCGTCCGCCATCGTGCGTTCGAAATGCGGAATCCCGCCGACGACATCGACGCCGAGGTCGAGCGCGCGCTCGAGGTTGTTTGCGGCGGTCGGGGAACGGAAGTAGCCGTCCTGCGGGAACGCGACGAGTTGCAGATCGAGATAGGGCCTCACCTGGTTACGCACCTCGATCAGCGCCTCGACCGCTAGCAGCCGATCGTCGCAAATGTCGACATGGCTGCGCACCGCGAGCAGGCCTTGGCTGACCGCGAGATCGCAATAGCGAAGCGCGCGCTCGGCCACCGCTTCATGCGTCAACAGCGGCTTCAGTTCGCCCCAGAGCGCGATGCCCTCGAGCAAGGTGCCCGAGACGTTCATGCGCGGCAGGCCGAGCGAAAGCGTCGCGTCCATATGGAAATGCGCATCGACGAAGGGCGGCGTGACGAGACGGCCGCGCGCGTCGACGATCGTTCCGGCCTCGGCCTGAATATCGGGTTCGATCGCGACGATGCGCCCGTCTTTCGCGCCGATGTCGATGTCGCGCTGGCCGTCGGGAAGGTTCGCGCCGCGGATGAGGAGATCGAAGCTCATGACGGCGTCCACCATGGGCAATTGTAGACGCGGTCGGCGACCGCGTCGTTCGCCGACCACGCGGCGTCGGGAGGGACGCGGTCGGCGACCGCGTCTACAAAATGGCCCTCTCCCGCGAGCGGGAGAGGGGGATTGCCTTCAATCAGCTCTGAACGCCCTTCACGTACCAATCAATGGTCGCGAGGTCTTTCAGCGACATGCGGTCGCCCTTCTTGACCTTTTCCGCGCCGGACTGGTCGGCGATCGGGCCGGTGAAGACGTCATAGCTGCCGTCCTTATAGCCGGACACGATCTTGTCGGAGGCGGCGGCGACATTCGCGGGCAGCGCCTTGTTGTAAGGCGAAAGGGTGACCGCGCCCTCCTTGATGCCCCACCAGGCGTCGTCGGATTCCCACTTCCCATCGAGCATCGCTTGCGCGCGCGAGATGTAATAGGGGCCCCAGATGTCCTCGATCGCGGTCAGATGCGCGTGCGGAGCGAACTTCGACATGTCGGCGCCCTGGCCGAAGCCGTAAATCTTCTTCTTCTCGCAGACCTGCAGCGCGGCCGGGCTGTCGGTGTGCGTCGTGATGACGTCGCAACCGAGGTTGGCGAGTGTCTCGGCGGCGGCGCTTTCCTTGGCCGGATCGAACCAGGAGTCGATCATGACCAGCTTGACCACGATCTTCGGGTTGATCGCCTGCGCGGCGAGGGTGAACGAGTTCACCCCGAGCACGACCTCGGGCACCTTGAACGAGCCGAGATAGCCGATCACGCCGGTCTTCGACATCATGCCGGCGATGGTGCCGAGCGCGGCGCGGCCCTCATGGAAACGGTTGTTGTAGGTGCCGACGTTCGCGCCGTGCTTGTAGCCGGTGCAATGCTCGAACTTCGCGTCCGGGAAGTCCTTGGCGACTTCCAGCGTCTGGTCCATGTAGCCGAACGAGGTGGTGAAGATCAGCTTGTGTCCCTGGGCCGCAAGATCCTTGATGACCGGGGTCGCGCTCGCGTCCTCGTTGACGTTCTCGACGTAGTCGGCGACGACCTTGCCCTTGAAATGCTCGACCATGGCCTTGCGGCCCTTTTCGTGCGCCCAGGTCCATCCGAAGTCGCCGACCGGGCCGAGATAGATGTAGCCGACCTTCAAAGGCTCGTCGGCAAAGGCGGCGCGGCCGAGAAGCGGCAGCGCGGAAGCCGCCGCGGCGGACTTCACGAAATTGCGCCGGGTTAGAATAGCCATAGAGAATTCTCCTCACTCATTTTCAAAGGGAATCAGGCGTCGGGAATATAGGTTTTGCCGAGGCAGGCCGGAGCCTCGGCGCCGCCGCTCTCGCGAGCCGACATTATCGCGAGAACGATTATCGCCATCAGATAGGGCATTGAAGCCCAGAACTGGGAAGGAAGGAAGGAGAATCCCGACGCCTTGGCATAAAGTTCAAGAGTCATGAATAATCCAAAGAAATACGCGCCCGCGAGCAGCCTCCCGGTTCGCCAGCCGGAGAACACGACCAGCGCCAGCGCGATCCAGCCGCGCCCCGCTGTCATGCCCGGCTGCCAGAGCGAATTGGAGACCAGGGTGAAGTAGCTCCCCGAGACGCCCGCCATCGCGCCGCCGAACGCGATCGCCGCGCAGCGCACGCCGATCACGGAATAGCCGATCGAGCGCGCCGAGACGTCGTTCTCGCCCACGGCGCGCAGCACCAGTCCGGCGCGGGTGCGATTCAGGAAATAGTAAACCGCCAGCACCGCTATGAAGGCGATGTAGACCAAGGGGCTGTAGCCGAAGAACAGCTTGCCGATCGGGTCCTCGGCCAAGGCCGTCGGAAAGATGGAATCGAAGCTGTCGCCGGCCATGCCGATATAGCTGTCGCCGATCAGCGAGGAGAGGCCGGTGCCGAAAATCGTCAGCGCCAATCCAGTGGCGACCTGATTGGAGCCGAGAAACAGAACCAGCACCGCGAAGATCATCGACGCCAGCGCCCCCGCCACCGCCGAGGCGATGACGCCGAGCCAGGGGTTGCCGGTCTCGTAGCTGACCGCGAAAGCCGCGATCGCGCCGATCAGCATCATGCCTTCGATGCCCAGATTGAGCACGCCGCTCTTTTCGACCACGAGTTCGCCGGTCGCGGCGAGCAGGATCGGCGTCGTCACGCTCACGATGGTGACGAGCGCGGCGATGAGGAATTCGAGGCTCACGTCGCGCTCCCCACGGATTGCGTCTTCGCCGGCGCCCAATCGATGCGGATGCGGCGCTTCACCAGCACGTCGCTGGCCAGAATGAGGAACAGCAGCAGGGATTGGAATATGCCGGCGGTGGAACTCGGCACATGCACCACCGTCTGCGCGACCTGTCCGCCGACATAGGTGATCGCCAGCACGACGCCCGCCAGAGCCGCGCCGAGCGGGTGCAATCGCCCGAGAAACGAGACGATGATCGCGGTGAACCCATAGCCGGAGGGAAAGCCGAGGTTGAGCTGACCCGATTGCGTCGCCGCTTCGAGAACGCCCGCGAGGCCCGCCATGCCGCCGGAGATCAGCAGCGTCTGCCACACCATAGTGTCGGCGTTGTAGCCCGCGTATTTCGCGGCCTTCGGCGCGTCGCCGACGACGCGGATGCCGAGGCCGAATTCGGAGCGCGTCATGACGATCCAGAACACGACGCTGAGCGCGAAAGCGATGAACAGGCCCGGCGGGAACGGCGTCCCCAAAATCGTGTGCGGCAGCACCTGCCAGACGGTGAACGGCGCGGTCTGCGGGAAATTATGTCCGTTCGGGTCTTTCCAGGGGCCGGTGACGAGATAGTTGAGCAATTGCGCCGCGACATAAACGAGCATGAGGCTCGAGAGGATTTCGTTGACGCGATATTGGGTCTTCAGAAACGCCGGGATCGCCGCCCACAGCGCGCCGCCGACGATGCCGGCCGCGATCATCAGCGGCATGATCCAGAAGCCTTGCAGGTTCTTGGTGAAATAAGCGACGCCCGCGCCGGCGAGCGCGCCGACGATGTATTGTCCCTCGGCGCCGATGTTCCAGACCTTCGCGCGGTTGCCCATGCACAGCCCGAGCGCGATCAGGATCAGCGGCGCCGCGCGGCGCGCGACGTCCGGCCATTTGTAGGAGGCGAGGATCGGCGTGAAGAAGATCTCCTTCACCGCGCGCGGTCCGTCGTATCCGATCGCCTGAAAGATCGCGGCGCCGATCAGCATCGTCAGCAGCACGGCGGCGACGGGCGTCACCGCCTGCATCACCTGGCTGGGGTCGCGTCGCTTTTCAAATCGGATGCGCATGCAACTGCTCCGTCATGGCCACGGTCGCTTCGGGGTCGCCATGAACGCCGCCCATCAACAAGCCGATTTCCTCGATAGTGACCTCTCCCACTTTCATTACGCGCGAGAGGCTTCCCAAATTGATGACGACGAGCGAGTCGCAGAACTCCAGCAATTCGTCGAGATCCTGCGAGACCACGACGACCGCGCAGCCACGCGCCGCCAGATCGACGATCGCCTGCCGGATTGCGCCCGCCGCGCCCGCGTCGACGCCCCACGTCGGCTGACTGACGACCAGCGCGGTCGGCTCCTGCATGATCTCGCGGCCCATGATGAACTTCTGCAGATTGCCGCCGGACAGCGATCCGGCTGTTGAACTCGGTCCCAGCGCCTTCACGGTGAAGCCCTTGATGACTTTCTCCGCATAGGCGAACGCGCGTCCGCCGCTGATCAGGCCGCCCTGCATGAAGCCCATCCGCCGCCGCGCGGTGAGCGAACCGTTTTCGGTCAGGGTGAAATCGCCGACGGCGGCGTGGCCGTTGCGCTCCTCGGGCACGGCGCAGAGGCCCTGCGCGCGGCGCTCGGTGGGGCCGAGCCAACCGATCGCGATGCCGTCCATGAGGATGGCGTCGGGTGATTTGGCGAGCATCTCGCCGCTCAGCGCTTCCATAAATTCGTTCTGGCCGTTTCCCGCGACGCCGGCGACGCCGAGGATCTCGCCCGCGCGTACGGAAAAGTTGATGTCTTTCAACGCTACACCGAAGTCGCCGTGCTTGGGCAGGCTGAGACCGCGCGCCGCGAACTTTTCGTAGCCCAAGGCGCGGCCGGCGGGGCGGTTGATCTCCTTCAGATTGGCGCCGATCATCAACTCGGCCATGCTCTTGGACGTCTCTTTCTTGGGGTCGCATTCGGCGACGAATTTGCCGCCGCGTAAAATGGTCGCGGTGTCGCAAAGCGCGATGATCTCGTGCAGCTTGTGAGAGATGTAGAGAATGGAGCAACCGCCCGCCGCCAGCTTGCGCAGCGTCTCGAACAATTGCTCGACTTCCTGCGGCGTCAGCACCGATGTCGGCTCGTCCATGATCAGCAGTCGCGGATTGAGCAGCAGGGCTCGCACGATCTCGATGCGCTGACGCTCGCCGACGCTGAGCGTGGAGACGATGCGCTTGGGGTCGAGCTTCAGGCCGTAGAGATCGAGCACACGGAGGATTTCGGCCTCGAGATCGCGTTGCGAAATGCTGGAATCGAGCCCCAGCGCGATGTTCTCGAGCACCGTCAGCGCCTCGAACAGCGAGAAGTGCTGGAACACCATGCCGATGCCGAGCTTGCGCGCGGCGCGCGGATTGGGAATTTTGACCGGCTCGCCGTCCCACAGCACGTCGCCGGAATCGGGGGCGAGAATGCCATAGATCATCTTGACGAGCGTCGATTTGCCGGCGCCGTTTTCGCCCAGCAACGCATGCACCTCGCCCGGCTTCACCGTCAGGCTGACATTGTCGTTCGCCAATACGCCGGGAAACCGTTTGGTCACGCCGCGCAATTCGAGGCGCGGCTTCGCGCTCCCGTTCAAGGCTGATTTCGTTTCGGCCATTCGCCCTCTGCCCTAACGCGACCGATGATACCTCGGTCGCCGTCTGCATTTCTCCCGATGCAAAGACCACGCCGTCGGGCGTGATCGCCCATTCGGCTTATGGTCCTTGCTTGAGCCGAGTTAGACGCCGGATAGGTTCGCCCGTCAATTAGGCGCCGGCGCCTGAACGACAGGCATTCTGAAATCTCGCATCTGATACGGGTCGCCGGGCTCCGCGTCGTCGTCCTCAGGGGCAACGCGCTGAATTGCTGGCGTTTCTGGGCCAGAGTCGGCAAGATGGCGGCGGCGCCGCCTCGGCCGTGGGGCGGGCATTTCCGATTTCGCGCGAAGGAGCTTTCTATGAATCCTCAGGACGCCGATTTGCGGCTGTTGCGCCAATCGTTCGACGTCGCGCGGCGCTCGCGCGAGGCGGGCGATCATCCCTTCGGCTCGATCCTCGCCGGACCCGACAACGCCGTGCTGCGCGAGCAGGGTAACGGCTATCGCACCGAGGGCGGCGACCGCACCGCCCATGCCGAGCGCCTACTCGCCTCCTGGGCCGCCAAGGCGCACGATCTCGACTTTCTCCAGCAGTGCACGCTCTACACCTCGGCCGAGCCCTGCGCGATGTGCGCGGGCGCGATCTACTGGGCGGGCATCGGCCGCGTCGTCTACGGCCAGAGCGAGAAGGGCCTCAAAGCGCAAACCGGAGCCCATGACGAAAACCCGACGCTCGACCTGCCGTGCCGGCAGGTGTTCGAGGCCGGACAGCGCCCGACCGAGGTGGTGGGGCCGCTGCTGGAGGACGAAGCCGCGCGTCTGCAGGCGGATTTCTGGGCCGCGCACACGCTTTAGGCATCAGTACGCGATTCTGGCGACGGCGCGCAGATTTTCCGCCGTCGTCGTCGGGAAGCCGAAGAATTCGAGATAGGCGGGGATCTGTTCGAACAGCATGTCCGTGCCGATCTGGAACGCGCAGCCGCGCGCTTGCGCCTCGCGCAGCAACGGCGTCATCTCCTCCTTCATCACCACCTCGCCGACGAAGGTCCGAGACTCGAGACGAGCGACGTCGAAGGGCAGGGGGTCGCCGGGATTCATGCCGAGCGGCGTCGCGTTGACGACGATGTTGTAGCCGCGCGGATCCTTGTTTCCGACTTCGAGCGCCAATCGCGGATAGTGTTTGGCCAATCGCCCCGCCAACCCGTCGGCGGATGGCGCGTGAGGATCGAAAATCCCGAGCCGCGCGACGCCGCCGGCCGCGAGCGACGCCGCGATCGCCGACCCGACGCCACCCGCGCCGACCACCAGCGCGCTGGCGCCCTTCAGCGCGTGCCCCTTGCGCAACACGCCGCGCGTAAAACCTTCGCCGTCGAACATGTCGCCCACGAGCGCGCCGTCGTCGCGTCGCTTGATGGCGTTGCAGGCGCCGGCGATTTGCGCCGTCGTGGAAAGCTCGTCCATTAGCGCCACCGTCGCGACCTTGTGCGGCATGGTGACGAGCGCGCCGGCGATGTTGGTGAGCGTGAACAGCGCCTCCATCGCCTGCGTATAATTTTCCGGCTTCACACCCATCGGCACAACGACGGCGTTGACGCCGATCGACTCGAAATAAGGGTTGTAGATCATCGGCGCCTTGAACGACTTGGTGGGATAGCCGAGATGCGCGATCAGCGCGGTTTCGCCGGTGATCATGGTGAGGCTCCTTGTTTCCGCGCCTTCGCGCGCGGACATCGGCGGGAGGGTTCGCGCGGGGGCGGGGTGTAAAAACCTTGGATATCTGATCATTAGATGGATAACGGGAATCTGTCATCCGGGATTTGAACGGGGGTCGGCTTGTCAAAGCGGCCGTGATCAGCGACGTTTCGGGGATATCGTGGGGAGCGCGCCATGGAGCTTTTCGAGAAACGCGAACGTCTGGACGTGAGGAAATCGGATCTTTCGGGATCAAACTTCTCGGACGTGAACTTGTCGGGCTCCACGTTCGAGAACATCAACATGTCGGGGACCTCCTTCGATGACGTCAACATGTCCGGCTGGCGTGTCGACAACGTGAACCTGTCGGGGCTGCGCGTCACGGGCGCGAATTTCGCGGGCGCGACGATCTCGGGCAGCCGGCTCGACGGCATGACCATCGACGGAATCGCCGTCACGGAGCTGCTGGCCGCCTATCGCGCGGCGCGGGCCGTGTAGTCGCCGATCATTCGTTCAGGATAAGCCCGGGCGGCAGCGCTTCGCCGTATAGACTGAGCCGCTCCGCCCGCTCGACCGGCGCGAATTGCCGGATGCGGTCGAGCTTGGCCGCTGGGATGCCGCACTTGTGCAGCCTGCTGGCGATTTGATCGCGCACGGATTTGGATACGTCCAGGCGCCGGTCGTCGATGACGCGGGCGGCGCGCAGGAACAGCGTCTGCGCCTCCACGAATTCCGGGTTCTTCCAATCCAGCGAGCGAAACGCCTCGTAAGCGCTCTCGACGAGCGAAGGCGCCACGATGCTCTCAGGTCCGGCGTGAAACGGCGTGCGGTTGAGCAGCATTCCGAGCGCGGCGAGATAAGGCGCGCAGTGCCCCTGTTTCGCTGCTAGCTCGACGACGGTTGCGATGAAGCGTTGGATGAGTTCCGCCTTCGCTTCGGGACCGAGACGTTCGAACGAGCCGACCATGCGGGCCCATTCGAGAGGGACGTTCTTCTGTTGGCTGATCTTGTCCTTTTCCGCGGCGAGCAGCATTTCCTGCCGCTCCCGCGACAGGCCGCCCGCGATACGCCTCCACAGGATGTATTCCTGAAGCTTGGTTCGCTTGCCGGGAAAGCGCGGTCCTTGGCCGAGGATGCGCCAGAGCGCGTCGATGCGCTGTGCGTCCATCGGGACGCCGAAGCCGGGACGTAGCAGGTAACCTGCGAGCATCAGCCACACCTCCTCGTGTTCGACCGAGAGCGCGCGAACGTTCTGGCTGGCCTCCAGACTCGTCCAGAGGTCGCGCAGCAGGATCGCGTTCCAATCGCCCCGAGAGCGGCCGAGTATCGCCTCCAGACTCTGAAGCAGCCACGGCGCGCTGAGTTTCTCGCGCTTGCTCAGAGGCTGGATGAAAGCCTCGCCGATCCGTCGCCCCGCGGCGGCGAGCGCGGCCTTCGGAACATCGGGCTCCGCGGGCGCCGGCGATGCGGGCTCGGTCGAAGCGACGGTATTGCCCTCATGCGGGCGCAGGTTGAATTCGAGCGGCCAGGATTGGGGGAAGTCGGGAGCCAGGCTGCGGCAGGAAACCTGCAGCAGACCCAGTTCGTTCACGCTCGCGTCCAACTCGACCGGAATTTCGGCGGCGCGTTCGCCTCCGTGCGCGACCGTCTCGAGTGGCGGCAAGGCGTGGAACTGTTCCGGCGCCCATTCGACCAATTCGCCGGCTTCCGTGCGCTCGTGGCGGGTCGATGTGTAGACCTGGAAACGCACGAGCGTGTTGACGCGAAGGCGCAGATCGAGGTCATCGACTTTAAACGTGTGTCCTGGCGCGGCGCCGTGCGGCAGAATGCAGACGAGCGAGCGCTTCGGCTCGCCGCCCGCCTCCGACTTCTTGTGCGCTTCGAGAAAGACCGCGCGCGCGGCGCCCGCCTCGATCCGCCCGGCGCCTCGGCTGATGAGCCTGCCCGAATACGCCGCGCCGCACGCGACGGCGAGGTCCAGCCGCGCGTTTTCCAACACATGCGGCGCAGGCCCCTCCCGCCATCGCCCGATCTGCTCGCTGAGCCGGTCGCGCAAGCGCGGGGATTGCAGCGAGCCGCCGTTGAACAGCACGGCATCGACGCCGGGGCGACCGTTCAGAAACGCGGCGAGGTGGCGGGTGATCGCGCCGTCCGCGGCGTAGGGTAGCCCAAATTCCTTGATCGCGCCGAGAGCTCGCTTCGGCGGGTCGGTCAGCGCGCAGTCGGGAAAAAATCCGTCGACCAGCAGCGCTTCCAACTCCGCGCGCGTCACCCGCGCGGACAGCGTGTTGGCGACCAGGCTCGACCCGCGCCCGGGAATCGAAACCGGGAAAGCCTCGTCCGGCGCGCCTTCGGAACCGAGCAACCTTTCCTTGAGCGATCGGCAAGCGGCGACCAGATGCTCCCATTGTCCGGCGGAAAGGCCGCCGGCGCCGACCGCGAGCTGCGGTTCGATGAGATGCGCGATGGCGAGATCGATGTTGTCGCCGCCGAGCAGAATGTGGTCGCTGACGGCGACGCGCTTGATGGCGGGGTCGCGGCCGTCCTCGGGCGACGTGAGCTCGAACAGGCTGAAGTCCGACGTGCCGCCGCCGATATCGATCACCAGCACATGGCGGGTCGCGGGTTGCGAACCGGTCGGCGTCATCCACGGATCGCGCCGGGCGGCCTGTTGCTCCAGCCACCAGTAGAACGCCGCCTGCGGCTCCTCGAGTAGGCGCACATGAGCGGGGAAGCCGGCCTGCTCGGCGGCGGCCAGCGTCAGCCGTTGCGCCGCCGCGTCGAACGAAGCGGGGACGGTGATCGTGATGTCTTGCGCGTCGAACGTGAAGGCGGCGCCCTGAGCCGAAAATCGCGCGTTCCACGCCGCGCGCAGATGCGCGAGGATGTTCGCCGACGCGGCGACGGGCGAGATCTTGTCTTTTTGCGTGAGCGCGTCCGATCCCCACGGCAGGAACGGCGCCAATCGATCGGCGCCATTGTGACAGAGCCAGGATTTGGCGGACTTCACCACACGGCCGGGCGTTTCGCTGGCTTTGCGTTGCGCGAGTCGGCCCACGACCCAATCGCCGGAGCCTGGTCCCTTGCCGCGAATGCGCACGGCGACCGCCTCCTCGGGGAGGTAGAGGAACGAAGGGAGCGTCTCGGACTCCACCACCGTCGAGGGCGTATCCCACTGCGGAATCGCGAGCGCTTCCGTGCCGCCCTCACCTCGGAGCGGTGCGAACGCCAACACGGAATTGCTGGTGCCGAGATCGATGCCAATGCTGAACTTGCGCGCCACTCGCTATTCCGTCCTGACCTGGAATTCGACTTTCCAGCGCCGGTCCGATGTGGTGTGTTTCATCCAGAGTTCTAGCGCGCCGAGCTCCGTGACGACAGCGTTGATCCGCACGGGAACCGGTTGCCCCGCGGGCATGCCGTCAACCGGCGGCAGGTCGACTTCGAGCAGGCTGATTTCCAGGAGGTCGCGCTCGGCGTCGGCGATGATCTGCCCCGGCGAGTCGCCGCTCCGCACTTCCGAGGAGAAAAACCGGAATTCCGCCGGCTCCCCGGTGACGAGCGCGAGATCGCGGCCTTCAATCAGCACTTCAGCGCCTTCCTCTATGCCCTGCGGCACGACGCACAGCGCCTTTAGCGGCGGCGTGAACCCGGGCACCGCAGGCGCCGAGGATTCGAGCCCGATATAGTAGGAGCGCGCCGCGCCGGCCTTGATGCGGATGCCCTTGCCCGTGACGCGGATGCGGCCGTAGACCGACGCCCCTTTCGCTACCGCCAAATCCGGCTCGTCGCCGGCGAGTTCGCGTACGGGCTGGCCCTCGTTCCAGGCCGTCAGCAGATCGAGGACGCGCCGCCGGATCGGCGCCGCCTTGAAGACGCCGCCGTTGAACAGGACCGCGGTGGGCGCCAGGAACGGCTTCACTCCGGCCTCGGCGCCGACCAGCGAGCGCAGCGCTTCGCTCGCCCGAACGTTTTCGAGGCTGCGCGCGAGAAAGCGGGCGAGATGCTTGCTGACGACGGGATCGCTCGCATAAGGCAGCCCGAATTCCTGCAGGCCCGTTCGCCTCGCTTGTCGCGGCAGATCCGTGACCGCCGTCCTGGCGAAAAAGCCTTCGAGGATGATGTCTTCGAGCGTTCGCCGGTCGAGCTTCGTCGAAACGGTTTTCGTGAATAGGCTCGATCCCCGCGACGGCACGGCGATGGGGAACTCCGCCAAGGACTCGTCTTCGAACATCGCCTCCTTCGCCCTCGCGGCGGCATGCGTCAGCGCGAGGAACTGCGTCTCGCTGAGCGATTTGCCTTCCGCCTCCAGCTTGGCGCGGAGCGTGTAAGCGAGCGCCAGATCCATATTGTCGCCGCCGAGCAGGATATGCTCGCCGACGCTGATGCGGTTGAGATCGAGGACGCCGTCCTTCTCGGAGATGGCGATCAGGCTGAAGTCGGCGGTGCCCCCACCGATGTCGCAGACGAGGACGATGTCGCCGCGACGAACCTGCGCGCGCCAGTCTTTTCCGGCCTGCGCGGTCCATGCGTAGAACGCCGCCAGCGGCTCCTCCAGCAAGGTGACCTTGCCGAGACCCGCGGCCTCGGCCGCCTCCGCCGTCAGATTTCGCGCGATTTCATCGAAGGAAGCGGGGACGGTGAGCACCACCTCGACGTCCGACAGCGCGACGTCTTGGCCCCTGCCGCGGAGCGGGTGCAAGAAGCTGTCCTTGATATGTTCGAGATAGAGGCGCGAGGCGTCGAACGCGGAGCGCTTCTCTTCCCGAATTTCCGATTTCCACGGCAAGTTTCGCTGCCGGGGATCGATATGCGGGTTCGACAGCCACGACTTCGCCGAAATGATCAGGCGGTCCGGCACCAGGGCGCCGTGGTCGCGCGCGAAATGGCCGAGGATCGCGTCGCCGCGCTCCGCTGTCCGCCAGGGCAGGGCGAACGCGCCTTCCGGGAATTCATCGGGATGCGGAATATAGAGCGCGGAGGGCAGCGTCGGTTTTTCGCCGATGCGATTGGGTCCCAGAACCTGAGTGATTTCTAGGATGTCCGTTCGATCGCCTTCGACGTCGGCAAACGCTATCGCGCTGTTGCTGGTGCCGAGGTCGATGCCGAGACTGAACCGAGGCTTCATGGAAGAGCGCCAAAGGGATGCGGAGAAAGGTGATGCGTATTGAGGTCGTTGCCGGGCTGGCTCAACCGGCGGTCAGCCGAGTTCGACCTCGGCCGGAGCGATGGCCGGCGGCCGGTCGTCGCTCGATCTCACGAGGCGTGGCAGTTTCACCCAGTCCGTCTTCCAGCCGTGATGGACGAGCGTACCCGTGAACGGCGCCTCGCCGCTGATCCTGCCGACCAGACGGTAGTCGTCGGGCGCATAGCCTGAGGGCACTGTGATCTTCGCGCCTTCGGCTTCGTCGCGCAAAGGGCGGATCGCGAAATGCTCCTTCAGGACAGCCTTGCATCCCTCGTGCAGCACACGTCCGGCGGCGCCGACGTCCGCGTCACTGTAACCGGTGATGTCGTCCATGAGAAAGTCGACCAGCCGGCCCTTTTCCTGAAGCAGGCCAAGAAAATTGACGACCTCGGCGTCGGCTGGCTTCGCGATCGGCGCCGCCAGGGCGGGGGTGGACGCGGCGACGACGGTGGGGGCAGGCGCCGCCTTCGGCCGCGCGATGATGAGGGCGAGGAAAAGCAAAAGCGCGACCGCCGCGATCGCCCACGGCGTCACGGTTCGCGCCGTCTCGACATAGGGCGCCAGCGCGGCCGGGATCAGCGACGCGTCCAAAGCCAAGGAAAGGCCGGCCAGCGCCAGAAGAAGGAGAGAGAGAAGGATGGCAACGATTCTCATGGCTTCAAGAACCCGGTATTGTGCGATCGGCCCGCTCGGAACCCGTGATCGGTCCCTTATCACCGGCCAAGCCTCAAGTCGAAACGCGGATGTCCGACATGGACAAGCGTAAGCCGCGATCTGGGCGAAGTCGGAGCTTTATTCACGAACGCTTCGCGTCAGATTGACGCGCCGGCGCCTCTTATCGTATTCTGTTCGCGAGGATCAACGGCGACGGCCCGGGCGCCGGCAACGTGCGAACGTTCTCGAAGCCCGCTTCCGTCAGCCAAGCGGCGATCTGGGAAAAGCTGTAAGTGTCGCCTTGCTCGGTGTTGACCAGCATATTGACCGCGAAGATCAGCGCGTGGGTCGGGCTGGCGTGAGCGTCGTCCACCAGAAATTCCGCGATGGCGAGCACGCCGCCGGGCGCCAGCGCCTGATGAATCTTGGCGAGCAACGCGCGGCTCTGGCTTTCGCTGATGCTGTGGAGAATTTGCCCGAGCACGGCGACCTGATAGCCGGCGCCGAAATCGACCTCGAACATGTCGCCGCCGCGCGTCTCCAATTGGTCGGCGACGCCAGAACGCGCGGCGACGGTTTGCGTCACTTCCAGCACCTTCGGCCAGTCCACCGCCGTGACTCGGACCCGCTGAGAGCGTTGAGCCAGCGCGATGCCCCAGACGCCCGAACCGGCGCCGACATCGAGCACACGCAGCGGCGCGTCTCCCGCCTCGCCGACGAGGGCCTCGGCCAACGCATGCGCGGCGGGCAGGCTCAGCGGCATGATGTCTTCGACGAATTGGTGGAAGCGCGCTTCGTCGCTCGCTTCGCGGGGCGCCGGCTCACCGGTCGCGACGACCTCGTTCAACGCCAGCCATCGCGGCAGCAACTGGACGCTCGCGTGCCTGAACATGCCCCCCATGAAAGTGGGACTCGTGCTGACGAGGTAAGCCGAGCTTTCCGGGGTCAGCGCGTAGCGGCCGTCGGCGTCCTTGCTGAGCAACGCGACGCCGGTCAGCGCATTGAGCACGGCGCGTGCGCCGCGTTCGGAGATCGCCGCCTCGGAGGCGACCGCCGCGGCGGTCTTGGGGCGGGGCGCCAGCACATCGAACAGCCGCCGCCGGACCGCCGCGTCGATGATCAGCGGCGGCGCGAAGCCCCACGCGAACTGCAACAGACGCGCGGGCGTGACGGAAGGCGTGTTCGACATGATCGGTCTTTCCTCCGACGATCAAACGAAGCCGTGTTTGACCCGGCTTTCCTGCTCCTGCGCCTTGAACTGGTTGAACCTCGGCAGGAACTTGTCCCAATCGATGATATGTGCGTCGATCTCGGGGCCGTCGATGCAGGCGTGCTTGCGCACCATCTTGCCGTCCAGCGTCACCGGGACCATGCAGGCGCCGCACATGCCGGTCGCGTCGACCATGATGGCGTTGAGACTAGCGACGGTCGGCACCCCGTACGGCCTCGTGAGGTCGCTGATCGCGCGCATCATCAGCGGCGGCCCGATCGCGATCACCTCGGCGATCTCGCGGCCCTTGCCGTCCTTGTTCTGGTCGAGCAATTCCTGCAACGGCGCGGAGACGAATCCCTTCACGCCAAACGAACCGTCATTGGTGGCGTAGATCACGTCGAGCGTCTCGGGGAATTCGCGCTTCAGCTTGTCGATCCGCTCGCCCTCGCCGGTCCAGAACAGCAGGCTCGCGGTGCGGAAGCCGGCGATCAGCGTGACGTGGTTGCCCATGCGCAGATGCGCCCGCATGATCGGATAGACGGGCGGCAGGCCGAGGCCGCCCGCCGCGAACGCCACGGTCTTGTGGCCTTCGTAGCGGTGCAGGTGGCTCGGCTGGCCGAGCGGGCCGGCGATGCCGGTGAAGGCGTCGCCGACCTGCATCTTGTTGATGGCGATACTGCTCGCGCCCATCGCCTGGACGACCAGATCGATCGTGCCGGCCTCGGCGTTCCAATCGGCGAGCGTGAGCGGAATGAGTTCGCCCTTCGGCGTCGCGAGAACGCGCACGAACTGACCGGCTTGCGCGGCCCTGGCTACCAGCGGCGAATGGATGGTGAACTCGACGATGCCTTCGCTGAGTTCGATCCTTTTGAGAATCGTCTGCGGCGCCTGACCCTTGTCGGTGTAGTCCAGCGCGCGCGCGACCCGGTCCTTGATCTCCGCGGCGGAGAACGGAATGTCGCCGACGATCTCGCGCGCCGCCGCCTGTCCGTCGCCCGCCGCGCGCACCGCTGTCGAGCCGCCCCGCGTCGCGTCGCCGCCGGAATAGACCCCCTCCAGCGAGGTTTGCTGAGAGCCGCCGCCAACGCTGATCGTTCCCCATTTCGTGGTGGTCAACTTGGGTTCGGAATCCTTGATGATCGGGTTCGACGCGTTGCCGAGCGCCATGATCACCAGATCGACCGGCATGGTCTCGGTCCTGTCGGTGGCGATGGGGGCGCGCCGGCGCGAGGCGTCGGGCGGTCCGAGCTCCATCACGTCGAGTATGGCGTGGCAGACCGAATGCGATTTCTCGCTGACGAACTCGCGTGGGCCCCTCAGCACCTTGAGCGATATGCCTTCTTCCAGCGCGTGGTGAAGCTCCTCGACGCGCACCGGCATTTCGGACTGAGTGCGGCGATAGACGATGGTGACGATTCCGCCGAGGCGCTTGGCGGTGCGCGCCGCGTCCATGGCGGTGTTGCCGCCGCCGATGACGGCGATCTGCTTGCCGGCGATTTCCGGCAACGGCGTCTCGTAATCCTCCAGACGCGCCTGCATGAGATTGACGCGGGTGAGAAACTCGTTGGCCGACATCACGCCGAGCAGATGCTCGCCGGGGACATTCAGGAAGCGGGGCAGGCCGGCGCCGGTGCCGACGAACATCTTCCAGAACCCGGCGTTCTTGAGGTCCTCGATGGTCGCGGTCTTGCCGACGACGAAGTTGGTGACGAACCTTCCGCCGAGCCGCTTGATCTTGTCGACGACGTCGTCGATCAACGAATTGGGCAACCGAAATTCCGGGATACCGTAACGCAGCACGCCGCCGAGTTCATGGAACGCCTCGAAGACCGTGACGGGATAGCCCTCCGCCGCGAGCAGATAGGCGTTGATCAATCCGGCCGGACCGGAGCCGATCACGGCGATCGGCGGTTTGTCGGCCTTCGTCCACGGCGTGACCGCGCCGGGCAGGAGTTCAGCCGCTTTCTTCGGGTTCGCCAGCTTCTCGCGCTCGGGCAGGAACCATTCGAGTTGGCCGATCTCGATCGGTCTTCCCGTCAACGTGCAGACCCCCTGGCATTGCATTTCCTGCGGGCAGACGCGGCCGGTGACGTCGGGCAGCGGATTGCAGCTTTCGATCAGTTCGAGCGCCTGCTTGAACTTGCCGGTGCCCAGCAGTTGCAGCATCTCCGGGATATGAATCTTGACCGGACAGCCGCCCTTGGCCTCGGCGCCGGGCTTCGGCACGCCGATCTCGCACGGCCGGTCTTCGCACTGCTTGTCGCGCAGCGTCTCCAGCCATACGAACAGGTCGACTTCGCGAGCGCTGTAGCCGAGATTCATGTAGCCGAGATAGCCCTGGTTGACGAGTTCGAAATCCTTCGCCCGCTCGTCGGGAGAACGGACGTAGGGCGAAATTCCGTTCTGCCCCGGCCAGCCGCGCGACAGGCCCTTGAACATCGGGTAGCGGTCGGAAAGATGCGCGTCGATCGCCGCGATGAACTTGCGCTTGAACTTCAGCGGCACGTTCCAGACGAAGCTGAGCAGGATGGCGCTCATGTCGTCGTCGCGCAGTAGCAGATTCCATAGCGTCTTGGTGAACTCGGCGCCGAGGGCGTCCTGCTTGAACTCCCAGACGATCGCCTGCGAGCCGTCGTCGATGAACACCTGCCTCAGCGATTTCGGACTGCTCAGCAGCCGTTTGCGCAGCAGGCCGAGCTGCTTCTGGAAGACGTCGAAAGCCTCGCTTTGTTCGAGGTTCTCGATCTCGCCTTGCGTCATCTCAAGCGCGCGGCTCGCCTCGCCGTAGCGACGGAGATCCGCTGCTGTTGTTTCAGAGCGCATGGATGATCTCCGCGTCACAATTGGCGGCGACACGCGACAGCTTGCTCCTCAGTTCCGGCGTCATCTTGATATGATCCAACGCGCCGGGAATGAGATGGCCGACTTCCTTGGCGACCCCATCGACGACGATGGAGGTCTTCTCGAACAGTTCGCCCATCTCCTGGTAGCAAGTCTTGCAGTTCGTGCAGTTGGCGACATCCGCTTCGGCGAGCGAAATGGGAGCCGATCCATTGGCTGCCGCGGGGGCCGCGACGGGCGCCGGCGCGCCGCGGTCGAGCGTCAGCGCGCTCGCCAGACCGTTCGCCGGCGCGTTGGACGACGCGGCGAGTTCGGACATCGCGCGCGCGATCGAGTCGATCGAACTCTCGCGCGCGTCCATCGCCTCGTTGTACTGACGCCGCAGCGTTTCGAGCTCCAGATGATGGCCGGCGTCGAGTTTCTCGACGTCGAGGCCGCTGAGCGATTGCAGGGTTCGCCAGTTCTTGCGGCGCTCCTGAACCAGATGGATGAGGGTCTGCGACACTTCCAGCTTGATCAGATTCTTCTGATCGTCGACCGACCAGACGAACGGCGTCTTTGCCGCGCGCTCGCCGGCGCTGAGCTCGATATACTCATGCACCGGTAAGCCCGCAGCCGCCGCGGCGAGCGGGCGGAACTGTTTCTTGAACCGACCTTCGCTCAGCGCGAAATCGGCCGGGGTAAGCGGGTTTCGCATCAGTTTGGTCGCGCCGTCCTCGACATATTCGATCGTGCCGGTCGTCCAGTCCTTGCCGACGTCCGGATTGCCGTCGAGCGAGAACCTTTGGTGCAGATCGGCGGAGCGCCGGGGATCGTAGACGAACACGGGGTTCATCCGGCTTTCGACCGCCAGCCGCGCGTGGTGGTTGGCCTGGGCGTCGGCGATGCCTTGCTCGCCCTGGCACGGCGTATAGATGTCGAGCACGGCGGGCGAGTCGTTGTGGTTCAGGAACTCGATCACGTTCTTGAGGAAGTGCCCTTGCAGCGCCGTGCTGCTCTGGACCACGAACACGTTGGGATGGAACGCGGCGATGAGCGCGAGCTCCTTGCGATCTTCCTGCTTGCCGCTGTGCGCGGCGCCGAACCGGCTGAGATCGGAGTCCTGACCGGTCAAGCTCGCGGTCGAGGCCTGTCCGCCGGTGTTCGAATAGGCGCCGCTGTTGAGTACGACGACCTTGATCGGCGTCGATGTGCTGAGCAACCGCGACAATCCGCCGAAGCCGATATCGTAGGTCGCGCCGTCGCCGCCCATGCTGATCACGGTGGGCAGAAGCCCCATCTCCTCCGGCGTGAACTCGGACCAACCGAACAGCCGGAAGAAGCGGTCATGCAACTCGGGATGATATTCGTCGGCGAGATCGAGCTTGGCGACGCGCAACGCGCGGATGTCGCCGCTGGCCTCGGCGCTCAGCCCCTCGAACAGGCCCTTGGCGACCGCGGGCGTGTCCTGGAACAGGCTATTCACCCACGGGTCGTTGTAGGGGTTGAACGGGAACGTCGAGGCGTAGACGCTGCTGCAGCCGGTCGCGTTGGCGATCACCGCGCTCGCCGGCCCATTTCCGCGGGGTCCGCTTTCGAGGAAATACAATCGCTTTTCCAGCGTCGCGATCGTGTCCACGATGCGTTCATGCCGCTTCGGGTCGCGCTCGCTGACGAGTATCGAAGGCAGCTTGGCGTTCAGCCGCGCGATAAGGCTCTCCACCTCGCGGATGTGCTGTTTGCGCCGCCTGTCGTGGATCGCATGGTTGGTCGAGGTGACGAGCCGGATCGCCGTGACCTCGCCGCAGCCGCGGCAGGCGCCGTGGCCGCCCGTGGTGGCGTAATAATTGTTGCGATCGAGCATCAGCCGCTTGGTTTCGCCTTCCGGCTGCGTCGCTCCGTCGAAGAAGCGGGTCGGCGTGTTCGGCGTGCGGCTGAGGAACTCGAATCTCCCCTGCAACGTCTCCAGCAACGCGGCGTCCTGCTGGCGCTCGACCAACGCGTGCGGGCCGCAGACCTCGATGCATTCGAGACAGCCGGTGCACTTCCACGGATCGATGGCCACGGAATAGAGTCCGCCGCTGCCGGGAGACGCCTTCTCCATCGCGTCGAAGAACGGCCGGGTCTTGGCGACGGGGTAGCCGCTGAGGGCTTTCGCCAGCTTGCCGAGCGAGCCGCGCAGCACGGGGTTTTCGATATCGAGGGCGTCCGACGCCGCGGCGACCAACTCATGGAACGGCTTCGGCGCCTTGTCGCTCCGGTAGCGCTCGCGCACGGCGGCGCTCAGCGCGGGAACCTGCCCACGCAGGGCGTCGCGATGGACTTCCGCGATGTCGAGTTGACGTATCGCGGTATTCAGGAGGTCGTGGATGTCGTGGACGGTATTCGGGATCGCCGCGTCCGGGCACGCCAGCGCGCATTCCATGCAGCCGGTGCAGAGATCGGCGATGAATTCGGGCACGTCGCGCCGGAACAGGCCCTTGTCCTTGAAGGCGGCGCTGCCGGCCGGGATGAATTGCCCGACGCCGGGGAGAACAGGCGCCTCGGCGATGGCGCCGTCCCGGAACGGGGCGGCCATGATGTCCTCGAAATATTCCCGGTCGAGGAAGCCCGCCGTCGCCTTCGGGCTCGCGGCGCGGCACATCGAGGCCGAGATCAGCACCGTGCGGCCATTGGCGCGCGCGGCGGTCTTTTCCTCCGGCGCGAACTCGGGATCGTCGTAGTCGACCTTTCGCGTCGCGTCCAAACCGTCGCGTATGACCGCCATGTTGCCTTCGACGACGACGCCGCCCTTGGCGCCGAACTTCTTCGAAATCTGCTGACGGATCTTCTTCAGCACGGCGTCCGGCGTCGCGCCGGCCGTGATCAGGTCGACATGGCCGCACACCGCGCCGATGAAGGCGATGCCCATCATGCGCGTTTCGAGCTCGGGCGTCGGCGCATGTTTCTTGGCCACGGCGAAGCCGTCGAGGACGTAGAAGTGTATGTTCTTGTCGCGGATCGTCTTGCGCGCCGTCGCCGGCAGCTCCTTCCAGACTTCGAGCGGGGACAGTTGCGATTGCAGGATGAACGTGCCGCCCTGCGTGAGGCCGCGCAACGGATTGCTGTGGCTGAACACCTTGTGATCCGGCGAGACGACGATCTCGACGTCTTCCAACTCGGCGTTGGTGATCAGCACGGGTTCGGGGCTGAGCGTGATGTAATAGTTGGTCGGCGCGCCGCTCTTTTCCGAGCCGTATTTGGGCGCGGCCTTCGAGTGCAACTCGAGCACGCCGGCGAGGATGTCCGTCAGCAGCTTGCCGGTGGCGATGGTCCCGTAACCGCCGACGGAATGGAAGCGGACGCGAAACGCCGATTCCGGCAGCAGATTGGGGTTGGGCTCGGTCTCCAGAGCCATGAACTCGGTTTCGGGATAGGCCTCTTTCAGCCGCGCCTGCAGGGCGGCGACCTGCGGCGACGGGTTTTTCGCGAAGAACTGCGAGCCGAGATAGACGAACGGATCGTTGCGCGTTTCCATGTTCTTGAAGGCGGCGATCAGATGCCGCGGCTGCAGATCGTGGGCGCCCAAGCCGAAGATCGCCGTGGTGACCTTCGGCGCGTTCGCGATCGGCGCGATGCCCGGATGGCGAACGCCGTCCACGTTCTCACGCGCCTTGTGCAGCGCCTGCGTCACCATGGAGGTGAGCGCGGTGACGTCGGAGCGCTCCAGCACGGTGACCGCTTTCTTGCCGGCGAGCGCCGCGACGACTTCCGCCTCGGGGAACGGCTGCAAAAGCTTGACGGAGATCACGCCGACTTTCTTGCCCTGCGCGCGCAAATGGCTGACGACCGCCTGAACGTCGTCGGTGACCGAGCCGAGCCCGATCATCACGGTTTCCGCGTCGTCACACTCAAATGTCTTGATCGGCGCATATTCGCGACCCGTCAGCGCCCTGTATTCGCTCATCACCTCGCGCACGAAACGCGGCACCGCGTTGACGAAGTGGGTGCGATGGTCGACCGAGCCCGCCTGGAAATCCGGCTGGTTTTGCACGCCGCCGGTCAGGCCGGGATTGTGCACGTCGACCAGCGCGGGCACGAGCTGGCGCGTGCCCTTCTCATAGGCGTTGAGCCATTGACGGCGCCATTGGCCGCCGAGCTCCTCGGGTATCCACGCCGATGTCTTCGCGATCAGCGCGCCTTCGTTGTCCCGCTCCACGGCTTCGGCCGAGTCCGCGAGGAAAACCTTCAACCGGGCTAAATCGCCCGGGGCGAAGTCGCCTTCGCGGCGCGCGATGTATTGCCGCAACTGGAACACGCGGCCCTTGGCGCCGAACAGCATGTCCTGAGCGACCGTCGGGCACTTGATGCGGCCCATGGGGTCGCCGAGGAATTCGCGCAGCAGCTCCGGCTCGGGCATCAGCGACTCGGAAAGCATGTGGCTGGTGGCGAAGCCGTCCATCGCGTTGGCGACCGGAATCAGCGACAAGGCGCTGATCTTGTAGGACATCGCGGCGAGATCGGCGGCTTCCTGCGGGTTGCTGCCGAACAGGATCGTGTAGCCGGATTGCAGCAGCGCGTAGACGTCGTCATGCCCCGCCATGACGTTGAGCGAATGTTTCGAGACGACGCGCGCGGCGACATGCAGAACGAAGCCGCCGACCCTTTTGCCGACGGTCACGTAGTGCGATTCCATCGCGAACAGCACGCCCTGGCTCGACGAGGCGTTCGATATGTATTTGCCGCCCGTCAGCGCCGCGCCGAGCGCGCCGCTCTGCGCGGAATGCTCGCCCTCCGGCTCGAAGAAGAACGGGTGCTTGTCCCAGACGTTGCAGCCGCCATTGGAGCGGAACGCCTCGTAAATCTCGGAGATTTCGGTCGAGGGCGTGATCGGATAGCCGATCACGCCGCCGCACACGCGGCTCATCACCTCGGCGACGGCGCCGTTGCCATGAATGACACTGGGAGTCCCGGGATATTTTATGGTCATGACGTTTCTTCATTCCACGATGAAATGGGCGCATCGACGGCAAGCCGCGGAACATCCTGCCCGTCTTTCACGCGGCAAGGTCCTCCCGGCGTCACGTCTTTACTTGCGCCCGACTAAGGGGGGATCGCGTTGCGTTTCGCATTGATTTGTCTCAACGGGTCCGTGCGTCGATCCAGACGCGGCGCGCGCGGCCCTCGTCGGGATACCGGTCCCCGGTCCCAACGTCGCCCTCCCAGGCTCGCGGCATGACGACGCAGCGCGCGCACGCCGAGGCGTCGGCGCTAGAACTGATCGTATGCTAGATCAAAAAGGCGCGTCGCTTTGACCATCGGCCGTCGCGGAATGATCGAAACCCACAAACGTCTGGCCTACGCGGCTTGGACCGCAGGCATCGTCTGCGCCGGTCTCCTGTGCCGTTGGCCGGCGCTCGGGCTGCCTTGGTTCGTGGCGAAATATGCCGGCTCCGCGCTTTGGGCCGCCATGGTCTATACCGGTCTGCGCGCCGTCAACCCTCGCGCCGCCGCGTCGGTCAGCATGACGGCGGCGATCACGGTCGCGATCTGCGTCGAACTTTCGCGGCTCTATAATCAACCGGAGCTCGACGCCTTTCGCTTGACGCTGGCCGGCTATTGCTGGGCAGAATCTTCTCGCTTTGGAATGTCGTCGCCTACGCCGTCGGGATTCTATGCGCCGCGCTCGCCGACGCATGGGCGGCGCGGACGCATACGGGAACCGGCTAGTTTGGTCGCCGCTGCGCATTCATTTGCGCGAAATACGTGTCCAGTTCCTGCCGGCTCGCCAAGCGCCGCGCCTCCGAGCTCTCATAGCCGATTTCCGTTTCCCCCAAATCCAGCCGGGCGAAAATGCTGTCGGCGAAGGCGTCCAGGTCGACGCCGAACGTATGAAGGCCCGGGCCGCCGAGATCGGTGTTGACGGCCGGCGGCACGATCTCGACCACGTCGAGCGGGGTGTCCTTCAACTGATGGCGCAGGCTCAGAGTGAACGAATGCAACGCCGCCTTGGTGAGGCAATAGGTCGGCATGATCGCGAACGGCGCGAAGGCCAGGCCTGAGGTCACGTTGACGACCGCACCGAACGGCGCTTTCGCCAAGTGGGGCAGCAGGAGCATCGTCAGATGCAACGGGGCGTCGAGGTTGGTCGCCAATTCCGTCCTGTGCGCCGACCAATCCTGTGGCTGCAAAAGCGGCGCGGGCCGATTCTGGATGCCGGCGTTGTTGACCAGAACGTTCAAATCTGGAAAGCGCGCGAGCGCCTCTTCCGCCAAAGCCAGCCGGCCCGCTTCGGTCGAGACGTCGGCTTGAAGCGTCTCCAAAGCGGGGGTGTCGCGTTGGGCCGTCGCCAAAGCCCCGGCCCGGCGTCCGCTGATGATGACGCGATTGCCGCGCGCGGCGTAACGCTTGGCCAACGCCAGCCCAATGCCGCTGCCGCCGCCGGTGACGAGGATGGTGTTGCCGTGCATACGCATGGAGTTAGATTCCTTGGTGGTGGAGTGCGTCCGCGATCTTAGACGCGGCTGATTTGAGTGGCTATGCGCGCCTACGCGACGCGAAAGCGCTTAAGCCGCCGTCACGGTTTGAGCGGCCAACAGGCGCTGACGTTCATGGTTGAGATGCGCTCGCTTCGGGACGAGCCTCGGAGACCGCGGCCCAATGGCGAACAGAGACATCTGAGTCCAGCGCCGATCACGCCGCTTTCGTCAGCCTGAAATCCACCCGCACCTCATCATAGGGAAACACGATGCCCGCCTCGGAACGCTCTAGAATTCCCGCTTGAATGAGCGCCGTCACATCGCCATGCAGGGCCTTTGCGTCCCGGTTGACGCGCCGCGCGATTTCGCGGATCGACATTTCGCTTTCGCCGGTCATCGCCCGCAGGATTTCCCAGCGCTTTTTCGTCAGCGTTCGCCAAAGCTGATCGACCGAGCCGAACGAGATATGCGCGCCTTGAGACTCTCCACCAAACGCGGCCATGGCGCGGCGGGTGACTTCATCGCGAGAGGCTATCGAAAGAGTGACGCTATTCACTACGGACTCCACTGATCGACGTCGCGCCAGCCGTCACACGTCCAAATTCGCCACGTTCAGCGCGTTCTCCTGAATGAACTCGCGCCTCGGTTCCACGACGTCGCCCATCAGCTTGACGAAGATGTCGTCGGCCTCGTCGACCTCGCGCACGCGCACCTGCAACAGCGAGCGCGCTTCGCGGTCGAGCGTGGTTTCCCAGAGCTGGTCCTTGTTCATTTCGCCCAGACCCTTGTAGCGCTGGAACGTGACGCCCTTGCGGCCGGCGGCGTTCACCGCCTCCAGCAGTTCGGACGGGCCGGAGACGGCCGTCTCGTCGCCGCGGCGCAGGAACACCGCGGGGCCGCTGAAGGCCTCGCGCAGCGGCTTCGCGTGCTCGTCGAGGCGACGCGCCTCGGCCGAAGCCATCAGGTTGGAATCGAGGATCAGCGCCGAGGTCACGCCGCGCAACTCGCGCGTCAGGATCACGCCGCCCATTTCGCTGCGGCCGACCCAGCCGCGCTCGGTCTCCTCGGCGATCGCGTTCATGCGATCGGCCAGATGCAACGCGCGGACGTCGCCCTCGGGGTCGTCGACCGTGCTCAACGGCTTCAACGCGCCCGCCAGCGCCGCCTGTTCGACGGCGGCCTTGTTGTAGCGCGAGTGCAATTGCGCGAGCAGACGGCGCATCGCGCGCGCTTCATCGACGAGGGCGGCCAGATCGGCGCCCGCGCGCACTTCGCCGCCGGATAGGCGCAGCGCCGCGCCCTCGAGCCCCTGCGAGACCAGATATTCCTCCATCGCGCGCTCGTCCTTGAGATATTGCTCGGACTGGCCGCGCTTGACTTTGAACAGAGGCGGCTGGGCGATGTAGAGATGGCCGTTCTCGATGATCTGGCGCATCTGCCGATAGAAGAACGTCAGCAACAGCGTGCGAATATGCGAGCCGTCGACGTCGGCGTCCGTCATGATGATGATCTTGTGGTAGCGCAGCTTCTCGATATTGAAGTCGTCGCGGCCGATGCCGGCGCCGAGCGCCGTGATCAGCGTGCCGACCTGCTCGCTAGACAGCATCTTGTCGAAGCGAGCGCGCTCCACGTTCAATATCTTGCCGCGTAGCGGCAGCACCGCCTGGAATTCGCGGTTGCGGCCCTGCTTGGCGGTCCCGCCGGCGGAATCTCCCTCGACGATGAAGATTTCCGACTTGGCGGGGTCGCGCTCCTGGCAATCGGCGAGCTTGCCAGGCAGGCTCGCGATGTCGAGCGCGCCCTTGCGGCGCGTCAATTCGCGCGCTTTCCGCGCCGCTTCGCGCGCTTGCGCGGCTTCCAGCACCTTGCCGACGACGGTCTTGGCGTCGGCGGGGTGCTCCTCGAACCATTGCGACAACAGATCGTTGACGAGGCTCTCGACGACGGGGCGCACTTCGGACGAGACGAGTTTGTCCTTGGTCTGCGACGAGAATTTCGGGTCGGGGCACTTGACCGAGAGGACGCAGGTAAGACCCTCGCGGCAATCGTCGCCGGTCAGATCGACCTTTTCCTTTTTCGACAGGCCCGAGCGGTCGGCGTAGCCGGTGACCTGTCGCGTCAAGGCGCTGCGCAGGCCGATCAGATGCGTGCCTCCGTCGCGCTGCGGGATGTTGTTGGTGAAGGGCAGCACGCTCTCATGATAGCTGTCGTTCCACCACAGCGCGACCTCGACCGAGATGCGGTCCTTTTCGCCCTTGATCAGGATCGGCTTGTTGATCAGTGGCGTCTTGGCGCGATCGAGATAGCGCACGAACGCCTCGAGCCCGCCCTCGTAGTAAAGCTCCTCGCGCTTGACCTCGGCCGAGCGCGCGTCGGTCAGGATGATGCGCACGCCCGAATTGAGGAACGCGAGTTCGCGCAGGCGATGCTCGATCGTCGGATAATCGAACTCGGTCATCGTGAAGGTTTCGTGCGACGGGGTGAATGTCACCTCGGTGCCGCGCTTGACTTTGCCGTGCTCGATCGGCGCCGGGCCGACAACCGTCAGTTTATCCACGGCGTCACCATGGGCGAAGTGGATGACGTGCTCGTGGCCGTCGCGCCAGATCCGCAGGGTCAGACTGGTCGAAAGCGCGTTGACGACGGAGACGCCGACGCCGTGCAGGCCGCCCGACACCTTGTACGAATTCTGATCGAACTTTCCGCCCGCGTGCAACTGGGTCATGATTACCTCGGCCGCCGAGACGCCTTCTTCGTCGTGGATGCCGGTCGGGATGCCGCGGCCGTCGTCGGTGACCGTGCAGGAACCGTCGGCGTTCAACGTGACGGTGACGAATTTGGCGTGGCCGGCGAGCGCCTCGTCGATCGCGTTGTCGACGACCTCGTAGACCATGTGATGCAGGCCGGAGCCGTCGTCGGTGTCGCCGATATACATGCCGGGGCGCTTGCGCACCGCGTCGAGGCCACGCAGCACCTTGATCGAATCCGCGCCATAGGCGTCGCTGATAGCCTGCTGTTCGATGGCGGGATCGATCTCGGGCGGCGAATTGGGTTCTTCCGTCAAAATCAGGGACTTTCTTTTCGGCAAGCTGATTTCGCGCACGCGAGCGCGCGACGATTCGTCTTTAGATACTATAGCCTGTCCAGCGCCCGAATTGCACGTTTTCCCGCCTGAATCGGCGCGGACGCGGGCGCCGAAAATTCCGCTCGACCGCGCCGCCGCTCCCGTCGACAATGCCGGGGCCCCGACCGGGGTGATTCGCGGCCCGAGACAGGACATCAGCGCCTTGCGCGACGAGGTGAACGAACCGCTGGGAATGCGCCCGACGCCGCCGCCGCTCGGGGCCAAGCTCGCGCCCTGGACTTCGCGCGCGAAGGTGGCGGTCGCCTGCGCGGTCGTGGCGGCGGGCGCGTATGTGGTCTGGCGCGGCGCGCCTCCGAACAGCGGCGAGCCTTTCGCCCTGGCGCATGTCGAGCCGGCGCCGACCGCGCCCGTGGTCGCGCCGACCGCCAACATTCCGCCCGCGCCGATCGCCGCCGCGAAACTCTCGGCGACCTCCTCGGCCGCCGATGTCGAGGCCGCCAGCGGCGTCAAGGTGGTCCGCAACGGCGGGGGCGGGCAAACGTCCGGTGCGCTCATCATCGACGTCTCGCAGTCGCTCGGGGTTCGGCTGACGCCGGCGCCTGACAAGCGGCTGGTCGAAAAATCCCGCTTCGGCTCCTTGCCGCGCATCGGCGCCGACGGCGCGCGGCCGGCCGATGTTTACGCCCGGCCGCTGCTCGAAGGCGCCGCAGTCAAGGGCGCGCCCCGGATCGCGATCCTGGTCGGCGGCGTCGGCATCGACGCGCAGAGCACCAGCGCCGCGATTTCCCGGCTGCCCGCCGCCGTGTCGCTGGGCGTCGCTCCCTACGGCGCCGATGTCGAACACGACGCGGCGCGCGCGCGGGAGGCGGGGCACGAGATCCTTTTGCAGGCGCCCATGGAGCCGATCGGCGCCAGCGCCAATCCGGGGCCGCATACGCTGACCACGACGGCGTCGGAGAGCGAGAACCGCGATTCCCTGCAATGGCTGATGGGCCGCTTCGTCGGCTATGTCGGCGTGACCAATTATCTCGGCGGCCGGCTGACCGCCGATTCTCACGCCTTTTCGCCGATCCTGGCCGAGATCGCCTCGCGCGGGCTGCTCTATTTCGACGACGGCTCTTCGCCACGCAGCCTGGCGCGGGACATCGCCCCGACCCTCAATCTGCCCGCGACCGGCGCCGACATCGTGCTCGACGCCGCGCCGTCGGCCGAGGCGATCGAGGCCGCTTTGGCGCGGCTCGAGGCGCTGGCGCGGCGGCAGGGCTCGGCGATCGGCGTCGCGAGCGGCTTGCCGGTCAGCATCGACCACATCGCGCGTTTCGCCGCGGGTCTGGAGGCGCGCGGCGTTTCGCTGGTGCCGATCTCCGCCCTGATCTCTCGCGGGCCGTCCGCGAGCGTGCGAGCCAATCCGTGAGGCGCTCTTGACGCATGACATGATCTACCGCCGCTGCGCCGGCATCGCGCTGATCAATCGCCACGGCGACGTCTTCATCGGTCGGCGCAAGAAGGATCGCGAAGCCATCCTGATGGCCGGCCACGAATGGCAGATGCCGCAAGGCGGCATCGACGCCGGCGAGACGCCGCTGCAGGCCGCCAAACGCGAACTCTACGAGGAGACCAACGTCACCTCGGCCTCGCTGATCGCGGAGGCGCCCGATTGGCTCGCTTACGACTTGCCGCCCGAGGCGCTGGGACGGTTCAGCGGACGCTATCGCGGCCAGACGCAGAGGTGGTTCCTGTTCCGCTTCGAGGGCGAGGAATCGGAGATCGACATCGACAAGCCCGCGCACGGAAACCATCAAGCTGAATTCCGCGCGTGGCGCTGGGAGCGCTGGGAGGCGCTGCCGGATCTGGTGGTGCCGTTCAAGCGCCCGGTCTACGAGAAGGTCGTGGCCGTGTTCGCGCCGATCGCGCGCGGGCGCTGACTAGTACATCGATTTCGTGAATCGACTCATATCATTCAGGCTCGGCAAGTCTCCATCTCCACGTGTGAACGACCGGTCGTCGATTGATGCGATCGATGGCGGCAAGGATCCGTTGGCGCAGTTCCTC
>Ga0302319_10002703_pt1 | contig 37826 bp, 27 predicted proteins | sample Bog_T0_2_FD_203319 | JGI IMG/M metagenome (GOLD analysis project Ga0302319, IMG submission 203319) | Peat permafrost microbial communities from Stordalen Mire near Abisko, Sweden - Bog_T0_2 | ecosystem: Environmental > Terrestrial > Soil > Wetlands > Peat | place: Sweden: Abisko, Stordalen Mire... | reverse complement strand
AAAAACGCACCACAAATTTTAGGCCAAAAAATTGTGGTGCGTTTTTTGAATCAAAATCGAGACTGCGCGTAACTTGGACGTGAAATTTGAACGTACTGATTAGCGGACGTCGGTTTTTAGAAGTGAAATTTGAAAATTCAAGACTGCACGTAGTGAAATCACGACAGCACGGTCACCTCTAATTAGCGAGCGTCTGCCACCCCTCGCTCGCTCGCGACCCCACCCCCGCGCTCTCGCGATCACTGCAGTTTCTGGATATCGGCAAGAGAGCAACGGGAGGCGGTTTGGAGGAAGCATTTTTTCGACCCTCGCGCGCTCATTAGTAAATCAATTTCGCGAAAAAAACAGGCACCTCCCGCGGACTCCGGACCCTCTCTTGCGTTTTTCCAGAAACTGCATCGACTCGAGCGCGCGAGGGGTGGGATCGAGACTCGACGTAAGATCAGGCGTCCTCTAATTAGAAGAAAATCATCCCACGTGCAGTCTCGATTTTTCCTACGCGCAGTCTTGAATTTTCAAATTTCACGTCTAAAAACCGACGTCCGCTAATCAGTACGTTCAAATTTCACGTCCAAGTTACGCGCAGTCTCGATTTCGGTTCAAAAAACGCACCACAAAATTTGGGCCAAAAAATTGTGGTGCGTTTTTTGAAAGCAAGCCAAAATCGGTAAAATTTAGACGCGAAATTTGAAAATTAAAGACTGCACGTAGGAAAATAAAGACAGCACGGTCCCCTCTAATTAGCGAGCGTCTGCCTCCCCTCGCTCGCTCGTGACCCCGCCCCCGCGCGCTCGCGTCCCCTGCAGTTTTCGGATATCGGCAAGAGAGCAACGGGAGCCGTTTTCGATAGCACGTTTTTTCGGCCCTCGCGCGCTCATTAGTAAATTAATTTCGGGAAAAAAACAGGCACCTCCCACGCACTCCGGACCCTCTCTTGCGTTTTTCCAGAAACTGCGTCGGCGTGGGCGCGCGAGGGGTGGGATCGGGACCGGACGTTAGCAGAGACGTCCGCTAATTAGAAGAAAATCACCACACGTGCAGTCTCGATTTTTCCTACGCGCAGTCCTGAATTTTCAAATTTCACGTCTAAAAACCGACGTCCGCTAATCAGTACGTTCAAATTTCACGTCCAAGTTACGCGCAGTCTCGATTTTGATTCAAAAAACGCACCACAATTTTTTGGCCCAAAATTTGTGGTGCGTTTTTTGAAAGCAAGCCAAAATCGGTAAAATTTAGACGTGAAATTTGAACGTACTGATTAGCGCACGTCGGTTTTTAGACGCGAAATTTGAAAATCCAAGACTGCACGTCTGAGAGTCGGGACTGCGCGTCTCCTGAAAAAATCGACGCCCGAGCCCGCGTATTAGATCAGGGACTCCGCGCTGCCCGAAAAAATCTGATCGTCGGACTGCACGAGAGTGTGTGCGTGCGCTCAGGCTTGGGAAAGCGAGAGGACGAGAAGAGTAATTGATAGGAAAATAAAATTGATTTTTTTAATTCTTCATCTCCCCACCCCCTCTCCCTGCAGTTGGAGCGGACGCCATCACTCGTCGTCGTCGTCGTCGTCGTCGTCGTCGTCGTCGTCGTCGTCGTCGTCGGAGCCGTCGGAGCCGTCGACTGCAGGAGGCTCGGCTGGGGCGGGGGCTGGGGCAGCGGGCCCGACGGCAATGCCCAGCGCGCGGGCGGTGAACACGTGGTCCGCCAGCAGCACCATCGCCGCCGCCCGGTATCGCTCCATGTGCACGGGCGCAATGTGCACCGCGATGCGCCGCGACCGGCTCGAGCCGATCGGCGCCGAATACCCGGCCTTGCAGTTCTCGCTCTGGCAGTAGTACTCGAAGACGGGCCCGTCGAGCCGCAGCCAGCCGCCGAGATACGCCTTCGAGTGCTGCCGCGAGTGGTCCCCGTTCTTGTACGGACACCAGTACGAGTCCTTGACCAGCTGCACGAAGCCGTTGGTGAACACGCGGTGCACGCACCACGCGTGGCCCGTCTCGGCGCTCGCCGCCTCCGCCGCCACGCCCGCCAGCCCGTGCAGCGTCACCCGCGGGCCCGGCCCGGGCGCCTCCGCCTCCGCGAACGCGTGCTCCCCCCCGCTCTTCTGCAGTTTGTAGACGGCGTCCGTGATGCGGTGCTGGTGGTAGTGCGGGTGGGACTCCTCGTCGTCGTCAAAGACCAGCGGCACGCCCGGCGCAATCAGCAACTGCAGGAGCCGCGACGCGCCGCCGGTGTCGGGGTCCCGCGGCACGTAGGTCACGAGCGACGCGAGGAAGCGCGCCATGTTGTCCGGCGTGTCCACGGGCTTCGGCGGCGCGCCGTCCAGCAGCATCGGATACGTCGGCGCCTGCGGGTTCGCGCCCTGCTTGGTGTTGTACGCCGCGCAAAAGTTGCGGTTGCGCGTGTAGATAAAGTCGACGATCGGCAGGTACTCCGTCTTCTGCCCGTCCTTCAGCGTCACCGTGCGCTGCACGTACAGCGGGCTGTCCGCGGGCGCCACGCCCAGCAGCCGCTGGCACCGCTCCATGATGCGCGTCACCAGCGCGCCAAAGTGCAGGTTGCTGAAGAACATGCGGCACCCCGGCAGGTGGTACACCACGTGCATCGACTGCTTCCCCGGCTTGAAGCGTCTTGTAGTCACCGCGCGGACTGCAGCAAAGTCGTAGCCGCCCGCGAGCGGGTCCGTCGGCGCGGCCTCCGCGCAGAGCAGCGCCCAGCCGTACTCGAAGATGCGGCGCACCGCGCAGATGTCGCGGCCGGGATGCTCGCTGTCGTCGATGTCGAGGTCGATGTGTCCGTGCACGGGGAAAACTGCAATGGCGCCGCTGCCGTCCGCGGGCGTGTACGCGACGAGCGGCTCGGCGTCCGGGCTGGGGACGCGGTAGGGCTCCTGCACCTGCTCGAAGAGGTTGCGCCAGTAGGGCGCGTTGGCGACCGTGCGCTGCCACATCCCGCGGAAGGACAGCGTCGCATACGAGTAGTACGACTTGTATTTCTGGTTCGTGGTGGAGGGCCGCGCGGGATTCGAGAACCCCGCCACCGGCCGCGACGGATGCAGTTTCCGCGCGCGCTCCTTGACCATGACCTGCCGCGGCACGTCGTCGCTGCGGGAGAAGCGGCCGCCGATGTACACCGGGTCGTGCGGCGAGCCTCCCTCGCCGTGGTAGTAGGGGTCGAACTGCGAAAAGTCGTCGAGTTCGGGCACGCCTTTAAAGTCCCGCGGCACTGTTCCCCTCGGCACTGTTCCCGCCGGCTGCAGTGCTGCTGGTGACTCCGCTTCCATTTTGATGTTGTCTCTCTTTTTTCTCCCCTCCTTCCTGCAGTTGGAAGGGATATAGGAAGAGAGATACAACAACTGCAGGAGAGAGGTTGGAGAATGGATGCTAGCGGCGGGAACAACAGTGTGTATGCGACAGCCGAGGGCGCGGCGCACGTGCTGGAGGGACGCATGTCCGACGAGGCGGAGGCGGTCTACGAGCGGATGAAGGCTGCGGACATGGACGAGTTCGAGGAGCACGAGACCGCGCTGCAGTTGGTGAAGCGCGAGCAGCGGCTGTCGCACGCCATGATTCTCAGCATCAGGCAGGAGTTGCGCGAGACCGACCAGCGGACGTACAGGCTGAGGAAGCATCTGCGGCGGGCCTTCAAGTGCGAGAAGCGCCTGTGCGACATGGCCAAGATGCTAGGGGCCTCGAACCTGCACTGCGTGACGATCTCAGACAACGCGGGCGGGTCCATATGCTACTACGTGGTGAAGGCCGACGACTCCTTCCGCGTGGTCAACTACTGGTCCGATCTCGAGCGATGGGACGGCGACAGGCAGTGGATCGCAGTCGACAAGGTGCTGCTGAACCAGATCAACATTGATCTGTACGCGCGCGCCCTGCAGCCCGGACACTGCGACAGCGTGCTCGCCGCCATCGCCGCCGAGGCAACGAAGAGGTTCGGCAGTGCGCCCGCGCCGCCGCCGCCCGCACCAGCCCCCGTCCCCACCGTCAACTAGCAGCGACGCAGAAGTCAGAGAGTGAAATAAAAACTGCAAAAGAGAGAGATATTTTACATCACATCATTATTACACTCCCACCCTTCCCTCCTGCAGTTGGAAGAGACGCAGAAAGAGAGAAACAACAAAAAAACGACGGGAACAGACAACATGAAAATGACACTGCAATGGACGATGGAGGAGGATCAGGCGCGGAGGGCAGTACCGGTTGTGGGGCTGCGAGTGACGGCTGTGAGATCGGACGACCAAGGCCACCGCTGCCAGCCGAGCGACGAGTTGGTCATGAAGACGGGATCAAGCGTCTTTGCAGTTGCGATTTCAGCGGACGCGGCGATGATCGTGACCGGGTCGTGCGACAACACGGGGCGGATGTGGAATGCGAAGACCGGCGAGTGCGAGGAGATGCTGGTGGGACACACGGACTGGGTTCGCGGTGTCGCGATCTCGGCGGACGGAGGGACGATTGCAACGGGCTCGTGGGACCACACGGTGAGGTTGTGGAATGGCAAGACGGGCGTGCTCCTCAAGATACTGCGGGGACACACGGATCGCGTTTGCCCTGTCGCGATCTCTGCCGACGGGGCGACGATCGTGTCGGGATCGCGGGACAAGACCGTGCGCGTGTGGGACGCGAACACGAACGAGTGCCCGCGTATACTGCGTGGACACGCCGCCACCGTCCCTGCAGTTGCGGTCTCGCCCGACGGAGCGACGATCGTGTCCGGGTCGTGGGACCACACCGTGCGGGTGTGGAATGCGAGGACGGGCGTGTGCGAGCAGACGCTGCAAGGACATTCTGATGATGTCTGTTCTGTCGCAATCTCGTCGGACGGAGAGACGATTGCCTCGGGATCGTGCGACAGTACCGTGCGGCTGTGGAATGCAAAGTCCGGCGAGTGCAAGAAGATACTGCAAGGACACACTCAAGCCGTCACCGCTGTTGCGATGTCGCAGGACGGGGCGATGATCGTCTCGGGCGCGGCAGACAAGACCGTGCGTGTGTGGGATGCGGAGACGGGGCTGTGGGTTCACGTGCTGCACGGGCACACAGAGACAGTTTACGGCGTCGCGATTTCGGCTGACGGAAAGACGATCGTCTCGGGATCGGCCGACAAGACGGCGCGCAAGTGGGACCTGTAGTGCGCCCGCCCCCGCCCCACACTCCTGCAGTTGCCCTACCCCCCCCCCCCTTGCAACTGCAGGAGAGAGGGTGGGTGGGGTTAGGGAGAGAAAGAGAGAAAAGAAAAAAAGAGAAAAAAAGAAAGTTTAATTAAAAAAAAATCAAACAAAACAGAGCAAACATATTATCAACACGTCAAACAATGGAACAGGCTTTTAGTGAAGGAACAGTGAGTGATGATGACGGCAGTGGTTTCAGTAGGGTGTTGAATCAATTACACTTCATAAGTAGTTGGTCTTCACTGGACCCCAGTGTGGGAGTGATGAGGGTGGATCCGGCCCCACGACCAACAGAACCCCACATCCACTGCGTCGCGATATCGCCCGACGGATCAACGGTCGCGTCCTCGTCAGACGAGCGGGTCGTGCGGGTGTGGAGCGTGGGCACTGGCGAGCGCGAGATGACACTGCAAGGACACAGGGGCAGTGTCCTCGCCGTCGCGTTCTCGCCCGACGGAGAGAAGATTGTCTCGGGATCGGAAGACGGGACACTGCGGGTGTGGAATGCGAAGACGGGGGAGTGCGAAAAGACGCTGCAGGGCCACACTTGCAATGTTTCCTCTGTCGCCATCTCGTCCGACGGAGCGACGATTGTGTCGGGGGTCGTGGGACTCTACAGTGCGTCTGTGGGATGCTGCCACCGGGCTTCCCGTCATTATCTAGCCCTCTTCCCCCCCCCCCTTCAAACTGCAGGAGAGCGCGAGCGGTGGGGTGGCCGCCGATGAGAGAGCGCGTGAAAGAAAGTTGAATAAAAAGACAAGGAAATTATTTTCAACACCCCACCCCACACTCTCCTGCAGTTTGACGGTGGGGAAGAAGAGAGAGACAACAAGCAAACGAGACGGAACAGCGAAGATGGAAGAGAGTGGCAAAGGAACAGCAACAACGGGAACAGGGAGCGTCGGGAGTAAGCGGGCGCAGGAGGCGTTCACAGCGGTGAAGAAGCAGTGCAGGCGGGCGGGCGAGTTGGACGACGAGTGGAAGGCGCTGGAGAACTACGTGATGTCCCCGCCGGCCCTCAACCCGCACCTGCCCGGCGTCTCTGCAGTTGCAATCTCGCGCGACGGAAACACGATTGCGGCGGGCGCGGCCGACGGCACCATCAAGGTGTGGCACGCGCAGACCGCGCAGTGCCTGCAGACGCTGACCGGACACGAGAGCTGGGTGTCGAGCATCGCCTTCGCGGGCACCGGGGCAGGATCGTGTCGGGGTCGTGGGACACCACGGTGCGCGTGTGGGACGTGGCGACCGGAGCGTGCCTCCACACGCTCAAAGAGCACACGGCGGTTGTCAACTGCGTCGCGGTCTCCGCCAGCGGAATCACGGTCGTGTCCGCGGCGAACGACATGACGGTGCGGGTGTGGAATGTGAACGTTGGCTCGCTCGTGCACACGCTGCGAGATCAGGCCTCCTTCGTGTGCAGCGTCGCAATCGCGCCGAATGGGGCGACCTTCGTGACGGGATCAAAGGACAAGCGGGTGCACGTTTACGAGACACAGACCGGCGCGTGCCGCAAGGTGTTGCTGGGCCACGAGGACGAGGTCAGGGCTGTCACACTCTCGCCGGACGGCTCGAAGATCGTGTCGGCCTCGTGCGACAAGACGGTGCGCGTGTGGAATGCGCTGACGGGCAAGTGCGAGCGGGTGCTGCAGGAGCCGACCGGCCACATCCACGCCGTTGCGACCATGCCGCATCTGGTGGTGAGCGTGTCGGGATTCCGGCAGCCGACGGTGACGACGTTTATTGAAGGCGCGAGCGTCTACGAGAAGGTGGCGGACGTGCGCGAGGGATTGGTCGTCTCGGCTGCAATCACGCCCGACGGCTCGAGGTTCGTGTCCGCATCGAACGACGGCCTCATCTACCTGTGGGACGCTGTCACCGGGCTCCATGTCACCATCTAGCCCTCCTCCCTCGCCACGTCCAACTGCAGGGCGCGGCGGGTGGGTGGGCGGGTGGATGAGAGAGAGAGCACAAGAGAAAATTAAATAAAAAAAATCAGGGAAATTATTTTCAAAAACCACATTCTCCTGCAGTTGGAAGGTGACGAAGAAGAGAGAGACAACAACAACAAAAGGGAGGAGGAACAGTGAAGATGGCGGAAAAAGAGCAGATGAAAAAACGAGCGAGTGATGCGTTCGGGGAAATTGTGAAGAGATACAAACAGCAAGGAGAGTGCCCGGAGGCGTGGGAGGCTTTGAAGAAATATGTGGACATTCCGGTGGTTTTGAAGGGCCACAAGGAAGGTGTTTACGCTGTCGCGATATGGCGTGACGGGGAGAAGATTGTGTCTGGATCGTTCGACAATACGGTCAGGGTGTGGAATGCGGAGACCTGCGAGTGTGAGAAGACGCTGGTAGGACACGCCCAGGGTGTTTTCTCTGTCGCAGTCTCGCCGTTCGGGGGAGGGATGATTGTGTCTGGATCGAGTGACAGGACACTGTGGATGTGGAATTTTTACACCGGTGAGTGCACTGGAATCCTGAAGGGACACACCGACGTTGTCAACGCTGTTGCGATCTCGCCCGACGGATCGAGGATCGTGTCAGCCTCGGGTGATAAGACGATTCGTATTTGGAATTCGAGGACCGGCAATTGCCACAAGATACTGATGGGGCACGAGGGAAATGTGAAGGCCGTTGCGTTTTCGCCAGACGGAGAGAGGATCGTGTCGGGATCCTTCGACAAGACAGTGCGCGTGTGGAGTGTAATCACTGGCGAATGCAATTTGGTGCTGGAAGGGCATACTGATTCTGTTCACGCTGTCGCGATCTCATCCGACGGAGCGAGGATCGTGTCGGGGTCGAGGGACAGGACAGTGCGCGTGTGGAATGCGAAGACGGGCGCGTGCGAGAAGACTTTGACAGGACACACGTATGGTATCAGCGGTGTTGCAATCTCACCCGACGGAGAGAAGATCATTTCTGCGTCATGGGACATGACAGTGCGGGTGTGGGATTCAGGGAGGGGCGTCTTGGAGAATAAGATGAAGGGCCACAGGGATTGGCTCCACGCTGTAGCGTTCTCCCCAGACGGAAAGAAGTTCGTGACCGCGTCGGACGACAAGACAATCCGCGTGTGGAATATTGACACCGGGCTCCCTGTCACCATCTAGCCCTCCTCCCTCGCCACGTCCAACTGCAGGAGAGCGGGGGCGGGTGGGTGGACGGGTGGATGAGAGAGAGCATAAGAGAAAATTAAATAAAAAAAATCAGGGAAATTATTTTCAAAAAACCACCCTCCCCTGCAGTTGGAAGGTAAGGAAGAAGAGAGAGACAACAACAGAAAGAGACAAGGAACAGTGAAAATGCAAGGAACAGAGAAAAGGGAAGGAACAGGGAGAAAACGGACGATGGAGATGCTGTTGCAGATCGAGAAGAAATACAGACAGGAAGGAGAGTTCGACGAGGAGTGGGAAACGCTGAAGAAAAATTTGGCTTGTCCGTTGATTCTGAGGGGCCACAAATCGGGTGTGTTCGCTGTCGCCTTCTCGACTGACGGTGCGTCTATAGTGTCGGGATCGACCGACCACACGGTGCGCGTGTGGGATGCGAAGACAGGCGACTGCCAGCAGAGGCTGCGGGAGCACATTGGTTCTGTCAGCTCCATTGCCGTCTCGCGCGACGGAGCGATGATCGTGTCAGGATCGGATGACAAAACAGCGCGGTTGTGGGATGCGCGCCGGCGTAGCAGGACGCTGAAAGGACACTTCAATCGGGTTTGCGCCGTAGCAATCTCGCCCGACGGAGCGATGATAGTGTCGGGATCAGTCGACAGGACAGTGCGCGTGTGGAATAAGAAGGCAGGCGACTGCGAGAGAGTGCTGCAGGGGCACACCAACACTGTCAATTCAATCGCGTTCTCGCCCGAAGGAGCGACGATAGTTTCGGGATCAGGCGACGAGACAGTGCGGGTGTGGAATGCGACCACCGGCGACTGCGAGAGAGTGCTGCAGGGGCACACCAATTCTGTTCGCTCTGTGGCGATCTCGTCCGACGGCGCAACGATTGTGTCGGGATCGCATGACAAGACACTGCGCATGTGGAATGCGAAGACTGGCGCGTGCGAGAGGACGCTCCAGGGACACAGTGACATGGTTTTGTCCGTCGCGATCTCGCCCGACGGAGCCACCATTGCGTCGGGATCGATGGACCACACGGTGCGCATATGGGATGCAAAGACGGGCGCCTGTCTGAAGACGCTGAATGGGCACACCACCTGGGTCCGCTCAGTCGCGATCTCGCCCGACGGACAGACCGTAGCGTCCGGGTCCGATGACGGGACAATCCGCCTGTGGGATATTCAGACCGGACTCCCCGTCATGATCTAGCCCTCCTCATCCTCCCCCTCAAACTGCATCTCCTGAGAAAGAAAGATCAATAAATAAAAAAACAGAGACAACAATTTTTTTCTTTCCAAACTGCATTATGCCCCTCCTTCCAGACTCACCCACCCTCCCCCTCGCCCTCTCTCCTGCAGTTATGACGACGCGCCTTGGTGTTGTGGGCTCCGAGCTGGTGTGCTACGTGGAGGCGATTGACGCGACGCCCGTGCTGCCGCCCTTCTGCTGGCCGCGCATCGTGTGCGGGAAACCGGGCCGCCGCGACGTCACGCCCCCGCCCTCGCCCGTCCAGAAACTGCAGAGCGTTGAGCCGGACAAGGAGAATGGCGAGCCGGATGTCCGCAGGATGTTCTGATCACTCCTCCCCTCCCGTAAAAAAATTCTAATTAAAAAAAACTTGTGATTTTTTTTATTGATTGCAGAAAGTGCTAGGCCTGCTCCTCGATGGAGATGGCCAGTATCTCGGCGGCCTGCTGCACGGACGCTGTCCGCCCGATATTGATCGCCTGCTCGGCATACGCCTGAAACAGCAGCGTGTCCTCGCTGCAGATGGGCTCTATTCCCTTGCCCTCCAGCGCCGCGAGATTCGCGTCCCGACTCGCGAACAGCGCCGCCAGCACGACATTGGGCGTGAGCCCCGCATCTCCCTTCTGCAGTTGCCGGAGATACTCGGTGGCCGAGGGCGATTCGCACTGCGCGACGACCATGAGATACTGCTCGTCGGTCAGCAGCGGATTGTAGAGGCGGCGCATGTCCGCGATCACGGCTGGGGAGCACTTCCGGCTGTCGATGCTTCTGCGCACGATGGCGGCCACGATCGAGCGGATGTGCTGGAAACTCGGGTCGTCCTTCTTGTAGGCCCCAGCGACGCGTTTGACGGCCAACTGCACGGTTTGGCGGTCTTCCTCGCTCGCAAAATCTTGAATCGTCTCGATCGTCGTGATCGCAATCACCAGCGGGTTGCTCTGCTCTGTCGTCGCCATCTTCAAACTGCAGGAGCGCGGTGTGGGGAGAGAGGAGGCTCCCGTAATTAGAATCTAATATATTTTTTTACAAAACCCCAAAGTCCCGCAGTAGTGGGAGTTGGAAGGGGTTGAGGCTAACCGCGCCGCTTGGAATCGCCGTTGACGTAAGTACCCCCGCGACGACGACGACGCTCCTCGTCGACGGCGGCGTAGACGGGCCGCACGCAGCAGATGCCGGCAAGCGCGGCGAGCGCCATGATGATGAGGCTGCCGACGGTGACGCCGACGGAGGTGCCCACGATAACTGCAGTTGAGGGCTTGTCGCGGCGCGGCGCGCGCTTTGCAGTTTGCGAGTTGCTCTCGGACTCGGAGTTGGAGTGGTGGCTCGCGGACTTGGACTCGTGGCTGGCGGACTGTGACTCGTGGCTGGCGGATAGCGAGTGGCTGGCGCTCTCGTGCGACGCGGAGCGGGACGGGGACTCCGAGCCCGAGCCGGAATCGGACTGGGATTCGTGGCTGGTCGAGTGCGACGGCGAGTGGCTTTCCGACTCCGTTTCCGATTCGGATTCGGACTCGGTCTGGTGGACGGCCGACTGCGAAAGCGATATGCTGCCGGATTCGGACTCGTGGCTGCTGGACCTTGACTCAGAACCCGAACCGGATTCGGACTCGTGGCTGCTGGACCTCGACGCCGAACCCGAACCGGACTCCGACTCGTGGCTGCTGGAATGCGACTGCGATGTGCTGCCAGATTCTGACCCGTGGCTGGTCGAGTGCGAGTCCGAGCCCGATTTGGACTCTGATTCGTGGCTGCTGGACCCCGACTGCGATGTGCTGCCGGACTCGGAGTGCTGGCTCGCGGACCCCGACTGCGACTTGCTCCCGGACTCCGACTCGTGGCTGCTGGAATGCGACTGCGACGTGCTGCCCGATTTGGAGTGGTGGCTGGTCGAGTGCGAGTCTGACGGCGAGCGCGAGTCCGACTCGTGGCTCGCCGACTTTGACTGCGAGTGGTGCGACGGCGAGTGCGAGTGGGACTCGCGGCTCTTGGACCTCGAGCGGGAGTGGGAGTGCGACCTCGAGTGCGAGCGGGACTTCGACCGGTGCGAGTGCGACCGGTGCGAGTGCGACCGCGAGTTCGACGGCCGGCACTCGTCCACCAGCAACTGCACCGCCTCGCCGTTCACCCACACCACGCCCCCCGGCGCGGCCCCGCTCTCGACCTGCAGTTCGACGACACACTCGCTCGCGCTGCAGGTCCACGTCGCCGCGACGTAGTCCGCCAGCCCCGCGGGCTCGAAGGTGACGTTCGGCGGCACCCCGTCCGGCCGCCCGTAGTTGGCAATCAGCAGCGGCTCGAGATCCGCGGGGTTCGTCACCACGCCGCCCTTCCACCCGCCCCACGCGCCGCTCTTCGGCAGTCCCGCGAGCAACTGCGAGAAGAGCGCGGGGTTCGCGCCTCCCGACGCGTCCACACCCGCGGGCGTCTGCGGCACGTACGCCCACAGGTCGAACGGCTCCCACGCCCCCGCCGCCGCGCCCTGCAGTCCCGCAGTCGTCGCATAGTCGTCGCACGAGCCGCGGTAGAACTGCGTGGCGTTGGCGATCGTGAGCGAGCCGGGTACCGCGGCGCACGAGCAGGCGACCGTCGGGATCAGCGCGGGCCCGAGCAACTGCAGGACGCAGGGCGGGGGGCACACCTCGCCGGACAGTTTGCAGCTGCCGTCAAGCTCGTCGGCGTAGAGGTTGGGCCCGATGGGGCCGACGGGCCCGAAGAGTCGCGCGAAGAGGTCGCCCTCGGGCCCGCCCTCGCCCGGCAGTTGGCACGCGGCGAGGACGACCGCCCGCCGGGAGCCGGGGCGCCAGCCGGGGTTGCCGCCGCCGAGGGGTGCCGCGGCCGCGGCGAGGGCGTCGAGCGCGGCGCTGACGTTGGCGACGGGCGCGGACGCCGCCCACTGCTGCGGAATCATGTTGGCGTCGACGAGAAAGTAGTTGCGTGCCAGGGCGGCCGCGGACTGCAGGACCCAGTCGGAGTGGTACGTGTCCGTGGTGCGCAGCGTGCCGAGCCCCGGCAGCCGCTTGTTGGTGAACAGCCCGAGGCCGACGTCCAGCAGCGGGTTCGTCGCGGCCATCGCCATCAGCGTATACACCAGCCGCTTCGGCGTGAGGTTCGTCTGCCAGTACGGCGCGGCCATCGCCCGGCACGGCTCCGCGGCCTCCCACAGAAAGTACAGGTCCGTTGCTCGTGCAGTTGTCGCGGCGCCCACGGGCACACTCACGTTAAAGCCCTCCTGCATGTTGGTGATGTTGATGGTCGTGACGTTGACCGGCCAGCCGTCGGGCGCGGGCGTCACAACCACGTCCGGCCCCGGCCCGCCGCACGTGCGCAGCACGATCTGGCCCTCGCTCCAGACCACAAACATCACCAGCACTAGACTCAAAACTGCAAGATTGGGGGGTGTGGGTACGGACATCTTCAACCGAAGGGGCGTGGGGGTGGGGAGCGGGGGGTGGCGAAACGTTTTTGCAGTTGTTGGAAACAGCAAGACAACAAGCGTCAGTAAGTAACAAAATAAAAATTCGCACACCCCCGAGTCCCGCTCCCCCAACTGCTGCTGACCTCGCCGCCGCCCGCCGCAGTAAAAATGGAAGTCGACTATGCCGAGGTGCGGAGAAAGTGCTGCAGCCTTCCGTTTGCGGCGAGACAGATTCAGGGGATGGAGCTGGTCGTGGCGGCGTGTCCGCAGGCGAATGCGGCCCTGCGGCGCATGACCGCGGGCCGGGCGCGGTACCGCAAGGAGGACGTGAGCGCGCGCAAGCTGATCGCCACGGCCGCCGCGCAGCTGTTTGCCGTCGACGCGCCGCTGGCGCGGGTGCGGGAGATGACGCAGGCCGCTGACGGGCTGACGCCGCTGTACGAGTACTGGGGACTGGGCACCCTCGCGGGCATGTGCCGGTGGCGCTACGCGCTGCAGTTGGAGCCCTCGGACACCCCCAGATGGCTGTGGGCGACGGTCTACGCGCACATCCTGCACGTCGAGGCGGTCTCGCGGGCGCGGGTCCGGGAACTGCAGGCGAGCGGGCTGTGGGGCCGGCCGGGCGGCGAGGAGGAGGCGGCGCGGCTGGCGGGGATGCGGGAGGACGCGCTGATGAAGGCGGCAAAGTATGCGGGCCCCCACTTCGCGCGCTTCCTGCAGTTCGTGGCGCTGGTGCATGCGGCGGGGCAGATCGAGCCGCTCGGCGTGGTCGACGTGGCGGACGAGTTTTCGGCATTACTACGGGAGCGGTACGGGGGCTGCGTGCCGCCGGGCTGGTTCTTTGTGCCGCCGCAGGCGAGCGAGGACCCGCAGCCGCAGCGCCCCCCGATCCCGATGCAGTCGCGCGGGATACCTAGTGCGCCGCCGCGCGAGTTCGGGTATGCGGAACACGAGACCGACGACTGAAATTTGGCGTATAGTTGGCCGCGGGCCGGAGAAAAAAAAGAAAGGCAAGGCAGAGGTTTGGGACAGGTTAAGAGAAGAAAGTATAAATGGATGCGGAAGACAGTGTGGGCGCGCACGGCCGGCAGCAGGCGACGGTGCGGCGGTGGAGCGTGATCGAGCTGGCATACAACTGGCTGTTTGCAGTTGCGGGCTTCGTGGTGGTGATGACCTTTCTGGCGCAGGCGTTCGGGGTGCCGCGGGCGATCGAGCTGGCGCGGGTCGGCGTGAGCGAGCAGCGGGACGTGGCGCGGGCGTGGCTCGCAACGCCGACGTGCCGCATCTACTACGGGATTGCGACGCTCGAGGAACGCGCCCGCTACGATCTCGCCCACCACATCGACCCCGAAAACTGCAGGAGCGCGAACGCCACCATCTCCGAGAGCGAGCGCATGCAGACCGTGCGCGCGTTCCTCGAGCAGTACTCGGTGTGCGAGGCCGGCAAGTGTCGGGAGTGGCTCGCAGACGCGTCGCTCAACGCGTGGATGTACGGTCTCCCGGCGGCCGCCGCGGCGATCGTCCTGCTCTGGCTGCTCAGCGGCCGCGGCGGCTATCCGCAGCAGCCCGTCGTCTACTACATGCCCCCGCCGCCCCAGCAACTGCACAACTCGAAGCCCTCGACGTCGCTACTCCCGCAACACAGCCACTACGACTAGTAGAGCCCCCGAAATTTGTAATAAAAACAAAAACCACAATATTTTTTTTTTCTTCAACTCGATAGTCACAACCCACCCTCCACAAGCGGGCAGTGCAGTTAGAGAGGATGAAGATGCTGGCAGAGGAAACGGGGGTGCGGATGGTGATGAAGCACGAAGACATCGCGTGGATTGCGAGGGCCGCGGGGGGACTGCCGACGCTGTACCACATGGGGGTGGCCCACGAGGTGCTCGAGCGGATGACGGTGCTGGGACTCGACGTGAAGATGGCGTGGATGGACACGTGGGACGGGCAGCGGTGGCTGTTCGTGGACGTGCGCAACTCGATCGGGATCGGCTCCGAGATCGGAGCGCAGATCGAGTGGGCGCTGAAGGCCGTCGAGCGCGCCATGATCTGCTTCAACGTCGTCGACGACACCCCCGAGCCCGACTGCAGAGAGTACGTCGGCCCCGTCTGGACCAAGGGCCCCAAACCCAAGCGCCGCTTCTAACTGCAGGCGCGGGGCGGGGAGAGGAAGGGAGGATGATTGCAGTAGTAATAAAAAAAAGACTGGTTTTTTTAATTACATCTCGTGTTTCAATTTTTCGAGGCCTGGGCGGCAGCAGCGGCGCGCGCGTCCGCGGCCTCGGCCGCCCGCAGTTTCTGCTTCCACAGGGGCAGCACGGCGGGCGCGTTGTTGGTGACCAGCGAGCTGTCGAGCCGCCGCTGCATGATCTTCTGCAGTCCCTCGGGCAGGGGCTTGGGGACGGCGGCGCCGACGGCCTCGGCCTCCGCTGCGCGCGTGCGCGCGTTGCTCTCGGCGGTGCGGATGCGCCTGATCTCCGCCTGCTGCTCGGCGAGCTCGTGCCGCGCCTGCTGGTAGTCCTCGTGGGCGTCGGAGATGGAGCCGGTGTCGGTGTCCCCGAGCGCCGCCCGCAGCGCCTCGGTGTTGGCCCGCGTGATCTCCACCCGCGCCTTCTGCAGTTGCGCGGTCCGCACGTGGCTGCTGGCAATCTCGCTCTCGAACTTTTCCGAGCGGATCTGCTTGAGCTGCTCCTCCAGCTCCATCTTGAAGTTCCACTCCTCAACTGCAGTCGCGTCGTCGCCCGCGCTGGCGGCAGCCACGGCCCGCTCCTGCGCCGCCAGCACCTTCTTCTGCAGGTCCCGCTCGTGGTCCTCCATCTGGCGGTTCAGCATGATCAGCGCCACCTCGCGCTCCTGCTCGGGCGTCAGTCCGCCCTTCTTCGTCTCCTGCTTCGCCTCCGGCTCCGCGCCGGCCGTCGCGCCCTTTCTGATTGTGATCATCTTCCCTTCCCTTCCCTTTCCCTCCCCCCTCCCCCCTTCCCTGCAGTTTACGGAGAAAAAAAAGTCGGCAACCCCCCTTCTTGGTGATGGAGAGGCGGGTGTTTAGAACTGCGAGGAGGGGGGCGGGGGCGGGAGCTGGTTCTTGGCCTTGGCCTTGGACTTCTTTCTCTTGGGCTGGGTGGCCTTGCGCTGCGGCCGCAGCATGTAGGCGCTGACGTGCACGTTGTTGGGCGGCGTGATGTAGCGCGAGATGCGGTGCACGTTGGCGCGCAGGGCGTTGAGCTGCTCGACGGCCTCGACGATCTCCGCGCGCGTCGTCGTCAGCAGCACGATGTCCGCGACCCACCCCGTCGCGACGAAGAGTGCGATGGCCCACACGATCAGCAGCGACAGGAAGAACGAGTCCGAGAAGATGACGAGGCACTGGAAGGTCAGCGGCGGGATCGCGCCCCCGGGGTACTGCAGCCACCCGAAAATCTTGTCCCAGATCGGGCCCACGGGCAGCACGTAGTTTGTGACCATCAGGAAGAGCGTGAAGGACAGCTGGATGAGCGACTTCCACCAGCCGTACACCTGCTGCTGCGCCGGGCAGCGGTACTCGTCAATGTTCTGCAGTGTCGCGGGCGGCCAGTAGAAGAAGGTCGTGATCGGCGGGATGCAGAAGGGCTCCAGCCCGCGGCAGCAGTCGTACGGGCTCGTGATGTACGTGCAGCAGCGCAGCGGCTCCGCCCACGTGTTGTAGCACGTGCCGTTGCCCGATCCTGCAGTTGCCCCGAACGACGCGGACGTCGCCGGCACGGTGAGCCCGCCGCCGAGATTGAGCATCTCCTGCGACAGCACCGCGTAGTCGTTGGCCTCCACGCCGCTGTAGTTGGTGTGGTAGTAGTACTGCAGCAGCGAGGGCGCCCACACCAGCGCGGCGTGGCGAAACAGATACTCGGTGTCCGCCGCGGCCTTCTGCTGCTTGGCGCTCAGCACGGTGCTGCTGTCGACCGCCGCCGCGGCCACCTGCTGCTCGGCGACCGCGTCCCAGAACGCGCCCATCGCCGTCCGCGCCCGCTCCAGCAACGTGCTGCCCGTGGCGTTGCCGCCGAGGCCCATCAGCCGCCGCGTAACTGCAAACGTCTGACGGCCCGTGGCGCGCGCCAGCAGCACCTCCGCCGACTCTCGCTGTGCAGTTTCGAGGACGTGCAGGAGGCGGCGCTTGCCGCGGGCGGCGCGCTCGGGCGTGAAGAGGCGCTCGACGCGGGAGCTGTGCGGGTCGACGATCGTGGCCTCGGCGATGAGGCGGGCGAGCTCGTGCGCGGCAACCCGCTTCGCCTCCTCGATCGCCACGCCAACTGCAGACGCGAGGTGCGTGAAGGAGGTGATGGCCTCGATCGGCCCCGCGCCCTGCTCCGCCTGCTCCAAATCGTCGGTCGTCGGCGAGTCTGAGGCGGGGTCCACGGACTGCAGCGTGCGGGTGGTGGAGGACGTGGAGTCGTCGTTGCGCTGGGAGCCGGCAAAGGGGTTGGGCCCGAAGAGGTAGGTGTTGGTGGCGTACTTGCCCGCGGTGGAGGTGCTGCGGTAGTTGCGGGTCTCGGGCTTGAGGTCGGCGACGGGCGTCGCGGACCATGCAGTTGAGACGGCGGTGGCGTTGACGACCTCGTTGCGGTCCTGCGTCTGCTGCTGGTAGTTGGGGCTGTTGGGGCTGATGGGCTCGAGGCCCGACAGGTGCGCGGCGGGCTGCATGGTGACCGCGTTCTGGGAGAGCTGGTTGTTTGCAGTCACGCCCGTGTTGCCCATGGTGGTGGAGCCGTTGAACGTCTGCTGGGCGCTGAGCGCGGCGCAGGCGTGCGCGTCGTTGACCTCCGCGGCGGAGATGCCCGTCTGCTGGCACTGGATGTTGGTGCCCGTCAGCCCGCCCGTGGTGTTGCCGTTGGTGATCGAGTTGGGCGTGGGAACTGCAGGATTGTCCTGCTGCGCGCCGAACGTGAGCACGCCCGCGGGGATGCCGATCATGGGCGGCTGCACGATCTCGCCCGCGGCGTTGCGCGTCTGGTAGAAGATCTGGCTGGTAAAGTCGAACGACGCGTACGCCTGGCCCAGCGCCGTGTTGCAGAACGCCGACGTCGTCGCCAGCACGCTCTTCTGCCGCGCGCGCAGGATCGGGCTCGAGTTGTTGAAGAGCGCCGCAAAGTAGAAGCAGTAGTACTGCTGGATGTCCTTCTGCAGTATCTGCAGCGGCGTGTCCGTCGCCAGCGGCGTGACGTCGACGGGCTGGCCGTTCATGAACGTCGCCGCGTTGCCGAGCGCCGACGAGATCACGGACTCGAGCGTCGTCGTCGACTGCGCATACTGCAGTGCGATGATCCCCGGGTCCGTGCCGACGTTCGTGGGCACGCAGATACCGGGCTGGCCCACCGTCGAGTTGCAGAACGTCGCCGTAAAGTTTGCGACAAAGGGCCCCAGCGCGATCGAGTTGAACTGCATGGCCGGCGACGTGGACGCGCACGCGGGCTGCACGACGAGCGTGTAGGCGGCGCACCAGTCCGAGGAGAACATGAGGTCCGAGTACGGCGGCATCTGCGCCGGCGTGAGGTCCGCAAACTGGCACCAGAAGTCGTACGGATACTCGGCCAGCAGCGAGCCGCACGTCTGCGCGCCGATGTACGACTGCACCTGTCCGATGACGTGCAGCGAATACTGGTTGCAGCACTCCGGCAGGCAGAGCGGCGCGCTGTACACGCACGCGCACCCCTCGTTGAACGGCAGTTCGGGGGGCACGAGCCCGGACTTGTCCGCGACGCAGACCTGGTCCGCGAGGTAGGGCCACGAGAAGCCGAACGGGTCGTTGCCCTGCGTCAGCGTGCACTGGTTGATGACCGTCGCGGTCGTGACGAAGCACATCTCCTGCGCGATCGACGCGAACGGCGCAGCGGTCAGCGCCGTCGTGTTTGCAGTTGCAAAGGCGTAGACGATGGACATGCAGGCGATCGTGACGTTGCCGCTGGCGACCCAGTTGGTGCAAAAGGGGAGCGCGGACTGCAGGAGAGGGAGGACGCCGAGGACGTCGGCGGTGCACTGCTCGGCGTTGCAGAGGCCCGCGCCGGACCCGCCGAGGATGCTGGCGACGAGGTTGGCGGGCGGCGGCGGACACACCGACGTTATCTGCCCGAGATTGCAGGAGAGCGAGATCTTGAGGCTCGAGCCGGTCACAGAGTTGAGGACGTTCAGGACCTGGTTGATGGCGCCGACGATCGTGGAGACGTACCCGCACACCATCTTGATGCCCGAGATCGCGGCCATGCACTCGTTGTAGGCGATGTAGTCGAAGCCGTAGATGAGGTCCGCAATGATGAAGAGCAGCGAGTGCAGTGCGTTGCCCGGGTTGAGCATCTGCACGATCCACATGACCGTCGGGATGATGGTCGCCGCGAACCGGAAGACAATGTTCATGAAGAACTGGATGACGTAGGCTGCGACGGGCCCGCACGTCGCGTAGAAGGCGACGAACGCCCGCATGATGATCTGCGCGAGGAACTTTAGCGCGTTGCCGACGACCACCCACGTCTGATCCCCAGCCCCAACCGTCCCGCCAAACTGCGAGTCGCCCGTGACCACGCCGGACACGATCGACGCAAAGCACTGCAGCACGATGATGGCGAACTGCGCCAACTGCAGCATGAACTGGATGAAGAGGTCGCCGAACAGCATGAAGATGTCGATCAGAATCTGCACGCCCACGTCGAAGAAGAGCACGAGAAACATGATGAAGAAGCCGATCGTCAGGTCCAGCGTGATCACCCCAAGATTCAACAGCGTCACCGTAAAGTTGCTCACCTGCACAGCCTCGTTGATCTTCACAATGAAACTGTTGACGTAATCATAATCACCGCTGGCCAACGCCGAGTACAGGCCCTCGAACTTCACCCGCACCTGCGAGAAGACCAGATACCCGACAAGCAGAATCCCCATCACCGTCCCGCTCGCCGCGGCCGCCGCCATCACGAGAAGTATGAACTGGAAGAACGCGGCGATCGTGTCGAATATGACGGCGGCCAGCGCGCTTATGCCAAGCTGCCGCGAGTTCTGCGAGTTCTGCAGATCATACGCCCGCTTCAGGTCCTCCTCGTACGTTTTGTAGAAGCGCGTGGCCTGCAACTGCTTTTCGTCGTCCGCAGCCGCGTCCTGTATCTTCCGCACCATTATTCCTCCTCCCTTCTAAAAAAAAATCAATTCGCTCCTTTCCTCGAAATATCCACACCCATACCCAATTTTCCCCCCTCTCCTTCACCACCTCCCCACCCTCCCCGATCCTGCAGTTTAACTGCAAGAGAGGGGGGGGGGGGATTAAAAGCCGCCGTTGGGCAGACACCAGTTGCGGATCTGCGCGGCGTAGAAGGCGGCGAGCGCCGCGGGGGAGCACACCTCGGCGTAGGTCGGGTCGTAGCGCCAGTACCGCGTGTTGGGGAATGCAGCCGGCGCGGAGATGTCTAAGGTCGCGTTCGAGAGGCAGCCGGTGGCGGCGGCCGGGGCCTGCTGACAGCCCGCCACCGCCTGCGCGTTGATGTAGACCGACCCCTCGGCCTCGAGCAGCCACGAGGCGACCGCCATGGCGTTCGTCGCCTGCACCGCCGACTGCTGGGCCGCGAAGGTGCCCTGCGTCGAGAGGCACGGCCGCTGCGCGAACCCGAGTTGGTCGAGCGACTGCATCGTCTGCAGGCCCTGGAGCACGGCCGCGGTGTTGTCGGCGTCCGAGTCCATCGGCGCGCCGAGATACGTCTCGTACGCGATGGTCACGGTCTGCACGAGCGCCGGCGCCCGCAGTTTGCGCACGACGCAGCAGAGAAAGTCGTAGACGAGCGTCGCGTTGAGTACGTAGTTCCGCGCGGGGGAGACCACGCACTCGCCCGCGTTGACTGCAGCAGTGAGGTTGGCCGCGCCCGCGGGCGAGTAGAGCGCCGACACGTTTGCAGTTGCGAGCACGAGCCCCGCCGAGACGTCGACCAGCATGGACGTGGTGTTGAGCCACTGCGCCTGCGCGAATGCGTCCTGGTCGAGCGTCTCCTGCTGCTGCTGGAGCAGCACGTCCTGCGCCGCGACCTCGCCCACGGCCTGCGCCCACGTTACGCGCAGCAGCAGCGGCAGGCCCACAAACAGCCCCAGCAGCGTCCACGCCACCATCCGTCGCACGTCAGCCAGTCGCGCCATTATGTCTCACCAGAAAACTGCAGAAGAGAGAGAGAGAGAGAGAAGGGGTGGGGGGCAAAAAAACTTTTTGCAGTTGAAACGGGGAAGAGGCGGATTGCAGGGAGTATAGGAAAAATTAACGCTCGGGAGGTTCGCGCAAGACCGAGAGGAAAGAGAAAACGGCAGAAGTAGCAGGGACAGCGGACGCCGACAGTGCTGCGAGGAACAGTGGATACAACAACGACAAGGGACACAGCAACAACCGACGCGGCGGATACGGGATGGGCGACTGCTTGGCGGGAATCACGATACTGCCGGCAACGACGCGCATGGCGCTGTACTCGTTCCTCGCCGAACGGTCGAAGAACGAGGAGACTGCGGCGTACTTCCGCCAGAAGTGGGCGCGCGCGGGCAAGGAGCACAACGAGGTGCTGCTGAAGCGCAAGAACGCCGAGATCGCATCGCTCGACGCCAAGATCAACGCCGAGCGCACCAACATCAATTCGGTCGAGGCGCAGGAGGAGCAGTCCGTGCAGTTCCTGAGTGAGGAGCAGCGCGAGGCCTTCTACGGCTCGCCCGAGTTCGACAAGATGGAGAGCGACATCGAGCGCTTCCAGGAGCGCATCAACAAACTGCAGGAGACGCGGGAGGTGCGGGAGTCCGATGCAGAGGAGATCACGAGCGAACTCGAAATCTTCCAAGAGTATGTCGAGTTTACCGAGCAGCGGCGCACCACCAGAGGAAACGCCGCCGCATTCTCCATGAGCGTCGTCGGCGACGAGCGCGAGAAGAAGTCCCTGCTCAAGGACTCCTCCGCCGCGGGCCAGGAGATTACCGAGGCCGACCGGGCTCGGCTACTCTTCGAACAGCGCATCAAGAAGCGGCGCGAGGAGACCCGCCGCCGCGCCGAGGAGCGCCGCACGACCTCCCCCGCCGCCGTCAACCGCGAGCAGAACAAGGCCGACCGAGTTCTGCGCATCCGCGAGAAACTCAACGCCGCCAAGGGCGCAGGCTCCGCTGCCGGCATCGGCCCCGCCCCCGCCTACCCCCTGCCCGTCTCTCCTGCAGTTGCCGGAGTGTACAATCCGGTGTCGTACACGCACGCGGCGTATCAACAGGCCGGCCGGGGCCCCGTCATCGTGCTCAGCGACGCGCATTCCTCGTACTCGACATCCTCGGACGCGTCAGCCTCCGTCGCCGCAATGTCCAACTACCAACACTAGTCAGCCAAGACACATCCATCAACTGCAATAAAAGGAAGTCAAGGTTTTTTTATCGATTGGTTGGTGGTTTTATTTACAGAGGAAGTTGGCAACTGCAGGAGTGTGGGGCGGGTGGACGCGAAAGTCTTCTGCAGTTTCGCGGGCGTTAGCGACGGCAGCGGCGGCGGCCTTGAGCGCGATCTTGCGGGCGAGTTCGCCGGAAATGAGGCCCTTCTCGCCGGCGGCGGCGCAGACACGGAAGATGGCCGCGAGGGCGACGAGCAGGTCCTCGCACGCCTTGCGCGGAGGATGCACGAGCAGCATGCCCTTGTCGGTGGCGAAGCAGGCGGTGCCCGGATATGCAGTGCCCATGTCGTCGACGAGGAGCAGGCAGCGCTCGCGCTGCGATGCGCTGTATTTCAAATCTTCCTCCGGATAGCAGGGAGGCTCGAACCGCCAGTCGACGCCGCAGCGGGCGCTCGCGCCTCTACAGCTCTTCCACAGGCTCTTGATGATGATGTGGCTGTCGTAGCACTTGACCCCGCGCCCGCTGGGCAGCCGCCCGGTGATAACTGCATTGACGCGGAGCCCTAACCGCTGGCACATCTCGAGGTCGCGCAGTATCAGCGGCTTCTCGGTTTCGTTGATCTTCTCGTAGCGGTCTCGCTCCAACATGTCCTCGTCGGCGTCCGTCTTAATGCTGTCCTCGATGATGCGCATGATCTTGGACCCGAGCGCGGCCTGCGACGCCTCGCCGGGAACTGCAGCGACGACGCGTTTCAAGTACTCGACGGCCCGGTGCAGCGGCATGTCCTTCAACTGCGAGCGGGGGCGCGCGATCTTCACTGCATGCAGTATGTGGAGCGCCCGCAGGCGGCCGCCGTTGTAGCGGTGTTGCAGTGCCGCCAGGCGTTGGTCCCACTGCTGCTGCTCCACTCCAGTCGCTGCTCCTTCTGCATCAGCCATCGAACTGTTGCTCATTCTCAATGGTGATCTCATTCTTCAGGGGATGTGTCGTCACTGCCGGAAGTAGGAGGTTTTTTTGATGGCAAAAATAAAAACAATGTTTCGTCTGTTTATTAATGAGATGCTTATTCAAACTGCAGGGGGGAGGGTGGGGTGGGATTTGATGAAAAGCAAATTCCGTTGACTCGGGTATGGAGGTCGCTTGCACACCCTTGGTCGTCCGTCTTGTGCTCACAAGCGAGCAAGCGCGCGTGCAGTTTCGGGAGGCGCCTGAACGTGTAGACCACGATGATCGCGTGGATCAACACGGCTGCCTGGAAGAGCGCAATTATGCAGATGGACTCGGTGTCTGGCGGGTCCGACATGTGCAGCCAGAGCGTCACCAGTGCTAGTTTGTAGAGCACGCCAAAGACAAAGACGCTGCGCCACACGTTGGTCATGTCCCGCACGCCCCGCAGTTTGCTGATGCGCTGCCCCTGCGTGTTGAAGGGGAAGACGTAGACGGCCTCGACGAGGCGTCCGGGAAAGTCGGCCACGCAGAAAAACATGGCTGTGACCAGCAGCGAGAGCACACGCAAATTCTCGAGGAAGATCATATTCAAACACACGACCAGTATCAGACCAATCATGCACGCGGCCCACGACGTCCACACGAAGCGCGAATACACCAGATCGTCCATCATCATGACGAGCGTAAAGACGGTCAATGTCTCCGGTGCGCTCCTCATCCTCTCAACTGTTCCGCAGTTGCCGGTGAAACCCAGAGATCAAGCAGGAAGAAGAGGAATTAAAAAAAATAGTTTGCTCTGTTTTTTTATTTCATTGCAGCTCCTGTCTCACCCTATCTCTGTTGTAGGCGGCCCAATTCGCAGCACGACAGAAAAAAAACTTACGCGGCAGTCGAACTGCAAGATGTGTGATGACCCATTACTTGGCATAGATGGCGGCAACCTTGGAAGTGGCATCGTAAGTGTACCAGATTCCGAAGGCGATGAAGATGACGATGAGGGACCAGAAGACGGTTGCGACGATGTAGGCCACGCTGTTGTTGTTGACGACAATCAGCATGACCCATGTCGCAAACCACTCGAGGATGAGAAACGCGCCGTAAGTAGTGAGCAACCAAAAGTTCTTGTTTTCCGAAAAATAGTATTTCGCGGCACCCGCTTGTGATCTCACATCACCGGCTTCTTTGTCTTCCTTCGGCACGGGCCGGTCGGCCATCAGCATGAAAAACGGCCACGCCTTCATCGTCAGCACCGTGAGCCCGAACATGAAGACGAGCCCGACGGGCATCCGCGGCCAGTCTCCTCCGCCGTTAAAGTTGTAAGACTGCAGCGGCACCGTCGAAAAACTGACCATGATGAAAAGCTGCGCCAGAACCCAGATGTACCACATCCGCGCCCTCCCGGGATTATTTTCGGGATTCGCCGGCGAGTACCTCCACCAGCGGGCCGTGCTCCCGTCCTTTGTCGTGATCTGCATCGAGCAGAACGCCACCACCGCAATCACCAGCGCATACTGCGCAATCGTCGGGTTCAGGACAACCGTCATATTTTTTTTATCGCTCCTTGTGTATTATTCGTCTGTTCGCCCCTCTTTCCTGCAGTTTTTTTCTTTACTGTACAACTCGTCGATTTCCTTCCCCCCGTCGCCTGCCTATCTCGGCAATATTCTAGAATTCTTTTTTTCATCGCCGCCCCCCGCTCCCGCCCCCCAGCCCCCGCCCCCGGGGTACTAGAGAAGCAGGAGCGGTAGTACAACTGCAAGAGTGAGGGTGAAGAGAGACAGTACCCCGCCCTCTGGTCTTGCAGTTGAGCGTGGCGCCGAGGAGTGGGAGGAAGAGGAGGAGGAAGAGGTGAGTCTCTGGACGACCTGCTGCGCGGAGTTGGGACAGCCCTGGATCGCGGCGGAGGACGCGGACTGCTGCGAGTTGAGCACGACCGTCGGACAGGAGACGGTGCTGGTGAAGATACTGGGCTGCGTGCCGGGCGCGTTGGCGGTCTGCGAGATGGTGCTGCTGGCCTGCGCGGCGATGGCGACGGCGGCGGCGGGCGCGGTGGCGTCGACCCGCGGCGTCGCGACAACGGCAAAGTTGCCGAACCACATCGTGTTCTTGGTCACGACGCCCGCGAGGTCCTGCTGCATGTTGCAGAAGCCGCCGTCGCACTGGTACTGCGACCACGAGTTTTCCATGATCCAGTACGGCGGCGTGCCCGCGGGCGGCGCGTCGTTGTAGCCCACCAGCGGCACCATGTGCAGCCCCGACCCCGCAAAGTTGATGGACGGCTTGATCGGATACACGCCCGTGTTGTGGCTCGGCGTGCCCGGCGTCACGGGGAAGAACTGCGTAAAGTCGTCCGGAATCATGAACGCGGACGCAACGTACTGCCCCTGCGCCAGCGCGGCCTTGACGTCCGCCGGCGTCTGCAGCAGTTTCGCGGACCCCTGCGCAATCCCGCCCACGAGCGGCGGCCGCGACCCGTCCACACACTGCGTCTTGCAGCCGGGCGCCGTCGGCGTGTTTGCAGTGTACGGCTGGCACTTGTCCGACGTCGCGTCGCCCTCGAGGAAGGAGAAGCCCGTCATCGCGCCCTGCGGCGCGCAGCCCTGCGTGCTCGTCACCACGCCGATCGAGCACGTGATGATCTGCTGCGCCGACACGAACCCGCCGCCCGTAAACTGCACGCCTTTCTGGATGCACATGTTCGCGGCCACCGCGTGCGACGACGCGATCGCCCAGCAGCAGTCGCAACTGCCCTGGTTGACGACCGGCGGGATGCACCCGGGATACGTGACGCGCAGATCAACCTGCGCTGGGACCCCGGGGGTGATGGGACTCTCGCCGCCCATGCCCGCGGGCCACGCCGCCGAGTTGTACCCGCCGCTGCCCCCCGCCGCGTCGCCCAGCAGTTGTGCAGTTGCCGCGGCGACCGACGTGTTGTACGGCGTCGCGACCTCGATCTGCAGCTGCATGGCGAAGGACATGCGGTGGAGGCCCGCGGACAGCCCCTGCTGCGCGAGCGACGCGAGGAACTGCTGGCCGGAGAGCCGCCCGCCGACGTCGACGCCCGCGACAAGCGTGTTCTTGATCTCGAACGTGTCGAGCAGGCTCTGCGCGGCGACGGTGCCCGCGTACACGGGCGTGTTCATCAGCAGGTTGACGGCGTCCGATACGAACTTGGACGGCTGGAACCCCGCGCCGAGCCCGGCCTCCCAGGGCCACGCCTCGTCAAAGTCCATGACGCTCATCGACGCGAACGACGCCGCGTTGTGCAGCAGCAGCCCAAGGTCCTGGCCCTGCAGATACCCCGTCGGGTCCTGCGGCGAGAGCGCAAACTGCAACTGCGCGGCCGTGACGCTCAGCGTCTGGTACGCCTGCGCGTCGTCGACGTACCGCCCGACGACGAGCACGGGCACCTTCGCCGGGTCCACCGAGACGCCCGGCACCGCGTATATGCTGGCCACAATGTTCTGCAGTGAGACGACCACGCTGGTGGACAGGACGGTGACCGGCGCGCCCGTGCCGCCAACCGTGGACTGCAGGAAGAGTTGCACGGCGGGGTCCGCGGCCAGGACGCCGTTGGGGTCGACGATGTAGACGGCCTTGAAGGCGCCGCCGGCGGGTATCTCGAGGTCCCCCAAAAGGCCCTGGAGCGTGTCGCCCGCGAAGGTGCTGGCCTGCTTGTTGATGAGCCCCTGGAAGGGGTATGCGAGGTACGGCTGCAGCGCGGAGTTGTAGTATGCGGGCTGGTCGCTGGCAAAGTACGCGTTGCAGTGCTGCGTGGCGATGGCCTGGATGTCGCCGGTGCCGAGGCGCGCGAGGTTGCCCGTGAACCCGTTGATGACGGAGAGCATCTCGTTGGCGATCGTGACCTGCCAGTTGGCGCCGAGCGAGTTCTGGAAGTACATGTTGAGCGGCCACGAGACGAGCACCCCCGCAATCAGGTTCTGGAAGAGGTTCGCGCGCTGCAGCGACGTCAGCCGCGTCACGGCAAAGAACTGCAGCGTCGCGGAGACGTACGCCTGGCACAGGTCGGCGGGCCCCGCGGCGTAGCCCGTGCGCTCCGCGGCCTCGAGCAGCCCGTAGAAGACGCACTCGCCGGGGCCCGTGCCGTTCCACGCCTCCTGATACTGCTGCCACGAGGCGGCGGTGCTGGCGAGCGAGCCGATCTTGACGTAGTTGTACACGCCGCGGTCGTTGGGCGGCGGCGGCGGCAGACACCCGTTGGTGATCGTCTGCATCTCGGTGAAGGCCATCTGCGCGTCCGCTGCAGTTGCAAAGTAGTAGGCCGTGGTGACGTTGTAGATGCCGCCGACGTTGCTGGGCGGGGGCGGCGTCGGGTGCACGTGGCCCCGTCGCGACGAGTTGTACATCAGCACCGTCGTCACCGTAATCAGAATCAGCATCAGCAACACCATCAGCAGCATCGGATTCGCATGCTGGTTCGAACTCCTCATCTCGTCCACAAACTGCAGGAGAGGCCGGGTAGGGAGAGGTGAGGTGAATATAGTTTGGTAAGGTGGTTGAAAGTATAGTTGAATCACTTGTGTTTTTTTTATTGCAAAGTTTTTTTTGTTGCATCCCCACTCTCTCCTCGTCCCTCGCCCCAGCCCCCACCCCTCCCCCCACTCTCCTGCAGTTGAAGGGGGCGGGGGAGGGGTGAGGGGAAGGGGAGGGATCAATCCCGCCCGAAAACGTGGTCCTCGGCGGCGACGCGAATCCGCTTGAACGCGCTGCCGGTCCGCAACTGCAGTCCCGTCTCGTCCTCGCGCAGGACCTCCTCGCAGCGCTTCGCAGCCCGCTTCTCGACGAACCGGAAGTCGCCCGGCAGCCGCTGCACAGCCTGCGCGTCCTCCGGCAGAATCGCCTTCGCCGCGTTGATCAGCCCCCACGCATACTGCAGCACGCTGACGCTAGCCCCCGCCCCGGCGCCCTCCCCGGACCCGACCCCCGCGGCGGCGGAGGAGCCCGCCCTCAGATGCAGTGCCGCGGACTGCAGGAAGCGGGGGCGGTCGGGGGTGCGTTCGGCGATGAGGTAGGAGGCGCCGGGGCCCGCGGGGAGTGCGACCTCGGCGAAATGAGCAAGGTCCTCGCACGCGCCGACGAGCAGTTCCTGCCGCAGGTCGGGCATGGAGATGGCGGAGATGATGGTGTGCTGCTGGTAGAGCCACTCGACGAGCTCGAGCACGTACTGCTCGGCGGCGGTCATGCGCCCCATCTGCAGTTGATGGTGGGCCTCGACGTAGCGGCCGGCGGCAACGGGGTTGATGCCGCGGGCGAGCAGCGCCGAGCGGGCCGGCTCCCGCAGCATCTCGCGGGCGAAGCGGGCGTCGCCGCGCAGGATCGCGTCGACGACGGGCCGCATGAACTCGAGCGGCCTGCTGGCGCCCCCGAGCGTGAGCGGCAGGATCACGTTGCCGCTGTCCGCGCCGCCCATGAAGAAGCAGTCCGCATCCATGTTGACGAACGCGAGCAACTGCATGCGCCGGTCGAGCAGTTGGCCGGGGCCCGGCGGGGCCTTGGGCTGCGGGGCGGGCAGGAAGTAGCGCGCGTAGACCGCGAGGCGGATGTACGGGGGCATGGTGAACTCGCACTCCGGAAACTGCACGCGGCGCGCGACCGGGGGGTGGGCGTGGCCGAGGATGGTGTCGATCGTCTGGCGGCAGGTGTCCGGGTCGATGGCGGAGTACGGGTGCGTGTTCTTGACAATGTCCGCGACGATGGCCTCCATGCGCAGGTAGAGGGCCTTGACGGGGGCGGGCGCGGAGCCGCCGGGGGCCATGTAGTCGACGGGGACGACGCCGGCCTCGCCGGGCTTGCGGCCGCGCACGAAGGTGTCGTAGATGTGCAGCATGATGGTGATCATGACCTCGACGAGCTCGCGGTTGAAGTCGACGCGCCAGAGGTTCATGCCGCAGCCGTAGGTGAAGCAGCCGAAGATGGCGCTGGTCGTGCCGCACGCGACCATCTGCTGCATGACCTGCGGCACGTAGTACGCCTTGATCTGCTCGTAGGGCTTCGTGCCGGGCTTGAAGTCGAACGACGCGCCCGCGGGCCAGTCGCCGCCGCCGGGCACGCACGCCGCGGCCACCTTCCACTCGCAGTTGACCTTCACCCCCGTCACGGTGTCCGTGAGGATGCCGTCGGGCGAGGCGCAGAGCAGGAAGGGCAGTGCGAGGATGACCTCGTTGGTCAGCAGGTTGCGGAAGCGCTGCTTGGCCAGTATCTCGGGCGTGTAGAAGCACAGCCCGCGGTCCTCGTAGATGTAGCGGCCCCCGGAGTTGTGCATGAAAACTGCAAGCGCGTTGTTCTCGTGCCGCGAGCCCCAGTTGGTGAACGCGTGCGAGAGCGCGTCGAGCGGGCGGCCTGGCACCCGCGGAGAGAGCAGTCGCAGCGCAAACTCGTCCCACGCCGGGTCGCGGGCGAACTTGGCCTTGTCGACGATCATGCCCTGCGACAGCTTCAGCCGCCGCGCACACGCCCCGTGGGTCATCTGCGCAAACTTGTCGCCGTTGCTCGCCGAGATCAGCCCGGGAATCACCTTCGCCCGCGCCAGCCACACGGGGTCGTCCTGCGGCACCTTCCATATCTGCCGAATCTTGTCCCAGAACTGCAGGAAGGCGGGCTCCCCGGCGCGTCGGTAGTACTCCTCGTAGTTGACCATGGGCGGGAGGCCGAGGTCGAAGATTTCGCGAACCTCGCCGGGCGTGAAGTCGAGCCCGCTCAGCATCCTCACCGTCTCCGGGAAGAATGTCCGCAGGTGCTGGCGCGTCACCTCCACAAAGGCGAGGTTTCCCGTGTTGCAGTCAATCAGCAGCCGCTTCGATTGAGGCCCTCCACTCCCCGTCTGGTTGTTCGAATTGCTAGCCATCGCGTGGTCGTTGTTCCGTAATTATTGAGTGGAAATAAAGAGTAGAAAAAAAATGTTTTTGCAGTTGAAATGTTGTGTCTGTCTTTATTGCTAATCACCAACCACCGCCGCCGCCAGCGACGGGGGAATCACGGCTTGATCAACGGTCTGATGAACCCGTTGGTGAAGAGAAAGTAGTTCGTCCAGTCGCGGCCGTCGCGGGAGTCCCACAGCACGAACGACATGCCGTGGACGAACTGCCGGATGGTGTGCATCCCCGCCGCCCGCTGCGTGGTGAACATGTGGTACGGAGTCCTGTACAGCACGTGCGTGACGGGATTCTCGTAGATGACCTCCACCGACGGCAGTATCTGCGCAACCACCGGATCACTGCCGTAACGCACAAACACTTCCACTGCCGTCATAATCGGAATCACATGCGTCATCTTCTTGTTGTTTCTATCTTTCTCTCTCCCTCCCCTTATCTCTCCTCTCCCTTCTCTCCTCTTCTAAACTGCAGAAGCGGGGGGAGTGCTCCCCACCCCCCACCCTCACACCATCCTGCAGTTGCGCGGATTGCGCACGAGGACGACGAGGGTGCGGGGCGTGGCGGGCGTCGCGAACGCGCACAGCCGGTTGTCCTCGCTCAGCCACGCCTCCACATGGTGGCTCTCCAACTGCAGGACGCGGGCGGGGGGCTGGGTCGGTAACGCGTCCTCCTCGAACGGGTCGAAGCGCATCTCCGCGAAGATCATGGTCTTGCCGAACGCGGGGACGGGCAGCACGTGCCGCCGGATGGTGAACACCTCGTCGACAGGCGGCCCGCCGCGCCCGTGCAGTTGCTGGTCGAGATTGCAGCCCGCCAGCAGGCCCATCTGGAGCAGGACGAGCGGCTGCGGCGGCTCAGCAAGCTTCGTGGCGATAAACACCTCGTGCTGGCTGGCCATGCCCCACAGCCGCCGCACGTCGGCCGTCAACTGCGGGGCGGCGTCGCGCGCGGAAAGGTCATCTGGCAGGTCAAAGTAGTAGTACTCGCAGAGCAGCGCGCCCGTCTGGCGCACGACGCGGCGGCCGGCCTCCCCCCGCAGTCGGATGTTGGTGTAACTGCTGGCCCAGTTCTGGATATTCAGCGTCATCGTCATCTCCTCGTCACTGCCAGCAGCAGCAGCAGCAGGTGGGGGAGTAGAATCCATGTTTGGTTGATGTTTTTAAAAGAGGAAGACATTTTTATTAATTCACAGACTTTTCTGCAGTTTTCGCAGAGACATTGGTGCCCTTGAGGGCGGCGAAGCGGCGCTCGAGCTCGGCGTCGATGTCGTCGGCCGCGGGCGGCGAGTCGATGCTCGGCAGCAGCGGGAGCTCGGAGGGCACGTTCGGGAGCAGCAGCGGCGGTCCGTCAACTGCAAGAGCGTGGGCGGGCGGCAGGGGTGTGGCGCCGGAGAGTTCGGCGAGCAGGTCCGCGGCGCGCGCGGTCGACGACTGCTGCGAGGCGACGCGGTTGATGCCGCGCTCGGCAATGTCGGTGACGGCGCCAAAGTCGTTGTTGAGGGCCTCCAGCTGGTTGAGGCGGTCGGCGGCGTTCTCCGGGGTCATGTTGGCGAGCACCGCGTCCATGCTCCGGGACAGGTTGTGCAGTTCGTCGACGGACTTGGACGCGGTGAAGCGGTATTCGGCGGTCGACGCCTGCTTGCGCAGGTCGATCGCGAGGCGGCGGTACTTCTCGGCGTTGATCTGGTGCGTGGCGGCGAGCTCGAGGGTGTTGGACGCCGCCGAGCGGTCGTTGCGCTTGAGATGCATGCGCGCCTCCGTGCGGCACTTTTCGAACTCGGCCTCCTCGTTTTCGGCCTTCTCGTCCATCTTCTTGGCGCTCAGCTTGATCTGGCTGATCGACTTGCGCATGTCCCCGACCTTCATGGACTGCACGACCGCGGTCTTCCCCGCGCCAGCGACCGGCGCTGCTTCTGCAGTTGCGAGGGCGTGGGCGGACGCGAGGCGGGACGCGGCGCTGTTACCACTATTATTACTGCTGCTGGAGCGGTTAACTGCAAGATTGTAGAGCATGGCGACTTGTTCAAGAATTCGGGTTTGGTTTAATTGTAAGTAGAATTAAAAAACAAATTTTTTTTCTGTCACTGGTGTTGCAGTTTATTGCTGGGGTGTGTAGACTTGACGGAGGATGGCGATGAGGTCGTGGATCGGGGTGTGTTTTAAGACGCCGGGCCTGTTGTAGACGACGCTGATGAGCGGCGCGCGCTCGGGAGGGACGCGGGCTCCCCTCAGGAAATTATCGACAGAAAATCGATCGGCGTCAGTGGCCTCGGGCGACGAGCCGTACACCAAGTACATTCCCCCGCCGACCACAACCTGCAGTTGGGAGTGTACTTGGAAGGCGGCTGATACTGATTTCAGATTCTCTTCGTAGTAGCTCTTGTTGTAGAAGTAGAGCACACACTGCAGGAGTACTGTCGGGGGCATCGACAGGTCCACGGGCTTGGTATGCAGCGCTCCCACTTTAACTGCATCGACCTCGCAGAATCGCGTGCTGAATTCGGCGTGTCGCAGCCTTGCACACTTGGCGTCCGCAGTGGCAAACCACAGGACGACGGTGCCGTTGATGACCACCTTGAATTTGGTCACGGACATGGACGCACGTTTTGCAGCCAACACTACGCGCCTCGCCTTATCCTCCCACTTCTCGCCCTCGAGCAGCGTAAGGCCAAACGGCACCCGCTCTGAAATCATCCTCGCCACCGCCTTCTCAACCTCGTCGTCCGGACACTGCTCCTGTTGCTGCTGCTCCATTTTCTCTGTTCCCTCCATTTCAACTGCAAGATGGAGAGTTGTTGTGTCTGTGTTGTGTACTACTTCCAAACCACCACCACTACTAATCGCTAAAATACACTGGCCCTCACCCCCACCCCATCAATGCCAGTCGCCCTCGTCCTCGGTCAGGATCGCCTCGCCCGTCCCGACCCCCGACCCCGCCTCCACCGCTGCCGCCGCGGGACCGGGCACCCGGCACGTGATTTCCACCATCTCCTGCTCGTTTGCAGTTCCCGCGCGCGCCGAGGACTGCAGGTGCGAGGGGTGGAGAGATTCGGCGCGGGCGTCGACGAGGAGCCGATTGATGGCCTCGTGCTGGTTGATGGTGCGCTGGTCGCTCCACATGTAGTTCCTGTGCGCGATCGCGATCCAGAGAAAGTAGCCAAAGTACAGGTGGAAGGGCGCGAGGATGGTGGTCCACGAGTACTCGTGCTCCATGTCGAAGGACAGCTTCGCCGCGGGCAGGAAGAACATGAACCCGAACCACGTGGCCTTGTTGAGCCACGACTTGTTGGCCGCAACCTCGCGCGCATGCTCCTCTGCAGTTTCCGGCAGCCCCGGGCCCATCTCGAGCTCGCCCTCCTGCCCCAAGGTGGCGCCGAGCCGCGCCTGCTGCTCAATGTTGGCGCGGCGGTCGTACTCGTTCGAGAGATACAGCGCGACGAGCCCCGACAGGATCGAGGGCCCCAGCATGTAGAAGCCGACCCACTGCTGGAAGTGCGTCGGCTCCCAGCCCCACGTCGGCTCCTTCGGCAGCGACTCCTGCATGTAGTCCAGCACCAGCCCGATCGCCAGAATCTGCACCATGATCACCGCACACACCACGGCGCTCGGACACCGGATCACCAGCGGCTCGAACGTCGGCACTGCAGCGACGCGCGCCCGCAGCGCATTCGCCATCGCCTGCATCTGGCCCTCGTCGAGCTCCTCCGCGTGCGCCGAACCACGTCCCCGCATTTTTTTCTATTCCCGCTTGTTTTCTCTTTACACAAAAAACCGCTCCTTTTGCAGTTGTATCGCTTCTGCCACGAAAAACAAAAACAACAAAAATATTTAATCACACGTGGAAAAAACACAGCACAGTGCCAGATTTTGACAAGGGAACAGTCGTCACGATGCAACAACAACCGGAACAGAGAACACCAACGGCCTTCGAGCGTGTGGCCCTCGAACTGCAGCAGCGCGGGATGGATACCGCCACGGCCTTTGCGCTGGCGGGAGCGGGGGCGGGGGCTGGGGCAATCCAGGGGCCCTTCCAGCCCGGGTCGCTGCCGCCCTCGCCCTACCTCGACCCCGACCCCGAAAGCACGCACTTCCTGCAGTTTCTCGCGGAAAACACCAAGAGCGTGGCGATGGCGAGACCCGGGCTACCCGCCCCCCACGCCGTGATAAAGGCCCAGACCGACACGCTGATCGTGCAACTGCAGCACCTGCTGCGGGTGGTCGGGGCCGCGGGGACCGGCGTGCACTCGACGCACACGCTGGCCGAGGCCGCGGCCCGGGCGCTCTACGGCCTGCTGCGCGACCGCCCGTGCGTGTCCGGCGTGTTTCTGCTGACGGACGTGCACGCGCTGCTGCCGCACGCCACGACCCGCAGCCTCGCGACGCAGGACCCCGCCACGTCCCACGGCACCAGCGCCTCGGCCGTGCCCCTGCAGTTTCCGCCGCTGGCTGAGAGGCCGCAACTGGTCGGCAACTGGCTGTACGCGCCGGAGCCCGTGGCCGGGGACTGCGTGACGGACACGCGCACGCTGCCGGTGCTGCTGGCGGCGGTGGTGCCGCAAATGTTCGACGCGCTGCGCCCGCTGCTGCAGTCGACGGGGCGCCGGTGCTGCGTGACGGTGGTGCCGCCGGTGCTGGGCACGGACAAGGCGGCGGCGGCGTCGCTGCTGGCGAACGTGCTGGACTACGTGCCGGGGACGGACGGCGACGGATTCACGCTGCGCACCGCCGAGTACGAGGGCGTGCCCCCCGGCTGGGTGCAGCAGTGCATCCAGATCGTGCAGCGCACCGGGGACGCGGCGCGGGAACTGCAGCGGCCGCGCGTGGTGGAGGTGCATTCGGACCCCGTCGACGACGTGCTGCTGGCGCTCCTGCTCCTGCAGTCGAGCCGGGGCGTGGGCCGGATCCGCGGCGGGGACGGGGGCGGGGAGATGGCGGACCCGCGCATGGCCGTGCTGCACGTGTCGCTGGGCAGCGAGACGACCGTGGGGATCGAGTCGGCGGCCGCGGAGATTGCGAGAGATGCAGGACCCACGAAGACGCTGAGCGTGCTGGGCGTGGCGATCGCGTGGTTTGCAGTTGTCGGCAGCGGGGTGTGGCCGCGCATGTCGGCCGTGGACTCTGGCAGCCGCACCGCCCTCGCGGTCCAGCACGCCTTCCGCCTCGCCCTCTATCCAGATAATCAGCAGCCGCCAACTGCAGAGTACGGGGAGAACGGGCGCTCGATCCGCGTGCCGGTCTCGCCGTTTGCGGAGGCCGTGCGCCGCGTGCATCTGGGCGCCGTCGCCGACCGCGGCGTGCTCTTCCCCCCGGACCAGGCCACGGCGGTCTCGTGCGCCCATCTCATCACCAATTACTACGCCGGACTGCTGGGCATCGCCCCCGGCCGCACCGCCCCCGACGCCGCCGTCTCGATCCCGCAGTTGACGCGGGCGCTGCTCTTCGACCGGCTTTCCGGACGCAGCACGGCGCAGCCGGGGACCCCGCTCGACTTTACGGCGCCCCCGCTGACTGCAGAGGCCGAGGCGCGGCTGCTGAATCTGCCGTATCCCGGGGACGTGCATCCGCTGCGGATCATGCAGCGCGTGGCGCTGGCGGCGTGGCACGTCGGGCGGCTGCTGTGGGGCCATCTCGAGCCCCTGCGGTCGGGCCCCACCAACGTCCTGCGACTGCGGGAGAGGCCGGAGGGGGCGGGGGCGGGGGCGGCAGGGGACGAGGGCCAGATCGTATTCCGCTACGGGGACTGCGGGATGTCGCTGCTGGCGGACTGCGGGCTGGGGTCGTGGCCCGAGGACGGCAGCGTGCGCGGGCTGTGGCGCGAGTACGGGCCCTTCGAGCGCTTCGGCCTGCTGGCCGCCAACACCGAGGACGTCATGCTGCAGTTGCCGGCGCCGCGCGGACGGGTGACGGGGGCCGTGGGCGAGGGCCGGCCGGGGCTGGGCCGCAGCATGCTGTCCGAGATTTCGCGGCGGCTGCCGCTGGTGACGGGGCTGGGGCTGGTCCCGCGGACGGGCGTCGGCGAGTACGGGCCCGCCGAACTGCGGACGCTCGAACTGCAGGGGCTGGTGGCGCGCATGTACCCCGGGAAGGATGCCGCGGCGAGCCCCGAGATTCTGCAGCAGGTGCGGGAGATGGTGCGGGACGCGCCGCAGCGGCTGCGGACGGTGGCGTGCGACCAGGTGATGGTGACGCGGGACTTTTTCAACCAGTTTGCGGCGACGCTGGCCGAGTTTGCGACGCCCCGCGGCGTGCTGCCGGACGAGACGCTCGTGGCGCTGTATCTGTACGGCAAGTCCGTGATCGAGTTCGACGCGCAGGACGGCAACCCGCGGCGGTTCATCACCGTGGTGCCCTTCGCGTCGGTGCGCTACTCGTCAGGGCCGGACGCCCACGTTTCTGCAGTTGGCCAACAGGCGCGGGCGGACCTCGAGGACCCGACGCTAGTCGGCTGGCTCGACGGCGTGTGGGCCGTGGAGATGCTGGAGGACGACGCGACGCACGCGACGACGCAGGCGGCCGCCGTCGAGTATCTCGCGCGGATTGCGGCGGGGCCGCGGGCGGGCGAGGACCGCGTCCCGGGCCGCGTTGCGTATCTGCTCTCCCGCGGCGAGCCCGCACTGCGCGCACGCATCGTGGCAGTCGACGTCGACGACCTGTCCCTAGAGTCCCAGCAGAAGGCCCACTCGCTGCTGTCGCCGCTGCCCGAGGCGTGCGACTACATCGTGCCGCGCATGACCGAGGGCGTCTCCGAGGACACGTGGAAGTGGCTGCAACTGCACTTGCGCGCATTCCGCCACTCGACCCACGCCGCGTGGCTCGGCTGCCTGCGCTTCAAGATCATGCAGTCCGCGCTGCTCCTCCAGCAACTGCAGAAGGGTGCGGGGGCGGGGGTGCCGGACGGACTGGGGGTGCTGCCGCTGCTGCGGCCGCTGGTGCATGCGGCGATCCGCGAGCCACGGATGCTGCGGCGCACGTGGGCGTATACGTACATGGCGTCGGTCGGGCTGTCGCACGAGGTGATCAAGAACCACGAGAACGCGCTGTGGAGCGTGCTGAACGCAACGGGCCCGCAGAAACTGCTGGCCGAGTTGGGGATGTGCATCCCGCTGCTGGGCGACATGATGGCGCTGATCACGCACCATGCAGTTGCCGTCTACTACATCGGGTGGCGCCGCGAGACTGTGCTGCTGCATCTGGCGTATGTGGTGCACGAGTGCGTGTCCTCGCGGGCGCGGTCGACGGAAAGCCTGTTCTCCGTGTCACTGTCGAACGTGTCCGCCTCGCTCGCAGTGAGGGTTGGCGAGCGCATCCTGCCCCTGCAGTTCTACCTCGTCTTCCCGCCCGTCAAGTAGACCCCAAAGTGCAGACCAAATTAAATAAAGAGAAACAGAGTTTTTTATATTAGACAGCACGTGTTTTTATTTCAACTACAGGAGCGTGCGCTCGTGGTATGTGGCCTGAGCGCGCGTTGAGGCGGAGACGGGCGCTAATCGAGAGATTTTCAGGATACGTGCAGTCTTGATTTTTCTACGTCCAGTCTTGAATTTTCAAATTTCACGTCGAAAAACCGACGTCCGCTAATCAGTACGTTCAAATTTCACGTCCAAGTTACGCGCAGTCTCGATTTCGGTTTAAAAAACGCACCACAAAATTTAGGCCAAAAAATTGTGGTGCGTTTTTTGAA
>Ga0302319_10002701_pt1 | contig 37829 bp, 34 predicted proteins | sample Bog_T0_2_FD_203319 | JGI IMG/M metagenome (GOLD analysis project Ga0302319, IMG submission 203319) | Peat permafrost microbial communities from Stordalen Mire near Abisko, Sweden - Bog_T0_2 | ecosystem: Environmental > Terrestrial > Soil > Wetlands > Peat | place: Sweden: Abisko, Stordalen Mire... | reverse complement strand
GCGGCGGGTTTGCAGGCTCTGTCATTGGCCGAATCGCTGGCGCAGAGGATTTGGGGCGTGGAAGATATGGACGCGCAATGGAGCAGCCCTTTCGAGGCGAAACGCGTGGCCGGCTTGCGCAAGCATCGCGAAGATCTTCGCAATCTTCGTCTCAACGCCGAGGAAGCGCAAGCGCGCTTTCTGGCAGCAGAAACGGCGGACGCCAGTGTTGGCACATTCTTATTTGGCAGCCGGGTGCTTGATTACGCTGGCATGCGCAGCTTGTACGCGCTGGAGATCGGGGATTTGTGGGCTAAACAACAGCGCGCTAACGGTGCTGATTCGGAGGTTTGGGACTTACTCTCCTCGAGCTTTTCGCGCACGCATGGAAGGGTCGGGGATCTGATGGACTCGCTCTCTTTGCTCATACCCGACTATCGCGCGAACTGGCTGGCCGAGTACACGCCTTATCGATTGGAGCCTGCTCTTCTGCGCTGGAGTATGGAAGACCACTACTGGTGGCGCGCGCAAGCCGGTTTCGACGAGTTCCATGAAAGCTACCGCAAGGGAACAGCGCTGCCGCCTCTACAAGTTCTGATCGGCCGTTACCGACGGTAGGGCCAATTGCCCAAGTATCCCAGACGATTCGTTTAATGCGAGCAGACTGCAACGCGGAGGCTAATAAGGTCACTAACGAGTTGGCAAGTGAGCCAGTCAATTCATAAGAAAGAGGTTTTACAAAATGTCAGCCGCAGCAATTCCCGCCACTCCCCAAGTGAGCGTCAATCAATTTCAACTAGCCAGCCATTCCGGCCACACAAAGGTTACTTATACACCCTCGCAAGGGCCCATTGAGGTAGGGCAACCTCCTAAAACGCCGTTCGTTTACTACGGCCCGGAGGGCGACCTGAGCTTCAGGGAAGACCAGATCACTCGGGAGGAAACGGCCATGGGCTCTCTCTGGTCCGTCGTCCTTACCCAGACTACGGCCAGTTCAACTACGTTTGCGCTGTTCCTTCCACCAATTTCCGGGAGCGAATCGCACACTATCTCTACCTATGCCGTTAAGGCCCGCAAATCGGGTTCCCCGGTAGCGGTTGGCCCAGAATTCACCTACGAAGTAGAACACCTCAAAGGTGACGCGTCATTTGTCAGATTGCGGGCGCTTTAGTCAAAACGCCGCAGCCAAATATCGCGCACGGAGATCTTGCACGGCTGGCTTTCGATCTCAAAGCCGATGAGTCCGGGTTGGTTGTTGACTGAGTCTTGGTTGTCGTCTATGAAGACCGCCATCAACTGGCCGTTCATGATGTGCATCATTACGCCGCCGCGCGCGATGATCTCGTAATCGTTCCACTCATTGACCTTCACATAGCCGCCCAGGGCTTGCTTGTCGCCAATAGTGGCGACGAGCCGGTTGGTGTCGCCGGGCAGCGCTTGTGTCACTTGGCCGCGATACGCGAGGATGCCTTGCATGGTGTTCTCGGAGTACCATTGGCCGGTGTAAGAAGCTGTCTGAGCTGTGACTGGGAACCAGAAGTCTGCTTGCGGCCCGGTCATCATGAACTTGAGGTCATAGGGTGGTTGACCAGCGGGTTGCGGCCGCGTCCAGGGCACACCGGTGACACTTCTATACTGAATGCCGCCGCCACCGCCCCTTTCGATTTTCATACGCAGCTTCAGATCGAAGTCGCGTGTTTTCTCCGCGCGATAGGCGATGTAGTTGTTGCCCTTTGGCTTACCCTCGAAGGTTTCGCCCACCATGATGCCGTTCTCGACACGCCAGATGCTGGAGTCGGCGTCCCATCCGCTGAAACTCTTGCCATCGAAGATCTCTTTGAAACCAGTATGTTCGTCAAAGTCGTAGGATGCCGGATTGTGAAACCTCGGCATACCAATTAGCTTTTCGCCGTGCGAGCCAGTCTGCGGCGGACCCGCGGGCGGAGACTCGAGAGCCGGCGGTACGGTCTGAGCGAAGAGGGCGGCTGGGAGGGCCAGGAAAAAGACGTGACGAAAAAAGCGCGGGTAAAGGCGATTCACCTTAGGAGTTTATCGCGAGAGAGAGTGGTTCAGCACTTTCGCCACGACCAAAGTGATATCGTCCTCCTGTTCATGCGGCGCGAAGCGGCGCACTTCCTCAACTAGTGCCGCAATCAAATCTTCTGAAGGGAGCGCCTGATGCCGCCGCAAGCTTTCGATGAGACGCTCTTCGCCAAATTCCTCGCCGGCTTCGTTGGCGGCTTCCGATAAACCATCGGTATAGAGGACCAGTAGGTCTCCCGGCGAGAACGAAACTTGCTCAACAGCGCAATCCCAGTGCTTGAACAGCCCCAAGACGGTGCAGTTTGAGTTGAGTCTCACTAATTCGCCGCCGCGGCGCAGCAGTAGAGCCGGCAGGTGTCCGCAATTGGCATAACGCAGGCGCTGAGATTGGGCAGAGTAGTCGCCGAAGAAAAGCGTTGCATAGGAGCTTTCGTTGGTGTTGTCGTAGAAGAGGCGATTGACGAAGGGCAACCGCTGGATGGGCTCGTCCAAGTCATTCGCACACTGGCTGCGCAGATTTGCCTGGAGGCTCGCCATTAAGAGTGCCGCGGCGATTCCCTTTCCGGCGATGTCGCCAATAACCAAACCGAGCCGGTCGGGGCCAAGCATCAGGAAATCGTAGTAATCGCCGCCCACTTGACGTGCCTGAATGCAGTGGCCCGCGTAATCCAAAGTCTCCGCGCGAGGTTTTACTTGCGGAAATAGCCGCGCTTGCACTTGCCTGGCGATCTCCAACTCTTGGGCGGCACGCTGTTCCGCCTCCGCTTTTGCTTCTCGAGCGCGGCGCTCGGCTTCAATGCGCCGGGTCGCGGTATCGAAGCCTACCAGGGCGAACGAATTTCCATCTAGATCCTCGAACAGGGCGAATGTTCCGCCCCAACCCTGCGGCTGAGGAATCTCTCGGAAACGGACGCCGTGCTGTTGCCACTCGGCGAATTTCGCGGATACGTCTTCGGCAAGAAAAATAACTTCGGTGTTGCGGCCAATCAACTTGTGTTGCTCGGAGTCGGGCGCGGGCGCAATCAGTGCCAACAGAGCGGAGCCATCCGAGGGCGAAACCGCTACCCATCTGGTCCCATCCGGCAAGGGCGCATCGGCAATCAGGTTGAAGCCGAGTTGATCGACATAGAATCGCAGGCTGCGATCCTGATCGCGAACGTACACTGTTACGCTCTGCAAACGGAGAAAACTGCCGGCCATGGAGGCGATTATACGTGGTAACTTCAATTACTACCGTGAAGCTCCGCACCTCCGTCGCGTTTACTCTGTGCCTCGCCATGGGAGTTGCCAATCCGGTGCGTCCGGATTTACCGCTCGTACAGGTAAACACCGGCACTTTGGCAGGAAAGCTGGAGGGCAATATCGGAGTATTCCAAGGAATTCCTTTTGCCGCGCCACCGGTGGGGAATTTGCGCTGGCGCGAGCCGCAGCCAGCCGCTAGCTGGCAGGGGATTCGTGACGCCACACATACTGCCAATGCATGCATGCAACGGACGGTGGGTCTCGATACCTTTATCGCGCCGCTCGCGGCCGCTTACGGAGTGCCTTATCCCATGGAGTCATTCAAGCCTTCAGAAGATTGCCTGTACTTGAATGTGTTTTCTCCTTGGCCGTTCGTACATAAGGGGCTCCCCGTCATGGTGTGGCTGCATGGCGGCAGCAACAGGGCAGGTACCGGAGGCGATGAAAGCTACAACGGATCTTCGCTGGCGGCTCACGGAGTTATCGTCGTGACCATAAACTACCGCCTCGGAGTCATGGGATTCCTGGCGCATCCCGCACTCACGGCGGAATCGCCACACCATAGCTCAGGCAATTATGGTTTGCTCGACCAGATTGCGGCATTGCAGTGGGTGCGACAGAACATCGTAAAGTTCGGCGGCGATCCCGGCAAAGTGACACTTTTTGGCGAGTCGGCCGGATCAGTGGATGCGACAACCCTTATGGCGTCGCCTTTGGTGAAAGGCCTTTTCGGCAGAGTTATTGCAGAGAGCGGGCCGCCGTTCGGCTTAGGACCTCCGCAGACCCTTGCCCGGGCGGAGAAGGTGGGCTTGGTCGTGGGTCAAGCTGCGGCGGCTGCATCCGCAAATCAAGCAACGGCCCTGGAGGCGCTGCGGCAAATGCCTGCCGAGCAAGTTGCCGACCTTGAAAACCGCGTGCTGACGGAGCGCTTCAAGAGCTTTGATCCAAACGGCTCAGTGACCGATGGCTGGCTTCTTCCACAGCCGCCGGCGAAGGCGTTCGCGGCGGGCAAGATTCAGAAGGTGGATCTGCTGGCCGGACTGAATGGCAGAGAGCTCAGCGCTTTTCGAATCGGCGCGGCAGCGGCGGCAAAGCAATCGGCCAAGCCTGCCCCGAAGGATTCGGCGACCGCGGCCGTCAAGAAACTCGCGGACGCTGCCAACCCTCTTTATGGCGCATGGACTGATACGGCTGTTGCTATGTATCTCCTGCAAATTTTGGTGCATGGCGATGTTGCGGTTGACCACGCGAGCAATGATATGTTGATGGCTTGTCCGATTAGCGCGGAAGTCACTCTCGTCAAAGGTGTGGGCGCGCGCGGATTCGTGTATCGCTTTGATCGCGCTATTCCGGGCAAGGGAGAAGCAACCCTCGGCGCTTTTCATGGGCTTGAGCTGCCTTTTGTGTTCAACTCTTTCACTAGCCGCAGTTGGCGATGGCTGCCGTTTACTGAAACGGATCGGAAACTCTCCGCGGTGATGGAGACGTACTGGACTAACTTTGCGAGGTCGGGAGATCCGAATGGTCCGGGTCTGGCAACGTGGAAGGCATGGAATGGCGATGAAGAGCCGTATCTTGAATTCAGCCAGAGCGGAGAAGCCATTCCACAGAAGAATTTTTCGCCGCCGTTTTGCCGGCTTGCTCCGCAAAGCTTAAAGGAGAGGTTGGCGGGGAAATAGCCCGGCGGGCGGTGCTGCCAAATCGTATCCCTCACGTCGGCTCCTGATAGCCGTCTCTACTTCTCACCGCGCCCCGCGTATAACTTGCCAGCAGCTTCAACCTGGCGGCGGCATCCGGAATCCGACTCATTTCTGCGTACCAACTCTCATCTCCGAACCAGTAGTGCCCGCATATATCTTCAAGTTTCTGCAGCTCTCCCAAACTCTCGACGCCCGTCTTTCCGTTAAGTTGAGTCACTCCTCGTTTCCATGCCTGCCTTGCCAACCGGCGAGCATCCTCGGCATAGCCGCTCCTAAAGTCGGCCTCGCTAAGCGCCACCAGGAACTCCAGCGATGGGCCACTCTGCGTCGCGTACCGCGCCAGTTCCGCCTGCCACGCTTCAGCTTGAGATTGGTTTACTCGCGCGTACGACGGCAAGACCAGAGCCAAGGCAGTTTCGCGCACGGTCTGATCCTTGACAGCCAGCGCTATCGCCGCAGCACGGTTGGCATCCTCTTGTGCCCACGCTTTCAAGAACATCAAATGATGCCGATCGAAGGCCCTCTGCACCAGTTCGGGAGTATCCCGTCCCGGCGCAGCAAACACCCCAGCCCTCCACGGTATTTTATCGACCGGCCCAACCTCCAGGTCTTTCAGGCGGGGATACCTGTCTCGCAGCTGCTTTCCCAACATGGCGTCCGCTTCATCCACAAAGGGCAATAGCTCATAGATTCGAGCTATGGCTTCACCCTCCAACCGAACTCTATCTCGTGAGGCATAGTATTCGAAATAGAAACGCCCACCCGTCCTTTCGCCGTCATGCACCGTCTGCTCCACCCTCAAAACTCCCGCCTTGACGGCCTCTCTCCGTTGCTTGCGCGCTGCCGTTGGCCAACTCCCGCGCAGGAAATTCACATACGCGCCCAGCGTTCGATGAATTCGCGGCTCATCTCTCATGTGGCGTACCGCCTCCGCGAAGAGCGTCCGGGCCTCGCGGCGGTTGACGCGGGCAACTTCCGGAATGAGCGTCCCCATTGCGGCATACGGATATTCGCCGGTCTTCGCCGTGAAGTCGCTGAGTCGCCTTATCAAGGGCAGCGACGGCTGGGCATCCTTCTCCCAAAGCCGCACAAACAGGTGCCGTGAAAGATCCACTCTCGGATCCTCATCGGGTAAATGCCCGGCACTCGGTTCCAAATCGAAGAATCGCTGTGCCGCTCCTGCCGGGTCTGTGAATGACAAGACTGTCAGCGCATTCTTTCGCTGCGCCGCGCATGTCATTTGCTCCCACTTCTCCGGCCGGTTCATCCGGTTGGTCGCGAGGTCGTACATTTCGACCGCCCACTCCCCTGAAGCTTTTCTATTCACTCCGGTGGCCGCAATTGATAATTCGTTCAACACCTCGGCCCGCTCAATCGGCTCGAGTTGCTTTGACTGCTCATGAACCATTGAGAGTAGCGCCTCGGGAGACGGCACCTGCGTTTTAGCGGCGATACTGGTCAAAAACAGACCCAGTGCCCCAACCGCGCCTAGCCGGCTATCAATTCTTCTCATAAGTTTGATTTTTGCAGCCTTGGCTTTACTACAGCGCCAGCCTGTAAGATCCGCGCAACTCAATAGTGGTAACGCGCCTGCAGAAAATCAATCCTCTCGTAGCTCACGCGATACACAAGACGATGTTCCTGCGTCACACGCCTGGACCAGCAACCGGCAAGCAAGTATCTGAGAGGTTCCGGTTTTCCCGGGCCTTGAAATGGGTCGCGCAATACTGCTTCCACCAAATCGAGCACTTTGATGGCAATGTTTCGGTCGGATTTGACCCAATACGACAAGTCTTCTCGAAACTCAGGATGAAAGACTGCGGCGCGGCTATTTTTTTGTTTTTGCGGCACTCGGGAGCACCACCGGAACAATTTCTCGCCGTAAATCCGCAGTGTTGCCTGGCTTTATCCTCCCGCGCTCGGCCCGCCGCAACGCCGTCAGCAGCCTGCGCGCATTCGCTGGCGAACGGAACAGGTGAGCCGTCTCCAGCAGGCCGAAAAGTTCGGCGGCTGGCATAAGAGCCACATCGCGCGATCCTTTTCGCCGCACAATCACGGTTTCCTGATCGTCTACAATCTGATCTAGCACGCTCGACAGATTGGCGCGAAGGTTGGTATAAGTCGTTTCAGTAGGCATCTGCCCTTAATGTTATTGTACAGGCTTTCTGTACCAGTGGGGGAATACTCTCGCATCGCCGTGGCACACTAGTGGCTATCCCAATTACGCCGCCATGCTAAAAGACAATCAAATCTCAACTCTCCGCGCCCGTTTCCCCATTCTCAGCGAAAAGACCTATCTCTACAACTGCTCGCAAGGCGCACTCAGTGACGAAGCTGAATCGGGCCTTCGCGCTTTCACCGAGAGATGGCGTCACTCCACTGCGCCTTGGAACGATTGGATGGGAGCGTACGAAGCCATGCGCGCTGAATTTGCCAGTTTCATCCACGCGGACAAAGATGAAATTGCCATACTCACCAGCGCTTCGGCAGGTATCAATGCGATTGCCAACGCGATCCACTTCAGCCAACGGCCGAGAGTCGTCATGGGCGAATATGAGTTTCCCACCATGGGACAGATCTGGCTGGCGCAGCAGCCGCGCGGTGCGCAAATTGAATTCCTGAAGGGCGCGAACGAAGCAATACCGCTCGAAGCCTACGAAAAATCCATCGATGAGCGGACCGCGATCGTCCCCCTCACTCACGTTTCGTTCCTCAATGGTTTTCGGTCCGACGTGGCGGCCATCACGCGGATGGCGCATGCGCAGGGTGCTCTCGTTTTCCTGGATGGCTTCCAGGATTGCGGTACGCGCCTGGTCAACGTCAGAGAGATGGACGTGGATTTCTACGTCACCGGTACGCTGAAATATTTGCTCGGGCCGCCGGGTTTGGCTTTCCTCTATGTCAGGCGATCGCTGATCGATTCCTTGAATCCCACTCTCACCAGTTGGCTTGCACAGCGCGACGCGTTTGCCTTCGACGCGCAGAAACTCGATCCAGCTCTGGAAGCGCGCCGCTTTGAAGGCGGCTCACCGGCGATCCCCAATATCTATGCCGCTCGTCCTGCGCTGGCTCTTTTGGCGGGAATCGGCATGCAGAATGTCGCGGACCAGGTTTGCCACTTGACGCAAGCGTTTCTGAGCGGGGCGCGGGCTCTCGGCATCGCTTCGAAAACGCCAGATACCAGCGTTGGTCCGTTAGTTGTGCTCCGCTCCCACAATCCCTCGGCGCTGGTCAATAATCTCGCGGAGCGTGGCGTAATCGTGTCGGCGCGGCTCGATGGAGTACGCTTCGCCTTCCACGTCTACAACAACCTTGCGGATGTGAATACGGCACTCTCGGCCCTGGAGGCGAATATCGAGTTATTGGCTCGGACATGAGTAGCCTGGAGCAAGGCGAGAAACTCAGCCGCCAACTGAGTGCTCCGCAATTGGCGATGATTGCCATTGGCGGTGCTATCGGCACCGGCTTGTTTCTGGGCAGCGCGCTGGCGGTTCGTGCCGCAGGGCCGGGAGTTATATTCACTTACATCATTGGCGCCGGCGTGGCCTTGCTCTTGATGCGTGCCTTGGGTGAAATGGCCGTCGTTCACCCCACCGCCGGCTCCTTTGGAGTCTACGCCGAAATCTATGTAAATCACTGGGCGGGCTTTACGGTGCGCTACACCTATTGGGCCGGCCAATGCGTCGCGATTGGAGGCGAGGCGACGGCCATTGCGATTTATTGCCAGTGGTGGTTTCCGCACACGCCGCAGTGGCTATGGATACTCGTCTTCACGATTGCGCTGCTCTATGTGAATAGCCGGAGCGTAGGCAATTTTGGCAGCTTCGAATATTGGTTCGCCATGATCAAGGTGATTGCCATTGTTCTCTTCATCGGGCTAGGCGCGGCGCTCATTTTTGGATTCGGCTCGCACAGGGCCATCGGGTTTGCCAATCTCTTCCACTATGGCGGCTTCCTCGCGAAAGGATGGAGCGGAGTCTGGTTGGCCATTGTCTTTGTGATTTTCAGCTACATAGGCACGGAGGTGGTGGCGGTCACGGCTGGCGAAGCGGTGAATCCTAAGGTCGCGATTCCGCGCGCGGTTCGGGCGATGGCTGCGCGCTTGATCCTCTTCTATCTCTGCGCCATATTTGTGCTTGTCACTGTCGTACCTTGGACGCAGATCCAACCGGGCACGAGTGTCAGTGCGAGCCCGTTTGTGCGGGCTTTTGAGTTGATCGGTATTCCAGCGGCGGCTCATCTGGTGAACTTCGTGGTTATCACCGCGGCCGCCTCCAGCATGAATTGCAATCTGTATCTTGTCAGCCGGATGATGTTTTCGCTCTCTCGCAGCGGCTACGCGCCTGCATCGTGGGGCCGCTTATCCGCGCAGGGAACACCGGTTCGCGCGCTGGCAGTTTCCGCCGCTGGGCTCGGCCTCGCACTGCTCGTTTCTTTTCTTTACCCGGCAAGCGCGTTCGTATTCTTATTCGGCGTCTCGCTGTTCGGAGGCCTCTATGTGTGGCTCATGATCTTTGTCACCCATATGTTTTTCCGCTATCGGCGTAAGGCCAACTGGTCGCCGCTCGAAGCACTCGCATCGCTTACCGGAACTGTAGCGATTGCCGCCATCTTGCTAACCACCTGGTGGGTCGAGGGCATGCGCATCACGCTTATCGCCGGCGTTTCCTGGCTGGCGCTTCTCTCTGTCGCCTTCGCGATTACGCGCCAACGGCAAGCTAAACTGTTGTGATGCTTTCATCCAGTCTGGCCGAACTTTGGGAGGAACACACCGCCCACGAATTCAATACGCGCGATACCGAAGCTACTCTCAAAACGATGGTGGACGACGCTTATGTCAACCACGTTCCAGTCATGACCGGCGGCCACGGCAAGGCTGAATTGGCCGCTTTTTATTCGACTGATTTTATCCCCGCGATGCCGCCCGATACCAAGTTGCAATCGGTTTCCCGCACCATTGGCGTCGATCAGTTGGTAGATGAGCTGATCTTTTCTTTCACTCACACGCAGGAAATGCCGTGGATGCTACCCGGCGTGCCGCCTACCAATAAACGTGTCGAGGTTCCGTTAGTCGTTGTGGTGCGCTTTCGCGATGGGAAGCTTGCGCATGAACATATTTATTGGGATCAGGCATCGGTACTGAAACAGATCGGGCTGCTGACTGACGCATCGTTGCCGGTTTTCGGCGCTGAGACGGCGAGTAAGGTGTTAGCCGGCCCTATCAAAAGCTAGCTGATTTTGTAGTTCAGTCAAGATTAGCGGTTACGCGTCACAGACCCAAGACGTTTGGCTTCGCGCTGAATCCCCTTTTGACGCTTTCGAATCGACTTGGCCAAGTCTGCGGATAGTTTAGCTGGTCTTGCCCTGGGCAACTGATCCCAGATATCGGCAATGGAGTGTGTATCAAAATATTCTGCCGCTTCCCTGTCGGTGCGGAACCCGGGAAGGGGCAGTGTGGCGGAGGGGAGTTTGTTCTTCATGTTCCCTTGGACCTGCTTGCGGCGAAACATCCGCAGTCAATCCGCCCAAAGCCCAACCTCGACCATGCGAGTGTCGGGAAGGCGCGTCGCGCGCGGCGGCTCGAGATGCAGTTCCAGCCCTTCTCTGAAGTTCGTGAGCGCCTCTTCTGCCGTTTCACCTTGGCTTGCGATGTCGAGTTCCAAGCATTGGGAGACGTACCAGTTCCCCTCTCTCCAGACCGTCGCGGCGAATGGTCGCTTCATGTTTAATATCTTGTCATAAAAAAACGCCGTCACCCGGAGGCGACGGCGTTAACGCATTCTCCGTATCCGAAAGGATTAACTACACCCGCTCGTTCCGCCGCAATTCTCGCACTTATAGCAAGACCCATTGCGCGTCATCATGCTGCCGCACTCCGAACACAATGGCGCATCGCCCGTACTCGCGTCAAACGGCAAGGCCTGCTGTGGTTCCGGCACCGTAGGCCGCAGCTTTGGCGTGTCACCTGCTTCGTTCGCTTCGGTAATTCCCAGGAAGCGTGCTCCCAGCCAGCGGAAAATATAATCGATGATCGACTTGGCATACGGCACTTGCTGGTTGCCAGTCCAGCCGCTCGGTTCAAAGCGCACGTGGCTGAACTTATCCACGAAGAACTTCAACGGCACGCCATACTGCAAGCCGTAACTAATCGAAGTGGCCAAGGTATCCATCAAACCGGATATCGTGGATCCTTCCTTCGCCATCGCGATGAAGACTTCGCCCGGCGTTCCGTCCTCATACATGCCCACCGTAATGTAACCCTCATGCCCGCCGATCGAGAACTTATGCGTCAGCGATTGGCGTTCATCCGGCAGCTTGCGCCGAACCGGCCGGTAGACCACTTTCTCGATAGTCTGCGGCGCGGGCGTCGCCATGGCAGTCATCTTCTTTTCGCCCTTGCCGGTGCCGGAACTGAGTGGTTGCACGCGCTTGGAACCGTCGCGGTAAATGGCGACGGCCTTGAGCCCGAGTTTCCAGCTCTCGATATAGGCATCCATGATGTCTTCCGCGGTGGATTCTTCCGGCATGTTGATGGTTTTCGAAATCGCCCCGGAAATGAACGGCTGAACCGCGGCCATCATGCGGATGTGGCCCATGTGGTGAATAAAACGCACGCCGTTTTGTGGACGGAAGCTGCAATCGAACACCGGCAGATGCTCCGGCTTCAGTTCGGGCGCGCCTTCAATAGTTCCAGTGGAATCGATGTGGGCAACGATTTTCTCAGTCTGCTCGGCTGTGTAACCTAACTTGATGAGCGCTTGCGGCACGGTGTTGTTGACAATCTTGATGACACCACCACCCACCAGCTTCTTGTACTTCACCAATGCCAGGTCGGGCTCGATGCCCGTAGTGTCGCAATCCATCATGAAGCCGATGGTGCCGGTGGGAGCGAGCACGCTGATCTGCGCGTTGCGGAAGCCGGCGATAGAGCCGACCTTGTGTGCTTCCGCCCAGCACGCTTCAGCCGATTCGTACATGGCGCGCGGAACGCGCCGGCTGTCGATGCCGTTCACCGCGTTCCAATGCATGCGAATCACTTCCAGAAACGGATCTTCGTTGATGCTGTGGCCCGGGCAAGGACCAACCGCCTCGGCAATGCGCGCGCTGGTCAAATAAGCTTGGCCGCTCATGATAGCGGTGATGGCGGCGGCGAAATCGCGGCCCTGGTCGCTATCGTAAGGAATGCCAAGAGCCATCAGCATGGCGCCCAGGTTGGCATAACCCAAGCCAAGCGGGCGATAATCATGCGAGTTCTTGGCAATGCGCTCGGTCGGATAGCTGGCGTTATCTACCAGAATCTCCTGCGCCAAAGCAACCGTATCCACTGCATGGCGGAAGGCCTCCACGTCGAAGGTGCCGTCCGGTCCCAGGAACTTCATCAGATTCAGCGAGGCCAGGTTGCAAGCGGAATCGTCGAGGAACATGTATTCGGAACACGGGTTCGAAGCGTTGATGCGAGCCGTGTTCTTTGAGGTGTGCCAGCGGTTGATGGTGGTATCGAACTGCATGCCGGGATCGCCGCACTGATGCGTGGCCTCGGCAATCTGCTTCATCAAGTCGCGTGCTTTATAGCGGTTGATCGGCTGGCCGGTGGCAACGCTGCGGGTCCACCAGTCGGTGTCGCTCACCACGGCCTGCATGAATTCATCGGTGGCGCGCACCGAGTTGTTGGCGTTCTGGAAGAAGATGCTCCCGTAGGCTTCGCCATCGAGCGAGGAATCGTAACCGGCATCGATTAGCGTGTGGGCTTTCTTCTCTTCCTTGGCTTTGCACCAGACAAATTTTTCGATGTCGGGGTGATCGGTGTTGAGGATCACCATCTTGGCGGCTCGGCGGGTTTTGCCGCCAGATTTGATGACGCCCGCAAAAGCGTCAAAGCCTTTCATGAAGCTCAGCGGCCCGGAAGCGCGCCCTCCGCCCCACAGGTGTGCGTCTTCTTCGCGAATGGCGGAAAGATTTGTTCCGGTACCCGAGCCCCACTTGAACAGCATGCCCTCTGTCTTGGCCAGATCAAGAATAGATTCCAGCGAATCGCTCACCGAATTGATGAAGCAAGCCGAACATTGCGGGTGATTCTCGCCCGGGACGAGCTTCTTCACCACCTGCTCGGCTTCATCGAAGTAGAAACCATAGCCGCGCGATTCGCGGACGCCTACATTGAACCAGACCGGCGAATTGAAGCACGCTTTCTGGGTCAGCATCAGGTGCGCTAATTCCAGCCGGAAGTTTTCGCCGTCTTCTTTGGTCTTGAAGTAGTCGCCGCTCAGCCCCCAATCGGCGATGGTGTCGGTGACACGATGGACCAGTTGAGCGACACTGGTTTCCCGCTCCGGCGCTCCCATGCGGCCATGGAAGTATTTGCTAACCACTATATTGGTGGCGGTTTGCGACCAGTCGGCAGGCGTTTCTACATCGCGCTGCTCAAAAATCACCGAGCCTTTATCGTTCCCGATGGTGGCCGTGCGGCGCTCCCAGGAAACTTGCTCATAGGGGGTGGCACCCGCTTCCAGTTTGGCGGTGAAATAGCGAGGGAACGACACGCCGGTGCGCTCCTCTTTCTTCAGAGAGCGGTGTAACTCTTTCACTTTGAGGGCTAAATTAACGCTGAGTTGACCCATTATATCCATACTTCCTTGGGGGTGGTGGAATTGACGTCAGAATCAATTTGAAACCATTTCTTAATTGGTGTCAACACCTAATCACACCCTATAGTGGCAATGCACAGGAAATCCACAATATCTAGGGGTGTGCTGCCATTTGTGCGGTACTGAACCGGAAGTTTGGCACACGCCGCCGCGTAAGCTTTCTCCTTGTATGTTACCTCTGAATCCGGCACCTGGCACCTGCAAAAACAACGTTCCACGTGGAACGTTTGTGAAAAAAGTGTTGAAATCTTATTCGAAAGCTAATATCATTAGCTTTAAGGCTAATACCATTAGCCTTAAGAAACCGAGAGAAACCTTATGCAAACAAACACTCAGAATCTGGAAAGCCACAGCGTAAGCGGCGGGCCCCTGTTTTGGCTCCGCCTGGAAGGCACCATCGTTTTTGTCCTCAGCATTTTGTTGTATGCCCATATCGGCGCTTCCTGGTGGCGTTTTGCCCTTTTGTTGCTCGCTCCAGACGTGGTCATGGCTGGTTATTGGCTGGGCGCTCGTTGGGGCGCTGTACTTTACAATCTCGGCCATAGCTATGTCGCGCCGCTGCTCCTGGCGATCTTCGCCATTATGGCTGGCAAAGGAGCATTGCTTAGCTATTTGTTGATCTGGACGGCCCACATCGGCATGGACCGGGCGCTTGGCTACGGCTTGAAGTACGCCAGCGGATTCAAGCATACGCACTTGGGCTGGTCCGGGAAGGTGGGGGGCCATGGCTTATGAGCGCGCCGGCTAAAACTTCAGATGAGGCAATTTGCCAGGCCGTCCGGCTTTTGCTCGAAAGCAAGGGCGAGGCCGCCTTGTCCATGCAGTCCATCGCCGCTGAGGTCGGCATTCGCGCGCCCTCGCTCTACAAACGTTTTGCCGATCGGTCGGACCTGCTCAGCGCTGCCGCCAGGGACGCTTTGCGGGAACTAGCGGAATTGATGCATGATCCGATAGTGGTGGAAAAAACGTATGAGAGCTTGGAACGAATGGCGCACCTTTATCGTAGGTTTGCAAAGAAGAATCCGCGGACGTACGCCTTGATCTTTAGTGAGGAAATGGCGGCGCGCGAGGACTTGATGGCAGCCAGGCTCGCGGCGACCGAGCCTTTGTTGAGTTTGCTCACGAAAACGGTGGGCAAAGAGGCCGCCCTGTCGGCCGCTCGCTTATTGGTCTCTTACTTGCATGGCTTTGTGTCTATGGAACTGGCGAAGACCTTTCGTTTCGGCGGCAACGTCAACGACGCGTTTCAGTACGGGCTTACGAAGATCACGGATTCTTTATTGGCGGCGAAAGAAACGTTATGAAGGAAAGATTTGCACAGATTTGTGTGAGAGTTTTGCGGCAATCTAAAAACTTCCTAACAACACACTTTGAAACTTTGCATGAATGTGCGGCATCTGAAAGCACTGTATGAGGCAAGAAGAGCCTAGAAAAGGCCGCAAGGTCCTGGTTTTCAATTAGTTGGAACAGGTCATGGGAAGAAGCCTCGACAGCATGAAATGGGTATAGGTTAAGGAGAAAAGATAATGGCTACTATCAACAAGAAGAAGGAAGCCCGGAAAGTTCTCGATGCGAAACGCCGCGAACTGTTGTCCGGGACTTCAGATCGGGAAGAGATTCTCATCGAAAACGCGGCCGAAGATTTCGACCGTTTGCAGCAACAAATGAATCGCGAAGTGGCGATTCGCAATCTCGACCGCGAATCGAAACTGCTCAAGGAAGTGCAGGCGGCGATGAATCGCGTGGAGGAAGGCACTTATGGGATCTGCCTGCGGTGCGAAGAAGAAATTCCGGAAAAACGGATGAAAGCAGTGCCGTGGGCCGCTTACTGCGTCGGTTGCCAGGAAACAATTGAACGGCAGCGTGCCGCTGGCGAAGAAGTTGAGGAGGAAGCCGAGGCTTTTGAGCGGGCCGCCGCTTAACGGCGGCGGCGGCCTTTACCTAAATCTCAAGTTGTCAGGTTTCTTCCAAAAGAAAGACCGGGGCAACCGCCAAATGCGCGGCTGAACCCGCCAGGCATGTTTGCAGAACAGCCGAAGCGCCGCTCATCTCTCCGTTTAAAACATGTGGATGAACGGTGACTTCGGCTTCTTTCATTTTGAATTCGCCGTATTGGAAAAGTGGAAAAGATTCGTGCACCGGCGAACTGCGCTCCTGCACAACATAGGGCGTGCGCAGCGCCAGCTTGAGCGCGCGATCCCAGGCGGCGGCCGTCATCTCCGCGCCGATATAAATACGCTGGTCGCTCGAATCCTCGTTTGGCAACAAGGCCAGATGCTCCCTTTGATTTAGAATGAATTCGGGCAGATCGACCTGTTTATCTCCGTGCATCGTCTTGCGGGGCACTACTACGCGCGTCCAGGCGATGGAATTGCGGATTAGCTTGCGGTCGGCGGTCGGCAAGTGCGCCGTGACAGTTTCGTCCGTCAACAGATCAAACAGAGCGCGTCTCTGCGCAAACTCGGCGCGGAAGCTGTTCACCACGCAAACCGTACCATCGCGATATGCGCGCAGCAAGGGGTGCGAAAGGTCCCAGCGGGTCAAAATCTCGCGGGTCGACACGCGCCGGAAAACCAGATCGATGGCGAAATCTTCGGAATGTAGCTTTCCGCCGGTGTATTCCAGTAATTCTGGCGGGATGAGCCGCACGTGGCCGCCCAATTGGCTCAGCGATTCGGCTAACAACCGGCCTTCCGAAGAAGCAGTTTCCGTCGCGGCCGGCCCTGAGCCTGATTCCTGGCCCAATTCAACGATGGCGATGGCCGGCTTCCTCTTGCCGCCAAATTGACGGTAAGCCGACTGAATCGCTTGCAGCAAAGACTTCGGTCCGCCCAGCTTCGTCAATTTATAGCGGCCCCGTTTGAACTCTTTCAAGATTGGCAATTCCAGGAAGAGCTCGGCCAGCATGTTGGAGTAAGCCAGCCCGGCGGGTTTGCAGGCATCCATACCTTGCAAAGAGAGCGAGCCGTTGGTCAGATTCGCGTCCATTGACGCGGTGACCCCGGAACGGGCGTAGCCATGCGGCAACGCAGCCAGCATCTTTTCCGCCGGCAGCATTTGCAGGCGGTTCAAAAGAAGCGGCGAGGCGAAGGCGATCGCCTCTAAGCGGTCCATAATCTCCGCCATTTGCTTCGAAAGGCGAGATAGCGCGTCCAACTGACGCCGCGATATGAAATGGGGCCGCAAAACGGGCGCAAGCAAGCGCCCGGATTCCACCAAATGCTGTTGCCGCATCTGCTCCTGAAACTGCTCCGCCCAACCGGTTTCCCGGTAGCTCGGCTGTTCGAGAAGCTTATGATAGCGCGCTATTGCATCGCCAAGCTGAGCCATAGAACTGATTTCAAGGTAGTTAGTATGACATGCTGGAGTCAACTTTCCCATGAAAATCACCGCGTACCGCCGCGAAACGTGGGTTAATGGAAGAAATGACGTCTCCCTACGAGGTTACGCCCCAAGCCGCCAAAGAACAGCTAACTGATAGAAAACAAGCAACTTTGATCGATGTCCGCGAGCCCGTGGAGTTCGCTTTGGCGAGAATTGACGACGCGGAGCTGATTCCCATGGCTTCGGTACCGGCGGAATTGCAAAAGCTCGAAGGTTTGGCCGATTCCAGAGATTTATTGATCCTTTGCCACCACGGCGTGCGGAGCCTACAGGTCACGATGTGGCTCCGCGCCCATGGGATAGCAAACTGCTGTAGCGTAGCGGGCGGAATCGACCGCTGGAGCCGCGAAGTCGATGCAAGTGTTCCACTGTACTAATCCTTGCGCTTACGTGGACGCCGCACTGTGTTACCGGCGCCCCCGGCAGCCCGTTTCCTCGTGGCTACCTTTTTCGGCTTCGGCGGTGGCGGATTCGGTTCGAATATGGTGGGCTGACCCTCCACAATCGGCTGCGGCTCATCTTCCTCTTCTTCAAATGCCGGCTCGGGGGCAACAGGCGGCAAGGCAGGCGGATAGAACTCCGCTCCCAACTGCACGACCAATCCGCGTTCTTCATCCGGCTCAGCCCGCACCACGGTCTTGTCCTGTGCGTAATTGAGCAATTCGGAAAACCGCTGAAAGCCGAATTTGGCCAGATTGAATTCCGGATTCTCGGCCAACATCCACTGCTCCAGCTCTTCGGCTGTCGCTCCGCCTTCTTCCAGTTCCATGCGGTGCGTCTCCAGCACGTCGCGCAAGGCCGGCAAAGCGTCTTCCGGGCGCGCCGCGATTTTCTCCGTTCCGCCGCCGCGCCGTTCAATGATGTAGCGCCCGCCGGAGCCGCTTACATTAATAAAATCGGCCTTCTTCAGTTTTTCGACGAAATCGGAAAAACTCCCCGCGCCGTAAGCTCGTTCGCTGAACGCCGGATCAAGTTGCAGCATGGTGCTCTTCAGCAAACCCAATTGCGGCTGTACGGCGCGCCGTTCCAGCACCTGGAGCGCGCGTTCTACCAGCGGCATCGCTTGCGAGAGTTCGAGGGGCGCAGGCCGCTGGCCTTTATTGGCCTCGCGGTCTCTCTTCTCTTTGTCCTTGCGCTCTTGTCTGTCTTGCTGGCGGTCGGGCCGATCCTGCTGCCGGTCCGGCCGCTCGCCGCGCATATCGCGCCGGTCCGGCATCGGCAGGGGCACAATCCGGTCGCCATCCTCGAGTAGCGATTCGTAGCTCACGAACTCGTGGCAGTTCTGTTGCAAAATCGTGCTGGTGAACGCTTTACCGCCCACCACAAACACCGTTTTGCCGTATTCCTTGAGTTTGTTAACCAGCGGAATAAAATCGCTGTCGCCACTCACAATCGCGAACGCATTCACATGCGCGTGTGTAAAGGCCATTTCGAGCGCATCCAGCGCCAGATTAATATCGGCGCCGTTCTTGTCGCCGCGCGGCGAAGGTATGCGCTGTACCATTTGCACCGCATTCTCCGCCATCTGCCGGGTGGCCCCTTCCTGCCGGCCCCAGTTCGCGTAAGCGAACTTGGCCACCAGATCGCCCCGTTCCTTCAAAGCTCCCAACGGCAGCGATACATCAAAATCGCGCCGCAACGTTGACTTAACGCCGATTTCAATGTTGTCGTAATCGACAAATACGGCGATATTCAGTCTGTCTTGCATCAATTTCCTTTTCTCTCCGCTGTGCCGTTTCAAATTCCGGTACATGCGGCTTATCTCTTGCCCGAGTTCAGGCTCAGGCGGCCTCTTTCACTGAATCGCGAATGAAATGAACGATCTTTTCGAGCGAAGCGCCCGGCTGAAAAACCGCCGCCACGCCCTGCTTCTTCAATTCGGCGGCGTCTTCGTCGGGGATAATTCCCCCCACGACCACCAGCACATCATTCATCTCCTTTGCGCGCAGCAGCTCCATCACGCGCGGCACAATCGCATTGTGCGCGCCCGAAAGTATTGATAGTCCAATCACCTGGACATCTTCTTCGAGGGCTGCATTGACAATCATTTCCGGCGTTTGCCGGAGACCCGTGTAAATCACTTCCATGCCCGCGTCGCGCAAAGCGCGTGCGATCACTTTTGCACCCCGATCGTGTCCGTCCAAGCCAGGCTTGGCAACCAGCACACGAATAGGAATGCTCATATCTACACTGTCCAAATTATATCTATTACACTTCGACCCATAATCGCAACCTGAATCAGGCTGAGCTTATTGATCAACGTTGGCAAAGGTAATCGGGAGAATTTCGAGCTATGACACTCAGAACTAATCCCTAACGCGGAGTATACCATCGCCGGATTTGAAAAGTATCTTCGCGCCGCGCTTCCGGCACACCCCGCGGAAGCAAAGCGCCAACAGAGCCGCGCAAACCGGCGCGGACCAATATACTAGTGCGGCAGGATGGTGGCCGCCCACATCGTCGATAAACCATCTGACAAGCAGGAATGGGAGCATCGCCATGATGCTCATCGCGAGCGCCGGCGAGCGAACCAGCCGCAGTACGCAAAGCGCAACAGAGCTTAGTACCAGAGCCGTCGCGAGTAAGACCAGCAAGGCGGCCAACTCGCTGTCCCACCCATATGGCTTAGGACTGAAAACAGTTTTAATCTTCCACCAGAACTCAAACTCAGTTCCGAAGCCGCTCAGAAAGTCTGGCACACCGGCACCTTCGGAGTACTTCAATTTCGGCGAAGAGCCGGTAACAAGGAATGCCGGTGAAAGCCCAGTAAAGATACTCCAGGCCCAAAGACCGGCAGCCAGAAACAAACCGGCCACGACCGCGAAGCTTGGGACCGTCTGTCCCCGCAGCGGATTATAAGGCGCACGCCTCCTGTCGAGTGCGTCTTCAACCACGAACGCTGCCGACAGGAAGCAACCCATGAGGATCAAAAGAATGTATCGATGCTGGGCCGCGTGTATCTGGGCCAGAACGGTTACATCTTCGCCAAGGCTTTCCTGCGGGTCTCGCAGAAACAGCGCGCCAGCCTGAGTAACGGCTACCAAGGCGAGTCCGGCTGCCAACAAAATGCCTACCGGAAACCTGAGCGCCCATCGAAACAGCGTCCGCCAAAGCCCCCTTCCATCGACTGCCGCGTTCAGCGATCGCGCATCCTTAACGAGTTTGCCGACTGCCTCGACAACAGAAGCAACATTGAGTTCGGTTTGCTCGTTGCGCAGCCATTGAGTTGGGCCGAGGTAGTAGGCGAGAGATTCACCTGGAAGGCAGCCCGCTATCTGTACGCTGAGAATCGGGCGGTTGGCCGCCACCGCACATTCCACTTCTCTCAATACGTGCGGCGAGGAGCGACTGTCCGGCGTCAGCAGAACAATTAAGACGCGCGCACCGCGAATTCCTTGCACGATGGCGGCAGCATACGGGACGCTTTCCGGAATGTCGCGCCAGGCGACCCAACACCTGTAGCCGTTCGCCTCTAACGCCTGCGCAGCGGCTTCCGCCGCGCGGCGGTCCTTAGTCGCAAAGCTCACGAAGACATCGTATGAAACATCGGATTGCGCCATGTTGTACCCCTCAGCCGCATAGTCAGCTACATTCCCTGACGTTAAGACCTTAAGTCCGCCCGAACAGGATTTAGCCCAGGATACTGTCAACGATTCGTGTCAAGGTCTGATCTGACGCAGATCAATTGTTGACGAAGAAGGATCTCATCTTTCACTCCACCCGCAGCGCCTCGACTGGATTTACCCCGGCAGCACGTCTGGCGGGCGCAAAACTCGCCGCGAGCGATGCCAACCCGAGCAAGATGCTGACTCCTCCCAAAGTAACGGCATCCCACGATTTAACGCCGAACAGCAGCCCTCCCATCAAATGCGCCGCGCCTATAGCGCAAACCAGGCCGATCATGACTCCCGCCAGAGTGAGCCATCCTGCCTCTTTCAAAATCAGCTCATAGACCGCTCGCCGCTCCGCTCCCAAAGCCATCCGCAAACCAATCTCGCGCGTCCGCTGACTCACCGAGTAAGCCACCACTCCATAGATCCCAAACACTCCCAAAACCAGCGCCAACGCCGCGAAACCTCCCACCAGCCAAGCTGCCGTGCGGTGCATATAAGCAGACTGAGAGTTATGAATCCGCTCCCCCATGCTGTCCCCGTCGAACGCCACGATACCCGGATCGATGTCATGAATCACCGCGTTTAACGTTGGAATAAGCGACAATTCCGCTTGCGACGTGCGCACCACGATCTGGAAATAATTGTCGGTAGATTGGTTGAACGGGTAATAGACTGCAGGCCATATTTCGGAATCGAGCGAGCCTTCGCGGATATCGTCAACCACGCCAATGATTGTCTTAAGCGACTTAGGCGCGAGGCCCAGATCTCCGAACTGCTTGCCGATGGGATCCTGGCCGGCAAAATATTTTCTCGCCAGCGCCTGGTTGATAATCACAACCTTGGGCTTGGATTCATCCTCGGCATCGCTGAAGTATCGGCCGCGCAGCAGCTTCGCTTCGAGCGTCGCCAGGTAGCCCGCGCTTACGTCGCGCTCATTTACCTCATTGTGTTCGCCGTTAAACGGCCGGCCCACGAACCTGATCCAATCGGTATTGCCGTTATAGGTAACGGGGAGCTGGCTGGTGATGCCCACCGATTTCACTCCCGGCAGATTTTTCAGCCGGCTGATGATGCGCCTTTCAAGCGCCACCAACTGCTCGTCCTTCGCGTATGTCGCTTTTGGCGCGGCCACGTCGAGCGTGTCCAGATGATCGGGTTGAATGCCATTCCGCACTTCGAGCAGCAGATACAAGCTCTTGCCCAGCAGACCTGCCCCGGCCAGCAGAACCAAGGCGGTAGCCAATTCGACAATGACCAACTTCGAGCCGAGCTTGCGCCAGGCGTTGCCGGAAGAACCGCGGCTTCCTTCACTAAGGCCCCCGCTCACTCCGCGCGCCGAGAGATGCAACGCTGGCGAGACGGAAAAAAGCACCGCCGCCAGCAATGCGATAAGGCCGGCAAAAATCAACACTCGGCTGTTTAAACCGAGTCCCCGCAAGTACGGCATACCAGCCAGCATGTTCGCCGAAATAAGACTTGTGAGCAGCTGCATGGTCCAGACCGCCGCCGTGACGCCCAACGCGCTCCCCGCTGCAGCCAGAATCATCCCCTCTGTCGCAAACTGGCTCATCAGCCGTCCCCGGCTTGCGCCCAAGGCGCTCCGTACCGCCATCTCGCGCCTGCGGCCTTCCGCCCGAACCAGCAACAAACTCACTACGTTCACGCCTGCTATCAATAACAGCAATCCTGCCCCGCTCAGCAATACCAGCAGAATGGGGCGGATGCGTCCCACAATCACGTCGCTCAGCGCCAGCACTGCGGCGCCTTGGCCTTTGTTCTCGGAATACTCGCGTTCCAGTTGTTTCGCAATCGCCTGGGTGTTTGCCAGTGCTTCTTCAACTGAGACACCCTCCCGCAGCCGGGCCACTCCATAGATGGAATGGCAGCTTCGCCGCAAGTCGCATTCGCTCTCCGCATGGAACGCGGTCCAGAACTCCGAGGGCTCGGTGGGTGGGAAATAAAAGCTCGCCGGCAACACGCCGATGATGATGTACGGATCGCCATTCAATACCACTGCGCGCCCCAGCACATCTTTCTTGCCGCCGTAACGTTTTTGCCACGCGCCATAGCTCAGCATCACCGTGCGCTGTGCCGCGGCCAGGTCTTCGCCGTCACGAAAATCGCGGCCCAGCACCGGCGTAACTCCAAGCGTACGGAAAAACCCGTCACTCACGCGCGTGCCATGACTCGGCTCCAGCCCGCCCGCTGTGCTCACGCTGTAACCGGCGTCTCCATAAATCTCCAATGAGCGGAATACCTTGTTCAACTTCTTCCAGTCCAGATAATCGGGATAGGAAAGGTTGCACTGCGGGCACATCGGTATGCTCTCGTATACGCCCACCAGCTCCGCCGGGTCGCGGTAAGGCAGCGGCTTGATTAAGCTCGCATCCACAAACGCAAAGATAGCCACACTCGCACACATGCCCAGCGCCAGCATCAGAATGGCTGTCGCGGTGAATCCCGGATTCTGCCGCAACTGGCGCAGGGCGAAGCGCCCATCGCGCAGTAAATTTTCAATGAACGGCACGCCATTCCTCTCCCGGCAGGCTTGTTTGGTGGACTCGATCCCTCCTAATTTCAAAATCGCTTCTCTTCGCGCCTCCTCCGCGCTCATCCCCGTGCGCAAGTTATCGTCGATGTGCAGCCGCAAATGCGCCTCGAGCTCAGCCGCAACTTCGCGATCGCGCTCCACGTTTCGCCAAAGGCCCGCCAGGCGAAATAGCCACGCTCTCATCCAACTCATGCGGCGTCTCCCGACCCTGCCAGGAAGCGCGCTAGAATTGCCGTCGTCTGCTCCCAGTCTTCGGTCTCCTTGGCAAGTTGTTTCCTGCCAGAGCGCGTGATCCGGTAAAACTTAGCCTTGCGATTATTTTCCGACGTTCCCCAATCTGACGAAATCGCCCCTTCCTGCTCCAGCTTTAGCAGCGCCGGATACAGCGTGCCGTAATTCAAAGAGAGAATATCGCCGCTCGTCTGCTCAATGCGCCGCGCAATTCCGTAACCGTGCAGCGGCCCCAACGTTTCTAAAGTTTTCAAGACCATCAAGGCCAGGGTGCCTTGCCAAACGTCCGCTTTTTCGCCCATTCACACTCCTATTGTTTCGCCATAGGTATTGTGCCATGCCTTGTATGGGAATGCAATAGGTGATACGCCTGCCCTGTTATTTGCTATAGATGGATGACAACATGATCGCTCGCCGCCAATTCCTGAATTCTGCCATTGCTTCCGCCCTCGCCCTGCCGCGACTGAACGCCGCCGCGCCCAAGCGTATCGCGTTTGGCGGCATCAGCATTGAATGCAGCACCTATTCCCGCATCCGAACCAGAGACGAAGACTTCACCATCCTGCGCGGCGCGCAGCTGGCTGCTAATGACCGCTTCGCTTTCCTCAAGAGCTATCCCTATCCATTTCTGCCTACCGTCGTCGCCACCGCTGTGCCCGGTGGCCCCGTGGCTGCCGCTACCTATGCGCGCATCAAAGACGAATTCCTCAACCGCATCCGCGATCTCTTGCCGCTCGACGGCGTGTACCTCCCCATGCATGGCGCTATGTTTGTCGAGGGCATGGAGGATTCCGAGGGTGATTGGTATACCTCCCTTCGTCAAGTCGTCGGCCCACAGTGTCTCTTAAGCGCAAGTTACGATCTTCACGGCAATATCAGCAGGCGAATCATCAATAATCTCGACATGCTTTCCGCCTTTCGCACCGCGCCGCACATCGACCGCGAAGAAACCATGCGGCGCGCTTGCGGCATGTTGGTCCACTGCCTTGATGAAGACATTCGGCCCACCTTGCTCTGGGCGCCCATTCCCGTTCTGATGCCAGGCGAACGCACCAGCACGGAATGGGACCCGGGCAAGCGGTTGTGGGCGCAACTTCCCGGGCTGAATGCCCAGCCGGGCGTACTCGACGTTTCGCTGCTCGTGGGTTATGTGTGGGCCGATGAGCCGCGCTCCAGCGCCAGTGCCGTTTTGACAGGCACGAATCCCGAGACGCTCAAGAAAACAGCGCTGTTGCTCGCGCAACAATATTGGGACGCACGCAAAGATTTTCAATTTGGAACCAAGACGGGCACTATCGCCGAATGCGTCCGCTGGTCGATGGAGGCGTCAACGCAGCCGGCAATTCTGGCCGATTCCGGGGATAATCCCACCGGCGGTGGCACCGGCGATCGCGCCGAAGTTCTAGCGGAGCTGCTCAAGCAGAAAGCGCGGAATGTGGTGTTCGCCGGCATTGCCGACCGGCCCGCCACCGAACTTTGCTATGCTGCCGGAGTTGGTAAGACGCTTGAACTTTCCATCGGCGCAACTCTCGATCCGCTAGGCAGCACATCTGTGAAAGCGCCAGCCAAAGTCCTGTTTCTGGCCCAGACGGATCAGAAACTGGAACGGCAAGCGGTGGTGGAAGTCGAGGGCGTCAAAGTCGTTCTGACGGCGCGCAGAAGGCCGTTTCACGATATCGTGGATTTCACCTCGTTGGGCCTCGATCCGAAGAGTTTTAAGATCATCGTGGTGAAATCGGGCTACCTGTCTCCGGAATTAAAGCCCTTGGCAAATCCGAGCGTGATGGCACTCTCGGACGGGGCGATCAACCAGGATCTTGAGCATTTGCCGAAGAATCGACTCCGCCAACCCAGTTATCCGTTTGTCAGTGATTTGCAGTTTCAGCCGTATATAATAACGAAAGGTCAGGGCGGTTAGCTCAGCCGGTTAGAGCGCCTGCCTTACAAGCAGGAGGTCGCAGGTTCGATCCCTGCACCGCCCACCATCACAGCCATCTCTTCTGTCAACGGTAAGCGCTGACGCCGGGACTGCCGGGACCACCACCGGAGCTAGCCAAAGGAATAAATTTCAGCTTGGAAGACTTGTCTACCGACCCGGAAAGCAACGTAACCAAGGGCGCTACCGCCGTTCCGCTGACTTTGATTGAGGAATTCGGCGCCACTTTTACCGAAGCGCCATTCACCAAAACAATCACCAGCGAGGTCGTGGAAGTAGCGACAACATCACCCGATACCAGAGGATAGCTGGTGACTCCAGGAGTATTGATATAGTGTCCGTCGAGCGTAAACGACGACCCGCTGGTCACAGCGGCAATGTTGGCCGCCGAGGCCGAAAGCGCGACAGCGGTCAAAAGTACTAGCGAAGCGCAAAAAGTCTTCATTGCGACAGTGTACCACTAGTACTACAGCGGGCGATAGCTGCCAAAACAACTTGGTACCAGAACAAATACTGGTATAGTGCTTCGCCTATTGGTCGTGGTGGCAACTGACGGGTGGGGGCCATCCCCAGCAGTGGTTGGGACTTCCGTTGAGTGTCACGATAGGCTCGGTGGACGATTTGGAAACGGAGCCGGTGACCAGAGTTGCTCCCGGTGAAGACGCGGTGCCGCTGATTTTGAGGGTGGAATCAGGCTCAAGAACGACGGTTTTGCCGTTGGATAGGGTGATGACGGCGCTAGACGAACCCGTTGTAATGGTGTCGCCGGATACTAGCGGGTAACAGCCGACGCCGGGGGTCGAAACGGTATGGCCGTCGAGGCTGAAAGGATTGGCGCTGGTGATGGTGCCAATCGAGCCCGCGAACGCCGAGACGCTGAGGGCGATTAAGAGTACAGCCGAGAGGTGGAAACTCTTCATGAACGGAAGAGTAACACCCGAAATAGCCCATTTCAAGGGAGTACTAGTAGGAAAAGTACCGTTTAACTAAACGCTGAACGCTATCCTATTTCGCAGCCGAAACACAGGCGTCGTACAGTGTCACTGAAATGTTACCGAGTGCGCAGTAATAACGCCTGAAGTTCGCCGGCGTGATGGAATTCCCTTGCGTCGAGGAAGAAGCATAAAAAGAGGTCCACTGGCCGGCAATGTCGGGGGAAGCAGCGATTTTCGAATAAAGAAGCGAATATTGGGACGCGTCGAGTCTGGGGAGTTGGAAAGCAGTTTGAAAGTTGTACTCGAGCTCCCAGTCGGGCGGCGTGGCAGCGGCGGTTTCCAGCAGATTCTTCAGAAAATAAGTGGATTGATTTTGGAGCTGTCCTTTGGAATCAAACTCGACGGTGCGAAAGCTGGGATTTTGGCCGGTTATAGGGCTAACCGGCGGTGCGTCGATGACAAAAGGAGCGCCGGGGGGTGTGCCAGGGGATGCGCCGCCAAGCAGGCGGAAATCGTCGGCGTGAATGTGGCCCGCGAAGTTGGGGCCGACGACAGAAGGAAATTGCGCGAGAATTCGCAGGAATTGCGTGGCATAAGTCTCCTTCCACAGCGTCACGACGGGCGGGTTGGGCGAGGGCACTTTGGGATGAGTGCTGGCGAAGGCATCAATGCCGGGCGGAATGTGGTACACCAGCCAGACTTTTTCGTGGTGAGCCTGGGCGTGCGCTAGTTCGGCGGCGAGCCAGGCGAGTTCGTTAGCGGCGGGATCTTCGCCAGGATGTTCACAGGCATCGTGATACCGCGCCGAGAAGAAAACCGTGTTGAGCACGATGATGCGGTGTTTCTTCAGCGCGGGATTCGGCGCGCTCAAGACGCCGTAGCGTGCGTAGTCGGCCGCATCGGCCAGGCCCGCAAGCCCAGTAACGAAGGGCGCGGTGTCATGCAGGAACGGACCGTTAGGCTGCAGCGCATAATCGCCGCATTCGTCGTCGTTATTGCCCAAGGCAACAAAGACGGGCTTATTCGGAAAGGATTGCTTGAGCTCAAGCGTCAGGAAGGCGGCAGTTTTGCGGACGAACGAGCGGAAGGCCGGGTCGTCGTGCGCGCTGGCGATGCCATTAAAGCGCTCGCGGAGGTGATGGGCGAGAAGGTCGCCAGTAACAATGGTGAACGCCGAATCCGGCTGCGTTTTGGCCGAGGCTTCGAGAACGGACGCGAGCAATGGCCAGGAGGTATCGGCGCCGTAACCCGGGAATTTGGCCGAGCCCGCATCGAGAATGGCCCGCCACTGGCCCGCTTCGGCCGCGGCGAGTTGCTCGACGATCTGCGGGTCCGCCAGCGGGTCGAAGTGTATATCGGAGAGCCAGACGAAGTTGGCGCCAGCGGAAAGCGCCGGCACAAGCAGTAAGCACAAGCCAAGGCGCAGTGCGAAACCTTCCATCGCCCTCCATTATCCATTATGCCGAGCAGGGGGCGGACTTCAGGTCGACTGACGTCCGCGTGGAACTTTAGTTCCGCCCCCCTACGATTGCGTGCCCTTCAGTTGACCAATCCCTACCATCGCCGCATACAGCAGCAATGAGTTAATAAGCGCAATGCTGCTCGCCACTGCCCAACCCATCCTCGTGGTCGGCCGGGCATTCGCATCGCTCATCGTAATCGCGAAAATCAGGCCTCCAATCGCAAGTGCCACCACCAAACCAATCAGCGGCGACTTCTCGCCGCTCAGCCCCACCAGCACTTGCGAGATCGTGCTCGCCACCGCTGTGGCAATAGGGAAAGAAACCAGCGTTTTCGGATCGACAAATACTCCTTGCGAATTTGTCTGCGGGGCGGTGTTTTGGCTCTCCGCCTCCTCAAGCGCCCGCGTCGGAGCTATTGCCCTCACATTTACAAATGCATCTGCCATTCTCATAATTACCTCTCTCCCTCGTTCTGGAAGCGTCTTGCATGCCTCCAAATTCCATAGCGCAACATCGCTGCAAAAAGGGACCCGTTTCCCTCTCCTCCGCCTTCCGCCCAACCGGAAAACACCGGCTCCAAAAAAATTTGTGCGATAGATGTCCCGATTTGAGCGCCGCTATCGCTATATTGTTTGAAACCAGTCTGGGTCGATTCGCCGATGCCCTGGCGGCTCAGCAGTTGACGCGGCCAGACTTACATCCAGGAGACGTAAAATGACCATCAATCTCGCTCAGCGCTTCTTTTTGGGAGTCCTGATGATAACTCCCTCCGACCTTCGCCTCGCTATCACGCGGAATATTACGGCAGCCGGCAATACCGGTACGGCCGAGCCATCGGACGTTTTCGCCCAGGCCTTATTGAAAGCCTTGGCCGACGGCGTGCTCGGCCCTGAATTGGCCCTATTACTGCCCACTGAGATCACGATGAGCCCCCTACTAAGTGAAGCGGCCCTCATCGCCCTCTTCCAACGCCTGGGCGACACTGATCTTGGCCAAGGCCTAAGCCCGACGGACTCTGGACACCTGTTTAATCTATACACTTCCGGGGCTGGCGACCCGGTAAAGCAGACTGCCAGCTTCCTTTTAGATCTCGTCGGCTATACCGGACCCACGTGCCCCAAACCTCCCGACGAACAGTTCATCTATAAGAGCCTGGCCTTACTGCACTTCCAAACGGATGCTCCCGCAGCCGCCATGCCACAAACCGCGTAAATAACTATCCTGAAAGACTGTAGCGAACGCGTATGACCAGGCGCCAATTATTAGCTGCTTTAAGTGGGTTGCCACTTACTAACTCTCTAGCTCGTGACGTTAGCCCCGTTTCATGCTGGGAACCAACCACGGGAGGTTCTTGCAACGGCTGGCTGCAGGCGGGAAAGTGTCCTCCAATCACCCTTCCTTCGAGCGCACCGCCGTGGATTCGCCCGGCGCCCCCCGACATGGCCCGCCGCCCCCTCGCATCTAAATGTGAGGACCCTTATTGGGCTCGCCTTTCTCGCGCCTACCGTTTGTGGCAGGCCCTCCCCACCACCGATAAAAGGGGGCCCTGCTGGCAGCGCGCCGTGCACGCCAATGCCTGCAATCTGCTGGATGTTCACTCTACCTGGGTATTCCTGCCATGGCACCGCGCCTTCATCTATTTTCACGAGCGTACCCTGGAAAGGCTCTTGCATAACGCCGGCGATCTAGCTCCTTTCAGGCTTCCTGCGTGGGATTGGGAGAACAATCCCGCCGTGCCTCTAGCCTACGAGTCTTCGCCCACTCATCCGGAATCCTGCACGCATAGGTGTCACGATCTGAGCAAACCCGTCTGCTGCCACGTTGACCAACTCTCACACGACTCATTGGCCGCTTGGCGCGGAGCCGATTTTGCTGGTTGGCAAAATGTGCCTCCCACCTCCTCCGGCTCCGCTCACCTCAAAGTCCACACAACCGTCTCGGCCGTCATGGGCAATTTCGACAATTCCGCCCTCGACCCCCTCTTCTACTCCCATCACGCTAATGTCGACCGTTTTTTCGAGGACTGGAAGTGCCTCTATCAGCCTTGCTGGAAGAAATTGATTTCCCCGGACAACACCGCTTGGTTAAACCACTCCTTCGTTCTCTTCGATGAAAACCAGCAAGCCCAATCCGTCCAAATCCGTCAGCTCCTTGACACCGCGCCGCTTGGCTACGATTATGTTTTGCCCACCGGCATTCCTAAAGCCGTAAACGTGAAAGCGCTGGAGCCTTCCGATCTGACTGCGCTCGTTCCCACACAAAACCAGCGCATCCTTCTCCAAATTCGTCTTACCGGTCTTCGTCTCGACCCAGGTCTTTACCAACTCAAGCTGGCAACGCGCTCGGGCCCTGCCAGAGATGTCGGCTCTTTCGGCGTCTCCTCGGCTCACCATCACCAATCAGCCGATATCAATGAGCAGTTTGTGGTCTCTCAAGATCTGGCCCGCGAATCGCTTAACGGCAAGCTCATGATCTCGCCCACCAACCAACCGGACGAACACTTTGCCGTCAAGGACACAAACCTCGTAAAGGCTTTTCAACTGATCCGCCTTGAGAGCGTCCCCTAGACACGTGGCGCAAACACTCGTGTTTGCCGTCTCGGCACTCTCCAGAAACCATTTGGCAGGGCTCATGCAGTTTGTCTCTGTTTGAACAACTTGCAAGCCTCGATGTACGCGTTTCTGGCGCTAGAGACTGACTGCAGGGCAGATTCCGCTCATGCCTGACCGGGGGGCGGACTTGAGTCGGCGCGGAACTTTAGTTCCGCAACTTGCAAGCCGAGATGCAAGAGTCAAGTCCCGGACGGTTTCTGGCGCTAGAGACTGCCCGCAGGGTAGATTCCCGCTCGTGTCGAGACGTGGAGTTTGCACATCTCCACCTAGGTTTCCTTGGTGGGGCAGGCGTTTCCGCCTACGCAATACTCCGCGCCATCCTCACAAAACCCAATGCCGTTCTCTCCGGGTCGAACCACCGGTAGGCCAGCGTGCTCTCTAACTCCTGTCTCATGCCCTTCGCTCGCGCTTTATCGCCTGCTGCCATGGCCGCTCGAAACAAAAACTCCGGCCAGTATGCATTATCCTCGCGCGGAGGCGCCCCCGCCATCAGTCTTAGCGCAGCTCGAGCATCGCCGCGCGCCAGCGCCATCTCCCCTTCCAGCCGCCTCTCCCAATGTAAGTAGATCGGCCAGTCTGCCAATTCCTTGACTCTGCATATCGCTGCTTTACTCACGTCCCCAGCCCGCGCCAATAGGCATCCCGCTTCCATCTCCGCTTGCGCGCCCAAGCCCAGCCCGCGAATCTCGTCGCACGCGCTCACTGCCGCTCGCTTATCGCCGGCCGCCAGGTAGTATTCCGCCTTAAGCCGCATCTTCTGGCCCAGCGCGCTCAACGCGTTCAACCTCCGGTCTAAATCCATCCCCTTATCTAGCCACTTCAGAATCTCTCCACTCCGGCCCATCTCCGCTTCGAGGCACGCCAGCGCACTGTAAGCTAGGCTCTGCGAACTCTCATTCGCTTGCTCAAGAATCGATTCGAGGTGTTTCCGGCACTCGTCGTAGTGGCTCTCGGCAAACTCGACCGCAGCCAAACCCCGCCGCGCGGTTCCATCTTCCGGCCGCATCGGCAATGCCTTGCGAAGAGCGGCCTTGGCCTCCTCCAGCTCTCCTCGGAACATCCGTACATCGGCCAAGCCCACCTGGAAGGCGTAGTTGCCCGGATTCAGTCTCACCGCTGTTTCCATCATCTCCAGCGCTTGCGCCGGCCTCTTCAAACGCATCGCCACGCTCGAATAGTAATAGTGCGCCAGCGGCTCTTCCGGATAACTGGCCACAAACAACGCCAGCGCTCGCTCCGCCTCCGCCACGTCGCCCGTATCCAGCGCGAACACACCCCGAATCCGCAGCATCTCGCGCCCCGCCAAAGCCTTGCCCCGCGCCAGTGCTGCCGCTCTGCTCCAATGCGCCAGCCCATCGTCTACCCGCCACGCCGCCGTCAGAATGTCTCCCAGCCTCGCCTCCGCTCCGGCAAACTCCGGATCAATCCGCAGCGCTTCTTCAAACTCTCGCGCCGCATCTTCCTGCCGGTGCTCCTTCCACGCCTCGTCCCCCCTCACGTATGCCTGCAAGGCATCCCACTTATCGGTCGTAAGTTCCGGCAGCCCTGCGTCTCGCGCCTTCACTCCCGGCCGCTGCAGTTTCCCGCGCAGCCAATCCGCTGCGTCCGTCGCTACCGCCGGTAAGTCGTTCGTTTCCGCAAAGGGAAATGTCTCATTGTCAATCACTCGGCCATTTCTCTCCAGCTTCAGCCGTAATTCGCGGCGTCCTCCAAGCTCGCCTAACTCGCTGAACAACACATACGGCGCTCCTTCCGCTACTGCCACTCGCCTCAACATCGCGGCATCTGCCTTTACGTCGCTGCGCCCGCCATTCAACTCCTTCACCCGCGTCGCCAGTCTCTCATCCGAAACCAAATCGATTGAACTCGACTGCCCAATCTGATGCGCCAGCAAACGGTACACCGCCTTAGGTTCTATCAACGTTGCCCTCGTCGCTCCCAACGCGCTCTCCACCGGAGCCATCACAATCAGCGGCGCTCCGCCGGGCATCCCATCGTGCCATTGCAGCAGCGCGGCGCATGCCGTGGGAATCGTAACTCCCAAACCGATCATCCAACCTCGTCGCGTCACGTCCGCGCGCCTCAAAGCCCGTGCCAGCGCCCCTGCACTCTGATGCCGCTTCTCCGCGTCGAGCGACAACGCCTTGTCAATGATCCCGTAATACCGCGCCGCGTCCGACTGCGAAATCATCTCAGTCAAAATAAGGGCTAGCGCATAGACATCGGTGGCCGCGCTCACCGGTTTGCCCTGTTTCTGCTCTGGCGCCATATACGCCGGCGTCCCGGGGCGCAAATCGCTGCTCGTTTCGTCCCCGCGTCCCAACCGCTTGGCAATCCCGAAGTCTAAAATGATCGGCCGTGTGCCCTCCGGCCCGTTTACCAGCATGATGTTCGCGGGTTTCAGATCTCTATGCACAATTCCACTCCCCGTGGCGTGCGCCGCGTCCAATCCTGCCGCTATGCCCCGTATAATCTGTAAAGCTTCGCGGCGCTTCAGTGGATACTCGCGCTGCAGCCGCTGCGCCAGCGTTTCGCCCGCCAGCAGTTCCATTGTGTAGAAAGGTCTTTCCGCGCTTCCATGCCGGATTGAGTCGATATCGTAAACCCGGCATACATTCGGATGTGTGATTTGTTGCGCATCCACCAACTCCCGCTCGAACCGGCTGCGTACCTCGGCATCAAAAACCAGCTCTCCTTTTAGAGTCTTCAGCGCTCGCGTACTTCCGCTCCGTTTGTCGCGCACGCGGTATACCTGCCCCATCCCGCCCGCGCCTATCATCTCCAGCACCTCGAATCGGCTGTTAATCACCTCGCCGCATTCAAAGTCCAACTCCGGCCGCGGCACTGCCGGTCGCGCCCATCCGGGAAGTGTCGTCGAGTCTCCGGGGTCTTGCGAACTGTCCTCAGAGTCCGGATACATATCCCAGCTTTACGAGTTCCTCGCCGATTTTGTCTACGTCCCGCTGCACGGTTCTTCGACTCACGCCTAAGATGCCGGCGATCTCCTTGACCTGCAATGATGCGAAAACTAGAAATTCCGCCACAATTACTAAACGCGGACTCACCAAAGTCAACTGATCCAATGCCTCGTTCAGCCGCACCAGATCCTCGGGAGACCTTTCCAGTGATAGTAGCGTAGTTGTCAGTTCTGCGCGTTGCGCCCCGCCGCCTGCCCTCGCCGCCAACAGCGCTCGCGCCCGGTCGATGATGATGCGGCGCATGGTGATCGCCGCCAACGCCATGAAATGATCCCGGTCGTTAATCTCCAGAGATTCGCTGTTCTGCAGCCGTATATACGCTTCCGCCACCAATCCCGTCGCCGAAATGGTATCGTTGTGGTTTTTCTGCCTTACAATCCGGCGCGCCAACCTGTGAAGCTCGAAATAAAGCCGCTCAAATAGCCTGTCTTGCTCCGATCGGTCGCCCTCCCGCCATTTCCTTAACTGAACAGTAGTTTCCGAGTCTGGCGAGTCAGCATTCACACCTCGCCATTGTATCTGAATATTCCGCTCCCTGCCCCGATGAAACACGCTCGCCTGCCGTCATTATCTTCGTCTTCGCCCTATCCGCTTCTATCCTGCCGCCAGGCCCGTAGCGCGGAACTCAGGAATCGCAAATTCATCCTTGACACGCGAAAGACAATCCACTACCATATGGTTGTGGATCAATTGGGTACAACATTTGCGGCTTTGTCTGATCCAACCCGCCGGGAAATGATCGAACGGCTCTCACAGGGTCCTGCCTCTGTGCATGGCTTGACACAATCGTTCCTACTCTCGCAGCAGATGATTTCAAAACATATTGCCTATCTGGTGCGGGCGCAGATTGTGACTAAGACGAAGCGTGGACGAGAGAGTGTGTGCACGCTTAGGCCAGAGACGATAAAGACTGTCAGTGACTGGGCGTTTCATTATCGCCGCTTCTGGGAAGAGAGTTTCGACAAGTTGGATGTGGTTGTGAATCAAATGAAAAAAAAGGAGGCCAGAGATGGCAAAAAGCACGGTTAGCGATCTGGAGCGGATGGTTGTCACAAGAATTTTTGACGCCCCGCGCGAATTGGTCTGGAAGGCGTGGACAGAGCCGAAATATGTGATGCAGTGGTGGGGGCCGAAGGGTTTCACTGCGCCTTTTTGCGAGATGGATTTTCGCGTTGGGGGGAAATTTCGGTGTTGCATGAGGGCGCCGGATGGACAGGAGTTCTGGAATGGTGGTGAATACCACGAGATCATTCTGCACGAGAAGATTGTTTACTCGCTGTACTTTGCCGACGCGAAGGGAAACACGGTTGAGGCTGCGCAATATGGGATAGAACATGAGGCCATCGCCGATGCGCACGACGTGGTTACCTTTGAGGATTTTGGAGACGGCCGGACGAAACTCACCTTGATTGGCAATGAAACCATGGAGGGCGCAAAGAATAGTGGTCAACTGGAGGGCTGGAACGAGATACTCGATAAAGTTGCCGCGCTTCTTTCGGAGCTGGCGCAGGCGAAGTAAGAAGCGTGTGAGTCGACAGGCACTTTCAATTATGCTCCGAGGCTCTGAAAGAATGTGACTGTCCCAGGGAACACGGGAGGCGGCTTCTCCGTTGACGCCTTGACCGCCATTACGCTGAATTGCGCCGGCCTCCCGTCACCACCTCCGCCATTCGCTAAAGGCCAAGCAGCTCCTATCGGAGAAGGCCGACGAAGCCTGGCGCGATCCGCCGCATCACGCTCCTCCCAAACCGGCGGCCCAGTGACTTCGGCTCGTCTGCCCGTTCCGTCACCGTTTCCATCCTTCCGCCGGGAGTTAACACCGAAACAAAACCGGCGCGGCCGGATCTCACTAGAGTAAGTCTCATTTGACGCCGGTCAAGGAGTGTTGCTAATGCGAAATTCGGATGCCTATGCGGCGGCCGCCGCCCTCGGTGTGCTGGCCGGCATGAGAAGTATGGCTGCGCCTGCGGTGCTGGGGCGCTTGTCTAGGAATGGTTCGTTAGCGGCAGTCAAAGGCCCTTTAACGGTTATCACAAAGCCGGGATTTGCTGGTGCGGCAATGTTGCTTTCCCTGGGCGAGCTGGTGGCCGATAAGTTGCCGATTACACCCAACCGCACCGCTGCGGGCCCCTTGCTGGGGCGCGCTCTGATGGGTGGTTTAAGCGGGGCCGCCGTTTGTTCCTCTAAGCGGCGCTCAGTGCCGATTGGAGCGTTCATCGGTGCCGCCGCGGCCATCGCTGCCGCCTACGGAGCGTACGAGTTGCGTAAAGCTATCGGGCAAAAGACGCGACTGCCCGATGCCGTGATAGGCATCGCGGAAGATGTCATGGTCGGCTCACTCGGAGCAGCTTTGCTTTCGCGCTTGACTGACGACGCCGAATTGTTGGCCTCATAGTATTTACTTGCGGAACTTTTCGTACACCGCTCCTTTACTGTCGTAGCAATTAACATTAGTCAAGCGCGGCGGCGACAAAACTCAAACAGTCTCATTATTTTGCCGCCGAAAGACACGAGTTGTAAATTGTCGCTGAACTGCTGCTAAGAGCGCAGTAATATCGGCTGAAGTTCGCGGGCGTAATCGAATTTCCCTGCGTCGAGGACGAAGCATAGAAAGACGTCCACTGCTTGGCCGTGTCCGCGGAGGCAGCGATCTTCGCGCAGAGAAGCGAATATTGTGACGCGTCGAGCTGGGGAGTTGGAAAGCAGTTTGAAAGTTATATTCGCGCTCCCAGTCAGGCGGAGTGGCAGCGGCGGTTTCCAGAAGATTTTTCAGAAAGTAAGTGGATTGATTTAGCAGCTGCCCGCTCGAATCAAACTCGACCGTGCGAAAGCTGGGATTTTGGCCGGTGATAGGACTCACCGGAGGTGCGTCGATGACAAAAGGAGCGCCGCCGCCGGCGCCGGCCAACAGGCGGAAATCGTCCGCGTGAATATGGCCCGCGAAGTTGGGGCCGGTGACCGAAGGAAATTGCGCCAGAATTTGCAGGAATTGGCTCGTGTACGTTTCCTTCCATAAGGACACAACGGGCGGGTTGGGCGAGGGCTGCTTGGGATGAGTGGTGGCGTACGCATCAATGCCGGGAGGAATGTGGTAAACCAGCCAGACTTTTTCGTGGTGAGCCTGGGCGTGAGCTAGTTCGGCGGCGAGCCAGGCCAGTTCGCTGGCGGCCGGATCTTCGCTAGGATGTTCGCAAGCATCGTGATAGCGCGCCGAGAAGAAAACCGTGTTGAGCACGATGATGCGGTGTTTCTTCAGCGCGGGGTTGGCGGCACTAAGGACGCCGTAACGCGCGTAATCGGCCGAATCGGCCACGCCCGCAAGCCCAGTGGTGAAGGGCGCGGTGTCATGCAGGAAGGGGCCGTTCGGCTGCAGCGCGTAATCGCCGCATTCGTCGTCGTTATTGCCCAGCGCGACAAAGACGGGCTTGTTCGGAAAGGACTGCTTGAGCTCAAGCGTCAGGAAGGCGACAGTTTTGCGGACGAACGAGCGGAAGGCCGGGTCGTCGTGCGCGCTGGCGATGCCATTAAAGCGCTCGCGGAGGTGATGGGCGAGAAGGTCGCCGGTAGCGATGGTGAACGCCGAATCAGGTTGCGTTTTGGCCGAGGCCTCGAGAACGGACGCGAGCAATGGCCACGAGGTATCGGCGCCGTAGCCCGGGAATTTGGCCGAGCCCGCGTCGAGAATGGCCCGCCATTGGCCCGCTTCGGCCGCGGCGAGTTGCTCGACGATCTGCGGGTCCGCCAGCGGGTCGAAGTGTATATCGGAGAGCCACAGGAAGTCTCCTGCGCTGGCGAGTGCCGGCAGCAGTAGTAAGAAAGCGGCGACGGAAAATTTGCGGAGCAACGTTCTTAGTTTGGCATGGGCAGACCAGCGCGCCTCATCCCTCTCAACCGTCAAGGTCGCCAGCCAGAAGTGTGCCCAACCTGCCCGTACCGTCTACCCCGGGCCATCAACAACATTTCCCCTTGACACTAATGCGATGATCCAGCTACCTTGGCTATTCCGGCAAATTTACAGCCAACCCGCGTGCGCAGGCAAACCGTGCCAGGGCTCGTCCCGTTCACAGCCCAGGAAATTTCCCAGACGCGCTCCGCGTGCCGCCGCACATCAATCGCCTTGCGCCGTCGGCATGCTTCTTCGCGGCCAGGGATATTTCGGCACCGTCAGCGGTGAAGTCACTGACCCGAGCCAGTCGTTCGTCCCGGGCGCGCGCATCACGCTCGAAGATCAGCAGAAAGGCTATCGCTTCACCGCCACCACTGATAAAAGCGGGCGATACCTGTTCACCGCCGTCGCCCCAGGCACTTATTCGGTTTCCGCCGAAGTGGCCGGCTTCGAAAAGCTCGTACGCAAAAATGTCGCGGTCAACGTAAGCGAAAATGCCACCGCCAACCTCAATCTAAAGCTAGTGATGCGATTCATAAGTATCGCTATATTCAAATCGTTTTCGTCCAGCGGTAAGGGCGGGGGTGATTGTTGAGATAGTCGATGCCCTGCTTGAGATTCTGAGCGATC
>Ga0302319_10002700_pt1 | contig 37853 bp, 29 predicted proteins | sample Bog_T0_2_FD_203319 | JGI IMG/M metagenome (GOLD analysis project Ga0302319, IMG submission 203319) | Peat permafrost microbial communities from Stordalen Mire near Abisko, Sweden - Bog_T0_2 | ecosystem: Environmental > Terrestrial > Soil > Wetlands > Peat | place: Sweden: Abisko, Stordalen Mire... | reverse complement strand
GTACTGGTGTTCGAGGGCCACGCCGGGAAATTCCGCAGCGACCTCGATCACCGTGGCGCGCCAAAGCTGCGAGACCTCAAGCACATTGGCCTTGTCGACGCTGGTTACCTTGTTGCGGCGCTTGGTAGCGAGCTGAAAGGCGACGCGGGCAACACGGGCCACTTCGTCGCGGGTGTAACGCATGGTGTTCCAGGCTTCGCCCGTGGTGCGATTCCACTCGCGGGGCTGGCCAAAGTAGAGGCCGCCGAGCAGTTCGCGGATAAAGAGAATCTCAGCGCCTTCGATGATCTCAGGGCGCAGGGGGCTGTTGACGGCAAGCTCCTTGAGGGCAAAGGCGGGACGCAGATTGGCGAAGCCGCCGAGAGCGGCGCGAATTTGCAAGAGACCCGCTTCGGGGCGCTTGTCGGGCGGCATCGAGTTGAATTCATTGCCGCCCACAGCGCCGAGCAACACTGCATCGGAGGCCAGCGCGGCGGCAAGGGTGTCGGCGGGCAGCGGCGTGCCGTCTTGCACAATGGCTACGCCGCCGATGCGCTTCGATTCAAATTCAAAGTTGTGGCCGCCGAGGGATGCAACCTCGCGCAGCACCGCGACCGCTTCGTTGGTGACTTCGGGACCGATGCCGTCGCCGGCAGTGACGAGAATCTTCAGTTTCATGCGTACTCTTTCCAGAGATCAGTTTTCAGAGATCAGTTATCAGTCCAGTTCGCTCACTGGTTCGCGGCGTTTTTCGCGGATCTGATCGGGTAAAACGCTGATCAGATCGTAGTCGTAAATGTTTTTCTTGCGGTCGGCGAGGGCGACGAACCGGTAGTAGGTCTGTTGCAGTTCCTCGCGGGTGAGTGTGAAGCCGAGCTGCTCCAATCTGTTTCTGAGCGCGGCGCGGCCGCTGTGCTTGCCGAGGACCAGATGCGTTTTGGCCACGCCCACCAACGAAGGCGTCATGATCTCGTAGCAGAGAGGATTGGCCAACATGCCGTGCTGGTGAATGCCGGACTCGTGTGCAAATGCGTTGTCGCCCACAATCGCCTTGTTCGGCGAGGGGCGGAAGGTGATGAGCTGGCCGAGAACCTGGCTGGTGGGATACAGGTTCTCCAGCTTGATTGAAGTGGAGACGCCGTAACGATCACCGCGCACATAAAGGGCTGCGGCAATTTCTTCGAGAGCGGCATTGCCGGCGCGCTCGCCGATGCCGTTGATCGTGCACTCCACCTGGCGCGCGCCTGCGGTGATGGCGGCCAGCGAGTTGGCCACAGCCAGCCCCAGATCGTCGTGGCAGTGCGAGGAGAGTACGATGCCCTCGGCGTCGACGGCCGGCACGCGCTGGCGCACCTCGCGGAACATGTTGCCGTATTCCTCGGGGGTGGAGTAGCCCACGGTGTCTGGCATGTTGATGGTGGTGGCGCCAGCCTCGACAGCCACGCGCACCATCTCGACCAAAAAGTCGCGGTCCGAGCGGGTGGCGTCTTCCGGCGAGAACTCGACATCGTCAACGTGTGTGCGCGCCCGGCGAATGGATTCCGCAGTCAGGTCGAGCGCCTCCTGGCGGCCTATCTTCAGCTTGTATTCGAGATGCAGATCGCTGGAGGCCAGGAAGATGTGGATGCGGGCGCGGTCAGCAAACTGAAGGGCGCGCGCGGCCATCTCGATATCTTCGGTCTTGGCGCGGGCCAGCGAGGCGATGCGCGGCTTGCGAATGGCCTGGGTGATGGTGGAGATCGCAGCGAAGTCGCCCTCCGAGGCCATGGCGAAGCCGGCCTCGATGATGTCCACGCCCAGATCCTCAAGGGCATGGGCCATGGTGAGCTTTTCCTGCGTGGTCATGCTGCAGCCGGGGGACTGCTCGCCGTCGCGTAATGTGGTGTCGAAAAAGACTACGTGATCTGAGTTCATGAATGTGCCTGCCAGCGGAAGCCGCTTTTCAATATTGTAAGTGTCGCGCACCGGGGCCGTATAAGGCAAAGTTATTATTATTAGGGAAGCGATTAGTATTCGTTATGATGGATGAGAGATTGGGAACGGGAAATGATGGTGCGCTGGCTCTACACATGCTGGATTATCATGAGCCGAATCCTCCGTCTAAAGAGCGTAACCCTTTGCCAAGCTCAGGGCTGGCTCAAGAGACCCAGCGTGCGCACAGGAAATGCATTGCAAAGTGTACCCACGGCGGGTATAGTGAAGGCTGGCTGTCATGAACGATCCTACGCGACCAACGGGGTTTCAGTTTGTCGAAGCGCCGGCTTTCAGCCGGTTTCGCGAGGACTATCTCGACGATGAGGAATTCGGGGAACTACAACGAGCTCTGGCCGCCAACCCGGAGGAGGGCGACCTGATTCCGGGCGCAGGGGGCATTCGGAAACTGCGATGGAGAGACTCCAGGCGCGGCAAAGGAAAACGCGGCGGACTGCGCATCGTCTATTACGTTTTTCTGTCGGATGAAGAGTTATGGTTGTTGACGTTGTACAACAAGGACGAGGCTTCCGATCTGTCGAAGGACGAGAAGACGGAACTGAGGCGGGCGCTCGAAGCCGAACGCGCAGCTCGCAAGCGAAGGGAGAAGCAATGAGCAAGCAAACAGGAACGAAGCGAGACATCTTTGCGGAATTGATGGAAGGCGTTGGCGCGATGCGCGACCATCGCGAGGGCAAGGTGACTCTGAGAACGTATTCTCTTCCGGATGCTGAAGTGAGGGATTCGCCAGGGGCGGAGTTTTTTGTGGCTGTTCGGGAAAAGTTCAACGTGTCGCGCGCAGTGTGGGCCAATATGCTGCGTGTGAGTCCGCGCACGGTGGAGAAGTGGGAGCAGGGCGGACAAGTGAGTCCGCTGGCGGCGACGTTCGTCGAATTGGTATCGCGGTATCCCGATACAATCGAGCGGTTGCAGGCGCTGCCGAAGCGGGTCTCACGGTTCTCTAAGACACCTTCTACCGACTCTAATGTCATTGCCGTCAAGCGGTCTGCAAGGGGAAAAAGCGACGCGAAGGCCAACCCGCTTTCCGTCTAAGCCGTCATGGAACTGAATCAACTGGAAACGTTTTTGGCGGTGGCGGAGGAGAAGAGCTTCTCGCGGGCGGCGGTGCGGCTGCACCGCACGCAGCCGGCTGTGAGCCAGGTGATCCGCAAGCTGGAGGCCTCGGTGGGCGAGAAGCTCTTTGACCGTGCGGCGCGCGATGGATCGCTGACCGCAGCCGGCGTGCTGCTGCACGATTATGCCTTGCGCCTGATGGCCCTGCGGCGAGAGGCGACTAGCGCCCTGGACGAGCTGAAGAGCCTGGAGCGGGGGCGGCTGCAACTGGCGGCCAACGAGTACACCTGCATGTACCTGCTGCCTGCCATCGACCGCTTCCGCCGGGAGTTTCCGCATGTCAGTGTCACGGTTCACCGGATGCTGGCTTCGCATATTCCCGACGAGCTGATGCTGCGCACCTTCGAGCTGGGGATGATTTCGTTCCGGCCCGATCCGGCGCAGTTCCGCACCATCGCCGTCTATGGCGACAGCCTGGCGTTTATTGTGAGCCCCCATCATCCGCTGGCGGGGGCGGCGCGGGTGTCGATCAACGACCTGGGCGAAGAGCTGTTTGTGGCGCACAATGTGACCTCGCCGCTGCGGCGGAAGGTGATCGATGCGTTTCAGCGCTACCGGACGCCGTTGAACATGGGCATCGAGCTACCCACAATCGAGGCCATCAAGCGGTTTGTGGCGATGGGCAACGGGGTAGCACTGGTGCCTCATCTCAGCGTGGCACGGGAGCTGGAAACCGGCGATCTGGTGCGGGTCCCCGTGGATGAGCTGGAGATGAAGCGGGTGCTGCGGCTGGTTCACCGCAGGCAGGCGACGCTTTCTTACGCCGCCAAGGCATTTCTGAGTACCGTGCGGACGCTGGCCAAGGAGCAGGGCCCGCCGTTTTACTACCAGGTGGAGCGAACGGGCTGATCGGAAAGGGAATTGAGAGTAAGCGACTCCAATACCCCTTTTCATTCTGATGCGTCTATAGACTCAGATTACAAAGGCGCAAGGTTCGGCACGGTTGCTGGCAAGGCACGAATCCACCGCGGACCGTTCCGGCCATTTACAATTCCATAAGCGGGGCCCGGCTCGAACCGGCGCGCCGGAATTGACAAGCTCGTTGCCAGCCGGACGGTTGCGCAGTCGTGAGGTTCAGGACCGAATGAAGAAGATCGCCTTAATTGCATTTCTGCTGGCCGTGTGTGTGGCCGCAGGCCGCGCTCAGGAAAGCCGCCAGGACATCAGCATCAGTGGAATGGGGATTATTGAGCCGTTCATTGCCTCGTCCACCGACGTTCAGGTTCACTCCACCACGGCCTATGGCGCGTTGGCCAGTTACCGCTTCATGCTTACGCCATCGAGCGCCCTCGAAGCGAACTATGGGATTACCTACCAGAACAAAATCAACTACCATGAGCCCAATTTTGGGCCGCTCGGAATCACCATATTGACCCGCAACCAAGAGTTTTCAGTGGCTTACGTCCGCACCTTCTACTACCACAAGCTCAACCCGTTTATCGAGGGAGGGCCGGGCGCCATGGTCTTCCTGCCCATCGTCAATTCCGGCACCACGGTCCTGGGCGCCAAGCAGGTAACTGGCATCGGCGGCATGTACGGAGCGGGTTTTGCCTATGAGATCAGCCCCAGCTTCGACATTCGCGGAGAATTCCGCTCGTTTGTGACCAAGGTGCCCAGTTTTGGCGACCCTGGCGGCTACAAGTTCGACACCAACAAGTGGTACAACATCTTCACTCCGACCGTCGGCGTGGCCTACCACTTTTGAGTCCAGCGATTCGGGGTAGGAGTTCGGAATCAACCAGCGGAACAGCAAGAAGGGGATAGGCTTTGGCCCGTCCCCTTCTTGCTTGTCCTGCGCGGACTTCGTTCAAATCAAGTTGTAATTCGCCGACGCATCGCTGCTAGCGTGCTTCCCGGTAGAATCCCAGTTCCTTGACCATGGCGCAATGGGGGGCAAGCGCTTGCAATGCGCGGGAACCCTCTTCTGCGGTTGCAACCTGGCAATCCACGTAAAAGATGTACTCCCATGGTTTGCCGTGAACCGGACGGGATTCGATCTTGGTCAGGTTGGTACCGATCGCGGAGAGTGCGGTGAGCGCCGCGACCAGCGATCCAGGGCGATTCTCGACGGAAAATGCGAGGCTCATCTTGTTCGACTGGGGATCGAGAACGGCATCTTGCGTGCGGCGGACCAGGAAGAAGCGGGTAAAATTCTAAGGGTTGTCTTCAATCCCGGCTCGAAGGATTTGCCCCCCGTAGTAGTGTGCGGCTGCCTCGCTGGCGATTGCCCCCGCATGGCGGTCGCGCAATTCAACCAATTGCTTTACGCTGCCAGCGGTATCGTAGAAGGCGTAGGCCTCCATCCTGGAGTGCTCGGCCAGGAATCGCCTGCACTGCGCCAGGGCTACAGGATGCGAAAACACCCGGTCGATTTCTCCGATTGAAGTTCCGGAGATGGCGATGAGGTTGTGGCTAATGCGCAGCAGCGTCTCTCTCTGCACTTGCACATTGTGGGTCAGCAGCAGGTCGAAGTGCTCTAAAACCGAGCCGGCCAGGCTGTTCTCGATGGGAATGACGGCGGCCTCCACGGCGCCGCCGACCAGCGCGGCAAAGGCATCGGCGGAGAGCGAAAACGGCACGATCACCGCATCGGCCACCAGCTTCATCGCTGCTTCGTGGCTGAATGAGCCGGGTTCTCCCTGGATGGCGATCTTCATTCCTGTGCCTTGTTTTTCTGTTGGTGTCCTTGGGGTGGTAGCCGTGGGGTTGGCTTGCGCAGAGTGCTTTCTGGCACCATACCACAGGTTGATCGGAATTTCGTCTGGAATCTGGTGAGGGGATCGGCTGTCGGGCATGAAAATCAACTCCGCAGCCAAAGGTCGGCTGCCACAAAGGCAAGAAATACAGTGGCGATAACGCCGTTCATGGTGAAAAAAGCGGCATTGAGCCGGCGCAGGTCCCGGGGCGAGACCAGCGAATGCTCATAAGCCAGCAGGAGAGCGACGGCGGCGATACCGAGCCAGCCGAGTGTACGAAATTGAAACAGCACTCCAAACCAGACGAGCAGTCCGAGCATGACCAGATGCATAGCGCGTGCAGCCCAAAAGGCGGCTGGAATGCCAATGGCCTGAGGCAGGCTGTTGAGCCCGGCGGCGCGGTCGTGTTCGCAATCCTGGCAGGCGTAGAGCACATCAAATCCGCCCGCCCACAGCGTCACAGCAGCCGTAAGGACAAGAATCCGAGGATCGAGTGAGCCGCGCACGGCGATCCAGGCAGCCGAGGGGGCAAGCCCGAGCGCAAGGCCCAGCACCAGGTGCGACCAGCGGGTGATGCGCTTCATGTAGCTGTAGCCCAGCAGGACCACAAGCACGAGCGGAGACAGGTAGAGGGTGAGCCGGTTGAGCTGGGCTGAAGCCATCACAAAGACCAGCGCCGCAAGCAAGGTGAATCCGAGGACAAACTGGCGAGAGAGCAGGCCGGCGGGAATGGCGCGGCTGCTGGTGCGCGGATTGGCGGCGTCGAGATCGGCGTCGGCCCAGCGGTTGAAGGCCATGGCTGAGGAGCGGGCTGCCACCATGGCCACCAGAATCCAGGCGATGGTGCGTCCGGCCGGCAATCCATGGGCGGCGAGGATCGTGGCCGTCAGCGCGAACGGGAGCGCAAAGATCGAGTGCTCCCACTTGATCATCTCCAATGTTGTGCGAGTTTTAGACCAAATGCCGGGCATGGGAACTCTACTTAGAAGTGTACTTGAGGAATGGAGGGGCAGAAGTCGTCTGGCCTTGGTGCTGTCGGAAGTGCACGTTTCAGCCTTCAGCGATTCATCGAATAGAAATGCAAAAAAAGAAAACAGGGTTAGGGGATCTGAGCTATATTGGCTCGTGCCGGGAAAGCAGTACGAAAATTCCGGACGAAAGGAGAGAACGTGAAAATCAGTAAGATTGCAAGTGCAATTGGAATTCTCTTGTGCCTGGGAACTGCCAGCCTGATGGCCCAGACCGTTCGGGTGGGAGGAGAGTCGTTGCGCGCCAATGGCCAGGTTGCGCAAGGCTTTCAATATTCGGGTTCATGCCCCGTCAATCTGCAATTTGGCTGGGGCTTGATCGGCACGGGACCAACGACTGTGAATTACCACTTTGTCCGGAACGATGGCGGTCATTCTTCCAGCTCCCAGCGCGTCTACCTGCCGCAGGCCAACCGCTCTGTGCCGGTATACGAGCCTTGGCGCCTGGGCGCGAACACTCGGCAGTTCGCCACGTACACCGGCTGGGTGAAACTCATCATCGATTCTCCTAATCCAGTCGAGGGAAAGATCGGATTCACGATTCATTGCCATTAGAAATTGGACCGATCAAGGAATGGCGCATTGCTGGCAGGTCCACGTTTGAGCTTGGACCTGCCAGCGCCGCACATACGCGCAATGCCTAATTCCGCGAAGATTCGGCTGGCTGGTTGGCGACCTGCAAATAGTTCTTCACGCTGAAGACGCCGGGGACGCCGTTGGCGCGGATGAATGCGGTTTCTTTGTCTCCCTGGCTATCGACAACGCCATAAAGCTCGACGTGGCCGTTCTGCACCGAGATTCGAATGGTCTTGGCGGGGTCGATAGCATATCTGTTCAGGGACGGGTATCCGTAGACGGCGCGGGCCACGGCGATCCGGATTTGGTCGTCCATGATTGAGGTGGGATCGACTTCAATCTCGCCGACTACCTCCTTGACGCCCGGATAAGTGCTGACTAGGGCGATCGCCGAGTCCTTGTCCACGTCGGTGCGGGCGTGCCCGCCGAGCGTCACAACGCCGTTTTGCACGCTCAGCGAGATGGCGTTGAAGGTGTTGCCGTAGCCGACGCGGTCATACGTCAGCTTTTCACTCAGCTTGGCCTGCAACTCAGTGTCGGAAACAGTGGGTCCGGCAACTTCAATCAGGTTGCGCACGGCGGTGATTCCCTTGGCCTTGCGAACGCGCTTCTCGGCGTCGGCTTTGTACTCGTAGAGGTCCACGGTTCCGGTGAGCGTGGCAATCCCGTTGTCCACGGCGACTTTCACGTCGCGATATTGCTTGTGGTTGAGCCGGGCCGAGGCGTCGCTGGCTGTGGGGCTGTCCGCTGGCGATTGCACGGCTGAGCCGGAGGGCAGAGCTAACGCCAATGTTGTCTGGGAAAGGCTCCAGAGAGCCGCGGCGAGCGCGGCCGCAAAGATCGTGGAACGGGTGGTGCGAATCGTTGTATTCATTTCAAGTACCTCCTCGGCAAAGCGGGAAAACTGTTGCCGCTTCCGGCCCTTCGGTGTCAGACTTGCAATTGTCGAAAGCAAGGGCCGCGCTGTGTTGCTTGCCGTTCGTCTGGTATAGACACCGATTTTTGAAAAAGGTCACCCGTGCTGTAACACTCTCCATGTTTCCCAGAATACCTGTGATGCAATTGCATGGACATACAGGAACCGCCGAGGGCTGCTTTCGTTGGAAAGCAGCCCTCGGCGGTTCTTGGAAATGCGCGTGCGGTGAAAATCGCGGAGAACCGCTCCATCCTTACACTGTATAAGTCGAGGACGAAACCCTGCCGCCCCGGCCAGTCCAGTTGGTGTGGAAGAACTCACCGCGTGGTTTGTCGATACGCTCATAAGTGTGCGCGCCAAAATAATCGCGCTGCGCCTGGAGCAGATTGGCGGGCAGCCGAGCGGTCCGGTAGCCGTCAAAGAACGCCAGCGCGGTGGAGAATGCCGGGGTGGGCACGCCCATCTCAACTGCATGAATCAGCGCCTTGCGCCACGATGCCTGATACTGGTTGAGCGCCGTGAAAAAGAAGCTGTCGAGCAGCAGATTCTCGATCGCCGAGTTCTTGTCGAAAGCATCTTTGATCTTGCCCAGGAAACGGCTGCGAATGATGCATCCGCCGCGCCACATGAGCGCGATGCCGCCCATGTTGAGGTTCCAGCCGTTCTCTTTGGCCGCGGCCCTGAGCAGCATGTATCCCTGTGCGTACGAGATGATCTTTGAGCAGTAGAGGGCGCGGCGCACATTCTCAATAAACTCGGCGCGGTCGCTGGCCGCGGTCTTGGCCACAGGCCCTTCGAGGATCTTGGATGCATGAACGCGCTCTTCCTTCAAGGCCGACAGGCAGCGCGCAAAGACCGACTCGCCGATGAGCGTAACAGGCTGGCCCAGATCGAGCGAACTGAAGACCGTCCACTTGCCTGTGCCCTTCTGGCCCGCTGTGTCGAGAATCTTGTCGACAATCGGCTTCCCGTCTTCGTCCTTTTTTGCAAAGATCTGGCTGGATATCTCGATCAGATAACTGTCCAGCTCACCCTTGTTCCATTCAGTGAAGACTTCGGCCAGTTCGCCGGCATTGAGCCCAAGGCCGCGCTGCAACAAATCATATGCCTCGCAGATCAACTGCATGTCGCCGTACTCGATGCCGTTATGGACCATCTTGACGTAGTGGCCTGCGCCATTCTCGCCCACCCAGTCGCAGCACGGAGTTCCATCTTCGACTTTGGCGGAGATCGCCTGGAAGATGTCTTTCACATGCGGCCACGCAGCCGGATTGCCACCCGGCATGATCGAGGGACCGAAGCGCGCGCCTTCTTCGCCGCCGGAAACGCCCGTGCCGATGAAGAGGATGCCCTTGTCCGCGAGAGCTTTGGTGCGGCGGTTTGAGTCGGTGAACAGCGAGTTGCCGCCGTCGATCACGATGTCGCCCGCCTCAAGGTGCGGCAGAATATGGTCGATCATCTGATCCACTGTGTCGCCGGCCTTGACCATCAGCATGATGCGGCGGGGGCGCTTGAGCAGGGCGGCCAGTTCCTCGATGGAGTGTGCACCGACGACCTGCGTCCCTTTTGCTTCGTTCGCGATAAAGTCGTCCACCTTCGATACGGTGCGGTTGAAAACGGCAACTTTGTAACCGTGGTCGTTCATGTTGAGGACGAGATTCTGCCCCATCACAGCAAGGCCGATCAGGCCGATATCACACGATGCTTCTGACATAACATTCTCCATTTCAAAAGAATCAAACGGGTGTGCGGAGATAATTCCGGGCAGCGCCTATACGCCGCTGAATGCGGAAAAACCGCCATCAATCGGAATCACAACGCCGGTCACGAACTCTGAAGCAGGCGAGAGCAGCCACAGCACGCAGCCAAAGAGATCTTTGGATTCGCCAAGGCGGCCCATCGGCGTATGCCCGACGATCGTCTTGCCGCGGGGGGTCCAGTCGCCGGTTTCCTTGTCGGTGAGCAGAAAGCGGTTTTGATTGGTGAGGAAGAAGCCGGGCGCGATGGCGTTCACGCGAATCTTCGGAGTATATTCCTGAGCCATGTGAACGGCCAGCCATTGCGTGAAATTGCTGACTGCGGCTTTTGCAGCCGAGTAGGCGGGGATGCGGGTCAACGGACGGAATGAGTTCATCGAGGAGATATTCAAAATCGTGCCATAGCCCTGATCTGCCATGACCTTGCCAAATGCCTGGGAGGGCAGAATCGTACCCAGCACATTCAGGTCGAAGACCCAGCGCACGGCGTCGGTGGGAAGATCGAAGAACTTCAATTCAGCGCTGGTTGTGGCTTGCGGCTTATTGCCTCCCGCGCCGTTGATCAGGCAATCCAGCTTGCCGAAATGACTCACCACCTCCTGAGCTGTTTGGCCAATGCTCTCGCGATTCAGCACATCGCACTTGAAGAACGTGAGCTGCTTGCCGCGCGCTCCCATGTTTTCGATCAACGTCTTGCCCGCATCCGCATTCATGTCCAGGATGGCGACCGATGCGCCGCATCCAGCCAGTGCGCCGGCAATTTCGCCGCCCAGAACTCCGGCCCCGCCAGTAATGGCCACGGTCTTCCCCGTGAAGTCGTACATCTTCGTCAGTTCCGCCAGATCTAAGGAAACTGACTTCTGCCCGCTTGTGTCGGCTGTTGTTTTATCCAATTTGCACCCCTTTTCAAATTTCGTCAGTTGTTTCGACGGTAACTTATGAATCTTTGCGGAAGTGAAGGCTGTTTACTCCACTTACAAACGGCTGCGGTGCGCCCATAGCCCCAATCCTGGATTGGAGATGAAGAATATCTCTTCGCCATCGACATGATTGATGCCGAGGGAGAGCTTGTTGGGGTCGTAGCGCGCAAGCATCGCGTTCAAATCTCCGTAACTGAATCCGACGCCCTCGACCTCTTCCTTGGTGAGGTGGCCGGGGCACCAGGTAATCTTGAAACGCCCTTCGGACGAGCCGTGAATAAGATGCGCGGCGGCGCTCAGATCGTTGGCGAGATCGGGATGGGCATTGACTGCCGCAAGCGTAGCGGGGGTTCCGCGATAGCCGTATTTGCGAATTAGGCTATCGATGGTTTTGTCTTCGCCGAATTCCTTTACGCCCGGCGCAAGCACGATCAACTCCGCATTGTCGGCCAGCGCCATGCGCGTGCGGTAGACGGCCTTGTTGCCCAGCCAGGTGGAGTGAAACTCGCTCGGGTCGAGATAGACCACGGCTTTCTTGATGGGTTCATCGACTATCTCGAAATTGACTTTGAGACTAAGTTCCGCAGCTAATTGGAAGCACTCGATGTCATCGCCGATGTAAAGGCCGCGCACCGCCAGCGTGCCGTCTGCCCTGCGTCCCACCACAGTTTGCACATAAACGATGGGCAAGTGGGTCAAAAAGTGCTCGGAGGCGTAATTGAAAACGCGGCGAACTGGATTGTCTGCGCGGCCGAGGATCCGTTCCATGCCATAGACGGCGCCTAGATAGTGGCTGCGGTTGATCCCATCGCGGCCGCCTGTACCCACAACGATGTTCTTGTTGTAGTTAGCCATTCCGATGACTTCATGGGGCACGACCTGGCCGATGGAGAGGATCAGATCGAAGCCGCCCTGCGAGATGAGTTTATTGACCTGCGCCGGCCACGCATAGTTCAGCTTGCCCTCCGACTGTTCGCGGATGAACTCGGCCGGAACCTCGCCAAGCGTTTCGATGTCGGTGCGCCAGTTATGGACGCGGAACAACTCCTGCGGCACATCGCCGAACATATGCGCGATCTGGTCTGGCCGCATAGCGGTATGCGTGCCGAGCGCGGGAAGAACCGCTTTGAGCCGGTCGCCGTAATGTTGCCACGCATAGCGGGTCAGTTCGCCGGCGCGGGAGTGCTCGCGGGTCTGGTCGGGCGGCACCGCAAGCACCTTGTTGCGTGGACCCAGCTTGGCGAGGCCTTCCACCAGCAAATCGTTCAACTGCTGCGGCGTCAGATCGGTATCGGTACTTCCTATTGAGCAGTAGAGACTCATGCGGTTAATTCCACCCTTTTCAGCCCTGGAGCGAGCAGGACGTTGATAAGCAGCGACAAAAGATAAACGCTGGCGGCGATGATAAAGAGGATCGAATAACTGCCCGTAATCTGCAACAGGTGCCCGGCAAACTTGGCCAGCAGGAAGCCACCGACCGCTCCCGCCATGGTGCCGATTCCCGTGGCGGAGCCCACCGCGCTGCGCGGGAACATATCCGACGCCGTGGTAAATAAATTGGCTGACCATCCTTGATGCGCCGCCGCCGCCAGGCTGAGCAATCCGATAGCAGCCCACTTACCGAAGTTATCTGCATGCAGATAGTTGATCAGGAAGACAGGTACGATGAGACAGGCGCATAGCGTCATGGCCGCCAGCCGCGCGCGCTCTGCCGAAAGCCCCATACGAATAAACGACGCGGGCAGATAGCCGCCGTAGATGCTTCCGATGGCAGAAGCGTTATAGACGATCAGGATCGGCAGCCCGAGGCCAACCAGGCTCAGATGGAACTTATCGCTGAAGTAACCCGGCAGCCAGTAGAGATAGAACCACCAGATGGGGTCTGTAAGAAATTTCGGAATAGCATAGGCCCAGGTCTGGCGGAAACCGAACAGCTTGATCCACGACATGGATGGGCCAGACTTCTCCGGGGGCTCCTGGTTGATATAAGCAAGTTCCGCGGCGGAGAGCGTCGGGTGTTCTGTTGGCTTGTGATATTTGAAGTACCACAGCACGATCCACGATGCCGAGAAGAAGCCGGTGATCAGAAAAGCGGAATGCCACCCAAAGCGGTATGTCGCTACAGGCACCAGCACGGTGGCCAGAATCACACCGACATTGGCGCCGCAGTTAAAGATGCCGAATGAGAAGGATCGCTCCTTTTGAGGAAACCACTCGGCGTTTGCTTTGTTGGCCGCCGGGAAGTTGCCGGATTCGCCGATTCCAAGGCAGGCGCGCGCAATGCCCAACTGAAGCACTGAGTTGACCAGCGCATGGCTCATCGCCGAGAGGCTCCAGAGCGCCATGATAACCATGTAGCCGACGCGGGTGCCCACCTTATCGACAAAGCGGCCCGCGAACAACTGGCCGAGCGCATAGAAAAGCGTAAAAAATGCTACTACAGTCCCGAAGCTCTCTTCGGTCAGGCCGATGCCACCCTGGCCCACGCTGTGCATCAGCGTGGGCTTCAGAAGCCCCAAAACCTGCCGGTCCATATAGTTGATCGTGGTGGCGGCAAAGAGCATGGCGCAGATGGTCCAGCGCACATTTCCTATCTTCACGGTCGGTGAAATCCCCGCATCGCTGAATCCACCGGAATTCTGCTTGCCCATCCCCGCTCTCCTTACAGCCGATAAGCCTTCTTTACCAGTCCATAGGTTAGCTCATGCGCCACTTCAAAGGCTTCGTCCTCGCCCAGCCGGTGTTCGGCGACGAGCCGAGCCAGGAAGGCGCAGTCTACGCGGCGCGCCACGTCGTGCCGGGCTGGAATGGAAAGGAAAGCGCGGGTATCGTCATTGAAGCCGACCGTGTTGTAGAAGCCCGCTGTCTCCGTTACCTGCTCTCGGAATCGCATCATCCCCTCGGGACTGTCATTGAACCACCATGACGGGCCGAGGCGCAAGCACGGATAGTGGCCGGCCAGCGGGGCAAGTTCACGGGTGTAGGTGGATTCGTCCAGCGTGAAAAGAATAATGGTCATCCCAGGCTCATTGCCGAAGCGATCGAGCAAGGGGCGAAGCGCGTCAACATAATTGGTAGGCCGTGGAATGTCGCAGCCCACATCGCGGCCAAAGCGCTCATAAACCTTGCGATTGTGGTTGCGCACGCTTCCTGGGTGAATCTGCATCACTAAGCCGTCTTCAAGACTCATCTGCGCCATCTCAGTCAGCATTTGCGCCCTGAACAGCTCCTGCTGCGCCGCATCGGATCGGCCGGTAAGAACCTCTGCATAAAGCGCCTCGGCCTCGGCCAGGGGCAGGTCGGCGGTTTGCGCGGTTAAATGCCCATGATCGGTAGCTGTGCAACCCAGTTCTTTGAAGCGGGCCCGCGCCTTGCGCAGCGCGCTCAGGTAGCCCTTCCATGTGGCCGTGTCTTCGCCGGTTTGCTCGCCCAGCAGCGCAATGTTCTCGACAAATCCTTTGAACTCCGCGTCGACCACAGGATCGGGACGGAAGTTTGGAATGATCCGCGCCTTCCAGCCCGACTCGCGGATAGCCTTGAGATCCGCCAGCGAATCGAGAGGGGAGTCGGTTGTCGCCAGCACTTCCAGATTGAAGCGCTCGTAGAGCGCGCGGGGCAGGAACTCCGGCGTCCGCAGCTTTTCGGAGATGGTGTCGAAATAGAGGCCGGCGGTCTTCGCCGTCAGCCTCTCTTCCAGGCCAAAGAGTTCCTGAAACGCAAAATCCAGCCAGATGCGCGTCGGCGTCCCGCGGAATAAGTAGTAATGGCTTGCAAAGATGCTCCAGACCTTGCGCGGATCTTTCATCTTCGGCTGCCCAATTTCGAGGGACTCCATCGAGATTCCCTGGCTCAGGAGCATGCGGTAGACGTAGTGATCGGGTTGCACGAAGAGGCTGGCTGGATTGGGAAACGGCTCGTTGTTGGCAAACCAGGCCGCCTGCGTATGTCCGTGCGGACTGACAATGGGCAACCCCTTGATATGCGCATAGAGAGCCCTGGCGATGGTTCGTGTGCCAGGATCGGCGGGAAACAGACGGTCTTCATGGATTAACATGATTCAAACTCTACCTTTTCGCGGAGGCGGGCTGTGGTCTGACCTCTTGCGAGGTCAGACCACAGTATACACATTAGGACAGAAACTGTCTTGACGGAGAAGAAGTCCTTCCGGAGCAAGAATGTGCCTCTATCTTAAACTTCCCCGATCCGGCCTGGGAACCGGCAAGTTACGCGCATCCCTCGCACCTCCGCGATAGGCGGATCGGCTTGTCTATATCGCAACTGGGCTCCTCATTTATGGCTGGCGAATCCCATGCCTGCAAGAACGCCCCGCATAAAACCAAAGCTCTCTAGGACGCCCGGCATTGGGTTGTCGCCATGAATCTCATATTCGAGATCAACAAAACCCTTGTACTGGATTGCGATGAGGGCTTCGAAGATCCCGCGTATCGGCATGATCCCGTCACCCACGTCAACCTGGCTGTCTCTGCTCTGAAAATTTGCCAGATCCTTTATATGCATGTCGAACAGGCGCGGTCCCACTTCGTGGATATCTTGAACGACATCCGTCCCGGCACGCGCAGCATGGCCTACGTCGATGCAGCATCCCATACGCGGGTCCATGTTCTTTACCGCCTTCAGCACATCCAGCGGTGAATGCCATATCTTGTCTTCCGGTCCGTGGTTATGAATCGCAAATTGGATGTTATATTCCTTCACGAACTTTTCGATGCGGGGTAGAGTTTCAGGCGCCGGGTCGCCCGCGACAATGACCGAAATGCCCGCTCGCTTGCAATATTCAAACTTGCTGCGAATATCGTCATCGTCGTCCTTTGGGAAGCCGATTGTTCCCGCTGCATGGAGCTTGATTCCGGCAGCAGCATAATCGGCTAGGGCCTGAGCTTCGAGCGCTGGATCCATGGGAAGATGATCCTTGACGTCCTTGCAGTTGAGATCGGTCAGGTTGAGCTGCTTCATGAATTCAAGCAACTGTGCGCGTGTAAAACTGCGGAAAGTGTAACTCGCCAGCCCCAGATGAATCGGGGAAGGATTTCCGGGCTTCGGCGTCCACTCCCCGAAAGAGGAGGCTGAGGTGGATGCGGCGCACGCCGCGGCAATCAGTGCGCCCGATTGAACAAAGTTACGACGTGACATCGATTGCTTCATATGCTGGGAGTCTCCTTTTTTCAAAGCAAGTTCCTGGCGCCTGAACAAATGGTTCAAAAGCGGGTGGGATACAGTCCTGGCGCTGCCACTCGCAGATAACTAAAGATGCGGCGCCCAGCCGCTCTCATACTCGCGGCCCCACATCTTCATCGCCTCTGGGTCATTGAGAATCTTTCCGTCTTTTGTGTCGAGAGCGAGTTCCCGGTTCACTTCCCAGGCAATGTTGGAAAGTTGAAGCATGGTCACGGCGACGTTGCCGGCAGCAATGGGAGATTTGAGTTTTTCTTCCTTGCGAATTGCCGCGATGAAGTTGGCGAAGTGCGCATCGGTCATGGAGTCGCGGCCGGTAAGGTCGGAAGATGCGTTTGCAGTGCCAAGCACTGCTTCGCTGGTCTTTTTCCCCTTGAGATCGTAGACCTCATAGCCGCTGCCGTCGATAAGCATTGAGCCAGTGGTTCCCATGATCGTGGAACCTCGATCGCGACCGTAGTATTTCATTCCCGAGCAGCATTTTCCCTCCCATGAAATCAACTTATCGCCGTAGTCAAAGCTCGTTACCAGGGTGTCATAAAACTGCCAATCGTCCTTGAAGTGGTATCTTCCACCTTGCGAAGTAATGCGCTGCGGGTAATCGACTCCAAGCGCCCAGCGGCAGACATCGATCTCATGGGTTCCATTGTTGAGGGTCTCGCCGGTGCCGTAAATTCTGAACCAATGCCAGTTATAAGGATGAACATTGTCTCGATAGGGCCTGCGCGGCGCAGGCCCCTGCCAGAGATCCCAATCGAGTGTTGGCGGCGCCGGGACTTCTTTCCCAAATCCAATCGACTTTCTTGTATTGCTGTACCAGCCTTTGCCAAAGTAAGGAGTGCCGATGAGTCCATTGCGAATCTTGTCGACAGCCTCAATGACAAGGGGGTTTGAGCGGCGTTGATTGCCCATCTGAACGAGTTTTCCGTACTTCTGCTGAACCGCGACTAGAAGTGCTCCTTCCGCGGGGTTATGACTACACGGTTTCTCAACATACACGTGCTTACCGGCCTGCACGCCGGCGATGGCCATGGGGGCGTGCCAGTGGTCGGGCGTGGCGATGGTGATTGCGTCCACCTCCTTCAACTGGAGGACGTTGCGAAAGTCTTTTTCGGTCGCGGGAGCATAACCCAGCTCATGCTCTGCATCGCCGGCAAACTTCTTCAGAATCGTGCTATCCACATCGCAGACATGCGAGACGCGGGCTGTCTCCTTATTTGCCTTGAGAGAAGCTAGATGAGCAGAGGCGCGGCCATTCAGGCCGATCACCGCAAAGTTGAGACGGTCGTTGGAACCAAGTATCTGGCCATAACTCTTGGCGGTCGAACCGATAGCCAAACCGGCCGCTCCCACCGCAAGAGTGTCGATAAATTCACGTCGAGTTACCATTCATTTCTCCATCCGAACAGCTGCGTTCGGGCCGAATGTTTGAGTTTGCCGTGCTACACAGTCTTACGGGGGCTCAAAGAGTTCCGGAGTCTTTCAATGCTTGTTTCATGCCCGCCCAACTGATGCGGGAAGATGCCTCGGGAGTGGCAGCGCCATGCCAATGCGTCTCTAGGCTTACAGCGTCGCGAAAGCCAATTTGCTTAAGCGCGCGGAACTGCTCCGTCCAGTCGATGAAGCCCTTATCGACCGGCGACCACTCGATCTTGCCTTCCGCGCTCTTGACGGCATTCTTGCAGTGGCAGTGATGAATGCGATTCTTGGGCAAGGCTTCCCATCCACCGGGAAAGGCATCGAGTTCGCCGCGCATGACGGCATTCGCTGGATCCCAGTTGAGCGCCAGATGCGGCGTCTGGACCGCATTCATGGTCCGCGCGGCCTCGCGGCCGGTAGCTGTGTTGCAGGCAAACTCGTTTTCGAGCACCAGCAGAATTCCCTGCTTGCCCGCTGCTTCCGCGGCAGAACGAAGCTTCTCATCAATGGCCGCGCGATAGGGAGTTACATCGTCCAGCCGCCAAAAATCAAAACAGCGGACCTTCCCAGTCTTAAACTGCTTCGCCATTGAGATAGAACGCTCCAGTATCTCGTCTTGCTCCTTGAACGTGACCTCGGCCGCGCCGTGCAGGTCGCCCTTTGACCCATAAGGCGACTTGGGCGCGCCCGGCCAATCGGTCTTGAAGAGTGGGCTGGCAATATCTGTAACTTGCAGGCCGTATTTGGCAAGGATTTTGTTCGCTTCTTCGATCTGCGCCGCGCTTAGATCCGTGACGTTCTTGTCCCACATCGAGCGCAGTTCTATCCAGCTCAGGCCAAAATCGTGTGCAAGGACAGAACAGGCGTGGTCGAAATCCTGCGAGATCTCATCGTTGATCACTGAAACCTTGAATGGCGACTTCGATGCCTCATCCATGCCCAGCAATGGGCCGGCGGCGCAGGCTGCAACGATCATGCCTGCCCCTCCTAGAAAACTTCGCCTAGAATAACCTTTCATGGTGCTCCTGTTACTCCCGCGCGTCAGCGCGTCGATTGAATCAACTAGACGATATTAAATGACCGGCTACCAGGAAGAGCAGTGACCGGCCCGTTAAGCAGTAGTTTGCGGATGTGGCCCCTCGAACTTGACTTGCGCCGATAGCCGCGCGCTCCGGCCACCACTGATTCCGTTGAGAGCACCCAGCCGTATGAAGACTCGCTGGACATTGGCCACGGTACTGCGATTCGGTTCAGAAGGTTATCTTCACCGCAGCTTGAAGTACACGAGGACCGCCGACGCCGTTGACGTTGCCAACGCCGCTGCCAAGGGTTCCGGTGATTTTGCCAAGGTTCGATCCCAAAGTCCCGTTTGGCAGACCGAATGCCGGAGTATTGGTCATATTGAAGGCATCGAACCGAGCTTCGAGTGAGGATTCTCGGTAGATGGGAATGCGCTTGAACAGCGACAGGTTATCGGAGAAGTAGCCGGGCCCGCGGAATTGGTTGCGTTGCGTGGTCCCAACTGTGCATGGAACTGGATTGCTGGCCGTGTATGCGACGCAAGCGGGGGGGGCGGCAAACGAGGCCGTGTTGAACCATGCAGTATTGCCCGCTCTGCTGACGCTATGCGTCACCTGGAAGGGGCCAGTCTGATTGACAGTCTGGGTCGTTCCCGGCGTCGCACTTGTTGTTGTAATCGAGAAAGGCAAGCCCGAGAGCATTCCTATGGTTGCCGACGTTTTCCACCCACCCATAACGTAGGAACCTATGCCGGAACTGAAGAAACGGTGACCGCGTCCCGCCGGCAGTTCGTACGTGACAGTCTGTTCGAAGTTCCGCTTTCGGTCGAAGTCGAGCAGATTGTAGTTGCGCCGCCGGGGCCCGCTAAAATACAGCAAGTTCCCGTCCTGAGCGCCGGTCTGGTAGCCCTGCGCCTTGCCCCATGTGAATGCGGAAACGAATGCCAGGCCATTGGAGAAGCGGCGAGTTAGTTGGGTTTGCAGCGACTCATAGTTGCTTGAGAATCCCAGGAAGTATTGTGTTACCGCGGCGGTCTTTCCAAAGGCCACGTTAAATGGATCGTAGGTTGCGCTCTGGCCATAAATGGATGGTTCGTTGATGTTCTGCGCGATGTCGATCCGTGTGCCGTGATTTGCAACATACGCAACTTGTAAGGACATGTTCTTTGGCAGAGCCTGCTCCGCCGCTAGGTTCCACGAGTCCACAGAGGCATTCTTGAAGTTGAGGGGAATAAGGAGATTCGCCAGCCCGATGGTACCGTTGGCAGCGCTCTCTGTTAAGGTTCCACTCGACGAGAACGTTGCTGTCGGGGTAGCAGGCACGCCGGTCACGAAATTGACAACGCCGCCGGCCGGATTGAGGGCCGCTCCATAGGTCGGCGTAATGGTATAGTAGGTGCTGGTCTTGATGGGATAGTTATAGGCATAGCTGTTGTCCACAAAGGGAACATAACTAACGCCAAACCCGGCGCGGACAACTGTCTTCTCAGTGAAACGGTAAGATGCTCCCAGCCGCGGTGCAAAGTTTGCATAGTCTGTTGCCATTCCGAGATTACTCGGATTTCCGTCTTCACCGGCGACAACCAGTTGATTGTTGGCGGGGTTATAGCCGACAAAGCCACCCGGTTTGCGCGGTGTGGCTGGCGGGTACAGCTCGTAACGCAGACCGATATCCAGGGTCAGCTTATGATTGACCTGCCACTTGTCGGAGACGAAGAAAAAGAGCCAGCTCTGCCGGTAGCACGGGAAGGTGCTGTTCGTGTCCTGGCCGACCTGATAGGGAACATCGAACAGAATACCGGCGATGTCGTTGGCCTGACCTGTTTTTGCCCCGTTAAATGCAGTCGCGCCCGGCGCGGAAGTCGGGTTTTCGTTGAAATAAAACTCTCCTGCGGCGGCGTTGTTATTTCCCTGCAGAAGATCGTCGCGGACGCGACGGATATCGACGCCCGCCTTCAGCGTGTGGTTTCCGACGATCTTGGTCCAGTTGTTGGCAAAGTCGATATTGGACTCGGCGCGCAGCCACGGCAGCGACACCGAATAACCGATGAGCGGAGACGAAAAGTTGTTTACAGAGAACCCGACCTGCCCACTGCTCGTGGGCGTGTTATCCGTCCCATTGGGGCCATTGCCCGGGATGCCAAGAGCCGTTGCATCGCTCTTGCCGTAGTCTGTCTGCGTTGCGGAGTTGCGCAGATGGGACAGGCCGGCGCGCGCTTCGGCAAACAGGGTAGGCGAGAAGACGTGATCGTAGTTGAAACCAGTGCTATAGGCAGCCGCGTTTCCGCTCGCTTCGAAGCCTGAGCTTGCGGGCCCCCCGAGGAACGACCCAAACAGCGGCGCCTGGTAGGTGTTGATTGTCTGATGGCTAAACCGTCCGCTCAGGTGGTCTTTCTGAGTGATCGTGAAGTCCGATTTGATGTCGTAGCTGATGGTGTCTTTGCTAAAAGGGAGGTTCTGCGAAAAATTGTTGGTTGTCGCGCCAGCGATGTACGCCGCCGACGAAAGATTCGTTGAGGAATTTCTGGCAAGTTTGTCCAGATCCTGAAGTACAGTTAAACCCACTTTGCTGAGTCCAGGGTTCGTGGTTGGAATGAGGTTGCCGGCGAACGGCGTACGCCCCGTTCCGCAATTGCTGGCAGTAGGGCCACCCAGGCAGTCTGCCGTATCTCCCGTATTCGGATCGTAAACCTGCCCGGAGTAACCGCTCAGGTTGATGGAGCCATTCGCCACGTTATAGAACGGAATCGTCGCGATGGTCGTCGTCGATTCGTGATCGGAGGTGCGGAGATAATCGCCAAAGAAGAACAGCCTATCTTTGCGGACCGGGCCGCCGAGCGAGCCGCCCGTGTAGTTGTAGACTAGGCGTCCATTGGGTCCATTGGCGAAGTAGTTGCGGGCATTCACGCCGTTGTTTTCCATGTTCTGGAAGATCGATCCATGGAATGAATTTGACCCCGACTTGAGTGTAACGTTGACGACGGTTCCCACCGCGCGGCCGAACTCGGCCTCGAAATTGTTCGTGGTGATGTCCACGTTCTGGATCGCGGGCGCGGGTGGAACGAGAACGATGTGGATGCCTGTACGCTGATCGTCGTCGATGCCCTCAATCTGGTAAAGATTGACATAGGAAGACTGACCGTTCGAGTTCGTGGACAGATCGTTGTTGGCGTTATAGAACTGCGAGTTGTTGAAGACGATCGGCGCCATGCCCGGCACTATATTCAGCAGGGACTGAAAGCTATTGCCGCTGCTGAGAGGAAGACTGCCGATCTGGCCCTGTTCGATGGTGCTGGAGATGTCGGCGCGGTCCGTCTGCAGCGCCGGAGGAGCCGTCGTGACTTCTACCGTCTCCGTCGCGCTGCCCGTGACCAGGCTTATATCCACGCGCGCCGTGGTATTTGTAGCGAGAGCGATGTTCTCCCGGGTCTCCTTTTTGAACCCCTGTGCGACGACGGTAACGGAATACGTTCCGGAAGGAAGATCGGGTTCGGTAAAGTCCCCGCTCGAATTAGTGACCGTTGAATAGGAAACGCTCTGCCCCGTAAGAACAATCGTGACTTTGGCATTGGACACGACCGCGCCCGAGGGGTCGGTCACCGTGCCAAGCAATGTTCCGTTAACGGCCTGCCCCAGAACCGCGTGTGAGAAACCGTTTACAAAAAGAGCACAGATGACTCCCAAAATGGAGCCTACGATCTTGCGTTGCGTCATTTGCAGCCTCCAAGGTTAAGCTGAGTTCGAGCTTCGAACCGCAATTAGTTTTAATACCGAACGAACGCTAAATCCGGCCTCGCTCCTTTGTCAAGGAGAAAATCGGCGGACCGATGTTTCCATTTTTTCCTCCTACGGGCTTCTCTTCTCTGCGCGTATGCCAATCTCCGGACGCTCTGGGAACAGGCCGATAGAAAACTCGTGCAAAGCTTGAACAATTTATTTCGTTTCAAGGGGATGCGCGTACATAAAGCGGGAGTTCTTCTACTGCTCAGACCGGCGCTGACGCCTGACGGCCGCGCGGCAAGAGAGGCAATGCGGGAAGCAGGAAACTTCCCGGCGGCCTCCTCGGGTCAGAGGAATGGCATAGGGGCCAGCCGACGGTTGAGCGCGCTCGCAGGGAACGGACTGTCGGCAAGTTGGAGCGGGAGAGCGACAGCTTCAATCCAGCCCCGCAAACCCTAGCATTTTCCATTGCGATCTGAGATGCGCCTACCGGCCGGGAACGTGTTGAAACTCGCTCAATTGCTACAGACTTCTTGGAGATTTACGCTTTTGCTGAATTGAAATCTGTTTGAATGAATATCAATTTAGTTCCGGCTCTCCCCAAGAACACTGTCAGAAAATGTTTTGTAAAAGGGCATGACTTCAGTCGTGCCGAAAATGGTGCAAAATCACGGCGGGCTTCAGCCCCTGCGGGACTTCTTCCACATCCCCGCCACCGCTTTCGCCGAAACCATGGTTTGCCTGAACAAGATTGATATTCATTTCTGGTTTTTTAATAAGTTCGCAGGACAATGTCCGCGGCGCCACGCTACGGCGTTTCCGTCAGCGCCTCGGTGGCTTTGCTCATCTTGGCGGTGCGTTCGATCTTGTCCCAGTTGAAGGGCTTGCCGTCGATGGCGCGCTTCAGGGTTTTGAAGAGCACAATCGAAAAGACCTGCCGGTAGGCGAAGCGCTGCAGCCAGATGTGAAAGAGCAGCCACCCGTCGCCTTTGTTGGCGGGATGGCGGCGCTCCAGCGAGAACGCGATGGAAGAAGTGACGAAGTCAATGAGCAGGAAAGTTACAAAGTAAGCCATCAGCTTTTGCAGGCTGGCCGCGGAGGCTGCTTCAGGATGGTAGTGGCGCTCGATGAAGTAGTTGACGATGCCCCAGACAAACATGAGGTCGATGAACGGAGAAACCAGCGGTAGGAACATCTGGAAGATAAGAATGTTGGGCAGGGCGAAGAGGCCCATGGCCTTGTTGCGAATGAATGCTGCGCGATGCTTCCAGATCGCTTGCAGCGTGCCAAAGGACCAGCGGAATCGCTGGCGCATCAGTCCCTTGGCGTCGATGGGAGCCTCTGTAAAGGCAAGCGCGCGATCTTCGTAGTCAACGCGGAGCCCCTGTTCCAGAAGGTTCATGGTGAGGTCGGCATCTTCGGCGACCGTATTGACGGGGTAGCCGCCCGCGGCTTTCACCGGGGCGGTGCGCCACGCGCCAATTGCGCCGGGAACCACCGTGACCACGTGGAAGAGGTCGAGGGCGCGGCGCTCGAAGTTCTGGCTGGTGATGTATTCGAGGGCCTGCCAGCGGGTCCACAGGTTCACCCGGTTGCCGACCTTGGCGTTCCCGGCCATGGCGCCAATGCGCGGATCCTCGAAGTGGGGGATGAGCTTCGAGATTGCGTCCGCGGCAATCACCGTGTCCGCGTCGATGCCAACGTAGACTTCCTCGGTCAAACGAACCAGGGCGTAGTTGAGGGCCGCGGCCTTGCCGCCGTTGGCCTTGGTGAGCACCTGCACGCGGCCCGCGGCAATCTCCGCGGCATAGGCCTCGCGAGCTACATCGGCGGTGCGATCCAGCGAGCCGTCGTCGATGACAAGGATGTGCAGGTTCTTATAGTCGGAGTTCAGCACCGATCGAATGGTGCGAACAATCACCGTCTCTTCGTTATAGGCGGGAATGAGGACGGCGACACGGGGATTGTATCCGGGCGAAAGGTTGCGCCTTGGCTTGCGCAGGCGGTCGACGATGGCGAAGATGCCGACGATAATCAGCCGCGCGCTCATCAGAATGTCGCCAACGAAAAAGATGAAGACGATGAACTTGGCGATAAAGGCGGCGCTGGAGAAAGCGATCGAGTCGGGTACCGCGCGCAGATACTGCCACAGCGTGAGTTGCGGCATCACTTCGGCAGAGGTTTTGCCCATCAGAGCAGAGACCTGGACGATGGAGTAGCCGCGCCCGCGTAGCGCGTCAATCAGAATCGGAAGAGCGGCAACCGTCGCCGAGCGATCGCCCCCGCCATCGTGAAGCAGGATGACCGAGCCGCGAAACTGCGGCTTGGCCTTCATGATCTCCAACTGGGCGAGGATCAACTGGGTCATTTCGGCGGGCGTCTTGCGGGGATTCTCGTTCCAGTCGTTCGTGTCCAGCTTGCTGCCGATGATCGTGTAGCCGTCATTCTGGATTTGAACTACGGGAGCCGACTGATCGTCGGTGTCGGGCTCCTCGTCGATGTCGTAGGGAGGGCGGAAGTAGAGCGGCTGGATTCCCAGCTTGCTGGCAAAGAGGCGCTCGGTAAGCTTGACCTCGAGATCCAGTTGGCGCTGCGAGATTTCGCTGATGTCGGGATGCGTATAGGTGTGGTTGCCGATCTCATGGCCTTCGCGATAGATGCGCTGCATGACGCCAACATTTTCGGCAGCCTCGGCGCCGATCAGCATGAAGGTGCCTTTCACGCGCTTCTGCTTCAGGATGTCGAGGATCTTCGGCGTCCACTTGGGGTCGGGGCCGTCGTCGAACGAGAGAGCGACTTGATTGGTGTGGTAGCCATACTGTTGGATGGTATAGGTGCGCGGATACACGTCCATGTGCTCATCGATAATGAGCTTTTTGCGCGGATCGGTCTCGTCGGTGTCGACGCTGACGGTGCGCTTGCCGAGCTGGGGCAGCCCGGTGATGCGAATAATATCGCCATCGCCCTCGGTATCCACATCGTGGCCAGGCTGGACGGACGCAAGAGCCTGTAGCGAGTCGGCGTTGCTGGGCTTATCCCAAACGTTCCAGAGGGAACTGTCCTCTTCCCCCAGCCGCCACAATGCGAAGGTCTGCAAGCCGAGCTGGCGGGCGGCGCGCAACTCGTTGAGCATGGTTACGCCATCCAGGAACCAGACAACATGGCGCTGGTTGCTATCTTCGTCGATATATTCGAAGTGGGGATTGAGGGTGTCGTAATCGAGATTGAGGTCGGCATCGGCGTCCGAGGCGCGCTGCCAAACATCGGAGACGTGCAGATCCTCCGTATTCAAGACGCTGGGTTTGGGATGCCTGCGATCTTTGGGGTTGGGGATTGAAAGGGTCCAGTCGTAGCCGTAACTGCCGACGGCGCAGATCAGCTTCTCCTTGGGCACGATCTTGAGAACCCTGGTCAAGTTGGCCACGAACCAATCCTGGCTGGCGATGGGACCAGGATCGCTGGTGGTCTGGTGCTGGTCGTAGTTCATCAGGATGATGCCGTCGGAGTTCGCGGCAATCTGCTTCAGATCGTCGTCGGAAGTGGCGACCGGAATGTTGACGTAGAGCCGCAGATTCAGCGTGTGCAGGTCGCCGTAAAGCTCCGCAACAAAGCTCATGTAGCCAGGACTGGCATCGTCGGGCAGGCTTTCAAGGTCCAGCGACAGGCCGCGATAGGCAGGAAATGCCGTAAAGAAACGAACAATCTGCTGGCGTAGCGCGGCGCGCTTTGCCGGGTCTTTCAGCACGTCGCCATAGCTGGCGTCCCAGGTTTGTGTATTGGAGTTGAAGTTATTCAGATGGGGGAAGATTTCCGTGTCTTCCTTGGCCGCCTGGATGACGCGCTTGATCCTGTCCGTTTCGTCCGGGTCATGGACGGTGGCTCCATCGATGATCGGATACTCGCGATGGCTGTCGTTGTTGATGCCCAGCAGCGTGGTTTGGGGAGCATCCACATGCAGCCATTCGGGAAACAGGATGTCGATCTGATGCACATGCTCCTTGAAGGAGGAGTAGCTGGCCGGATCGTATGCAACGTAGTAGGCCGCGCGCAGGCCTTCGCCGGAGTTCAAGGGAATTTCAGAGGGCTTGCGCTCGGTCTTCCGCCGAGCTGGCCGCTGGTTCTTGACGCCATGCAGGACGAGCGGCCGATCGGGCAGAGCCTTGTAGTTGTGTTTGGGCGTGGGCAGCAGCAGCTCGGGCAAGTGCTGATTGCGCAGCACGTTGAAGATGAAACCGGCCAGAACCAGCGTGGAAACCACAGCCGTAATGTCCAGAATGCGCCGTAGCCGCTTCCATCGCTTGCGTTGGGGATCGAAAAATATCTGTTTATCTGGCATCGGCGGGGCTAGGCTCGTCTCCACAGGGGCGAAAACCGCCGAAACGGTCTACGCTATACAGTACGAATCGTATGGAAGCTGCCCCCCAGAGTCAATTAGCGTCCCAAGACCGGCGTGTTCCCGGCCTGCGCAGCCTGCTGCCCATCGCGCTGGCCCTTGCCTCGGGCCTTGCCTTGCGGCTGTGGATGCTGAAGCAGTTTTTCGCTGTCGATGGCGATCCGCTGGTCTATGGGGAAATGGCGAAGAACCTGATTCTGCACGGCAGCTACGCACTTACCGCGGCTGGCGGCGTCATGGCGCCTACGCTCATCCGCCTGCCCGGTTATCCCCTGCTGCTGGCCGCTTGCTTCAGAGTCTTCGGCATGGAAAACTACGCATCGGCTGCCTGGGTGCAAATTGCCCTCGAATTGGCCGGCTGCCTGCTGCTGGCGGATTTTGTGCGGCGCATCGCCTCGCCTGGGGCTGGGCTGGCCACGCTTTGGCTGGCGGCGCTTTGCCCCTTCACGGCCTCTTATGCGGTGGCCGCAATGCCGGAGACGCCCACCTTGTTTGCCGTCGCGCTGGCGCTGTGGGCCTTGGCGCGCTTCCACGCCAGGCCGTCCTGGTCAAGCGCGCTGTGGTTTACCTTCGCAGTGACGTTTGCGGCGCTGCTGCGCCCGGATGGCGCGCTGGTGGGCGTTGCCCTGACGCCGGCGCTGCTCCTGGGGCTGCGGCGAACAACCATTGCCCGCGGGAAACGGGCGCGGATGGCAGCGGTCTGCGTTTTGCTGGCCGTGCTCCCATTCGCCGCGTGGGCCTGGAGGAACTGGCAGGTCTTCCACGTCTTTCAGCCTCTGGCGCCGCGCTACACAGACGACCCCGGCCAGCGGGGCATTCCCGGCTGGCAGCGCTGGGTCAAAACCTGGTGCCTGGACTTCGTCTCCACCTACGACATTTATTGGAACGTGCCCGACGGACCGTTCGATCTAAGCAAGCTGCCCAGCCGTGCCTTCGACTCGCCCGCGCAATATGCCCAGACCGCCGCGCTTGCCAGGCAGTACAACGACGGCGGGCAGACGCTGACACCCGAACTCGATGCGCGCTTTCAGCAGTTGGGCGATGAGCGCGTGGCCGCTCATCCCCTGCGTTCTTATCTTTGGCTGCCGCTGGGCCGGGTGGCGGATATGTGGCTGCGCCCACGAGTGGAAAACCTGCCCATCGACCTTGACTGGTGGGTGTACGGGCATCACCGCGCGGAGACGCGATTCAGTTGGGCTTATGCGGCGCTAAACGCGCTCTATCTGCTGCTGGCGTTGGCGGGGCTCTGGATGCGTCCCCGCTACTGGCCGTGGATGCTGGCCTACATCGCGCTGCGCAGCCTCATGTTGACGATCGTCGAGGCGCCTGAAACGCGCTATACACTGGAGTGCTTCCCCATGCTGTTTGCGCTGGCCGGGGTTGCCGCACAGGCCGCCTGGAGGAAAACAGCCGCATTGCTCCGGTCGCGAGTCTGAGATTTGCTCCGGCCGGTTTGCCCGGTCAAGTCATCGTCATTGACCAGCCGCTCCGTTTCCCGTAGACTAAGTAATTGCGAGGGATGCGGCGAGTTTGCATTCTGGCCCGCAGACCACCCTGAGATAAGGAAGATCAATGGCAAACCATGTATCGGCGCTCAAGCGCGCCCGCCAGACCGTAACCCGCACCGAAGTGAACCGCGCCAACCGCAGCCGTGTGCGCACCAGCCTGCGGGCTCTGCGCGAGGCCCTCGTCAAGGGCGATGTGGCAGCCGCCCAAACCCAGTATCGCGAGACCGTCTCCACCCTCGACAAGAGCGTGCAGAAGGGCGTTCTCCACCACAACACCGTCTCCCGCTACAAGAGCCGACTCAACGCGCGGCTCAAGGCCTTGGCCACCGCCAAGGCGTAGTGCGGCGCAGCCTGTCAGGCTGAGAGAACTACCCCACATTAAAAGGATCGGCCAAGGGCAACCTTGGCCGATCTGCTTTATCAGGCTGCGGAAAAACTCTGTCCAAGAGACGTTTTGTATCAGGGCACGACTTCTAGTTTTTCCGCAACCTGTTTATGGCGAAAGCGGCTGTTGCCGAGCGGGCCGCTGAGCTGCTTATGGAAGTGAATGAACAGCAGCGCGACCTTCCCTGGCCGCAACAGGCGCTCAAAGATCCGCCGATCGCCACCCGGCAAAAAACAGGGTTATACATAGAGCAACGGGTCGCCAAACAGCTTTGTGAACGCCTCCACCGGCCGCCCTCCTCTGTTCCCGTTCCGGCAACAAACCCATCGGACAGACGACCGGAGAAGGCAAATTCCAAAGATCTTTGGCGAGATTTTCTTTGGGTGGGCGACGGTCTTATGGCGATCGGCGTAAAGTTGCTTATTGGGGCCGAATGACCCGCCTTCCGGATCAGAGCAGGGAGCGGACTCGGAAGCGCAACCCAGTGAAGGAGCAAACCATGCTGCAACGCGTAAGGGGAATCGCACTCGGTTTGGTTGCGGCAGCGGTATGCGCAACTTTCGGGCTTGCCGCAGCGGCTTTTGCCCAGCAACCTGCGCCCCAGCAACCCCTCGTTGACAAATTCGTTCTCTCCGATACCATCCAGCCGGTCAGCGCGGGGCAGCTCGACCGGGCCATTGCCCGCGCAAACTCAGACGGCGCGCAGGCCTTGCTCATCGAGATGGATACCCCCGGCGGACTCCTCGACTCCATGCGCTCCATGATCGGCGCGATCCTGGCATCCAAGGTTCCGGTGATTGTTTATGTGGCTCCGGGAGGCTCCCGCGCCGGTTCGGCCGGTTTCTATCTGCTCGAATCGGCGGATGTAGCAGCCATGGCGCCCGCTACCAACGCCGGCGCGGCCCACGTGGTCTCGGAGTTCGGCAAGATGGACGAGACCATGAGCCAGAAGGTCGAAAACGACGCGGAGGCGCTTCTGCGCTCCTATGTCAAGCAGCGCGGCCGCAACCCTGAGGCCGCTGCCGCCGCTGCCGCTACGTCGCACTCCTACACCGCCCAGGAGGCGCTGGACCAGCATCTGATCGACCTGATTGCGCCCAACGACTGGCAACTGCTGGCCGCTCTCGATGGCCGCACGATCACACGCATGGATGGCAGCAAGCTCACGCTGCATCTGGCCGGTGCGCGGATTGAAGTAATGCAGCCCACGCTGCGCGAGCAACTGCTGGGCTGGCTGGTGAACCCCAGTATCGCCATGCTGCTGCTGGTGGGTGGGGCGCTGCTCATCTATCTGGAATTCAACGCTCCCGGCACCATCGTTCCCGGCGCGTTGGGCACGCTGATGGTGCTGCTGGCCATCTTTGGCCTGAATCTGCTGCCCATCCGCTATACGGCGGTCCTGCTGCTGCTGGCGGCGCTGGTGCTGCTGCTGCTTGAGGCCAAGTTTGGCGGCCACGGCGTGCTGGCGGCGGTCGGCATCCTCTGCCTGACCTTTGGGATGCTGACCCTGGTGGCCGCGCCCGTGCCGGAAATGGAGATCAGCAACGCGGTCGCCTTTGGGCTGAGCGCTGCGTTTGGGTTGATTACTGTCTTTCTGGTGCGGCTGGCAGTGCGAGCGCGCAAGATGAAGACCCGTCTCGGTGTGGACGCCTTGGTTGGCAGCCGCGCCACGGCCATGGAGCCGCTCACGCCCGAGGGCCATGTGCTCGTCGAGGGAGAGATCTGGCAAGCGGTGGCAAGTGAGTACGTGGCTGCCGGCAGCCCGCTGCGCGTACTGAGCCACGAGCAGTATCTGCTCCACGTTGCGCCGGCTGAGCCGCCAAGTGCCCCGGAGATCCCCGCATAGCGCGGCGTCCCGATCCCTGATCTCTGGGCATGGGTTACTTCCGGGCATCTAACGCCTAATCCCTGTTCCCTGTTCCCTGTTCTTAAATTCTCACCAGCTCCCGCTGAATCCGTCCCGTCACCCACGCCTTGCCGGGAGCGGTCAGCATGTCCACCTCGCTGCGCACACCAAACTCCGGTAAATAAATCCCCGGCTCGACGGAGAAGCACGTATGGGGCAGCAGCAGCCGCTCGTCGTGCGTCTCCAGGTTATCGAGGTGCGCGCCCGCGCCGTGCAACTCCTGGGCAATGTTGTGGCCGGTGCGATGCGTGAAGTACTCGCCAAAGCCAGCCGCGCGGATCACCCCTCGTGCCGCATCGTCGGCCTCGAAGCCGCGGATCGCGCGCCCCTCGGCAAAGGCTTGCTCCACTGCGGCAATGGCCGCATCGCGCGCGTTGCGCACCGTCTCAAAAATCAGTTGCTCGCGCTCCGTCGGTTCGCGCCCCACCACTCCGGTCCAGGTAATGTCGTAGAAGATGCTGCCCGCCTTCTCCAGCCGCCCCCAGATATCGATCAGCACAAAATCGCCCTCGCGGATGGGCGCGGATTTCTCCGCCGTCGGCTCATAGTGCGAGTCGGAGCTGTTGGCGTTGGCGCTCACGTTCGGCCCGTTCTCCCATACCAGCCCTTCGCGGCGCATAGCCTCGCTCAGCCAAACCACCAGGTCGAACTCCGTAAGCCCGCCGGCGCCGCTGCGGCTCGGCCGCAGCCACCGGCCAATCTCCTTCCAGCTCTCGGCCAGAATCGTGTCGATAACCTGCTGCGCCGCTCCGTGGCTCGCCACCTGCTCCTCGCTGAGCACCGCCTCAAACCGGCTCACCAGGTCGGCCGAACTCACAATCTCCTTGCCCAGCCCGCGCAAAAACTCCACCGTCCCCGCATCCACCATCGAGACATACATAATCGCGTTGTTGGGCGAGTACTGCATCGCGATCCGCCGCGCGCCGCCCAGCATCGCTTCCAGCCCCGCCGCCAGCTCCTGCCAGCTCGAGTAGAGCCCCTTGGCCCCTGGCAGCGCGTCCAGCCGCCCCTGCTCAATGCGATGGACCAGCTTGCGCGGCTCGCCCTCCGCCGGCACAAAGTAGTACCAGCGCCGCGTGACGTGCGCCTTCTCATCCAGCCCCAGAATGCGCCCCCCGATGGGGTCGCGGTGATGGTGGTCATAGAACAGCCAGCCGTCAAAGCCGGCCTCGCTGATTGCCGCTTGAATCGCTTCGAGATTCATACTCGCCATGATACGCGCCGCGGTGCACGATGCACCTATTGCCGCTTTCGACCAAAGAATAATTCGACGATGCCCAGCGCCGAAGTAGAATACAATGTCCGGTTGAGACTCAAAGAGCCGGAGCCGGGTGTGAGTTTGAAGTCGATTACAGGGCAATTGGCGGGCGAGTTGGTTTTTGGGTTGATGGGCGCGATGCTGGCACTTGGGGTCTCCTACCCATGTGCGGCTCAAAAGCCTGCGGACAGTTCCTCGCAAATGCATGAGATGCTGGTGACGCAAGAGGGCTTTCTGGCCATTGACACACCTAAGGGATGGGTGCGAAGCGACGGGCCGGGGCTGGCCTTCTTTCTGCCGGAGGGCGTCGACCGGAAGAACACAGAGGTCTGGATTTATATCAACTGCGCGCCGGTTGGCCCGCACGAGGAAGCCAAGGATATGGATTCCTACATTCAGTCCGATATCTCCGATTTCAAACAGCATTTCAAAAATGCAACTGTCCGCAAGGAAGAGGCCCTATTTCTCCCGGAAGTAAAACAGCAGGCTGTCGTCTATACGTTTGAAAGCGGAGAGGAGGACAATGCTTTTGAGCAGGTAATCTATATCAGAAACGTTGGTCGCGTTCTGATCTTCGATATGACCGCTAAAAATTCCGATGCGTTAAAGCGAACGGTGCAGCTCTTTCACGAATTCGCAAAGTCTTACCGGGGGAGCATTCAAATGGATTCTCCGGGAGAGAAGCCCTAATCCTCGTCTGCCGACGTGATGGTTCACAGTGTCTCAGCGGCTTGCCGCACCCCCCGCTTGTCAGCCAGTTGCAGCAGCCTGCGTCCCACCATGAAGAACCACACCGGATACAGCGGCCCCGCAATCGCCATCAGCACTACCCCTGAGACCGGCACAAAAAGCCCGCAGACGATGTGAAGCAGATCCAACCCATGCATCGGGATCCCCAGGTACGCGGTCGCCTTGCTGAAGACGCCGCCGCGCAGCATTACGAACGAAATCATCACCGCCCCGGCCTGAAGCAGCACCCCGCCCAGGATTGCCCCCGTCCCGTGCCAGATGTCGCTGGCCATCACGGCTTCTCCCGCAGCCTGCCACTGCATCCTTGCCGCATCGCTGGTTGCTGCAGCATACTTATCGCTCAGCGGGATCATCGACAGGGCCGTGGGCGTTGCCAGAAACAGCGTCACACCGGCAAACGCCAACATGGTGGAGAGCGTGGCGTTTGCGCGGTCCGCCCGCCTAAGCGCCGCAAACAGTCCCAGAAAAAGCAGGTAGTAGAGCGGCATTGCGGCGACGGTGGGTAGATCGAGCCGCAACAACCCAATGCATCTATGGTTCTGCAGCAGGCTGAAGGCCTCAATGGCACTGGACGGCTGTCCACCAAGCACAACCATTTGAACCATCGTCGCCAGGGAGTAGACGATCAGGATCAACGCCGCGATTCCACCAGTCCGGCACAAGCTGCTCCAGCCTGAATCGCAGAGATCTTCATCATTGGTTGTATATTGCTGACTCTCCGTTGTCATGGTTCCTCCTGCTGCCGCGCCACGAACACAGGCCGGTTGTCAAGAAGACGCAGTGTACTCGCACGGGCGCACTTCTTGCCGTGATGAATTCCGCCGCGATTGAAAACTGGCTTGTCCGGCCCCGCAGCACGCTCCCGCTCTCTGCGTAATTCGCTCGACATCCCCGCGTCCATCGACGCTGGCGCCCAGCCGGTTTATCCTTTCTTCGATGCCCCAAACGCTTTCCATAGCCATGATCGCCATGAACGAGGAGGCGAACCTGCCCCGCACCCTGGAGAGCGTGCGCTGGGCCGACGAAATTATCGTAGTCGATTCCGGCTCCAAGGACCGCACCGTGGAAATTGCCCAGTCCTTCGGCGCAAAGACCTCCTTCCACGTCTTCGGCGGCCACGGCGAGCAGAAAAACGTAGCCCTTGACCTCTGCACCTCCGACTGGATTCTCCTCCTCGACGCCGACGAGGTTCTCACCCCAGGCCTACAGGACGAGATTCGCCAGCTACTGGCCTGCGAGAACGGGCGCGAACCCCAATTCGGCGCTTTCTGGATTCCCCGCCTCAACCTGATCTTTGGCCGCTGGATGCGCCACGGAGGCTTCTATCCCGACCGCAAGCTGCGCCTCTTCCGCCGCGGCGCGGCCCGCCTCAGTGAGGGCGTAGGCCCGCACTCCACGCCGCAGTTCAAAGGCCCGCGCGGCAAGCTCAAGCACGACATGCTCCACTACGCCTACCCCAGCATGAATGTCTATCTCGAACACATGAATCGCTATAGCTCCGAGATTGCGCAGTTACTCCACAACAAAGGCCGCGACAGCAAATCCCTGCCGGCTTTTTTGTGGAACGCGGTCGCCAATCCCGCCGCTACCTTCGTCTATAACTACTTTTTCCGCCTGGGCTTTCTCGATGGCCGCGAGGGCCTCCTGCTGCACCTCAACCATTCCGTTTACATCCACTGGAAATTCATCAAGGCGTGGCGGCTGGGGCAGGGCAAAGAGTAGCAGGCGAGCGCAGCTCTTCTATTCGCTGTTCGGCGTCGCGCACAGATCCTTGCGATAGGCGTCGAGATAGATCGCCATCGGCTGCGGGATTTGATCCCGGTAAAGCCCCGTCTTGAAATAGAAAAATCCGTGAGCGGGGTATCCGCGGGCCGCGCGGTAAGCGGTGACGCCGCGATAGTGAACGATCTGCTGCCCGTTCAGCCATCCATCGATCGCGCCATCTTCGCTCTGCGAAAACCGTGTGACAAAGCGGAAATCCATCCATCGGCCCCGCATCTCGCCCTGCGATTTGTAAAGCACCGTTTCGCCCGCGTCATTCTTGCGGGTAATGTAAAGCACACCGCCAACATAACGAATTGCGAGCACTGGGTTATCCGGCCGGCAGTTGCTCCACTCGCAAAGCTGCTTCCACTGCGCGATCACAAGGCGCGAATCAACGACGGGGAAATCCCTGGGCAGGTAGAGGCTGAAGGAATACTCATACGTCCGGCCCGTTTGCGACCACAGGCGCTCGGCCTCCATCAACTCGTCGCGCTCGCTGGCCGGGCCATCGTCGCTGCCCGCTTCAAAGCGGTCGTTGGGGTGAACGGTGATTCGCGCCGCGCTGTGACCGCTACGCACAATCTCACTCTGAACGGCAAACGCGCTGGGAACCATCCGGTCATCCGTCCAGAGCGAGCTCAGCTCCGGCGTCTCGAAATCGTCTGCCACATGCACGGGCCGGTGCAGCAGCCACGCCAGATAAAATCCGCCAGCTGCCGCGACCAGCACAACGGCGGCCAGGGCAATCAGGACGAACCGGCGGAATGCAGGTCTTGCCAAGTCTTTCCCCTTCCAACGCGCAACTTCCAACCATCAAATCGAGCCGCGGCCTGCGTGAACACACTCAGGGCGCCGGCCCCGCTGACTGCCGCTGAAGAAGTTACGCTGAAAGCGCCTTCGCGGTTCCTCCAACTCCTACCGCCAGGCAGCGCATTCGGTTATCCTCAACAGAACGCGAGGAGTGACACGTGGCCAAGGAAGCGATGAGCAGCGCCAAGCTGAAAAAAGTTCTGGCAGCCCTTGAGGGCAACTGGCAAGCCGAGATGGAGGGCTACCACACCTATCAGGCTCTGGCTGAGCGCGACAGCGACCCGGTGCGCGCCCAGGTGTTGCGCCACCTGGCCGGCGCTGAGTGGGAGCACGCCGCTCTGTGGCACGGCCGCATCGTCGAGTTGAACGGCCCAGAGCCCGTCTACTCCGGCAAGCCCGGCGGCGATGCCGACTCGCTGGCCAGCCGCGCCGGAGGCGTGCGCATGGCCCTGCGCCGCCTTGAAATCGAAGAGAGCCGCGCCATCGCCGCCTACGGTGAGCAGCTCAAGACGCTCGGCGACGAGGAATCCATCGCCATCCTCGAACATGTCATCGAGGACGAGAAGGATCATTACAAGGAGCTGGGGTCGCTCTTGCGCGGCCACTACACCGCCCCCGCCGGCACGCATACCATCGACGCCAAGGCCGTTCTCGAGGAGATGCTCGCCAAACGCAGCCAGGGACGCAAGCAGCCCGGCAGTTGGATCGGCGACGCCATCTACGGCGTCAACGACGGGCTCGGCGCAATCTTTGGCATCGTCAGCGGCGTCTCCGGCGCAACCTCCGGCGACAGCAAATACGTCCTCCTCGCCGGCCTCTCCGGCATGATCGCTTCGGCCCTCAGCATGGGTTCCGGCGCGTATCTGGCCGCCAAGAGCGAACAGGAGATCTACCACGCCGAACTCACGCGCGAACGCGAAGCCATCCAGATGAACGGCCCCGAGGCCCGCGAGTTGCTCTCTCTCTATTATCAGGTGAAGGGTTTGCCTGAAGAAGACTCCCAGAACATGGTCAACCACATTGCCAGCGACCCCGAGCAGTTGCTCCGCGCCCTGGCCAGCGAGCGCCTCGGCACCTCGGAGGAGGCGCTGAGCAACCCCCTTGTCTCAGCCGGCTCCGGCGCGCTCTCTACAGCCATCGGCGCAACCATCCCCATCATCCCCTTCTTCTTCCTCACTGGCATCAATGCGGTTATCGCCGCCGCCATCATCTCGCTCGCCGCCCACTTCGCCGTCGGCGCTGCCAAGAGCCTCATCACCGTCCGCTCCTGGTGGTCCTCCGGCTTCGAGATGACCGTAGTCGGCGCGGTCGAGGGCGCAGTCACTTACGGGATTGGCATTCTGCTGGGCAAGGGCGGCATGTGAGGTGGCTAACCAACGCGGCAGGTGCCCGGTCATCAGCCGCGAAGAGTCACCTAGAGTATTGCGAAGCTGTAACCCGTTCATCGTAGTCTCATAGCGCCGCGATGAATGGGGCGCGCCCTTCCAACTTGGCCAATGATCGAAGGATGTAGAATCGGCGCTGTGGCCACGCCTATCCCATCCTTCAGCGATGAAACTGCGGACGGATGAGGCTCCCAATTGTGAGGGACGGTTAAGATTCCGAATAACCTAGGGCGGCACAAACTTACTTGCCACACCATGCGGAATCGTGAACAATGAGTTGTGCCATTCCAACTCACTCTGATCCTTTTTTGGGAATCGGCGCTTAGGATTTCGCATGACTCACCTCCTCGGTATTTGCTCATGCTGACCGCGTATCTCGATGAAAGTGGGCAGGAGCAGGATGATTGGATGTTTATCGCCGGGTATACGGGCGATGATGTCGCCTGGCGCAAATTCCCAGTGCTTTGGGCAAATGCAATCGGTCCCCAGCGTGAGCACCTGCACATGAAGAGCCTGCGATTCACAAAGCTTCCCGTTAGAAGAATGCTGGCAAGAGCAGCTTTAGTTCCAAAGGAGTGTGGCCTAACTCCGATTGCTGCGGGCGTACGTCTCAGAGATTATGCTGACCTGCTTAGTGCGGAAGAGGATACTCTCATCCACGCGGCTTACATAATGTGCTGTAGGGCAGTGGCCATCTTTGCCATGAGGTCCATACCCCAGAATGAGCGAGAGATTGTTTTGGAGCGTCAGGACCGATACGGATGGTTCGCGGCAATGGAGCTTCAGAAAATTTCTGAGACCACCCAACATCCCGAGTTGCTCATGGAAGATGGAAAGACCTCCAAATTGGTTAGCTGGCGATTCATAAACAAGGATGACACGGTTCTTTGTGAACCCGCCGATTATCTAGCCTATGCACTTCTTCAGCATGCGCGTGATAAGAGTTCTCTAAAGAGCCGCTGGACCTATCCAATAATCGCTGCCACTCCAGGTGGATTTGCGGGATTAGTTCAACGAGAACATGCAAAAGGCGTGATAATCGGACAGAAGAAAGAAAAGATCCTTCAAACGATTGAAACCGTAAAGAAGCTCTTAATGGATGAGGAGGCCAAACGGCTTAAGAGTGAAAACTCCACCTAATAATCCTGTTTTCAGGCGGTTGGCCCGTTCATCAACCCCAGAGGATCGCCATGAGTCATGAGAAGCTGTGGCCCATTCACCGAGGCTTCATCGCTATGAGTGGGCCACGCATTATAAAAGGGCGCCCCATTCCTGTAAGCTGCGGTTGCTGTGCTGAGCAGACAACCAAAGCCAACAGGGAGGAACACCCAGATGAATAGTGTGCGATATGTCGGGCTCGATGTCC